>Ga0307509_10003029_pt1 | contig 26191 bp, 42 predicted proteins | sample 10_EM_MG_FD_202245 | JGI IMG/M metagenome (GOLD analysis project Ga0307509, IMG submission 202245) | Populus trichocarpa ectomycorrhiza microbial communities from riparian zone in the Pacific Northwest, United States - 10_EM | ecosystem: Host-associated > Plants > Roots > Unclassified | place... | reverse complement strand
TGTTCGGGGATCAGCAAATTAGACTTCGAAGCAGGTTTGTGGTACCTACGCGGACAAAAACTTTGATGTCCACAATGCGTCCGAATATAAACGGTAACGAGGGGGCCAGGATGGCGAGGATGACAAAGAACGTTAAGAATAGCGACCACGGTCGTTTGCTGTAGCAATGTTAGAGGGCCCAGAGCGGAAGATGATATGGGGACAGACTCGTATGACTTGCGCGAACGTCCAGAAGTTCGTCGATCCCTGAAGCGAGACCGGAAGATGTGGAAGGCGGGCACGAAGCTCGTCGGATTATCCGAACCTCTGGCCAGGTCGCGGAGTTTCATTCCGTCACCTTCACGACTCATGTGAATCACAGTAGCCCAAGCTGTTTGAAGCAATGCCTTAGAAAGGTTCGGAACCCAATCAGTGCGAACTCACTCGCAGCCTCAATGTGTCGCGCTCCGATCTTGAGAAGAATGTATCCGAGGGCGAATCCGACGCCAGAACACCAGACGGAGACGATGGCTCGCACAGCGAATAACGATTTGTCCTTTGCCACCAATTTGAGGATATAGAACGCCGGGTATGTGATAAGGCATAGGACGGTGAGGATCCCAATACGAGAGAAGCTGGGTCTCTCGAAGCCCCGGAACAGTGGTTTCGATCGTGGCGGCTCAAACCTGAGGGCGGCGAGCTCGACTCTGGACTGAAGCGACCGCAGACTCGAAAACCGAGATTTGTCGGCATACTGGATATTCGCCGTGGCCGGGTCCTCGGGATCGAAGTCTGTCCCGTGTGGGGTCGGCAGGGAGGGGTCTGCTTGGATGAGGGGTGCAGCCGGATCTTCAGCAGTGTGGGGACTGGCGCTGTTGTCCCTCATGCGGACGTGCTCCATGTTGAGAGCTCAAGGGAGAGGGAATTGGAGGACATCCGAACATTTTCCGGAATCCAAATATACCCGATAGGAATGAATTGGATGTTATCCGCAGCACAGGATGGGTTCTAAGGCAACACACTGGGTCCCATCGATATCAGGGGAAAAGACCAAACGCTGCAACCGGCCTCATGGGCAGAATTCTCAACGGCACTCCTGAAAGCACCAAGCATACCCGTCAGATGTATCGCCTCGTTTGCCCTAGCTGCCACTGTAGCTGATGCAGTCTGTCCCTGATAGACGTGCGTCTGTGAGAGTGGCGGTGACACGAACGGGCACGTTCGATCGTCGTCCGTACGTACAAGGAATACGCGCAATAGTTGGAGTGCATCGATATGATGACTAAAGGAAGATCGTATTATACACTTCGAGATAAGGTAAGGAATAAGTGTTGTCTAGGTAGGATAATGGCTGCGGCCCCCCACCCTACGCCTCCACATCGATGGGACTATGACAGGTGTTACAAGGAGAAGAGCACTTCGGGCTTTCGGTTGTTTGTCGTACATGCGTTTGATGTTCATTCGGCGTGAACGGGATGAAGGAAACTGAAGGAGAGAGACGGTTTGTGCGGTTACGCCGAGGGTGATGATGATGATGGGAAGAATGCAGAGGAGCCGAATAGTCAATCGGGCGGAGCAACCTGGGACCTAGGACCCACAGATACGGCACTTTGCGAGGCTATAGACACTCCAGGAGGTGAAATATGTAGATTGGAAGTGCGACAAGCAAGAATAGACCATTATTTTCGTTTGCCAGTTCAACGACTGCCAACCCCGGCAGAATCGTCGGAACTGCCACCTGCCTAGCAGAGCCCTCACAGAGCAACTGCCTCCAACACTGGCGACCACCTTCCCTTCGAGGACTAAGTGGAATAGGATGGGAATGGTGGGGTAGGTTGTATTACGTGGAACTCAACGATTCGGGTAGTTTCGAGGTGGTGATAGGTGGAAAGACCAAGGCGGACCATTGGACACGACCAGTATTATTGAGCGGGGCGGTGTGAGTGGGAAAGGCGAGGTTGATCGAGAATCTCGTCTTTGGCGACCCCGATCTGTTGGGAATCCTCTCTCTCTCTCACGTTGAGGTCAAAATTTGAGGCTGGTCGTCTGCCCACTCAGTATTCAGTACTCAGGAGTTGTTGAACCTTTCTGCTTCTAGTCCTTTCGTTCAGCAGGAATGTGAAGAAATCTCTCTCTAGCTTGCCGCTCAGGCTGACCTGAGATGTTGACTTCCCCTTGGTTGATATCGTGTTTCCTGCGCTTAGACTACTGGCGCAAACGAGGAGATCCGGCAGCTGTTCTTGGTACTATAGGAACGCCATTGGCATTTCTGCGCGCCCACAGAGCCAGTTGCGGTTCTCTGTCCTTCCCCGGAGACCCCTTGCGCCTCGTAATCCATCCTTCCACCACGCAATGTGCCCACCTTAGATGTCAGGCAACCGAAAACCTGGTGAGTTCATCGAAAACCACTTCCCGACAATGAGAGGAGTGAAACTCCGGACAAACGGGTGGAAAATTAAAGAGCTGACGCCTCCAGAAACGAGCAAGTCTCAACATGGTACCTTTCTGAAAAGCATCATATCACGACTTGTAGCTGAAGCTGAATTCGAGGAGCTTCGGTTGAGAGCGTCTGGCCTGATATAAGAGACGACCTGCGAGACTTCCCCCCATCCCGCAACTCCACGACTCGCGATCTCGAAGGGATCGACACGACATAGGAAGGAAGGAGCCGCTGTTCGCAGTCGGGTCGACCAACCTGGGATTCAGGACCCCACAATACAGCATTTTACAAGGCTGTAGCACTTCAAGGGGCGAAGGATATAGATCAGTAGTGCGGCGGGCAAAAATGGACCATTCTCCCATTTGACAGCCCTGCCAACGTACGACGACGGCCCCCAGCCGAAGCCGTCGGATCACGTAAGGTCCCACGGTTGGAAACGGAATAGCCAAACGACGGAATAGGAAATGGTCGTCCCACCGTGAGCTCCCCCGACGTGTATCCGGAGAAAACCCGTTTGACACACACACACGCAGAAGCCGCCGGCCATGCTGACTCTCGCTCGAATCCGCACGTCCAAATCCACGTCACATCCTTACAAGTCTTTCCCGTCGAGTCTGTCTGGGTGAGCCGAGGATACTGCTTTTCCCTCAAATCATCTGAGGCGTGACCCAGATGCCCGACCCGAGACCACCTCCGTGCTACACCATCACTCACATGCTCACGAGAGCCTTTGAACGCAACCCTGGAACCAACTTGGAGGATGTTCTACAAATGGCACTCAGAAAGTACCAATCCCTACGCCGCAAGGTCGAAGAGTGTCCTCAGGAGACGACTAAAGGTCTTCACCTGGTAGTTCCCATATTTGACCGATGCTGACGCCTGAAGCGTTCAGATCTTCACGGGGAAATATCCAAGGATGACCACGGCCAACCAGATCATATCGCTTCAGGGCCAAAACATCAAGCTTCAAGTCGCGTGCCCGCCTTCCGCAACTTGTATCCTTCAACGCAACATCACCGCGCCCCTCTCCCCGGAGGTGCGCAGCCTGCTTGGGCTCCCTCCCGGTTCCAGTCCCTCAAACATCATGCAACTCATACTCAAGCGAGCTGCCACCGGAAAGGAGATGTGGGAATTTGTGGGGCGGGCTGTCTTATATACGGGCGAAGGGTTGGCCACGAAAGTTGGTAACGAGCCTGACCACGACGAAGCGGGTGCCACTCGCCGAGCGCGCCCCCTGCTTGCCTATGGGACTCGTTACTATCGGCAAAACGTCCCTACTTTTCATGACAATGATCCCAGGCGACACTCTCGAACCCCAGTGGCCAACCCTTGACGCGGAATCGAAAGTGAACATTCAGCGGTCCTTGAACGAAGCCATCTTGGTCCTGCGGGGTATATAGAAGTCTGAGGGGCAACCCTTCGGATCTTCCTCTGGTGGACGCAGAGACATTAGGATGTCGGATCGGTATACGGAATCCCCGGTGCATGACGAAGTGGCGTTCAAGAAGTTCCTCCTCACCTCCACCGTCTCGAATCTCGCGTGGCTACAAAAGCTGGATAGCATCGATGCTTCGGACCGATCATCGCATAGTCTTCACCATGGAGATCTTGACCCGCGGAACATGTTGGTGGTCGATTCCTCAGATGGAGGTGTTTGCCTCTCGGGCATCATCGATTGGGAGGCCAGTGGATTCTACCCCGAGTACTGGGAACATCTCACGGCCCCCAATACCCGTGACACTGGGGACGAAAGTGACTGGTGGACCCACCTCCCTTCTGTCGGTTACGATCAGGAGATTGTTGTTGACCACCTTTCGTTAACGGAGTCTTACACCCCCTGTCCTATCTACACGAAGCGAACTCGGTTCCTGTAACAACCTTTCGCGTATTCGCTACATAGTTCACATCACAGAAGCCATATCTCTGGTTCACGATAAGTCCACTACAGAGTCTCGATCATCCGGCAACCCACTCGATCTCTCCGCGGAGGGTAACACTTGGCAACAGCTGTTGATCGCCGTTTACGTTGAGGGGGTGATCCAGGGTAATACCGAAATGGGTTATACGGATTCCATTTCCCACCTCCTCGTTTCTGGAGCCTACGGTCGCGCATGACCACTACGAACTCTCCGTTCCCTCAGTTTGCTCTCGGAGTCGACGCAACGCAACCCACCTGCCTATATGCGGGTATGGACGACGCGCTAGTCATCGGAATCCCCATTTATACATAGGGGCGAGTCGCTATGTTCTCTTGTGACTCGTTAGTCCAGACAATCGGTCCACTAGAGCTTTGGCAAGTCATTTAGCCTGTCAGGAGTTCGACCCACGTTGACGCAAGCTGTATATATATGGTCTCACCCCTTCAGAGGGACAACGTCAAAACCACCATGGCTACCGACACCCAACTGAAGGCTCTGAGCGAAGCTCTCTCCTTCGACCGTCCTCCGTTCTGTAGTGGAACCATCTCTCCACCACCTAAAGGCTTCTACCTTTACTATGGCGGGCGTGTCCCAAAGTAAGCACCTACACGTCTCCTGAGATCACGGCACGAACTTAGATTTCTAAGGTTTATCGACTTCGCATCCGCAACCTCTGAAGAGTTGGATCAGCTTACTACAGCCTGTGAACCCGCGACCTTCGGTAACGGAAAAGAGGACGTATACGATGAGACGTATCGCAAGGCTGGGAAGATGGACGCTTCGAACTTTGACGCCCAATTCGACCCCGTCAGCGCTGGCCTGATCCGAACCGTCGAAAGCCAGCTCGTCCCGACTCAGGCGGAGAAGGAGAGGTCGATCAGGGCTGAAATCTACAAGTTGAATGTCTATGGTGGGTCCGACTTCTCCCGTTGCTAATGAGTGTGCACCCCTTAATTGAGAACGTCGCCGGGGTAGGTAAGGACTCGTTCTTCAAGGCGCATAAAGATACTCCCCGGGGAACGGATATGCTCGGATCGCTCGTGATTGTGTACCCTACGCCACACAAGGGAGGAGAGCTCGTTCTCCGCCACAAGGACCGTGAATGGACTTTCGATGCGGATTCCCTGATTTCTTCGCAACCTTTCCCATCTGTCGCATACGTTGCGTTCTACAGCGACATCGAACACGAGGTCCTCAAGGTCTCTAGCGGATGCAGGGTCACCCTCACTTACAATTTGTACCTGGTTGGTCCGACCCCGAGCGAGCAAGTTCCATCTGTGGTTCCCAACCTCAGGGACATTTCGAACCTCCAATCGACGCTCCAAAAACTGCTCAAGTCTCCGGAATTCCTGCCCGACGGTGGAACTCTGGGATTCGGGCTTGCTCATCAGTATCCCGTCACGTTCAAAACCGAGCTCAAAGACTTGATCGAGTACCTCAAGGGCGAAGACGCACACGTGTACCGAGCCTGCAAAGAGTTGCAACTCCAGCCTTCCCTTCGTATGGTTTACGATGACGACGACTGCGACTGGGACGGGAGGCGCATAGGCACCCGACCTCGTGGGATCATGCTCGAAAGGATAGTCGAACAACCGGACTACGATTACGAGGTCACCAATTACAGGGAGTACCTCATCGAGTGGCTCGGTGGAGTTCCCATCAACCTTGACAACAGTACGGCGGCCAGCGACTCGGATTGGGTGCATGAGCGCCATGGGGTAACGAAGAAGTGGGCGCAAATCACTTGGGTTGCTCCGTTCAAGGAAGGGATCCGCCTCAAAGATGTTGCTACGGCGTATGGGAACGAGTTCGCTGTGGACTTTGTCTACTGCTCCCCTTGCCTCATCGTTCCAATCGATCCCGCTGGCGATCGCGTGTAGGTCCGGATTGCGTGCTCCCGAACGTGTTGTTCCGGTTATCTTGTCCCAAGTCTAGTGTACAAAATAAGATCTTTACTACGAACGACCTGTGGTATGCCGCCCCGCAAGTGTCATACAAGCATGTGCTTTGCGTTGAACGCCCAGAAGCAGGATTCGCAACGGGGATCGGACCCCGTTGCCCGAACGAACGAATTTGACGCAGAAATTCCGTACGGGTCTGTCCAATCTGTCCTTGTCCCAAAGAGCTTTCCGCCGGCACTCCACACACCCGTGTCTGGTCGGGGTCTGGGTCGGGGTCTGGATATGAAGTTTCGTACGTTTGTATCCCGTGCTTCAGGCCGACCACGTCTCATAGTATATATCATTTGCATAACCGGCGAAACGGAGGGTCATGTAACTGCATCGGAAACTCACTCCCCTTTGATATTGAGTCACCACGATTGCCAAACTTGATAATCAGTGATAGATCTCCGCGTTGTTTGAAGACGGGGCGACGCCCGACGCTTCCCGATTTACTCAATGAAGTTGTCGATGGGGCGTTCGAGCTCGCTAATGGGCTCCGACCGTTGAACTACAATACTCGGCTCGGGTGTACCTCTTGGGTGCACTGGTGGCCATCGAGTAGGCCCCATTCGTCCGTTTCGCTGCTACGTCGAGTTCCAGTCGGATGTAGCGCGATTATGGAGGGGATTCGACCGGAGAAAACCAAAGAGGTCGAAACAGCTTGGATTCAGCGACAAATTGTGGAGGATTGTTGGGCTATGCTGGCTGGAAGATCGCAACGCACGGCCAGGCGTCGAGGATATCCTTTCCTGCCTCACCGATGCTGCGGTGTTCTGCTATATGAGGGAATTCTAGGCCACGATGAGCCAGCAAAGCAGTATGCTCGTAATTGACGGTCCGATGTTCACTTGCTTCCCTTCCTATCCGGCGCACCCCTGTTACGTCTGTATATCGAGTACATAGCAAAAGTATAAGTGTATTCCTCGGGTACCACCAACGCCCGATTCGGAGCTCGGGGGAGAGGAGCAACTGCAGACAACAACATCATATAATCCTTGGGGAGACGATCACACCTGGTAGCGTTGTGGACGTCGGGGGGGGGGAGGACTTGAGTTTGATTTTCCCACCACTAACGTAGTTGGCGCCGAACCAATCCTTCACGAGATCTGACCCCGCCACATCCGAGGTTGCACACAGCCGCCAAAACCGGGTTATCATCGTGACAGGCCCATCTCATTCAACGTTTTGGCCCTCGGATGTCCACTCCATCCTTTCCTCGTCTCAGAAACCGCCTATCTAGTACGTGGTCCAAAATCGGCCTAAATCGAGTTCCAGCCCGGTTCCCAATTCCACTTCACCCTGAACCTCCACAGTCCATTCCACGAGTCCACAACCAACGATGACGGGGGTGATACCGATGACGGCTTCGGTGTCGCTCGAATAACTCAAACCCAGTTGACTCCGATTCGACCAATCCAACTCGGGTTCTCGTCCAAGTCCATCTGGGAACCCCTCGTCCGCGTGGAGGATCGGAAAGGTCTTCCGGATCCCTTCGGCCCTGCTCCGTTCCCCGTTTCGATCTGCGTGTGGTGAAACCCAGCCTCAAGTGTGGCGTATCTCGACAACCATGTCCACCCCACCACCAGCTGGGGCCCTTCCATATCTCCCCACTTACGCACAACCAGGAAAATCCTAAAAAATGTGATTTTTGGCGAGTATACCTGGGACGGTGGAACGTGTTACTAAAACCCGAGTTTGGGGCTGAGGTGAAATAAACGGACGGAATGGGCACATAGAGTACAACTGAGCCGTGTTTTTATTTTAATTCAACGTTCTCGAACAAGACGCTCTTGGGGTTCTCGGGGATTAGGAAGGACCACCGCTCCGATAACTTAATGTCGAAGATTGAGAATCAACATCACACCAAGATACAAGGGCAAAACTACTCACCAGAGAAAGGTCACCCGAACCCACCCCTCCTTAGTCTTCCTCACCATCGACCCAAGGAAACAGATCACAATATTCCATTCGCCCGACATGTTTCCTGAGTCCCGCTCGGATGAGTCCACGGTGTGAACGCCTATTAACCATCCTAAAAGTCCTGAGTTTTGCCCCTCTCAGCGCCCTCCCCGACGCCATCGCTAGTATAGCATCCTTGACGTCGTGGTCTCCTGTGTCGAGGGCGAGTTCCTCCAATTTGGGACAGACCACAACCCCTGACGGACTCAGGCTGGGGTCCAGGGCGTAGATGAAGAATTGTGGGCTTTTGCGTAGGTTAAGCGAGAGAGTACGTAGGTTTTCCATGGGAAGGAACGCCTTGTGAGGAGGAACATCGGGGGGAAACTCGCAAAAAGAGATAGCCAGCGATTCGGCTTCTGAGGTGTCGAATTGGGCGAGAGATTTGAGCGAGAAGTGGATTTCGTCGACTCTGGATGTGTTGTGGGACATGCGGACTGACCCGTTCGGTCCAGTGAGTTGCATGCGTGAATGTGGTCCGTGATCGGTTAACCAGACCTTGGTGAAGTTGGGGAGGTTCTTGAGATTATCGAGGAACTTGGGTGGGCGGCCGCCAATCGGGGAGCTGGGTAGGTCTACTTCTATCTTCAAACGCGCCCCAACCGGGATCAACACGTGGTCAAGCAGGGCGGAAGCCGGACCATGTTCGATATCCATCAACTTCAGGCACGCCAACGACACCAACCGGTCTCCTTCAGCACCGGAGGTTGGGGTTGAGGAGTAGAGTTCGACCTCCTGGAGGCGAGGAGCACTTTCGAAGAAGTCAAGCAACTGTCTGATGGAGGCTGGCGTTTGAGCCAGCATCAATGATGTGAGGTTGGCCATGCTCCGCCAAGGTAACTCGGTGTCAACTGATGCCAGGCGCAACACACGCAACGAAGGGAGATCTCCGTTGAACAATGTGGAATCGAGCACAGGGCGATCCTCTAACCCAGGGTCACCACCATCTATCCTCATATCCTCAAGAAGAGGAGCGGGGTGGGATAGGTGATCCGTGACGTCTTCTAGATTCCATGGCCCCACATGGATGTCCAGGGATTTGAGTCGCCCGATAGCGTGGGGAGTGATCTGGAAGAAGGGATCGCGAGGTGACAGCTCGGCGTGTGGGTCTCTTTCCAGTGTCAAGTTGATGGGGGAGGACTTTGAGCGCTGGAGGTAAACGCGAGTTTTGTGCGTGCGCTCGCAGTCAAGATCGGTCCACAAACGGGACCGTGATACGAACACCTGCCTCCAGGCCTGACACACATGGGTGAGCGCGATTACGTCTTTGTCCCGATCGCGGTCCTCGCCCCAAAAGTCCGGAACGAGACCAAGGATTTCAGGAGGGATCTGGCTAATTGGTGCAACCCTGTTCCTCCAGGACCGAATGAGGTAGAGGATTTCGAAAGCGTCTTGTTCAATGACATCGAACTAAAATACAATATGAATCAGTCCCAATGTTCGTGTCCATTCGTTCATTCATTTCACCTCAGCCTTGTCTAGGGTGGTCACGATCCTGCGGGCTCGAATGTCAGTCCTCCGACGCGACGTGTTCCACTTCTCCCAACGTACTTTGCACCAAAGCTTGCACTTTGTAGGATATGCTTGGTTGCGCGCAAGTGCTGATATATCGAAGAGCCCTGGCTGGCGGTTGGGGTGGACATGGTCGTTGAGAACGACGAAACCTGGGCCGACGATTGTGCGGCGGGACAATTCAAACCCCGCCACGCTCACTGACTCCACCCTGGGGATGGTCTCCGGATTCCTCCTCTCACCAAAGATCATCTACGCAGAGCGAATACCCTCGATACAACGCGGATGATGCGCGGATTGCCGGAGAGGGTCTGCCAGGTCGGCTCACACGCGCCTCCTTAGTTGCGCCCGGCGCTCCTCCTAGCAAACTCGGAAGGGCGTGTTTACACCTATTTACACGGCCAGCGCGCCTGATTTGGAGATGATGTGCGCCGGTCACTGATATCGGATCCAGTCTCGTTCAGTGTTCCCCCCCTTCCACCGCGCCCAATTTTCCGACAACCCGTCTTAGTCTGAACCCAAGGCCGAAGGAATGCACATCATCGATGCGGAAGCGGATGATCCGCGCAACTCTCCCACGATCTCTGTTCTCGACCGTGGGTCTTTTCCTTGGTACTTATGTGTAAAGCTCGCGGCGCTCACAGCGCCACAGCGACTCCCGGATTGTTTTGCTGATGAAGTCAGACGTCTTGAAGGACTTGGCGCACAAGATCCTCTCTTCCGAGGAGAACGGAGGTGATTCTCTTGCTGATCTACTAATACGTGTACATCGCGGGGGCACCGATACGCGTACTGAGCGGGAGGGAGATTCTCGCAAACACACGTCTATTAGACACCGACTGATAGCTAGCTCAAACGAGAAGATACACTTCAGTACGGTTACCCCCATGCCTTCAACAACGCCGTTGAGATTCTCGCGCGCCCACGAAGCCGACCCTGGTGGACCTGGTTCTGAAGAAGAGTTGTTTGCGGCAGTCTTGGATTTCGTGAAGCGGCTTTAATCCTTGACTCTGTGGAAGTACTGATCATCTCAATTGCCGTGCTGTAACGAGCGACGGGTAGCGCGTAGTTTAACCATAGGATTAGAATAGGCCTTCCTGACCTTGGACTAGACCGCCGAAGTAACACGTCAAGGCCTTCAGCTTCTCTCCCATCCACTCTTCCTCCACCTCGACCATCCTAGCCTTGTTTTTGCCCTTGATGCCCATTTCTGCATTCGTGACGAGATCAGAGACCTCTTGGAGGTTCGTATTTCGTGGTAGATAGTAAGCGATGTTGGGGGTGATGTGTTCCGCGAGTTTAAATAACTCCGAGCCATGGATGGGCGTGACATCCGACAATTGGAACTCAGGATGTTGAGAAGAGTCCGAAGGCGAACTGGAATCGGTTCCTTGAAGGTATGACGGTCCACCCCATGGGGGACTGAGGAAAACCACATCAACAACCCTCCCTCCTTGCCTCGCCCCGCCCCGCCCGATCAGTGTCTTCGCAAACTGGACAAAATCACCAAGCAGAAACTCGATTCTGTCGGCGACGCCATAGATGGCCGCATTGTGTCTTGCTAGTCGTAATCGCGTCTCATCACTGTCAATCGCAATAACGCGTTCACATGTCTGGGCAAACGCGATTGCGTTTCCCCCCACCCCGCAGAACGCGTCCACAATAGTGTCGCAACGGCACCTCTCCGCGATCTGATTTGCGATGAGCTCCGGGGTAACGCTGTACCACCCAACGCGATCTAGGAGGCAGCCCTCGTCATATAGGGAGAAGTACCTGCGTCGTTGGGAGAAATCTGAGTCGACGACATTACACGTGTGCGCTTCTGTGCGATTGAATTGGGGATGCGGTGGACGAACGTACATTTCTTGAGATCTTCCGGAACCTGGGAAGATTCTGTGTAGAATGGAACCAGTCCGGTAGCATCGTAGCTTTCGTACGCGGAATCCGGGGGGAGGAGCCTGGACACGTCCGTTTTCCGTTTTTTCGCTGGTCGGGTGTCGTCTTCAACCATCTCCTTCATGGTCGGTACTGGAACCTGAGATGAAGGGAGAGATCCAGTGTCGGCTTTTAATGCGTCCAAGAACCTCGAAACTCCGGACAGATTGGTTCGACTTTTGCCTTTGGCCATGATGGTTGTGGGGAGCGAGAGAGCCGATCGGACGCGTCGAATCCCACACTCGCTCCGCGGTCACCTCCGCTAGCCCTGTGTGTCCGTCCGACCGCGTTCGGCGACTGCATACTCATTCAAGACTATTCTCACCTCACCCGGAACCGAGCAGCGAAGATGCCCCCCAAACGAAAGAGCTCTGCCAATTCGGATGGCTCCGATGCCGAAGGTCGCCACCCTGTCATGCCCGTCATTGAGCATGAGGCGCCAAAGAAGCGAGGTCGAAAGTCAATGATAGATACTATCCTCCAGGAAGAAGGTGCGGTTACCTCGTGGTGTAAGCTCTTGTCTGGTATTTGACTGTCCCGCTGGCTCTCAAGCCAGAGGATTGCCTGCACCTGTGCTACCCCAGAACCAGTGGTCCGTCTCTCTCGTCCAGCCACAGAATTTGCGACCGACGACAAACCCCACAAAACGACGGAAGGTTCAACCCACCGCCCCACCGTCACTTAATCCGAAGTATCCCTCACCCGGGACACCGTCCGTATGGGGAACGGTGAGTTGTCCTTCATCAACCACCAGCCCGTTTTCTGATAATGTGGCGTGTTAGAAAAAGGAGGATTTCTACTCTGCTTTCAAGAGTTTGACCGAGTCGTTCGGCGGAGTCTGCTTCGCAAACCTCGGCACGTTCCCCGTCCTCACCTGGCTAATTGAGGGTCCACGATGGCCTGAAGATGTGGTGGACGGGGAAAGCCTCCACATGACTCTGTAAGCTGTACATCTCGGTTTATATCACTCGTAGTACCGACTTTTCCACTTTTCCAGAGTGACAGAGTTCAAACTCAAGGACGCGCATACCTCCACTGCTGGCCCAGAGAAGAAAAGGGGTGGGCAAAAACGCAGAACAAAGCGAGAAGACCCGAGTACTGTACCTACAGCTTTAGGGAATGCTGCCAATGCGATCGTTCCCAATGTCGCGCACGCCGGAATTGATCCTGGTCCCCAATCTGCCCCTCAAAGACGGCGACCATGCCTCGTACGTTCTCCAATATACAATCCCAACTACCCTACGTTCTGCGAATGCCTGCAACCCCACTGCTCCTACCACTGCCCGACCGCCAGGGGGATCCTTTCTCGTGGATGCACGACTTACAGTTGGCCCGCTCACGAGGCCATGAGCTACAGCGGTTGGTCGCTGTCGGCTGAACAACGCACGAACTGTGACGTCAGTGTTGAAGCAGGACATCAATGGGAACCAATTAGAGATCATAACGCCTGTATGTGTGTCCCGTTCCCGGTATGAACTCGCTGAACCAGAGGCTACAGCTGCTGAACGTAAAACTGGGGCTCAGGCTCAAGATAGGGATCCTTTGGCCCCAGCTCCCGCGTTGCCTTCACGTCTCCCTCCGGATACAACAAAGATACATGCGCAGGTTGTACCAGAGCTTGCGTCATTACTGGACCACATGGAACGAAAAAGCTCAATGCTGGTCATTTCGACCACGGACGCGAGCATGGACTCCGTCCTACCGTTCCAGCTACCGTCTGAGTACGGGTGTGTCGTTTTAGGTTTCTTTGACGTCGAAAGCGTTGAGGTGGGCAGCGTGTTCCCTTCCATCCCTTGGGTCTCTAAAATCCTTTCCGAACTAGTGTTGGAGTGAGAGCCACCCCGTCACCCTGGGTATCCGGTCTGGGAAACTTTCGTGGAAGATACGACTGCGCTATGCACCTCTATCGGACGCGGCGGACTCGAACGGAAATTTGGCTTCACCGTGGTGGCTACCCCCACCGGCCACAGCGGTAATGTCCGATGTGGTGGCACTGACCGCCCCCGTTTTGGAACCGGAAAAAGACATCGTCGAAGAAGGAGCGAGTGGATCAGGAGAAGCACCACCATTGGAAGATGCGCGCTGGTGCATTATCCAAGCACTTGATGGGAACCCAAGGCGATCCTGGTGGCACTGTTCTGGTTGCGGCAAGATTAACCAGAAAGATATGCTCATACATCGGCGCTGTCGATCTTGCCAGGTTCGTGCCATGCATTCTTCGTTTGTTTGTTTCCACCCGTTGGATGCTGACATGCCCGGTCGCCCTGATGTAGAGGAACGAGGTCCCAGCTCCGCCGTTCATAATTGAGGATGTTCTACAAGATACTTCAACAGCCCCATACCCGTGTAATCACGCCCCTCGGAGTATGAACGCAGATGACATCTCGGTAAAGGAATTCCCCGATATGACCAGCGTATACTGTTACAAATTCGGGGACGAACGCCTCCCTGTCGGGGCCATCTCGGTGGAGGAAGGAGCGTGTGTAAAACACATATTCACCGGCCCCTACGAAGACCTGAAGGTTCAGGCTACGACCCTCTTTACTCAGGTCCAAGAGGGTATCGAACTAGGCTGGCAGAGCATTTCAAAAGGAATTGCGGAAGGTACCTCACGGTGTTTCACTCGATGCCCTCGCCTCACCTTGCGCCGCACCTACTCCGTTTAGGTCTTTATTACTCATGGGCATCACCCCGCCACGGCTGGGTTGACAGCGAGATCCCACAGTGCATTCACCAAGCACGAAAGCTCATCTCCAAACTCGTCAGCAACTACCGTGATACAGATCCCGGAGACGAAATTATCCCCGACGAGATGGTCTGGGAGGAGCTACCAGTGGACCCCCGACCGTCGACAAGCTCGAACGACGCGGAGGGCCAGGATACGAGAGTCACCGGAAACGTCCGAATCGATCAAATTGTCGCCTTGGCATGGACTGCATCTGGATCTAGAAGGGTACGTCAGTTCAATGATACCCCAAGCACTACGTACTCGCGTCTGCTCCGGCTCCTGATCTGTGCTGTTTTATCAGGGTACTGTCATATCCGCGAAGAATGGGCCCGTGTTCATGCTCTGCCTTGGTGCTAATGTGGAACTCGAATTGGAGCGGTGCCTCCCCGATCCTCCGGAACCCTCAGCGGTTGTGAACACTGAGGCCAACCTTCCGGTCAGTCAGGAAGCAGTCGCCCCAGGAACGGTAGATGAGGGGGCGGGACGGAAGAAGTCCAAGGGTGGGAGGCAGAGAAAGTCGAAGAAGAATCCCGAACCCGAACCTGAACCCGAGCCCGGTCCGGAGATCAACGCCAATCCCAAGGGAAAGAGGAAGGGCAAGGAAAAGGCTGTACCACCCCAGCCCCCCGAGGAAAAACCTAAGCCAAAACCTAAGCCCATCGCACCCCCTCACGAAAAGCTGAAGATCTGTATGGTACACGGGGACGTCTTGATTTTGAGTGGGGGGGATTATATCGTGCGCCACCTCCTTACGCTCTCCGGGACTGAACTCCTGGGCTGACATGCCCCGTTATACAGTATACGCTAACGCGAACAGGGATGTCTATCCGTGAGTATTCGCCTGTTTCGCCGCCCCAGCTCCGACTGATAATCTCCATACCAGTACTCTTCGCTTCGTCTGATGCACAGTATTGAGTGGTCGTCTACTAACGGGAAGGTTTGGTGCTCCTGGATGCGGTGTCTGTGTACTCGTCCAAGAGTAAAATAGGGGTCCACGAACCCAGCGGGACCCAGAGGAATAACATATACCCCTGCACCAAATTTGCTGCCGACTAGGTCTCAGTCAAATCGTAGCCAGCGAAATCAGGCAAACCGATATCTTAGATAAGGCATGCGGGGGAGGGGTCACAGGAGCAGCCTGAAGCTCGAAGTTGGACTGCGCGATCTCCCCGGCAGGCTGGCACCCTCAGTATGTGACAACGGGGCGCGGAGGGCGAGTCCGACATAAGGGACCAGAAAGGAAGAAGCCCTCTTGTGGAAAGACGGCAGAGAGGGACGCAGCATCTATAGATCAGAAGAAGTACAACTATACACCGTCGTTTAGGGCCAAGGTTAACATTACATATGGCTATCAGTCGGATTCGAACAACAGTTTGCAGCGGGCACATCGAAGTTGATCCGCCCTGTCTCTCAACACGCCACAGCTCCCACAGCGCATGAACGGTCGACCATATCCCCCTTTACCATTCTCCGCGTACTGGTGACACACTGGGCAGTACAAGCCCTGCAACAACTCGGAGAGTGTGTAGGTGTGTTCGCGTTGAAGGCGTGCGCAGTAAACCGTGGTGCGCCGTTTCTTTGTTATAAGTCTGCGTAATGCGGAGGCAAGAGTTTTTCCCCGGAACTCGGCCTTTCCACATGACATGGCTCGGATGTGTTCTTGTATTTCTTGAGACGTTTTGTCGTTCTCAAATTTACCAAACAGGAGGTCACTCTCCATATCCAGTATCTTTTCATCGCTGGAAAAAATATATACTCGAGATGGGTCCATACCGCCACCACATTGGAAGGAAAACTCACGATGCAGTAAAGGATGAGAACAGTTCTGTGACAATGTTTGATGCCGAGATATTTTGTTTCATATGTTCGTAGGCGAGATTCGCCAATCCATCTAGCGCAACCTGTCGGCAATAAGCAGGTAACGGGAAAATACGAGTGTGTCCCTCACAGATTTCGCCAAAGAATAAGCGGATTTTGGTGAACAGGAGAACGGAGCATTCGAGGGTGCTTTTTCCGAACGCAAAGGAGAAAAGGTTATTTCCCCCGTGTAAAGATACGAGAACAACGATCTCCATCTACCGAATTTTGGGTGAGTACGGCATTGACGAGATTGAACTCATAAGGATGCTCACGTTTTCCAGGCACCGGTGTACAATACTAGAGCTGTGGTACTCCCGACTTCGGTCAAACGACCCCTTGATAATCAGTCAGCTGAGGGTCTCTCGCACGAGTACAGGATATTTACGATGATTGAGGCGCGGAGGTCTCTGCAACCCCCTGGCCCCCCGTACCCCCTTCATCTTCTAAGTCGCTGTCGGTTTCGCACCCAGAACCGGAGTCTCTACCATCAGTCAACGAAGACGTGACTGGGTGCCAGCAACCAGTAAGGACAGTCTGAACAGAGAGGGACACAGTAACACATACCACCCCGTATCAGACATAACCACTCTCCAGCGGCGACGCTAGACAAGTAAATCGGCCGGAGGGAGCCCCTGGCATGACCACTCGAGCTCTTCGCAAGGCATTGGTAATCCACAAAGGTTCCCGTGTAGATCGAATGAAGCAGGGCCACCTTGACACTACCCGGGATCTTCGATAACGGTCCTTGCTGCTGCGAGCTCTCAGCCAACGGTTAAATGAACCGTCGCCGGCTAAGGCTTACGGATGGAATGGTTTTCGGTTCTTTGTCCACGGCGACCGCTTTACCCTTCGAGATCGCCTCCCACAAAGTTCCTAGTGTGTCGGCAGAACGCTCCAGCCGGACTCCAGATAGGTTCGATACCCTTGCCTGGAGTCGTTCGACCATGTCCTCCGCAGCGCTCTCGTCGGAAGTAAGCAGTGTATATGTGAGCCGCTTCACCTGGACCTCCTGAACCTGGGGGAAGCTGAAAAACACACCCGCGGCGTCAGAATGGGGGACATCCCCTCGGGAGTTCTACACGGTCTTACAAAAACGTGAAGTCGCTGAAGATCTCTTCAACTAGATCGCAGTTATCCAAGTTCTCGAGGATGTTCCGCCACGCAAGCTGTTTGAGCTCTGGGAGGTCGTACTTCCAGACAACTTCAGTACCCTGAATTAGGAGCGAAGGACCAGCTACCTTGTCTGCAACCCTGTAGATTGACTTTGGTGAAACTTTCGGCGGGTTGTCCATTTCCCAACTCGGTCTCTCTGACGCCCGATAACGTCTGTTCGCCTCTGAGCCGAACGGGGCAAAGTAAATTTCTCCCGTGTATAGGTAGTATAACAGAGCCTCGAACCTGGGGACGAGTGGTTAGACTTTCGTTGGGCGGCATGTGGTCCTGCCCTTACGTTGTAGCTGCTACGTCCCTGATAATTGCCACCTTCCCCAACTGTACGTGAGCCGTTTCAGGATGGCCACCCGAGCCCCCCGCCGCGGTAGCCACTTGTTCAGCATTGTTTCGGGTCAACGATGGGATCCTTCTTCCACCCTGGGCAGGTTCCTGATCCGGGATCGCCACGCCGTTTCTGAGAGTGGGGCTCGTGGCGGGGTTGTCGCTCAGGGGTTCATCGGTCTCTGTATCGCCTTCCTCCTCGTCAATATCACTATCGTGTGAGCATTCGTAAGAGTCCGTGTATGGTTCCTCATCGGATGGGAACCCATCTCGGAGATTCTTCGACACCCCTTCCGAGAACCTATCAGAGAAGACTACGAAAGAACGGGGCACGCCGCGGAAAATGGACGGAGTGAAACACCGAAGAAGAGGAAAATAGTCAACCGCTTACGAGTCTCAAAGTAAGGGACCGTCGTGAGCACGCGATTATTCGCGAACAGGATTTTCGGGGTACCAACGCGGCCGGATTTATCCCTACGCGAAAAGACGTAGAATTTGGTGTCGATGAATCTCCCTGAAGTTATGGAATCGTTCAGAGCAGCTTGCAGAGACTCCGTCTGGCTCATGGTTGGATTTGGCATGGGTTATAGCGCCGGCGGGTTGCAATGCCGACGTATGGCGCCCACGGGACACCGAGGGATGCCCGCTTCAGATTTTACGCGACCGTATGTTGTTGAGACGCTTCGACGCAGCTCGGGGCGCTCCCATAGAGATTCGTCTTCCGCGCCACCGGCGTTCCGTAGATCGTGGTGCGGGACTGGGGCCGGTGTCAATATCGTACACATTATGGAAAACATGCGATCTATCGACACGAAAATACACAAGCCAAACGTGGCGGATGTTTTGGAGACAGGGTGGTGATGGATGTGGGGCATTGATCGTGCTTCACCTGCTCGATGGGAAATCTAACACAATACTCCCCAACGGTGCGCCGGGACCGTTCACGCCTTCCAAAACCCCACAACTCCCTCAGAGAGTTTCTCCAAACTCAAACTGTCAACGGGTGCTTCACGGTGTTCCGGGAAGTGGGGTGGCTCTGTATGTCGATGGTCCTCTGCGATGTACTTGGGGGTCGTCGGTGATGTTCGTGGTGTTCCCGCTCCCGTAGCTTAGCGCAATGAACGGCGATTGGGAGGTGCAAGCGGGGTTGTGGTGCAGGCGTTTCCGAAACGCGGGCGTCCAAGAAGAGGCTCTTGTTGCGACGGTGAGCTCGATGAACGTCGCGGGTTGCTGTTGGGCGAGTGGTCTGGGAAAACTTCCCACGATTGCAACCTCATCCGGTCCTTCTCGGGCGGACTGTCCAATGCGCGTTCCGATTGGCTTCCGTGCCTGCGCCCCATGTGCTCCACCCTCATCCGTATCTGCCTAGTCTCCGCCATATCCCAACCTCTTTTGCGTTCCGACCGCTACAAGAGGGGAGATTACCTCACCGCTCACTAGCACCAACTGCGGGCGGCTCAAGTATGGCGTATCGTCTTCCCGGCCCTGCTGTCAATGAGAGATTCTTCCCACACGGAACTCCTTCTATCAACTTGGTTTACTGTTCGTGGGTCATAAGTATCCAAGTTTGTAACGTGCGCGGCTCTGGGGTGGTCGAACCGGGCGTCATGGTGGCATCTTTTGCGCCAACGACTCCGAGGTGCCTGCGGAGATACAAATCCCTGGACCGGCAGATTCCCCAGCAAATTCCTGGGGCGACCCTGTTTCCCCTAAAGTTTAGGACCCTCGGAACGGATCCGTGACATATGCCGTGTTTCACAAACATGATGTGAGATTTCTCTCTCAACTCGGCCACATCCAAGCTGTGCCTGTTCAGTCCCACAGACGCTTACAATTCATAGTGATTGGAACGTCGCGGACTCTGGATATCACGACATGCACATTGGACGAGTTTTTTTTAGACGTAAGGAAAAAAACGATATTGACCGGGCGCAGATTATCCCCAGATGGTCAAGTTGGGCCAACAGATGGGGGGGGGGAAGCGGAACCCTGGCCCGGGTGCAAAGCCTTACGACGGTGGGGACGGCGTTCAAGCTCTGGTACCGAACGAGGCGACAGGACTGTGTGCCCGCTTTCCGTGTCGGTGGGCGTGTTACGTAGGTATCTCCAGGGTACGAGGGAACACTTCCGCATGTTCGTGAGCAGAGATTTGGATCGTGTCCCTCGATCGGGGGATCTAGTCGGTTTCGGAGTTGCGGGCGGAATTGGAAGCGCTCAAGGGAGGAAATCGACCCAATCAACTCAACGCTTGGCATCATTTTTGTGATGGTCGGATGGTCAGCCGACGGACCAGAAGTGGTCCCGAATCGCGCCTGCCTTTTTCAATCCGACCCTTTATAAGTGCTCTCCACCGCTCCATGCCAGCACCTCCTCTCCTCAACGACACACATGAACGTCAAGGGCGCTTGTCTGACGTGTAGGTGAGTGTCCCGGATCCTCTCGCCCACTACCGAACCAACCAGAACTCATACAATCGCAGGGGGAGGAAAGTGGTGAGCTGTTCCGAACCTTCCCCATGCTACCCATCTGAGCGGTTCTGGCCATGGTTGACCCTCTAGAAGTGCAATCCGGGTCCTGCCCAGCGCTGCGAGCGGTGCATGTCGATGGGGCTAGAGGTTTGCGTTTACAAACAAATCAAGAAGCGAGGGATAGGGAAGACTCTCCGTATGGGCGAGGCCTGTAAGCGTTGTCGGTGAGCACCCCCACACTCGACCGATTGAGCGAGTAATCTGACGCCGGATCGCCCAACCACGCAGAGCAAGGAAAAGGGTGGGTGATTACTGTCATTGCTAGGCATGAATCCCGCAACTCAGATACAACGCACCCATTCCCAGAAATGCGACGCCAAACAACCGTGCACGACGTGTGTTGACGCAAACAGGGCTCCTGAGTGCGAGTACGAAAGCGCCGGGGACCAACCCCGCCTCCTTGGTCGCTCCCAATTCTTATTCTGGAATGGGTTTTACCCCTCAAAATCAAGGGATTCCTTCCAAGGTCGCTGGGCCGCCAGGGAAGCGGTCCCAGAATCCCCTGCCAACCAACCCGTTGCCACCGTGACGCAATTTCTGCCCGAAGCAGCTCCGCCCGCGCCCGCGCTTATCCGCACTCTCACCTGCGGCGGTCTATCGCCAGGCGCGCCACCTGAACCTCAACCCTGTTCGATCGATGAATCCAGGACAGCCTGGATTACACTTCCACCCTCCTCCGTGCTTTTCACTCTCATGTTCCCCAGCATCATACCTGAGCCCCACTTTACGTTATCATTCCTGGGAGCTGAGAGATTGCAACTCTCCGACGTAGCTCTGGGGGGGCTGGATATGAAGTTGTACGTGTCCCGGGTTCCGTAATCGCTGATGGGGCTAATCATTCCCTGTCAGCCGGCTAAGGGTTGTATGCAAGCTGAGCAAGCTGGGAATCCGCTTTATTCCCCAGAAACAGCGGGCCTTGGTAGACGGGGACACTTCGGGGGCCGTTCTCAATCCGTTCTTCATATTCGCTGCTCAATCTATGGGGATGCACCTCTGCGAGGGTATGGACAATTCACCCGCAATGATTCGCCTCCAAGCGAGACACGTCCAGAGGTCTTTGGAACTACTTGCAGAGGTCTTTGGAGGGCGTGACTCGGAACTCAAAGCGCAGGTAGCGCTCTGGGTTGCAGCCGGGTCCTTAGTCATGCGACTGAGTACCCTCACTCACCCATACATTGAGAAGGCCTGTGCGGCTGTTAACGCTGCGGGACTCCAGTTTATCCCGACGTATGGGCGACCACCAGAGTACACTGAGGACCTTCACGAAAGGTTGTCGGTTCTCTCGCAGATCATATATTTCGAGAATTTCTTGTTCCTGACGTGTGGTGGAGTAAACCCGACGATGACGGAGAGGATTGAGGAGGAATTTAGAAGTCGACTCCAGGTACGACATGCCTCCTCATCACCGCTTACGTTCCGTATTCAATGTTCCACGATAGGATGTATACCCGGTGTTGTTCAAAATCTGTCCGCTGACTATGCGCACGCAAAATATCCTACTGGTCAGAGACACGGTTGTCGCGCTCGACCTCCGTCCAACCGATGGCGATGGTAGGTATCACTTCCGTCTTCCCTACCCCAACCGTTAATTGTTCCGTGACTGCCAGAATTCCAGGCTGGGATATGGAGGCAATCGTGTGATCGACTCGTGACACTCCTAGACACGTATTCTCAGACCTTGCTATCCAATCTACGAAGGTTTGAAGAACTCAGGGACAATGGCGGCGCGTGGATGATCAGGAGCAGCTACGTCAGTTGCCTCGCTCATCTCGCCGTGCTATGTCAGGCCCTCGGTGATGCTGAACCTGCTCCTCAAGCAAGTCTTGACACCCTCTGCGATTCGACGCTGGAACGGTTGGGTGAATTGGCCCAGAGTATGTGTATGGAGGAGTACACCCGCCTCGACCTGCTGCTTAAGGTGTGTATCATCCCGTGACGGCAAGACCAACACCGCTAACGATGAATGCTGTGATAGCTGTCTTGGAAAAAGGCGTTGGGGGTCTTCGACGCTCGTCTTGCCAAGAATACTCTCACAAACTTGCGGCATTGGAGAGAAATCGTCGCGGGGGTTTGTTCGGACTTTGAGGCGAATATTCCCGACCCTGGACCTGGCCCTCTCATTATGCGGGCTTGGTCCGTGGACGGCCGTACCGAAGGATCGCGATACCCGAATCTGATGATTCCTGGAGCGGGGAAGCAGTACGGCATATCCTAATACGACGAGGACAGGACAGATACATCCGTGCCGAGACGGTTCCAGACAGGGACAGGACTCTTTTTGATAGGTGTATCACTTTCCCCCTGTCGCCACCCTCCACGAGTATTCGCTTTGCTCCAGCCATACCTTCCCCTGTACCTACGAAAACTGGAGTCTCTGGATCGCGGTTGGTGGTCTATTATGCGGAGGTTTGGTTTTGGGTGTGGGTACGAGGCGTAGATAGACCAGTTACGAATACTCACCTTCGGTTTAAACGCCACACCCTACATTGTGGTAATGGTTATGTCTGTCGTGCGTGTTCAAACACGAGTCGGTCGTTGAACTTCTCCCACAGCCCCGGACAAACGAGTGGCAGATTCGTAACGCATTTTGGGGAACTTTTAACGCTGTACGTTGGCGGTACCATTACTGCTGCTACATAAGAGCCAGCGTTTCCTTGTCGCGTCGAACATCGTGTCCGCCGGCTGCAGCCATACTTACTCGGCCGCGCTGGTTTGTTGGGCGTTCCGTTGGTATACCCTAACCGACCCGCTTGTGGTCGGTTTCGGCATTTCCCGCACACACCTGACCCAGACCCAACCGCCACACTTTGCAAGAAGCAGATCCTCTATCTAAATGATCCCATCGCGGTGTCTCGGACGGGTGACGTAGGAGTATCTCTTTGAATCCCGCTAAGAGGTGTCTGGGCCCCAAACATCTGGACGTCACGTCTACCAAAACCATGAAATCGCGGTCCTCTTGGGCTCGTGTCGAGGGCTTAACCAGAAAGAGAGGGTCTGTTGCATGGTATAAATACTCCCGATAACGAAAGCCGTTCGCTCAGACATCCTGCAGATATGGCGGCTACCCCTGCTCTTTGCTGGGCTTTGAACGAAGGGATCTCCTCCGGGACCCTCGTCGACACCAAGATCATCTTGTATTCCCGCAGGAAGTCCTCCGGTATCGTCTGTCAGCCAAAGGCACTTTATGCAAACAGTGGTGTCCTGAAGACCGTCCCTTACTTTATCGACCGTGAGTCCACCGCCGCATCCATCCCACTCACGTAGAGTCTCACAGTATCGGTTTCGAAGTGCTCTTCGGGAACTTTTCAGAATCCAAACCGAAAGACTTCAGCGAGGAAGAAATCGATGACGAAGAATCCGCAGAAGACTACGGATATTTGTCCGACAGCGATCTCGAGGACGATGGGGACGAGAAGACCGCCTCGTTCAAGCGCAAGAGCAAGCCCAGGGCTGATCTATTCGATCCTTTTGGCGCCAACGGCGAAAATAAAAGGATCTTCTGTGAAGAGTATGAGGAGCGCGTCAAAAAAGGGAAGGTCGTCAAAATCCCCGACGTGGCGTTCGTGACGTGAGTGCAAATAAAGAGTCTCCCCAGGACTTCGTTGATGTTGTCACAGCTTCCAAGCATTTCTAATGTATCTTTACACGGGTACGATAGAGTTTGCGCCGTTTGGGTCCAATGAAAATCGCAAGTCTCGAAGGGCAGAGATCGTCACACCGTCTGACGACAACGTCCCCCGACCGTCCCCAAAGTCCATCTACCGACTCGCCGACAAGGTTTGTACCCGGCCTTCGCAGCCTTCTCGAACCATGCAGCATCTGACCAACCTCTACTAGTATCACGTCCCCGCACTGAAGATCCTCGCTCTGAATCACATACGCGATGGACTGGAAAAGTGCGACATCGTTGAGGAGACTTTCAGTAGATTCGCCTCCCGGTAAGAGGGATACCTTGTCGAATTTGACCTACCCTGACGGCGAGGCACAGATACGACGAGGTAAGGAGTCTATACATCGGTCAACTCGCGTCCGTCTGGATGAAGGACTCGACGGAAGCGACGCGGCTCAGCGCAGACGAGAAGATCGACAGTTTCGCCGAGGGAGATCTTGAGCACGCGACGGAAGTTCTCTCCTCGTTGTGGGAGATTGTAAACAAAGATGGGGACATCACGGTCCCTCCGAACTCCCCGCCTTCCAGTGTGAGTCCGTTCCAGTTTGTCCTCTCGGCGTTATACGGGAGTGCTTAGTACCTCACGTATTCAGGGGGTGCAGGTCACGAGCCCCGCCGAGTGGACCTCTGTGAAGATCGCTCTCATTAAGTCGATTCGCAAAGGCGTCCTATTCGACAGGAAGTATTGGGCTAGACGTTCAAAGGGTGGGGATGCCTTGAAGCCCGTCTACTTTTCAAGTATAATAATGGGTGACAAGATGCAACAACTGAACAGCCGTACGTCGAAATTCGGTTACGGTTTTTCTGAAGCGCTGAGCGTCTCTAGTGTCAAATACATCAAGGGTCGAAACGTCCCCATAAACGACCTAGAGGGAGGAGTCAACATTGACAGCGACTGCGAAGGTAATTGGGCCGGAGCCAGCGATGAAACCTTGAAGGAGGAATTAAATGAGGAAACCCGTGCGGTTCTCATTGCCGGGTCGTTTTCGGCGTGTGTTTGCTTTCTCGCCCACCCTCGTGCTGGGTAAAATGACGAGTTCTCCAGCTGGAAATATCTTTTCTTCTATCGCTGCACGGACGCGATCTCATTCGCTCCTCTCAAATCGCAAGCTGTGAATCGTCGCCGTAACAAGAAGCGGAAGTCGGTGATCTCCGCACCCCCTCCCTGTTCGCCGAAGAGCATTTACGTTCTGGCAAGTTTGGTGAGACAACCTCCAACCGAACGTCTCGGGTGGGAGACTAATAAATCACCTCGAGCTCGGGATCCAGCCTCTCTGTGACAGTGCATTCGCTGACATCAAGAGCAAGGTATCTATGGACAACATAGTGGACGAGGTTTTCTCCTGGGTTACCGCCAGGTAAGTTGTCACTGGATTTGATTCCCCGGGGTCAACACTGGGTTAATGGGATTGCTCAGCCAGGAGGAGATCATGGAGATGGAGTGCGAGCTTCTGATTTCGAACTTCAAAGACCCGAAAACGATTGCGCTCGTGAAGGAGAACATCGGACGCATCTCTGACGGGTCTTCCCCCCACTGTGGTGGCGCGCTGAAACTTGGCTTGAAGAAGGCTGTCGAGCTCAAGAGGGGTGCGCTGTTGCGATGCACTAGAAATGGTTGTGCAAGGAACACCACCCCCGCGTCATACTCTTCAGTTGGGTCGACCACTTACTGCCAGGATTGTCGGTATAACTACGGCAACTACTATATGCAGTGCACCGGTTGTTCGAACGCCAGGACCAGCACTTATGCATCATGCCAGAGTTGTGGGAAGAAATTCATGTAGATGGATGTACTTCACTTGATTACATATCTGTCAGTTCATAATTGGTTCACGGATGTGCCCGGGTGGGGATTCGGAGGTTGTTCGGGGGGGGCACGCATTACCCTCCGAGCCGGGCCAAATACCCTTGGGGAGGCGATGCATTTCCGATGGAGCAGCCTCTTGTTTCCGGATTTCACCCATGCTCTCCTGGATCTCATTGTGGCGGGGTCGACAAGGGGTGGTGCGTGATGGGGGGACATATCACGCACCATCGCTACATCTTGCCGTATCACACATCGTCGTGAATATGATCCGTCCGTTCTACATACAAGTGGGAAGAAGAGAGGAACAAAAAGGGCTAGAGTGATGGCCCAGAAAATCCAATCTCGTCTCTCTACACGATGAACTTGACCCGCTTGTCTGAATTTTCTCTTCTAATTCATTGAGGTTCATGAACTTGTTGA
>Ga0307509_10003028_pt1 | contig 26195 bp, 17 predicted proteins | sample 10_EM_MG_FD_202245 | JGI IMG/M metagenome (GOLD analysis project Ga0307509, IMG submission 202245) | Populus trichocarpa ectomycorrhiza microbial communities from riparian zone in the Pacific Northwest, United States - 10_EM | ecosystem: Host-associated > Plants > Roots > Unclassified | place... | reverse complement strand
GTGAAATTTGCCATTTATAATGTAAAATTGCTTGAACGCATTCTTTTTCTAGTGTTCCAAAGTTGCCTTTACAACGGAGAATGACCACCCCGGCTCTGTACCATGTATTCATGATAGACCCTTGTACTAGGGAGTCTGATGTCGTGGGTAGCCTATCTGGCAGCGGCCAAATTCATGTGATAGTGGGCCTTGGCACAGAGGTGCTTTGCCTATAAATATCTCCTTCCTCTATTCTAGTCTAACAACCAACAACCACACGGGAGTCAACCGGTCAATTCACAACGTTTCCTTTCCTTCTCAATTGGTTCAAGTACATCAGTCTTTGTCTTACCCTTGTGAAAGCCTTTAGGCAGTTTATCTTCAGAGCTACTTTGCACAGGTCTATTGACTGATTTACAGGGAGGATACGCCGCAGGCGACAGGAGGGGAATACGGCATGCGCAACACACCATCCAACTAGGGGAAGGCATTGAAATGCCCCCACACCAGGCGCAAACCGAGCCGGCTTGGCGCCAAGGCATCCGGATACTTGTGGAATGCGCAAGTAATCAGCACTTAGTATCATCCATCAGCCTTAATAATAATAAAAAGAGCACTTATTATGAAGTGCCTGTTGAGTGGTAATGATTTTTTGTCGGGGCCCAGAAGCGATCGGTTGCCAAGTTCGCCCAGGTGATCGGTTAATTTTGTCCACGCGCAATAGAGCAAGCCCAACTTGATCTATGCGTAAATTATTGCAGCCTGGGGCACGTATCCCACACTAATGTCCTTCCAAAGTCATGCAGAATCAATCAGACTCCAAAGAAACGGTTTCTATATCCGGAGCCGCTTACACTGCCATAGGAAACTATCTAGCTCTTGTGATAAACCTTGGGCTAACATGCCGGCCCTCCTGAGGCGGCGGGGTTCTGTCCGGTGTCCGAATATTGGAAAGCACTAGATCGCACAGATGGAACGTTCTATAGCGGCACGATCATGGCCACAAAAGTTCTCCACATCCCCCCTCTATTTTATTTATTTTTATTTGTAGCTATTGGCGGCTAGCTTATGGTCTATCCATGAATACCGGTATCCTTCGATTCATTTGATTTCATACTTGAAATCTTTTGGCCCAGGGATTGCAAGGGGTCCACAGAAATGGCCTATCATGCCATTTAGCTAAGACAGCGGGAAATGAAGAACGACAAACACCAAAAGTCACCCGGTAACAGACATCCACCTCCGTCCCCGCCCCGCTTGAAGTCTTCCACCCTCAATTTCGCCCGGTCGTCAAAAGCCATCCCTCCCACATCGGCCCGAGAATTAGATTTGACCAATCATTTGGCACAGCACTATTTCTATGAAAGCCTTACTGTACTTTGTCTCTTGTACCGAGCGCAATTGAAGAACCAACTTTATATTTAGTTTCTGGCTTCTTTTTCTTTTTCTGGTTCAGCTAAAACTAAGGCTTCAGAAGCACCCGGCCTGTTATGAATTTTGTTCACTAATAGTCCGCCATCTTGAAGGCTAGCAAGCTGCTCCCGGCGAAAGAAAGCACTTGTATTCGGGTGTGATATTTTTCGAACCATCGTCCACAAGCAGAGTGCGCGACGCTGGTTGTTGTGAGAGGTTTGGTACAGAGTTTAGGTGCTGTTCAGCATTGGTTACCATGGGGGTCGCTTCAATCATCCCTGCTGATAATAAATTGTGAGGCTCTATCAGATCCTTGTCTCAACTGCACTTAATAACAGTCCTTTTACAAGTACAACCCAGAATCACGCCTCCGGACTCCCACTCTGCCCCTCCACTACTACTACAGACCTAGCGCCCCACAGAAATCCAAGAAATTATTAGCTCTTACGAGAGCATACTGTTACGGTTGAAATTTGGCTTTCCTAACCTACAGTTTTTTTAGCTTATCTGCGAATAGCTTGGACAGAATAGATAGCACTTCATGATCTTGGCTTAGGGGGATGTCATGTTTCTGCAGGGGTGGTTGTTGCCAAGTCTTGGTAGACAGGGGGCTTAATGTAAGTTAGTTTCTTTGACATCTCTCGCGCTTCCCTCCAGAATCACGACAACGAGGATTGTGATGAGGGAACACAGCACAACAGAGGAACTGTTGGACTGTGAATTGAGGACGGGAAATTTGTCCTGCATCTAGTCAGTCGGACAACCTGTAGGGTTGGGCTTTCTTGCAGTGGGATTTTTCACTCTTTTTTGCGGTTTGTGGGTTGGCTTTAGAGAAGAAGTTTGTGAAGTAGCTTAGCGGATTTGAATTGATCGTGACTTGTGGTTTCTTGATAGTGACAGTTGTTTGCCCGTACTTCTCCTGTTCCGTAGAGTAGATACTGTTGCCCGGATATTTTTGTTTTCAATACTGGTTGTACTCGAGCACCCGGCGGTTTTTGCCAAGAATCCCTCGGAGAGTCGAATCTTTAGTGAGAACTCCAGCAAAATATTTGCTGGCAGAGATATTCTTGGCAAAGACGAGTGAGTAAGTCCCGTCTCCCAGCGGCTTCTTAAGGTTGTGTAACCATAACAACAAGATACGATACGGCACAGGGGTGCTCAGATAAGACATGTGCGAGCAGGACCCTGTTTTATCAATACCGCAGAAGCTCAATAGATCCACTATCGCCCATAGGCCTCGGATCACACAGATTAGAGACAAAAGACTCTGAGAAGGAATACTCGAGTAGTGTCTCCCAGACAGGGTATAGGTTGAGAGGCTGAGCTTTCTGGATCTCATTAAACCGTATTCATAATTTGGTTAACCTACTCTGCTAAACCTATTGTGGTTTAGACAGTGACTCATGTTAAGATCCCCGATAGTGGATCCAGTGAGTTTTTGCGGTATGATCTTCCTATTTCCTTCTTTTGAAATTTGCGCTTCTTTCAACACAAGAGTACCGTAAAAACTTTTACGATTCGCCATCTGAGGATTCCTGGAGACCGGGTCATTAGCCCAAGATAGGTTTAGTTTGGAAAGCTGAGAAGATCAAACAAGGCCAAAGCACTCAGGCTATACCATGTTAGGAAAGTACTAATCCATCTCAAGAAACTTTGTCTCTGAACCCCGAGATTTGCGACCTAACCGAGACTCGACCACCTCTTCCTGAGATGGCGAATCGTAGAAGTTTTTACGGTATTGCACTTTGCCCTCAAGCTACACAAACCGTCCCTATCCGAGCATAGCACCCCCGGGTGAGCCTGCTTGGTGGGCCTGACTCCCTACCCCACTGACCTGATTGCAAAACGGAGTGATGAAAATGCAACCACCATCTCCGCGATAAGGACAAGGTGTGTCGATTTAATGTCATCCTAACTTGCTAGAGTTTGAAGACCGACTTTTTGATACATGAGAAACTAGCAGACCCGCGACCTGTGAGTTTTCCGGGGACTTCATAAAACCACAAATTCCCCAAGCTGACTCCGACTACCGTAGTAAGTTATCCGTCCCTCGGTTCGTAGCGATGAATCCTTGCTGGCGAAATATCTCTTGTGACGGTTGGTTTGGTTTACAGAAATCCAATCAGCACTCTAGCTGGTGCCAGAATCGCCTCCAGCACCGTTGTCTTTCAACTGGAAATATGAAACTAAGTCACTAAGCTCCACATTCCCCGAGCCGAGAAGAAAGTGGATGTGACTAAGGGCGGTGTCCCGATAGCCACTCCCTGTTAGAGGTTGTGGTTTATTCTGGAATTTTCGGGAGTGTTGCAGATAGTTCCGGGGCGCGATGGAGCATTCCAATGCTTTCGTGGTTTGCGGTGAGGACTCCGTGGGCTTGTCTCTCCTTTGTCGCCGGCATTACGGGAGTGTTCAGGGGAATGTGGGCATGCAGGGCGACACAGGGCGGGGTGTGGTGACCCGTAAAAGGATCGGGATGTGTTGATTCCGTTTTACTTATACACCTATAAGTGAGGATCACCGTTTCTATCAGAGGTCCGGTGCCCTAGGTATAGCACAGGTGCCTTACACTACGCGAACGATGGTTTGGCCAGTGATGAAACCACGATCCCCACCCGATGCCGCACCCGGGGGCGCATATCTCGCACTGATATCCTTCCCAAGTCTCTCACAATCAGACTCAAAGAAAAATTGTTTCCTGACCCTTAGCAACTTAGCTTACCCATGGGAAACCCTTTTGAACTTGTGAAAAACGGCGGGTTAACATGCCAGCCAACCTGGAGCAGCATAGCAAATTTCTATCCGGTGTCCCAATATTGGGAAGCACTTGCTCGTAGCGCTGGACTTTTATATATGGGCATGGTCTTGGCGATAAAGGTTGTCCACACACCCCTCCCATCTTATTTTCATTTTGACCGATTGGCGGTCTGCTTATGGTTTATCTATATATATCCTTGAATTTATATAATGTCATACTTAAAAGAAATATTGGATCGGGGGCTGCAAGAGGTCTATAGAGATAACCTACCGGTTGGTTAAGATAGAAGGAAATGCTGCACTGTAGTCACCGAAAGTCACTCGGCATCGCCGTCCCTGTCCCTGTTGAAAATCTGGGCTGCGGAGGTAATGATTTGCGGTGAGGACTTTACGCAGTGGACTGGAACCGCTTAAGTGGAGATGAGGATCATGATTGATTGATGATAACTTGATGAAAGGAAAGGCATGAGGAAAGTTGGGTTGAGGAAGGAAGGTGTGAAGCGAGGAAAGGTGTGAAGGAAAGAAAAACAAGAGGTGCGAAAACATTTTCAGGGCTTGCGCGTCCTTTGACTAGTGCGTATGTATACAGCCGCGTTCGCAAAATTCTCGTACCCCTTGTACCTCAAGAACAATACCTATTGGACAACAAGAAGCTTCTGATAACTATTTTTCGGATATACACCTAGGGGCATTGTAAACCCTTATCACCATTATCATACCGAATAATCAAGGGAAAGGGTTAGCAAAGCGTTTCTAATTACTCGTGGTACTCGGGAGGGTACGAGAACTTTGCGAACGCGGCTGTACCTCAGCGGTCACAGAGTACGGGTATTAAACTGCTATTTCCAACAGTCCCGCTTGAAGCCTTCAACCATCAAACTCATCCGGTCATCAAATGCCATCCCCCCGCATCAGCTCCCATTCCCCGATGCCCCAACTGCACCCATCACCAACAACTATTCCTATCCACCCAAGTTAGTTCTAAGCCAGACGCCATTTTCGAGGCTCCTCTTTTCAATACGCAAGCCTTATAGTAAAAATCCCTAGTCTGAGATCCTTACAAGTGCATTGCTAAAGGCGATTGTGGGAACTTATTAAGCATCATTGTTGTGCGAGGCCAGGAGGGAGCTCTTTGGGATAACAACGGAAATGAGTTCGACGATCCTTACCTACTAAAGGAGAAATGCGCAAAAGGTGTGATTATGGTTTTATATTCCTGAAATTGCACTTTAAGCGGACTTTTTGTGATTGCTAGTGTCGGGGTATGTAATTTAGTTGTCTCAAACAGTTGGACACTCGAGCTTGTACCTCGTAGTAGTCCGGGGAGGTCGAGGTTTGGCTTGTGGATGAGAGGGTAGAGGAGATGGGGGATTGGTATGATACTTTGCAGGTATTTGAGCGGGGGTGCGCCCACTTTATAATTTTACTTTCTATTCTTACATGGCTGGGCTTTTAATAACAATTGGTTTGCACCCGACGTATCCTTGGTAGGGTAAACTATTGTATGAACCATGTGACCAACAGAACTCGAAGATATTTGCCAGAATCAAAATCTGAAACTACTTTCTGATCCCCTGATAACTTGAAATACAGATCAATACTCCTCGCAACATTTTTCTTTTTCTTTTTCTTTTTCTACCCGTATTGTCTCGCGAAAAGGGGGACCACGGTCGAACGAGGATTGAAATTTGTTCCATCATGGTCCACGAAGAGGCCTGTCTGATATATCTAACGGCCGGTCGGTATGTGCTACTAGCCTTCTGTCGAAGGTACAGTACGGTCTTTATCTAGTTTTTAAAAATCTCCCTAAGAATCCTCGCACTATCGTACACTACCTTTCTCTACCTAAAAAAAAACATTATATCATCCACTCTATCCATCGTCCGGGGAGAAAAGGAAGAAAGGGGGGGAAAAATGATAAAAGGAAAAAAAGACATTATAATAATTTACAAAGAGGGAAGTATTAAATATGAGAGAATGAAATCTTCAAGCAATGTATAAACCCAACCTTCGCAACGAGAGAAATTTCACGCGAACAAAACTCTGCGGAACATGTAAACAGAAACTCGTAAATCCTCACCATTCTTGAAAGAAGAAAGCAGGCAAAAGGCGCAAGAGTATATGGCGTGTATCCGCACTCCCAGGTCATGGGATTACTCGTCGACAGGATGATGTCTGAGTGCATCACAGCGGGGGAGGTGCACGGGGGGGAAGGAGCAGCGGGAACCTCCTCAAAGAGGAGTCTCCTACTGCTTAAATGATACTTGGGGTTGCTGCTTTGCGAGATTGTAGCAGCGCTACTATCCTTGTATGTCCTTTTTGAGTGGCATACGAGAGCGGTGTTTCGCCCCAATAATTTCGCTTGTCAGGGTTGACCCCCCCCCGTTCGAGTAGTATTTTTACCACTCCCTCATGTCCAGTCTGAGCGGCATACGAGAGTGGTGTCCAGCCCCAATCATTTGGCTTGTCGGGGTCGACCTCTTCCCGTTCGAGTAGTATTTTTACCACTCCCTCATGTCCACTCTGAGCGGCATCCGAGAGCGGTGTTTTGCCCGAATTATATGGGTTGTCCGGGTTGACCTCTTCCCGTCCGAGTAGTATTTTTACCACTCCCTCATGTCCATTCCGAGCGGCATACGAGAGCGGTGTTTCGCCCGAATAATTTAGCTTGTCAGGGTTGACCTCTTCCCGTTCGAGTAGTATTTTTACCACTCCCTCATGTCCACTCTGAGCGGCATACGAGAGCGGTGTTTTGCCCGAATTATCTGGTTTGTCGGGATTGACCTCTTCCCGCCCGAGCAGAATTTTCACCACCTCTTCATGCCCATTATACGCGGCCCATGAAAGTGGCGTGCAACCCAAATAGCCTTCCCCATTGATGTCTGAACTTCCCTCCTCTATTAAAGTAGCTACCACTTCAACAATTCCAAAGAACGATGCGCAGTGTAGCCCACTAAACCAAGGACAAATATCGTGCTCGTCCGCGCCATATAGGGTTGCATGCTTAAGGAGTGATTCGGTTGATATCTGGCTATAAGGCTCTTGTAACAGCTTTAGGGCAAGTGATTTCCCACAGTCGGAGAGCTCCCTTTTCGCATGCACTCCCCAATATACTGAACAATATTCTAGAAAGGGTGTGCTTTGGGTACTAGGAGGAGGAGCGATTGAAATGGCTTTGACCTGTTTGGAATTTAGATAGGTCAAGCAGATTTCAGCCATTGCCGAGTGAGGTCCACTGAATAGATCGGGGTGAACGGAAAGATACTCCTGCAGGGTAAAGTGGGCCAATCGCGCAGTTGATGCCTCCTTATCCACAGTAATAAGGCCTTGACAGCAGTTCACCAATGTAGAAATCGAAGGAATGTTGCCAACATCGAAATCCGTGGAGCCTAGTTGGACTGCTAAGGCATAGCAGAGCTCATCCACTTGCAACAGCCGTTCCGCATGGCTGATCCACATCAACGCTGTCATCCCAAGCCTCGATTTGTCCCCATCTTGCGCCTTTATCCGCTCGATCGTCGCGCTGTAAACATCTCCCAATTCTAATCCATCGGTCATTTTGTTCAGTTTTTCTCGTCTCCGGGAGATTGTTGATTCGTGTAAGATTGCATCTATATTTAAGGAAACCAGGAGAAACCTAGATGCATATCTATTAGCGGATAGTGTGGGGGCGGGATTCCCAGGATTATTGCCTACGTACATGTCCGACATATTTTCGGGAATCATCTCTAGAATTTCTGCCTCTAAGCTCTCCTCCATAGCGTCCGGCGTTAAATCCTCTTCTAGTCTAACACGAAGGTATTCGACGATATCATCTTTGCTGGGACCTAGTGATACACTTGTCACTCGCCCAGCAAGACGCTTTTCAATCTCGGCACGAATATGAAGCCTTCCTGTAATGAATATTCGTGTGCGTGGTGACTTTTCGAGGATTTGTTTCAGTGAATTAAGGAGTTTAACTCGATGAATCGCCGCACATTCGTCCAAGGCGTCAATGCATACAAATGTTGGCAGTGAGGACGTGATGGACTGTAGCATCTTGACTATATCCGGGAGTTGCAGCCCCCGTCCACCAATGACCTTTTTCTGGTCTTGAAATGCCTCTGATATTTCCTCCGGAATCGTTTCCATCCCGCCGACGACCTGCTTTAGCAAGGAACCCAGCATACTGGTTGCAGACTGCTCCTTCCGCGTTGCGAAGTCGAAGTAAAAACACGCAACGGCTGTCCTTTGTCCTCTAGCCTGATCGCACAATCTGTCCACCACCAGCGAACTGACATAATGGCCTGTTAGCACTAACTCCATTTCCTCTCTCCTCGAAGAATTATTCTCGTTACCTGATAAAGGTCTTTCCGACCCCCGGACCTCCATAACCAAAAAATACCGACTTATCATCCCCACCTTCACCACCCCCTTCACACCAGGCTTTGAATTCTTCAGCTTGCAGGAGCCATTCTCCTACATTGTTGACGCGACGTTCTTGGATATCCTGGTGTCGTAGCCTGGGCTCTAGGGGTGATAACCAGGCTAGAAGTTGAGACCGATCACCCGCGACGTAGTTATTGTGTACATGAATAGTGTTCGTATTATTGAAGCAGTCGTTATTATTATAGATGGAATTTTGAGACATCTTTCGTCGCCCGTACTGTTGTAGACGAGGGGTTATTGAGTATGGTCGGTTGATGATATTCTTGGGAGCTGGGGAAATTTGGGAGCTTGGGGAAGGGGGGTCTTGCTGAGGAAAAGAGGGGGTCTTCTAGCATTAAAGCAGCGTTGCAAACATCACTTTATTGAACACCGAAGAAAAGTGTTGCACAGGAAAAGCGGCCCCTCACGAACAACCCCCAAGCGCCGGCCGTGGAGCAATCCCAACTAGGTCCATACATAAATTATGGCAGCCTTGGTGGCTGACACTGCGAAGAACAATCCTTGGTGGAAGCCACAATATTACCTCAAGTTCTGGTAGCGAGGGTTTCAATTTAAGATATACAAGGCTTTTCCCCTCTAGAGATATAATTTGGTCAATAATAAATACCGGTAGATGGCCACTACAATTACGAATAAAAGTCACTATTCTTCCCATCAAAAGTCTAGCGCCCATGTAAACCACGGGCCCTGTGAAAAACCGCCGGCCATGATGCCAGCCAACCTGAACCAGTACAGCAATGTTCTAGTATCCGGTGTGTCCAAATGTTGGAAAGCTCTAGCTCCCAAAGGTAGAATGTTCTATAACGGCACGATCTTGGCGACAAAAGTCGTCCACACCCCCCGCATATTTTACTTTTTTATTTTTATTTTTTCCGATTAGCGGTTCGCCTATTCTACCCACCCAAGTTTTGTAGGTTCCACAAGCGAGGTTTTCCGCCTTTACCTCCTGTGGAACATGCAAACCTTAGGAGCTGTACCTCCGTATGGATAGCTTCGAATTCATATAATCTCATATTATCATATAATACTTGGAATTATTTGGCCCAGGGGTTACAAAAGGTCTACGGAGGTAACCTATCATACCATTTAGCTGATATAGAAGGAGATGAAACACGACAAATCACCCAAAGCCACCCGGTAGTAGACCTCGACCTCCGTCACCCCCCCGCTTGAAGTATTCTACCCTTAAATTCACCCGGTCGCCAAACACCATCCCTCCCGGATCGGCCCCCGATCCCTGATACGCTAACTGCACCCACACCGCCAACACCCGTTCTGACCCACCTAAGTTAGCCCTAAGCCGGACTCTATTCTCTGGGGTACTTTTTTCAATAGGCATGTCTTAGAGTAAAAAGCCCCAGCACAAGATCCGTCCGTACAAGTGCTTGCTAACGGACTATGAGGAAAACCTATTGGGCATTATTGTGATACAAAGCCGGGGAGGGAGGTGTTTTGCGATAAGAGGGTAAATGGATGGGGGATTATCCCGACCTGCCGGAAGAGAAATGTGCAAAAAATGTGATTTATGTTTCCACATTCCAGGAATTGCTTAGATTATGAGAGTTTTTGTAATTACTGATGGTGGGGCATGTAGTGTTCCTAACGGTCTAGGGGCCAGATAGGGCCAGGAGGACTGACTGCTAAGAGCCTTGGGCCGGACCAGACTACAAAAAATGTCCCGTCCTCATCTGCAAAATCTAAAGATCACCGTTATTACCTAGGACAACCGGCCCGGCAACTTGAGGTAATAATGTGGGGGGGTGCATGAAGACAGGGGCTGTATTGCAAGAATCAAAGTCCATGGGGGGGGGAGGGGTTGGCAGGGGACTGTGAGTGATAACGGGCAGGGTGGGAAACTGCAGGGTCTCAGAAGAAGCGTCCGCGGTGACCGGAAGAGGAAGTGCATGGCGGGGGACGGCGGGCCGGGGGCCGGGGGCCGGGGCCATCGGCAAACATAGGTGAGGGTAATGAACGACGGGAAACTGTGGGTGCTAGCTGGTTCGGGTCAATGACAATGACAGCAGGATTCTAATATCAACTGGGCTGGTGTTTTACATGGCTGCCGAGTCCAATCAGCCTCATGGTATTCATGACTCCGATTAAATTATTAAGAAGGGGAATAAGTTGATGAGATATATCTGATACGGATAATAAAAAGGATGAAAATTTGACAATTGTTCAAAATAGAAAGGCAGTATCGGGTTCAAACTGCACGACCTTCTTGATACAGCAATTTACGACGGGGTCTGACCTCAACTATTTTCGCTATCCTGACTCCACATTATCTACAACGGCGATTTGGTATGATATGTCAATTCCACTTGAGGATTCTGCTTCACAAGAAACCATTTGAGGTTTTGATGTTAGCATGATTCCCGGCATACTTAACACTCCCGAACTCAACCCGGGCCAAAGCTTGGAGGAGTCCCTTGGTCATATCGGCAGCCCAAACAAGAGTACTTGGAGTAGTGCGCGGAGCGGTCTCATTTTCTGGCTCCAGAATTGCGGGCAGCCGACCCGAGACATTACAGGGGTACGATCAGGGTGGGGGGATGCGGGGCCTGACGTCCCATACTCTAAATCGTGGGGCAACTTGGCTGGAGGATGGGATGAGACGACAAAAAGTAGTCCATCCTCGGCTAGGCTTAAGACGGATGGACCGCCCCGTCGGGAGCAGTGAATGTAATTAAGCTGTGTTACATGACTTCATACTTAAGCTTGTATTTCAAAATGGTCTCGGGAGGTTGAGGCCTGGCTAGTACATGGGGGGGTAGAAGATTGATATAATGGTTTGCAGGTACGCCAGGAAGGCTCTAGAGCTTAGGGAACGAGGATGAGGAAGAAGGATTGTATCCCCTTCGCGAAAAAGGGGCAACATGGGAGGGCTTTAAAGCGATTGATTGGATTTGTAACACTCTAATTCTTCCTTTTTGATTAATACACGATAAGGCCCGATATGCCTGGTCTACCGGTATCTGGGCTGGGGTCCTCGCATCCTAGGAATCACTTCGCTTGCTGCCGCGAGTTCATCCATAGCAGCCCACATGACTCAATTACTTAGGGCGGAAAGGTTTGCAGGAGAGATTTGTCGGCACTTGACGGGATTATTTGGCGGGTTAACTGTTCTTCTGGGCGGGAGAATCTGTTGACTCCTGAATCCCGAGAATTAGATTTTGACCATCATTGAACCCAGGGCACTATTTCTACTAAAGCCCCTACTGTGCCTCATGCGTTGAGGGCAATTGAGGGAACAGCATTATAATAATATTATTTAATTTCTGGCTTCATTTTCTTTTTTCATTCAGCTGAAACTAAAGCCCCAGAAGTACCTGTCTTGGTATAAATTTTGTTTACCCATATTCCACCATCCTGAAGGCTAGCGAGATAGCTCTGCTCCCACCGAGGAAAGGTACTTGTGTTCGGGTGTGATATTTTTCGAACCATAGTTCAGAATGTGCGGTGCTGGTTCTTGTGAGAGCTTCGGTGGATAGTTTGGATACCGTGCGGCATTGGTTACCATGCATCCGGCCGCCTCAATAATCCCTGTTGACAAGATAAAAGTAGTGAGGCTCTGGCAGATCTTTGGTTCTACCGCACTTGATAACATCCCTTTTTCCAACCGAGCATCACACTTGGTACTCGCACCCGCGCTTCCATCCGAGCCACAGTGTGCCTCAACGCGGAGACATTACCAGCATTTCCGACAGCATGCTGGCTGTGCTGACCAGCCTTTGCCAAGGATACCTCAGTGAGCCGCACATTTGGTGAGAACTCCAGCATAATCGGCTGGTAGAGGTATTCTTGGCAAAAAGGAGTGAGTAGTTCTGTCTGGCATGCGGCTCCTTAATGTTGGTGTAACATAATAACAAGGTGCGGTCCAGGGTTGCTCTGATAAAACATGTTGCGAGCATGACCCTCGGCCGCAGCCGTATTTTATCGATAAGATGGCGTTACCATTGTCCTTGTTGAATTTTGCTCTTCCTTCAACACCAGACTATTGCAATTTACCCTGAAACTAAGGAAACAATTCTTATCCTAGCATAGCACCCTCGGGTGAGCCTGCTCGGGGGCCGGACTCCCCCCACTGGTTGTATAACGGAGGATGCAACCACCATCTCCGCGACAAGGACAAGGTGTGTCTACTTAACATCACCCTAACCTGCTTGAGTTTGAAGACTGACTCTTGTTCGATTCAGGAGCAACTAGCAGACCTGTGACCTGTGAGATTTTCAACTTCATAACCACAAATTTATCAAGCTAACTCCAACTACCGCAGTAGGTCATCCGTCCCCCGGCTCGTAGCGATGAGTCCTTGCTGACGAAATGTCTCTTCTGGCGGTTGGTCCAGTTTACAGAAATCCACTCAGCACTCTAATTGGTGTCGGAATCACCTCCAGCACCATCGTATTTCAACTGGAAATAGGAAACGAAGTCACCAGGACCTGCATTCGCTGAGCCGAGAAGAAAGTGGATGTGACTAAGGGCGGTATCCAGATAGCCACTCCTTGTTAGAGGTTGTTGTTTATTCTGGGAGTTTCGGGAGTGTTGCGGATCGTGCCGGGGCGCGATGGAGTATTCCAATGGTTTCGGTGTGTGAAGTGCATTCCTAAAGGCCATTGTGGGAACTTATTAAGCGTCATTGTTATACAAAACCAGGAGGGAGCTGTCTTGGGATAAGAACGGAAATGAATTAGACTATCCTCACCTATGAAAATGGAAATGTGCAAAAGGCGCGATTATGTTTTCATATTCCTGAAATTGAACTTTAAGCGGAGTTTTTGTAATTACTAGTGTTGGGGTATGTAATTGAGTTGTCTCACATAATTGGATACTTGAGTTTGTATTTTGTAGTCGTCCCGGGGCGAGATTTGGCTTGTGGATGAGAGGTAGAGGAGATGGGGGATTGATATGATACTTTGCAAGTACTTGAGCGGGGTGCGCCCCACTTTATAATTTTACTGTCTATTCCTATGCGGCTTGGGTTTTAATAACACTTAGTTTGCGTCCGACATACCCATAGTAGAGTAGACTACTTTATAAACCATATAACAGAACTCTGAGACATTTAGCAAAAGTAAAATCTAAAACGGGTTTCCGATTGCCTCATAATTTGAAATAGAGATTAAAACTGCCTGCAATCCTCTTTTTCTTTTTCTACCCGTATTGTGTTGCAATAAGTGGAGCACTGTCAAAGGATGATCAAAATTCGTTCAATCATAGTTCTCGAAGAGGCCTGTCTGGTATATCTAAGTGCTAGTCGGTACGTGATACTAGTCGTCTACCGTAGGTACTGTACAGTACTGTCTTTATCCAGTTTTTAAAAATCTCCCTAAGAATCCTCGCACTATCATATACCACATTTCTCTAGTTAAAAAAACGTTATATTGTGTAGTCTATCTATCAAAAGGAAGAAAAGGAAGGGGAAAAAAACATATAAGAGAAAAATGACATCATGGGAATTTACAGGGAGGGAAGAATTAAATATGAGAGGATGAAATCTGCAAGGAATATATAAACCCGACCTTCTCGAGGATAGAAATTTTACTAGAACAAAACCCGACGGGACATGTAAACGGAAACTCGTAAATCTTGAAAGAAGGGATAGACAAAAGGCGCAAGAGTATATGGCGTATATCTACACTCCTAGCTCATGGGATTACCTCCGTCGTTAGGATGATGTCTGAGTGCATCACAGCGGGAGAGATGCCCAGAAAGGGGAGGAGCAGGGGGGATTTCCTCGGGGAGGGGTCTCCTACTGCTTAAATGATATTTGGGGTTGCCGCTTTGCGAGACTGTAGCAGCGCTACTATCCGCTCATGTCCTTCCCGAGTGGCATACGAGAGCGGTGTTTCGCCCCATTTATCTGGCTTGTCGGGATTGACCTCTTCCCGTCCGAGTAGTATTTTTACCACTCCCTCATGTCCATTCTGAGCGGCACACGAGAGGGGTATTAAGCCCCAATTATTTGGCTTGTCGGGGTCGACCTCTTCCCGTTCGAGTAGTAATTTTACCACTCCCTCATGTCCATTCCGAGCGGCAAATAAGAGCGGTGTTTGGCCCCCGTGATTTGGCTTGTCGGGATTGACCTCTTCCCGTTCGAGTAGTACTTTTACCACTCCCTCATGTCCATTCTGAGCGGCAAACGAGAGTGGTGTTTCGCCCGAATTATCCGGATTGTCGGGGTTGACCTCTTCCCGTTCGAGTAGTATTTTTACCACTCCCTCATGTCCATTCCGAGCGGCAAACGAGAGCGGTGTACTGCCCCAATTATTTGGCTTGTCGGGATTGACCTCTTCCCGTTCGAGTAGTATTTTTACCACTCCCTCATGTCCATTCTGAGCGGCAAATAAGAGCGGTGTACTGCCCCAATTATTTGGCTTGTCGGGATTGACCTCTTCCCGTTCGAGTAGTATTTTTACCACTCCCTCATGTCCATTCTGAGCGGCATGCGAGAGCGGTGTTCGGCCCCATTCATCTCCCTTGTTGGAATTGACCTCTTCCCCCCCGAGCAGAATTTTCACCACGTCTTCATGCCCATTATATGCGGCCCATGAAAGTGGTGTGCAACCCAAATAGCCTCCCCCGTTGATGTCAGAACCTTCCACCTCTATTAAAGCAGCTACCACTTTAACAATTCCAAAAAACGATGCGCACTGTAGTCCATTAAATGGAGGACAAGTATCGTAGCGCTTGTTATACAGGCCTGCATGCGCAAGGAGTAATTCGGTCGATATCAGGCTATAACCCTCCTTTAACAGCTCGAGCGCAAGCGATGTCCCGGAGTCCGAGAGCTCCTTTTTCGCATGCGCTCCCCAGTATACTGAACAATATTCTAGAAAGGGTGTGCTTTGGGTATCAGGAGGAGGAGCGATCGAAATGGCTTTGACTTGTTTGGAATTTAGATAGGTCAAGCAGATTTCAGCTATTTCCGAGTGAGGTTTACTGAATAGATCGAGGTGAACGGAAAGATATTCCTGCAGGGTAAAGTGGATCAATCGCACAGTTGATGCCTCTTTATCTACAGTAATAAGGCCTTGACAGCAGTTCACCAATGTCGACATTGAAGGGATGTTGCCAACATCGAAATCCGTGGAGCCTAGCTGAACTGCTAAGGCGTAGCAGAGCTCATCCGCTCGCAACGGCCGTTCCGCATGGCTGATCCACATCAACGCTGTCATCCCAAGCCTCGATTTGTCCCCATCTTGCGCCTTTATCCGCTCGATCGTCGCACCGTAAACAGCTCCCAATTCTAATCCATTTGTCATTTTGTTCAGTTTTTCTCGTCTCCGGGAGATTGTTGATTCGTGTAAGATTGCATCTATATTTAAGGAAACCAGGAGAAACCTAGATGCATATCTATTAGCGGATAGTGTGGGGGCAGGACTCTCAGGATTATTGCCTACGTACATGTCCGACATGTTTTCCGGAATCCTCTCTAGAATTCCTGCCTCTAAGCTCTCATCCATAGCGTCCGGCGTTAAATCCTCTTCCAGTCTAGCACGAAGGTATTCGACGATATCATCTTTGCTGGGACCTAGTGATACACTTGTCACTCGCCCAGCAAGACGCTTTTCAATCTCGGCACGAATATGAAGCCTTCCTGTAATGAATATTCGTGTGCGTGGTGACTTTTCGAGGATTTGTTTCAGTGAATTAAGGAGTTTAACTCGATGAATCGCCGCACATTCGTCCAAGGCGTCAATGCATACAAATGTGCGCAGTGAGGCCGTGATGGTCTGTAGAATCTTCACAATATCCGGGAGTTGCAGCCCCCGTCCACCAATGACCTTTTTCTGGTCTTGAAATGCCTCTGATATTTCCTCCGGAATAGTTTCCATCCCGCCCACGACCTGTTTTAGCAAGGAACCTAGCATACTGGTCGCAGGCTGCTCCTTTCGCGCTGCGAAGTCGAAGTAAAAACAGGCAACGGCTATCCTTTGTCCTCTAGCCTGATCGCACAATCTGTCCACCACCAGCGAACTGGCATCATGGCATGTTAGCACTAACTCCCTTTCCTCTCTCCTCGGAGAATTATTCTCGTTACTTCATAAAAGTCTTTCCGACCCCCGGACCTCCATAACCAAAAAATACGGCCTTATCATCTTCACCTTCACCACTCCCTTTATACCAGGATTTGAATTCTTCAGCTTGCAGGAGCCATTCTCCTATATTGCTTACGCGACGTTCTTGGATACCCTGGTGTCGTAGCCTGGGCTCTAAGGGTGATAGCCAGGCTAGAAGTTGAGACCGATCCTCCCCCGCGTAGTTATTCTGCACATTAAAAGTGTTCGTATTATTGAAGGAGTTGATATTGTTCTGGATGGGATTTTGAGACATCTTCGGGACTTTGCTGCTCGTACTGTCGTAGAGGAGGGGTTATTGAGTATTGTCGGTTGATTATATTCTTGGGAGTTGGGAAAATTTCGGAGCCTGGGGAAAGCGGGGGTCTATTAAGATTAAAGCAGCATTGCACATATCACTTTAAAACTGTCGCACCATACAAGCAGCCATTCACAATCAACCCCCAGACACCAGTCATAGAGCAAGCCCAACTAGATCCATTCATAAATTGTGGCAGCCTTGGTGGCTGACACGACGAAAACAATCCTTGGCGGAAGCCACCAATATCATCGCACTGGTGATAAAGAGCTTTAACTTAAGATATACAAGGCCTTCTCACTCCAGAGATAGAAGTTAACCAATGATATACCGAAGGCCACTACAATTACGGGTAGAGGTTATCATTTCTCTCATCAAAAGTCCGATAGAGCATTCCATCGTTGCGAGCTTAAGATAAGTTACGTGCCCTGGGGTGCGGTATCGGATGGGGATAGTGGGGATTCTTTGTAAAGACAATCTTATCGCAGTCTCATAACTGAGCGGATCATCGCTCGCGTAGTGTAAGGCGCCAGTGATTTACTCGGGGCACCATCACCATCTTGGCCATTAGTGTCATCCGCACCCCCCCCCCATTTTATTTTATTTTATTATTTTTTTACCGGTGAGTCGTGCGCATAGTGTATCTATGGATACCCCCGAATTCATATAATAATTATCAAACTTGAAACATTTTGGTCCAGGGATCGCAAGAGGTCTATAGAAATAATCTACTATTTGGTTGTGATAGCAGGAAATGTTACACGATGGTCAACGGGAGTCACACACTATCAGACATCCACCTCCTGCCCTTCACCAGTCGGAGTCTTCCGTCGTCAAACTCACCCGGTAATCAAAAAACTCCATCTCCGCATCGGCCCTCGTTCCCTGATACCCCAACTTCACACACACCAACAACACCAATTCCTATCCGCCCAAGTTAGTCCCATGACAGACTCCACCTTTCGGGATCCTTTTTTCAATGCGCAAGTCTTTGAGTAAAAAGCCCCATCCTGGGATCCGTACAAGTGCATTGCTAAGGCTTTTTTGGCGACTTATTGGGCGTTATTGTTGTATAAAACCAGGAGGGAGCTGTTTTGTGATAAAGAACGGGAATGGATGAGTGGCTATCCCCATCCACTGAAAGAGAAATGTACAAAAGGGGCGATTATGTTTGCACACCCCCGGAATTGCTCAGATTATGAAATTTAAGGTGAGTTTTTCTAATTACTAGTGTTGGGGCATGTAATTGAGTTGTGTTTTGTAATAGTCCCAGGAGGTCGAGGTTTGGCTTGTGTATCAGATGGAAGATTGATATAATACTTTGCAGGCGCACGAGGAAGGTACTAGAGTTTAGGGAACGAGGATGGGGAGGAGGCTTCATATCCCCTTCACTACAAACGGGAAACCGGGGAGGGCTGTAAAGCGATTCATTATGTTTGTAGCACTCTAATGCTTCTTTTTTGAAGAATACATGATAAGGATCGATATGGCTGGTCTACTGGTATCCGGGCTGGCGTCCTCGCATCCTAGTAGGAACGGCTTCGCTTGCTGCCGCAAGATCTTTCATAGCAGACCAGGTGAGTTAATTCCTTAGGCCGAAGAGGTTTGCAGACCCGGAGAGATTTATCCGCACGAGACAAGGATTATTTGTCTTATCCACGATTCTTCTCCCGAACGGGAGCATCTGGTCTGACACCTGAACCGGGAGAATCAGATTTTGACCATCATTTAATACAAGGCACTATTTCTACCAAAGCCCCTACGTCATCTCTTGTATTGAAGACATTGAGGAAACAATTGTATAGTTAGTTTCTGGCTTCTTGTTCTTTTTTTTCCTTCAACTAAAACTAAAGCTTTAGAAGTACCTGTCCGGTTATGAATTTTTTTCACGGATATCCCACCATCTTGAAGGCCAGCGAGATAGCCCTGCTCCCAACGAGAAAAAGTACTCGTGTTCGGGTGTGATATTTTTCGAACCATCGTTTACAAATAGAATGCGCGATGCTGGCCGTTGTGGGAACTTCAGTGTTGAGTCTAGATACCGTACAGCATTAGTTACCGTGCCTCAATTACCAGTATCCCTGCTGAGACAATAAAAATTGTGAGGCTCTAGCAGATCTTTAGCTCTACTGCGCTTGATAAGAGCCCTTTTTACACGTATAACCTAGCATCACCGTACGTACCCTCACTGTGCTCCCCCACGACAGGCCCAGCGCGTCTCAGAAAAGCAGAGACATTACCAGCACTTCCGAGAGCATGCTGGCTATACTCACCAGCCTTTGCTAAGAATACCTCCGTGAGCCGCATAGTTGATGAGAACTCCAGCAAAATATCGGCTGGTAGAGGTATTCTTAGCAAAAAAGAGTGAGTGGTTCTGTCTGGCATGCGGCTCCTTAGTGTTCGTGTAACCATAATCGCAAGGTGCGCGCGGTTGCTCGGATAAAACATGTTGGGAGAATGACCCACGGCCGCAGCCGTATTTTATACTTGTAGATAAGAAGGCGTTTCGATTTTCCTTGTTGAATTTTGCACTTCTTTCAACACCAGACTATTGTGCTTTACCCCTCAAACTACACAAACCATGCTTATCCGAGTATAGCACCCTCGGGTGAGCCTGCGGGGGGGCGGACTCCCTACCCCACCGACCTGATTATATAACGGAGTGATGCAACCACCATCTCCGCGACAAGGACAAGGTGTGCCGATTTAATGTCATCCTAACTTGCTAGAGTTTGAAGACTGACTCTTGTTCGATACATGAGAAACTAGCAGATCTGCGACCCGTGAGTTTTTCAACAACTTTATAAAACCACAAATTCACCAAGCTGACTCCGACTACCGTAGTAGGTCATCCGTCCCTCGGTCCGTAGCGATGAGTCCTTGCTGGCGAAATGTCTCTTGTGACGGTTGGTTTGGTTTACAGAAATCCACTCAGTACTCTAATTGGTGCTAGAATTACCCCCAGCACCGTCGTCTTTCAACTGGAAATAGGAAACGAAGTCACGAAGCCCCGCATTCGCCGGGCCGAGAATAAAGTGGATGGGTATCCCGATAGTGACTCCCTGTTAGAGGTTGTGGTTTATTCTGGAAGTTTCAGGAGTGTAGATCGTTCCGGGGCACGATGGAGTATTCCAATGCTTTAGTGGTTTGCGGTGAAGACTCCGTGGACTTGTCTCTCCTTTGTCACCTGTATTACGGGGGTGTTCGGAGGAATGTGGGCATGCAGGACGACACAGGGCGGGGTACGGCGATCCGTGGAAGGATCGGGATGCATTGATTGTGTTTCACTTATGCATCTATGAGTGAAAGTTGCCGTTTGTATCAAAAGTCCAGTGCATAGGTATATCACGGGCGCCTTACTTGTACTGTACACCACACGAACGATGATTTTGTCAGTTACGAGACTACGATAGCCTTTACAAAGAACCCCTACGATCCCCACCCGATACCGCACCCAGAAGCACATCTCGCACTTATATCCTTCCCACGTCTCGCAGGATCAATTAGACTCGGAGTAAAATGGTTTCTAGATCTTTGGCTACTTATCATGCCATGGGAACCCCCCCCTAATCTTGTGAAAAACAGCGGGCTAACATGCCGGCCAACCTGAAGCAGCACAGAAAAGTCCTATCTGGTGTGTCAAAATATTGGGAAGCACTTGCTCGCATCGATGGAATGTTCTGTGGTGGCACGATCTTTGCGACAAAAGTCGCTGCACCCCCCCCCCCCCAATTTTTATTTTTATTTTATTTTTACCGGTTGGCGGGTTGTTTGTAGTTTATCCATGGATACCGTCGGATTCATAAAATATTAGGATTTTTTTTGATTACGATTGAGAGAGAGGGCTCCGAAAATGACCAACCATTTAGTTAGGATAGAAGGAAATTCTGCACTATAATCACCGAAAGTCACTCTCTAAGCAGACATCCATATCTGGTATGGTTGACTGCGGGGTGTTATGTAAGCCGGGGATATGGCGGCGGCGATGCGGCGGCGAGTGAGGCTCTGCGAACTGGGGAAATCGTGACTGCATCTTTTCTTGTTGCGTAGCCGGGGTCACCCCTCACCTTTCTCTCTCTCACAATCAATATAGTACAACAACAGTCGTTTCAACAACCTCCGGCCCCTCGCCGCCGGAAGTCTTCCATCATCAAACTCAGCCGGTCATCAAAAGCTATTCCCCCCGAATCGGCCCCAGTTCTTTTAAACAACTAATAGGCGGTAGGGCGCAGTGGATCTAATCCTTCGTTTCCCGAACGGTGTGAACACTTTTATTGGTACGAATAAAGATGACAGACAAAAGATATAAGAGAAGAACCAAAGAATAACGAGATCGTATATAATAACGAATGACTTTGACAAGACAAGAGATAAACGTAGGACTGTGAGCGGAAATGCGATGATCAACTGATAACGAACAAACAAAGGGAAGAACAGGCTATCTTATATCCTCCTCAAGTGAAAACCTTCCTCCCAGCACACTTCCAGAGCGTGCCAGATTTCTCTCCCACTTTCCGTCCCTAGGTCATCCTTCTTTTGCGTTGGGCCGATTCATATCCAAGGTAGAAGTATCGTGGCTGAGGGTAGTGTTATGCCACCTGCCGAGGATAGTGTCGGTCACCGAGAGTGAGGATGGATGTTCGGCTCTTGCTGGTGTTTGTGTTTCATCGTTGGTGAATCGGTGTTTGGTGATGTCGCACCAGGTATGCAGGGTCAGGGTGTTCGGTGGTAAGAAGCTAATAGTAGTGGAACACTCTTGAAGCCATCGTTCGTTTTAGGCTTATAGCTGATCGTAGTCGCGTTTCCCATCCAGTAAGGGTATTCAAAGTTGATGAACGGAAAATTTTGTTCAAAACTTGGAGGTTGAAAGGTGCATAAGTGCGAGCACTATTTGCTTAATAAAGTTAGTTTGACAAAAAGATTTTCAACAGAAATATCTGTAGGTGCTCGTGGTGGAGAGCTCGGTAGACAACATAACTATGTTGTCATAACTGTTATCATACCAATACGATGCAACCCAAACCTTATTGAAACCCTTTCACGCCGAAAAGCACGTTGTCAACGCTGCGGAAGAATACCACTCCTACCGTATTATTTATACATCTTCTCTTTTTCCCCCTAGCTCCTCCTTTTGCGTTCACTGCAACAGTCCCAGGTTACTCAAAGTCTCAACTCCCAAAAATTTACATTCAGGCCTCCTATTGGCCATCTAGCTCTCGCAGTACTCGTACATGTAGGCCAAGAACCTTTTTTCCGTTCCCCCCTTCAACCGTCATTATCCGTTCCTAACTTTGAATACCCTTAGTGGGAATGGAGAATATATGGTTAGCAGCCTAAAGGGGTTAATCTCCAACAAGTTCCCCGACACCCACTTCACCCATACCGACCGCACTAATTCCTATCCACCCAAATTAGCCTTGAGCTTGACTCCATATTTCGGGATCTTTTTTTGAACAGGCAAGTCTTAGAGTAAAAAGCACCAGCCCATGATTCTTACAAGAGCATTGCTAAAGATTATTGTAGGAACCTATTGGGCGTCATTGTTCTGAAAAACTAGGAGGGAGCTGCTCTTGGTCCTTGGACAAGAAAGGAGGTGGATGAGGGACTATCCCTACGTGCTGAAAGAGAAATGCACAAGAGGGGTGATTGTGTTTCCACATTCCTGGAATTACTTAGATTATGAACTTTAAGATGAGCTTTTCTCATTACTGGTGTTGGGGCATGTAAAGCACCTCCGCAAAAGTGTTGGTGAAATGGCCTTTTTGCACCAAAACTCGCCATGTTTAACCAATCCCCGCACCTGGAATTGCTTCAAATAATGTTCATGACTTACCTAGCTATTTTCACCTTCATTACAGCTTTCATCTGATGCCACTTGTCAGGTCGATTTACGCTATGGGTCTAATCTACAAACCTTCAAAGTGGATCATACCCGTTGCAATGCCAATTTTGTATGTAAAATGGCACTTCTTCACAGACTCAAAACTTTAGAACTCCATAACTTTTCCAAATTTTCACCAAATTCATTAATAGTTGTTTAGAAGTAGGAGAAAGGTATTGTAACTATATATGAGAAATTAGGTTGGAAAATGCTTTGTGGTTTGTGAGCTACAAGTAGCTAAAAATCGCTGTTTTTGGTGTAAAAAGCCCATTTCACCAACACTTTTGCGGAGGTACTGTAATTGAGTTGTGTTACATAATTGAATACTTAGGGCCCGTTTACTGATCCGTTGCGTTTCGATATTTTGGTGGGGAAACTAGACGGTGGCGTCTCAACCGGCATCAGATTCCAATAGACGTGGCAAAACTGTTTACCCAGTTTTCAACCATCTAATATTCTGGGTGTTAGACGGTCAAATCAGGACGTGGCTCAGGAGGTGGTATTGCAACCACCGTCTACTGGCACCACAAAAATGGCACCAACCTGCCACGCCTGCAATGACAAGAGCAGCTATGAATAAGCTCTATTTTCCTTGCACAATCAGTGATTCCTTCTCTCATAATTTAGGGTAAGTTTAATAACAAAATTCTCGTCATTTGATTGTGAGCGGGCAATTGTTGGTCAGTCAAATATCTCAGTTGCCGAGCACTGTGACAGTTGAAAGCTACCTGGTTGCACACCTCACGTTTGTGTATCAAACTTTTCACACTACTACAAACTATATTAGGTAAACACACACCCATCAACTTTCCCTATCCCTCTTCGACCGTTTAGCCTCGCTTAACGGTCGGCACCGTCTCCGGTTGCTTGACGGCCGTCTATTGGTAAACGGACCCTTAAGCTTGTATTTTATAATAGAATCCCGGGCGGTCGAGGTTTGGCTTGTGGCTGTGAGGGTAGCGGGGAAGATTGATATGATACTTTGCAAGTACTTGAGCGAAGGTGCGTCCATTCTATAATTTTACTTTCCATTCCTACACGGCCTGGGTCTTAATAACATGTGATTTGCGCCCGTCACATTCTTAGCACTCGGGTAGAGTAGACTACTTTATAAACCATATAACCAACAGAACTCCAGGACATTTACAATCTGGGGCTCCTTTCTGATCCCCTGATAACTTGAGATACAGACCAATACTGTCCTCAATATTTTGCTTTTTATTTTCATACCCGGATTGTCTTGCGAAAAGGGGGGCCACTATCGAATGAGGATTGAAATTTGTTTCGTCATAGTTCTCGAGGAGCCCTGTCTGGTATATCTAACTGCTAGTGGGTGCGTGATACTAGTCTCCTATCGCAGGTATTATATAGTACGGTCTTTATCCAGTTTTTAACAATCTCCTCAAGAATTCTCACACTATCATACACCACATGTCTCTACTTAGGAAAACGATATTGTGCAGTCTATCTATCGTCCGGGGGAGAGAAGGAAGAAAAGGAAGAAAGGAAGGGGAAAAAAACATACAAGAAAAAAAAGACATTATGGGAATTTACAAAGAAGGAAGAATTAAATATGAGAGGATGAAATCTTCAGGCAATGTACATTTTATAACCCCGACCCTCTCAAGGATAGAAATTTTACTAGAACAAAACCCTACGGACGATGTGAACGAAAACTCGTAGATCCTTACCTAGCGACGAAAGAAAATGGCCAAAAGGCGCAAGAGCGAATGGCGTGTATTGGCATTCCCAGCTCATGGGATTACCGCCGGGGACAAAGCGGTGTTTGAGTGCATCATAGCGGGGGAGATGCTGCGAGAGAGAAGGGGCAGCGGTTATTCCCAGGAAGAGGTGTCTCCTGGGGCTTAAGTGGTACTGGGGGTTGCCACTTTGCGAGACTGTAGCAGTGCTACTATCTTCTCGTGTCCTTTCCGAGTGGCATACGAGAGCGGTGTTTCGCCTCATCTATCTGACTTGTTGGGGTTGACCTCTTCCCATTCGAGTAGTATTTTTACCACTCCCTCATGTCCATTCCGAGCGGCATCCGAGAGCGGTGTGTCTCCCCATCTATCTGGCTTGTTGGGGTTGACCTCTTCCCGTCCAAGTAGTATTTTTACCACTCCCTCGTGTCCATTCCAAGCGGCAGACGAGAGCGGTGTTACGCCCCAAATATTTGGCCTGTTGGGGTTGACCCCTTCCCGTTCGAGTAGAATTTTTATCACTCCCTCGTGTCCATTCCAAGCGGCAGACGAGAGCGGTGTTTCGCCACGATCATTTAGCACGCCGGGGTTGACCTCTTCCCGTTCGAGTAGTATTTTTACCACTCCCTCATGCCCATTCTGAGAGGCAATCAAGAGCGGTGTGTCGCCCCAATTATCTGGTTTGTCGGGGCTGACCTCTTCCCGTTCGAGTAGTATTTTCACCACTCCCTCATGTCCATTCCGAGCGGCAAACGAGAGCGGTGTCCTGACCCAATTATCTAGTTTGTCGGGGTTGACCTCTTCCCGTCCGAGTAGTATTTTTACCACTCTCTCATGTCCATTATATGCGGCCCACGAAAGTGGTGTGCAACCCAAATAGCTTTCCCCATCGATATCCGAACCTCCCGCCTCTATTAAAGTAGCTACCACTTCAACAATTCCAAAGAACGATGCGCAGTGTAGCCCACTAAAGGGAGGACAAGTATCGTAGCGCTTGTTATACAGGCCTGCATGCGCAAGGAGTAATTTGGTCGATATCAGGCTATAATCCTCCTTTAACAGCTCGAGCGCAAGTGATTTCCCGGAGTCAGAGAGCTCCCTTTTCGCATGCACTCCCCAGTATACTGAACAATATTCTAGAAAGGGTGTGCTTTGGGTATCAGGAGGAGGAGCGATCGAAATGGCTTTGACTTGTTTGGAATTTAGATAGGTCAAGCAGAATTCAACCATTGCCGAGTGAGGTCTACTGAATAGATCGGGGTGAGCGGAAAGATACTCCTGCAGGGTAAAGTGGATCAATCGAACAGTTGATGCCTCCTTATCCACAGTAATAAGGCCTTGACAGCAGTTCACCAATGTAGAAATCGAAGGAATGTTGCCAACATCGAAATCTGTGGAGCCTAGTTGGACTGCTAAGGCATAGCAGAGCTCATCCACTTGCAACGGCCGTTCCGCATGACTGATCCACATCAACGCTGTCATCCCAAGCCTCGATTTATCCCCATCTTGCGCCTTTATCCGCTCGATAGTCGCGCTGTAAACATCGCCCAATTCTAATCCATTGGTCATTTTGTTCAGTTTTTCTCGTCTTCGTGAGATTGTTGATTCGTGCAAGATTGCATCTATATTTAAGGAAACCAGGAGAAACCTAGATGCATATC
>Ga0307509_10003027_pt1 | contig 26213 bp, 10 predicted proteins | sample 10_EM_MG_FD_202245 | JGI IMG/M metagenome (GOLD analysis project Ga0307509, IMG submission 202245) | Populus trichocarpa ectomycorrhiza microbial communities from riparian zone in the Pacific Northwest, United States - 10_EM | ecosystem: Host-associated > Plants > Roots > Unclassified | place... | reverse complement strand
CGCCGGCACAGCATCGTGCCGGCGATGTAGGCCAGCGAGCTGGTCGCGAGGATCAGGCCGTACTCGATGCGCGAGGTGCCGAGCACGTTGATGAACACGAACGACGAGCCGGCGAGCAGGAAGAACAACCCACCCCAGCTGCAGCACAGCAGCGCGGTCCAGGCCCGGAACGTCGGGTGTGCGAGCAGCTCGCCCCAGTTGCGCAGCACGCGCGAAGGCCGGGTGGCCTGCGGGTTGCGGCTGGCCAGCGTCTCGCGGAACGTCAACGCGATGAACGCGAAGGTGCCGGCACCGAAGAGCGCGGTCATCAGCAGCACGGCGTGCCAGTTCAGCGCCTGCACGAGCAGGCCGCCGAGCACCGGTGCGAGCATCGCGATCAGGCCCAGGCCGCCGAGCCCGCGCGACATCACGCGGGCGCCCTCGTAGGGCTGGAACAGGTCGCGCACGATGGAGCGCCCGCAGGTCACGGCCGCGGCCATCGCCGCGCCTTGCAGCGCGCGCCAGACGATCAGCGCATCGATGTCTTGCGCGACGGCACCAAGCACGCTCGCGACGCTGTACAGCGCCATGCCGGTGAGCAGCACCGGGCGCCGGCCGAAGCGGTCGGCGAGCGGGCCGCAGACGAGCTGGCTGAGGCCGAAGCAGATGATCAGCGCGGACAAGGTCAGCTGCGTCGCGCCGAGGCTCGCGCCGAGCTCGCGTTGCAGCGTCGGCAGCGCGGGCAGGTAGAGATCGGTCGAGATCGGCTGGATGCCGAGCAGCAGCGTGATGGTCAACACCACCACGGCTGGGCTCATTGGAGGACCTTCGTGCTGCGCACTCCGGTATTCGCTCTTGGGGCGGCCCGGCGAGCTCATGCGTGGTGGTTCGGTGGCGGGAGATGAAGGCATCCTGCGAGGGTAGCAGGGACGCGCGTCACGCTCGCGCGTCAGGGTGTGTTGGCGGCTGCGTCGATGCGCGTGCGCAGCGCCTGCGCGAAGCCTTGCAGGTCTTGCGGGCTCGCATCCGACACGGCCCAGAACTGCATGCCGCCCTGCGTCCACGCGGCGAGGCTGAAGCCCTGGCGCGTTTGTGCACTCGGCGTGCCGGCCGGCGCGGGCCACACGAACAGGTTGATGACGTGCTCGCGCTCGCGGTAGACCAGCGCCGCGACCGGCCGCCCGCCGATCACGTCGAGCCTGCCGCCGCTCAGCGCATAGCCTTGCGCCGCGAGGTCGTGCACCGGCGGCGAGAAATCGAGCTTGCCGGCGAACCAGGGCTTGACGGTGTGGCGGTCGCTCGAGGCGACGTCGGTCAGGTGCGCGGCCATCAGCGAGCGCACGTGGCTGCCGGCGATCTCGTCGCCGATGCGATCGGCCGCGCCGGGCAGCGCGATGCCCGCGAGCAGCAGCCACGCGGTCGCGGCACCGGCACCGAACACGAGCGCCGCGGCTAACCAGCGCCGCGACGTGCGCGTGCGCGGCGGCGGGGTTGCCGCGGCTGCGCTCGGCGTGGCCGCGCGCAGGTCGGCGGCGATGCGCTCGGCCAGGCCGGCGGGCGGCGCGTGGCGTGTCGCCTCGCGCCGGATCAAGGCGCTCAAGCTGTCGTCGTCAGGCGTTGACATCGCGTTGACCTCCGAGTGCCGAGTTCGCGGCTTCGTCCTGCAGCGCGACGCGCAGCGCAGCACGTGCACGCGACAAGCGCGACATCACGGTGCCGATCGGGATGCCGGCCACCTGGGCGATCTCGTCGTACGACATGTCTTCCAGTTCGCGCAGCACGATCACCTCGCGAAACGGCGGCGCCAGTGCCTCGATCGCGGCGTTGACGCGGCCGCGCTGCGCACGTTGTTCCCACAGCACGGCCGGGTCGGCCACAGCCGGCGGCGCCGCTGCGCTGCTCTCGTGCTCATCATCAAACGCGAGCGGCTCGGCCAGCGGGCGCTGCTGCCGCAGCCAGTCGTAGCAGGTGTTGCGCACGATGCCCAGCAGCCAGGGCCGCGCGTTAGCGTCGCCGCGCAGGCCGTCGAAAAAACGGAACGCGCGCAGATAGGCTTCTTGCACCGCATCGTGTGCCTGCTGCTCGTCGCGCAGCAGCCAGCGCGCGAGGTTGTAGGCCGCGCCCAGATGAGGCAGCGCCGCCGTTTCGAAGTGTCGCGTGCGGTCGGTCAACGCAATCCCCCGCCGTGTTCGCAGACCGCATGATGCGCGCTGCCGGCGTCGTGCCGGCGTTGGGCGCGCTCAGCGGCCTTTGGTTCAGCCGAAGCTCTCGTCCGCGCGCAGATAGCGCCATTGGCCCGCGGGCAGGTCGCCGAGCATGACCTTGCCGATGCGCACGCGCTTCAGCCCCAGCACCTGCAGGCCGACCGCCTCGCACATGCGGCGTATCTGGCGCTTCTTGCCCTGGGTCAGCACGAAGCGCAGTTGATCGTCGTTGACCCACTCGACCTGCGCCGGGCGCAGCGCCTCGCCGTCGAGCTCGAGGCCGTGGCGCAGCAGCGCGAGGCCCGCGTCGGGCAGACGTTGGCCGTCGGCCATCGCGACGCGAACGAGGTACTCTTTTTCGACCTCGCTGTCTTCGCCGATCAGCTGCTTCGCGATGCGGCCGTCCTGCGTCAACACGAGCAGGCCGACCGAGTCGATGTCGAGCCGCCCGGCCGGCACCAGGCTCTTCAGGTGCTCGCGCAGAAAGCGCGTGCCAGAGCGGTCGTCGCGCCACTGGTTGGCCGGCGTGACGAGCACGAGCGCGGGCTCGTAGCCGTCTTCGGCCTGGCCGCTCACATAGCCGACCGGCTTGTTGACGAGCACCGTGACGCGCTGCGCCTGCTGGAACTTGGCCTTCGCGTCGATCGTGATGCGCTGGTGTGGCTGCACGCGCGAGCCGAGCTCGCTGACGACCTGGTCGTCGACACGCACATAGCCCTTCGCGATCCACTCGTCGGCCTCGCGGCGCGACGCGATGCCGAGCTCGCTCATGCGCTTGGACAAGCGCATGCTGCCGGGGGCGTGCTCGGGCGGCATGCGATCGTCGTCGTCATCGTCACGGTGTCGCGATGGGCGCGACGACTGGCGCGGGTTTGGGCGCGGCTCGTAGCGCGGTGGCTGCGGCGGTGACGGGCGCGGCGGTGTCTGCGGGCGCGGCGTGGCCGTCGGCGCGGTGCGCGGGCCCGCACGCGGGGCGGACCTGGGATCGGCACGCGGGGCGGACCTGGCATCGCCGCGGGGCGCGGATCTTGGCGCGCGATCGGGCAGCGTCGACGGTGGCTGCTGTTGTTGCTGCGGTCGGCGCGGCGGCTGCGCCGGAGTCTCGCCGCGGCGCGTGAAGCCCTCGGGTGGCCGGTCGCCGAAGCGCTGGCGCAATTGCTCCTGGTAGCGCGCTTCGCGTTCGGCGCGCTGCGCCTGTGCCTGCGCCAGCGTCGGGCGTGTCTTCACGCCGGCGCCGCTGCCGCGCACCGGCGGTCGCGCCGCATCGTGTCGGGGTGCGGCAGCGGTGCCGGGTTTCTTCAGTTTGATCGTGGCCATGGGTGATTGGAGCACGTCGGAGTCATGGCCCGGATGTGACCCCGACGAGGGTGCATGTTCACGTTCGCGCAGCGTCCGTGAGGATGTGCGCAAAACATTTTGTTGCATCGTTTCCACTGGGCATCCAACGAGCAAACGCCCTTCTTAAACTCTGTTCACACACAGATGAGCAACCGCGACCCCGTCGTGAATGCCGCAGTAAGAAGCATCCAGGGAGTGGGTCGTCATGTTGAGTCAGTGCCGCGCGTCGCGGCGTTCGCAGTTGCCACGACAACCGCAGCTGCTGCCGTGCATCGGCTCGGTGGTGGTCATCGCGATGATGATGGCGTGCTCGCCTCTCGTCGCGTTTGCCCAAGCGTCGCCAACGCCCTCGCAGGTCATTGAAGAAGGCCTGCGCAGACAGCAAGAGCGCGAGCTCCAGCAGCAGCGTGCGCAGCAACCGCAGGCCGACGTGCTGAGCAAGCCGCAGCCCAAACCGACGCTCGCCGACTTGCCCGCAGAGGCGCCGTGCTTCGTGATCGACGACATCACCTTCGACGGCCCGGGCTGGCAGCGCTTCCGGTGGTTGCTGAACGACACGGCGCCGTATCTGAACCGCTGCATCGGCGTGCAAGGCCTGCAGCGCATTGCCTCTGCGCTGGATCAGGTACTGATCGAGCAAGGCTACGCGACCACGCGCGTCGTGCTGCCGGCGCAGAACCTGCGCGACGGCCACCTCAAACTGTTCCTGCACGTCGGTCGTGTCGGCGAGATTCGCATGGTTCGCAGCGAGGCCGGCAAGCCGGTGCTCGATCAACGCTGGGGCACCTGGGAGAACGCGTTCCCGGTCAGTGAAGGCGACATCCTCGACATCCGCGCGCTGGAGCAGGGCGTGGAGCAGATGAAGCGCCTGCCGAGCCAGAGCGTCGGCACCCGGCTCGAGCCCGGCGCGCAGCCCGACACCAGCGTGGTGCTGATCGAGCGCGAGGCCGGTGAGCTGAAGGATCGCTTTCGCGGTGGGCTCACGCTGGACAACTCGGGCAGCGAGAGCCTGGGCCGCACGCAGCTGTCGGCGAACCTCGCATTCGACAACCCGCTCGGGCTGAACGACGTCGTCAACCTCGGCTTCAACACCAATGCCGAAAGCCCCGACCACGACCACCGCAGCCAGAGCTTGTCGGCGGGCTACAGCATCCCGTGGGGCTACAGCACCTTCTCGGTCAACACGAGCCGCAACGAATTCGCGCAGATCGTGCAAGGCACGACGGTGCAGTTTCTGTCCAGCGGCCGCAGCGAGAGCAACAGCCTGCGCTGGCAGCAGATGATGCTGCGCACCGCATCGACCAAGACCGCGCTCTACGCCGAGGTCTCGACGCGGCGCGCCAACAGCTACCTGGACGATGTCGAGCTCATCGTGCAGAAGCGCCGCACGACGAACCTCGAGACCGGCCTCACGCACCGGCAGCTGATCGGCGATGCGGCGATCGATCTCGACATCGCCCATCGCCGCGGCATGCCGTGGCACGACGCGCAAGACGATCTGCCGACCGCCAGCGATGGGGGCCTCACCTTGCGGCCGCACCTCTGGACGCTGAACGCCAACGTGAGCTGGCCCTGGAAGGCCGGCGGCCGCGACCTTCAATGGTCCAGCAGCCTGCACGCGCAACGCACGCACGACCACACCTTGTCCGTCGACCAGATCGCGATTGGCGGCCGCGGCAGCGTGCGCGGCTTCGATGGCGACCGCGTGCTGCTCGCTGAGAGCGGCTGGTTTCTGCGCAACGAACTGAGTGTCTCGCTGCAGCGCGTCGGCGAGTTCGAGCTCTCGAGCTATGCCGCCCTCGACGCCGGCAGGGTCTGGGGGCCGAGCGATGTGAACCTGGTCGGCCACGCGCTGGTCGGCGCCGCGGTAGGCCTGCGTGGGCGACACAAGAACCTGCAGTTCGACGCCGCACTCGGCGCGCCGATTCATTCGCCGGACGGGTTCGTCACCTCGTCGGTGGCGCCGTATGTCAGCGTGAGCTGCGGCTTCTAGAGATGAGCATGAGCACAACGATCTTTCGAGGGAGCGCCGAGATGACCGCAAGCCCATCCACGCAAGCGGCCCAGCGGCCTTGGTTGCGCCGCATCGCCAAGCTGCTGGTGCTCGCGCAGGTGCTGTACCCGCTCGCCGGCATCGCGCCCGCCCATGCGCAGGCCCTGACCCCGAGTCCCAATGCACCGGCCGGTCAGCGCCCGATCATCGACGCGGCGCAGAACGGCGTGCCCATCGTGCACATCGCGCCGCCTTCGGTCGGTGGCGTCAGCCGCAATCAGTATTCGCAGTTCAACGTCGGCAGCAACGGCCTGATCCTGAACAACAGCAGCGCCAACGTGCAGACCCAGCTCGGCGGCTGGATCAGCGGCAACATGCAGCTCGGCCCGACACCGGCCCGCATCATCCTGAACGAGGTCGTCTCCACCAGCCCAAGCCAGCTCAAAGGCTTCATCGAGGTCGCCGGCCAGCGCGCCGACATCGTCATCGCCAACCCGAACGGCATCAGCTGCGATGGCTGCGGCTTCCTCAACACCAACGGCCGCGCCACGCTCACCACCGGCGCGCCGCAGTTCGGCGCGCAAGGCGAGTTGACCGGCTTCAACGTCGGCCAGGGCCAGATCAACATTGGCAGCGGCGGCCTGAACGCCACCAACCTCGAACAACTCGACCTGATCGCGCGCGGCCTCGTCATCGAAGGCGAGGTCTGGGCCAAGAACCTGCAGGTCGTCGCCGGCGCAAACCAGGTGCTGTACGGCACGCTGAACGCGACCCCGCAGGCCGACACCGGCGCGGCGCCGAGCTTCGCCATCGACATCAAAGAGCTGGGCGGCATGTATGCCAACCAGATCTACCTGGTGGCGACCGAGCAAGGCCTGGGCGTCAACAGCACCGGCCGCCTCGCGGCGCTGCAAGGCAACCTGAGCCTGGGCGCCAACGGCGACCTGACGCTGAAGGACAGCTACGCCAAGCAAGACCTCCAGCTCGCCAGCAGCGGCCACACCACGCTGACCGGCGTGACGCAGAGCGAGGGCAGCGCCCAGATCCAGACCGGCGGCACGCTCACCCAGCAAGGTGTGATCGCGAGCAGCGGGCCGCTGGGTATCACCGCCGCCAGCCTCGACAACACCGGCACGCTCTACAGCGCCGGCGCGCTGAACGTCGCCGCGGCGCAGATCAACGACACCAACGGCAGGCTGATCTCGGCGGGTGAGCTGACCATCTCGGCGCAAGGCATGGCGCTCAGCGGCACGCAGCTCAGCACCGACGCGAAGCTCACGCTCGCGGCGAGTGCAGGGGGCGTGTCGCTCGCCAACGCGCAGGTCTATGCCGGTGGCGACATCTCAGCCAGCGCTTCGGGCAGCGTCGCCAACAGCGGCGGCTTCGTGCAGTCGGGCGGCAGCATCGCGCTGCAGGCCGGCTCGGTCGCCAACCGCGGCGGCACCGTGCTCGCCAGCGGCGCGCTGCGCGTGAACGCATCAGGCGCGGTCGACAACACCGGCGGCAAGCTGATGGGCAGCACGGCCGTTGACCTGAGTGCCGCGAGCCTCGTCAACGACGCCAGCAGCACGAGCCAGGCCTTGATCGCCAGCGACCAAGGCACGCGCATCACGACTACTGGATCGGCAGGGATCAGCAACCGCGGCGGCGTGCTGTCGGGCAAGACCGAACTCGTCGTGGCCACCTCTGGCGGAGCGGTCGACAACACTGGCGGCACGCTGGTGTCCGACAACGTACTGCGCATTGCCAGCGGCGCTCTCAACAACGCCGCAGGCCAGATCGTCAGCCGTGCGTTGCAGGACACGAGCGCGGCGCTCGCGATCAGCGCCGCCAATATCGACAACCGCCAGGGCTTGATCGACGCGGGTGCGGCATTGCAGATCGGCAGCACAGGCGCAGTGCAGAACCAGGGCGGCACGATCCAGGCCGGCACCAACGCCAACGCTGCCGCCGGACAAGGTGGGCTGGTGCTGCAATCGGCCAGCCTCGACAACAGCGCCGGTCAGCTGCTGAGCCGCGACGCGCTCGTGCTCGGCACCGGCGGCCTCGTCAACGATGCGCGCGGCGTGATCGCGTCGTCGGCTGCATCGACCGCGGTGCAATCGGCCGCGCTGAGCAACCAGGGCGGGTTGATCGCCAGCGCCGCAGCCCTGACCTTGAGCACCAATGGCCAGGCGCTGAACAACAGCGCCGGGCGCATCGCCGCGCAAGGCGCACTCGACCTGCGCACCGGTGCGCTGAGCAACGATGCGGGTGGCTCGATCGCCGCCAACAGCACGCTGGCCATCCAGGCCACCAGCCTGAGCAACCGCGATGCGACCCTCAGCAGCGCCAGCGATACCCGCGTCGATCTCGGCACAGGCGCGCTCGACAACCGGGGCGGCAACATCGCCGCGGCCGCGCAGCTCAGCATGAACGCGGGCGCAGTGGGCAACCAGGCCGGCCGGATCGTCGCGAACCAAAGCATCACGGTCAATGCGGCCGGGCTCGACAACACCGGCGGCGTGGTGTCGGCCGCCGATGCGGTCAGCGTCAACAGCGCAGGCGCGGTCGTCAACACCGACGGCCAGCTGAGCAGCAACGGCAGCGTGCGCGTCGCCGCGAGCAGCCTCGACAACACCCGCGGCAGCGTGAGCGCCAGCACGACCGAGCTGCGGCTCGGCACCGGCAGCCTGCTGAACACGCAGGGCCAGATCGTCGGCACCCAAAGCCTCGCGCTGCAAAGCGGCGCGATCGGCAATGCCGGCGGCGTGCTGGCCACCGGCGGCGGGCTGGCGATCGACACGGCCGGCCAGGACTTCAACAACACCGCTGGCACGCTGCAGATCGGCGGCGCCCTGAGCATCGCCTCGGCGCGGCTCGACAACACGCGCGGTGCGCTCAACGCGAACGCGGTCGACCTGCAGCTGGGGAATGGGACGCTGACCAACGACGGCGGCGTCATCACGTCGGCTCAGGCGCTCAACCTGCGTGCCGGCCAGCTCGGCAACCAGGCCGGCCGGATCAGCGGCAACGGCAGCACCCGCATCGACAGCCTCGCGCTGAACAATGCCGGCGGCGAGCTCTCGAGCGGGGCCGATTTGGCCATAGCCACGCAAGGCCAGGCACTGGACAACACCGGCGGCCGCATCGCCTCGCAAGGCGCGCTCGACCTGCGCGCGGGTACGGTGCGCAACGAGGCGGGCGCGACCATCGCCAGCAACACCACGCTGAGCGTCCAGGCGAGTGCCTTGAGCAACCGCGGCGCCAGCATCGCCAGCCAGGGCGCGGGCAGCATAGCGCTCGGCAGCGGCGCACTGGACAACACCAATGGCAGCATCACCGCCGGCAGCACCCTCGGCCTCGCGGCCGGCGTGCTCGGCAACCAGGCCGGGCAGATCGTCGCGAGCCAGAGCGTCACGGCGGCGCTTGCGCGCCTGGACAACACCGGCGGCACGATCTCGGCCGCAAACGTTGTCGCGGTCGCGAGTGCCGACGGCATCGACAACACGCTGGGCCGCATCACCAGCAACGGCGCGGTCGGCCTCACGGCCACGGGCCTGACCAATGCGCAGGGCACGATCAGCGCGCAGAGCACGAGCGTGCAGCTCGGCAGCGGCGCGCTGAGCAACCGGCAGGGCACGCTCGTGGGCGTGCAGGCGCTGGCGCTGCAAAGCGGCGCGATCGACAACACCGGCGGCGTGCTGGCCACCGGCGCTGCGCTCACGCTCGACACCGCCGGGCAGGACCTCGACAACACCGGTGGCACGGTGCAGGCCGTCGGCGTGTTGAGCGTCAGCGCGGGGCGCCTGGTCAATGCCGGTGGCACGTTCAGCACCGCCAGCACGGCCAGCCTGCTGAGCCAGAGCCTGGACAACCGCGGCGGCCGCATCGTCAGCAGCCAGGCCTTGACGCTCAACACGCAAGGCGGGTCGCTCGTCAACGACGCCGGCTTGATCTCATCGGCACAAAGTCTGGCGCTCGATGCCGGCGCGCTCAGCAACCAGGGCGGCGTGCTCAGCAGCGCCACCGCGAGCCGCATCGGCAGCCAGGCCTTGAACAACAGCGATGGCGAGATTTCGAGCGGCGCCGCGTTGAGCCTGGACACGAACGGGCAGAGCCTCACCAACAGCGGCGGGCGCATCACCGCGCAAGCCGCGTTCGATCTGCAGGCCGGCGCGGTCGTCAACGACGCTTCGGCCAACCAGGCGAGCCTGATCGCCGGCAATGGCACGCTGAGCCTGCGGGCGAGCAGCCTGAGCAACCACGGCGCCAGCATCGCCAGCGTGGGCGACGCCGACATCGCGCTCGGTGCCGGCGCGCTCGACAACACCGGCGGCACGCTCACGACCGCGGGCAAGCTCACGCTGAATGCGGGCGCGACCACCAACACCGCCGCGGCGAACGCCGGCGGTGTGATCTCGGCACAAGGCGCGCTGCAAGTCACGCTCGCGAGCCTGGACAACACGCAGGGCCAACTCGTCGCGGGCGGCGCGAGCGTGCTGGCAACGAGCGGTGCGCTCGTCAACGACCAGGGCCGCATCGCCACCAACACCGACCTGACGCTGACCGCTGCCAGCCTCAGCAACCGCGCCGGCCAGATCGGCGCAACGCAGAGCGCGGCCATCGGCGTCAGCGGCACGCTGAACAACGATGCCGGCTCGGTGCAGGCCGGTGTGCTGACCGTGGACAGCGGCGCGCTCAGCAACACGGCCGGCCTGATCGCCAGCAACACCACGCTCGCGCTGAACACCCACGGCCAGAGCTTGAACAACAGCGGCGGCACGATCCAGGCCATCGCAAGCGTTGACCTGCAGGCCGGCCAGACCGGCAACAGCGGCGGCCACGTGCTCGCCGGCCAATCGCTCACGCTCACGACGCTGGCCCTGACCAACACCGCCGGCGAGATCGCCAGCGGCGGCAGCGCCGGCATCACGACCCAGGGGCAAGGCCTCGTCAACGACACCGGCCGCATCACCGCCAACACCGACCTCGCGGTGAGCGCCGGTGCGCTGAGCAACGCGCCCACCGGGCTGATCGCGGCCAACCGCGACACCACGCTCAGCATGGCCAGCCTCGCCAACATGGGCAGCGTGCAAGCCGGGCGCGACCTGAGCCTCGCGGCCAGCGGCAGCGTGGTCAACAGCGGCAGTCTCAGCGCGCAGCGCAACCTCGGCCTGCAGTCGGCCAGCCTGAACAACGACGCGGGTCTGCTGGCGGCCAATGGCGCCGTCGGCATCGTCACCGGTGCGGTCAGCAACCGTGGTGGCAGTGTGCAGGCCGCCGGCGGCCTGAGCCTCAATGCCAGCAGCCTCGACAACGGCGGCGGCCAGTTCGTCGGCAGCGGCGACACCACGCTCGCGCTCGGCAGCGGCAGCCTCGACAACGACGGCGGCACGATCGCCTCGGCGCAGGCCCTGGCCCTCATGGCAGGCAGCACGAGCAACCGGCTCGGCCAGATCGTCGGCGGCAGCGGGCTCGTCGCGAGCACCCAGGCGCTCGACAACAGCGCGGGCGTGATCGGCAGCCAGGCGGCGCTGAGCCTGAGCACCCAGGCCTTCACGAACACCGGCGGCACCTTGCAAGCCCAGGGCGATCTGGGCCTGAGCGCAGCGGCGGTGAGTAACACCAGCGGCGGGCGCATCCTGGCCAACCAGGCGCTCATGCTCGCGGCCAGCAGCGTCGACAACACCGGCGGCACCGTCAGTGCCGGCACGCAGCTCGGCCTCAGCGCCAGCGGCGCGCTCGCCAACAGCCAGGGCCGCATCACGGCCGGCGGCAATGCCAGCATCAGCGCGGCCAGCCTGAGCAGCAATGCGCAGGGCCTGGTCAGTGCCGCGCAAGCGCTGAGCATCGACACCATCAGCGGCACGCTCAACAACGCGGGCGGCACTCTCGTGGCCGCCAACGGCGTGCTGCTTGCCAGCGGTGCGCTCGACAACAGCGCCGGCACGATCGCGTCCACGCAAGGCCTGCTGACCGTGAACACACACGGCCAAAATCTCACCAACGACGGCGGTGCGCTGCAGGCCTTCGGCAACACGACGCTGAGCACCGGCGCGCTCAGCAACCAGGCCGGCGTGGTCAGCGGCCAGGACGTGAGCCTCGCGACCAGCGGCCTCAACAACGACAACGGCGCCATCGTCGGCAAGGGCGGGCTGGTCATCGCTGCGCAGTCGGTCAGCAACCGTTCGGGCCTGCTGCAATCGGGCACGGCGCTGAACCTCACGCTCAGCGGCGATCTCGACAACCGCGGCGGCGTCGTCAGCAGCAATGGCAACGCGAGCATCAGCGCGGCCAACGTGCTCAACGGCAGCGGTCAAGTCACCAGCCTGGGCGCGCTGGGCATTGGCGCCACTCAGACGGTCGACAACCGCGGCGGCAGCATCGTCGCCAACAGCGGCCTCACGCTCACGGCCACGACGCTGAACAACAGCGGCACCGGCAGCAGCATCTCGGCCGCGAACATTGGCATCAACGCCGGCAGCATCGACAACAGCGCCGGCGGCAGCGTCAGCGCGCAGAACGACGCCAGCATCAGCGCCGCGAGCCTGGACAACAGCGGCGGCAGCCTCAGTGCCAAGGGCCGGCTCAGCGTCAGCGCCACCACACTGGCCAACACCAACGGCCAGATCGTCGGCGACGGCGGCGTGACCGTGAGCACCTCGTCAAGCGCGCCCGGCGGCAGCATCGCCAGCGCCAACAGCGTCACGCTCAACATCGCCGGCAGCTACACCAACACCGGCCTGCTCTCGGCGCGCAACAGCCTGAGCATCAACGCGACCGACATCAACAACTCGGGCACGTTGCACTCCGACCAGGCGTTGAGCCTGAGCGCGGGCAACGTCTCGAACAGCGGCGAGATTAGCGCGCAGAGCACCACCGTCAACGCCAGCGGCACGCTCACCAACAGCGGCCTGATCGACGGCACCGGCACGCTGGTGACCGCCGGCACGCTGAACAACACCGGCCGCATCTACGGCGACGCGCTCGCGGTCGGCGGCGGCAGTGTCAACAACAGCGGCAGCGGCGTGATCGCCGCGCGCGACAGCCTCAGCCTCGGCGCCACCGCGCTCAACAACACCGCCGGCGGCCTGATCTACGCGATCAACGACATCGCGATCGGCGGCGCGCTCGACGCCCAAGGTGGCTTGCTGGGCTCGATGCAGAGCCTGCTCAACGCCTCGAGCACCATCGAGGCGGGGCGTGACCTGAGCATCAGCGCGGCCACGCTCACCAACCGCAACGACGGCCTGACCACGACCCAGGTCAGCAACGGCCCAACCGCGCAGCCCGTGATGCTGATGCCCAGCGGCTGGACCACCAGCTACCCGCTGGCGCGCTTCATCGGCGTGGGCGGCGACACCGTGCAGTTCATCGTCTACCCCGATGTGTATGGCAAGCGCAGCACGATATTGCCCGCCACCACCGACGTGCCCGGGGGCTGCAGTGGCGGCGACTCCGGAGAATGCACGCCGGGCTACACCATCGTCAACTACGCTTGGAACAGCCCAGCCTTCGCCCAGCTCGGCGTGACGCCGGTCTCTGGCCCGCCGCCCGCTGAACCCGGTGGCGGCTGCACCGTGACGAGCTCCGGTGGTGGCGACTCCGGCGACACCACGACCAGTGACGTTATCAGCCCGGCTTGCAACCAGTGGCGCAGCGACTCCGCCAACTGGAACAGCGCCTTCAGCACCGCGTTAAGCGCACTCGGCGTGCAGATCGACGCCTACAACGCCAGCGTCAACCACGACAACAGCACGATCGCGTTCGAGGACTACACGCTCTACAACCTGAGCAGCACGACCACCAGCACGCAGATCGTCACCAGCGCGCCGGCCAAGCTGCTCGCGGGCCGCGACCTGAGCCTCAGCGGCGGCGTCGTCAACAACCTCGACAGCCAGATCGTCGCCGGCCGCAATTTGTTCGTCAGCGGTGCGACCGTCAACAACGTCGCGACCACCGGCACGACCACGACCACCGTCAGCGGCACGGCGCAGTTCTCGCACGTGGATTCGTGCGGGTTCCTCGGCGGCAGCCACTGCCGCAACAACGACGGCGCGGTCGCCTACAACCCGGCCCCCACGACCACCCACCCCGATCTGGCGACCGTCGTCTACCTCGCGAACGGCGCCAACCCCACGGGCACGCAAAATCTGACTGGCAGCAACGCCAGTGCCGACACGCGCAGCGCCGGTAACGCCGCCAGCGCCATCGCCGGCGGCGTTGCCGGTGCGGCCGTCGTTGCTGCCACCGGCAGCACGCAAAGCGCCAATCAGGCCGGCCGCGGTAGCAGCGGCGCGGGTGGCGGCAGCAGCGTGCAAGGCCGCAGCGCCGGCGTCCAGGCCGTGGCCGCGCAGACCGCCAACATCGCCGGCGTGCAAGCCGGCAGCGCGGGCGGCGCCAACGCGAGTGCCCCACAGGCCGGACAGGCCGTCATCGCCAACCCCGGCCGCATGACCATCGGCACCGTGGTGCGCCCCGGTGGCGTCGTGGCCGCTGCCGCTGCCGCGCCGCGGCTGGCCGCCCCGGTCGTACAGCGCGTCAGCGCCAACGGCTCGGGCGAACGCGCGCGCGACGTGATCCTCACGGTCGTGCCGCGGCTGAGCCTGCCCACCAGCAGCCTGTTCACGATCCACAGCGCCCCGGGCGCGAAGTACCTCGTCGCGACCGACCCGCGCTTCACCAACGGGCAGACCTTCTTGAGCAGCGACTACTTCCTCGCGCAGCTCAACCTCGATCCCGAACGCACGCTCACCCGCTACGGCGACGGCTTCGAGGAACAGCAGCTCATCAACGACCAGGTGCTCACGCTCACCGGCCGGCGCTACCTCAGTGGCTACACCAACACGCAGGACGAATACAGCGCGCTGATGAACGCCGGCGCGGCCTTTGCGAAGCAGTACCAGCTCACCCCCGGCGTGGCGCTGAGCGCCGAGCAGATGGCGCTGCTGACCACCGACATCGTCTGGCTCACGACCCAGACCGTGACGCTGCCCGACGGCAGCACGCGCGAGGTGCTCGTGCCCGAGCTCTACATCCGCCGACCGCAGGCGCAAGACCTCAGCACCGGCGGCGCGCTGATGGCTGGCTCCAACGTCTTCATCCAGACCACCGGCGACCTGGCCAACAAGGGCACGATCCAGGGCGACACCGTCACGCTGGCGGCCGGCAACGACCTCGTCAACAGCGGTACCGTGCGCGGGCAAGACGTGTACGCCCGAGCCGAGCGCGACCTGAGCAACCTCGGGGGCAGTTTCATCGGATCGAGCGACACCAGCACGCTGGCCTTCAGCGCCGGGCGCGACATCGTGCTGCAGACGACCACGCAGACCAGCAGCAACGATCAAAGCACCCGCACCAACGTCGACCGCATCGCCACCGTGCAAGGCGGCAACGTCAGCTTCGCGGCGGCGCGCGACTTCATTGCGCAGGGGGCAAGCGTCAGTGCAAGCCAGGACCTGCAAGTGGCCGCTGGGCGCGACCTCGTCATCAGTGCCGTGCAAGGCAGCTATCAGATCGATGTGCAAGGCCTCAACGGCAGTACCAGCACCCAAGGGCGTACTGGCTACATCAAGGAGGCCAGTACCACCCAGCAGCAGAGCACGTTCAGCGCAGGCAACAACCTGAGCCTTGTCGCGCAAGGCGATGTGAACCTCAAGGGCAGCACCCTCGCTGCCGCCAACGATGCGTTCATCCAAGGCGCCAACGTCAGCATCGAGGCCGCCAAGACGAGCACCAGCATCGACGTGCAAACGGTGCAAAAGCGCTCCTACGACCGCGCCGCCAAGAGCGACGAGACCCTGATCGGCGGCGTCATCACGGCCGGCAACAACCTGAGCATCAGCGCCACCGGTGCCGGTATCGCCGGCCAGGGCGACCTCACCCTGCAAGGCGCCACCCTCGCCGCCAAAGGCCAGGCCCTGCTCAGCGCCAATAACGACCTCAAGGTGCTCGACGCCAGCACCGCGCACAGCAGTGCGTTCGAGAGCTACCTGCTCGACAAAGGCCTGCTCAAGAGCGTCGACACCACCACCAGCGCACAGAGCACCAGCAGCCAGAGCCACGGCAGCAGCATCACCGGCGGCCTCACCGCGCTGGTGGCCGGCAACGACCTGGGCATCCAGGGCGGGCAGCTCAGCGGCAGCAACGGCGTGCTGCTGAGTGCGGGTCGCAACCTCGTCGTCACCGAAGGCCGCAGCACGAGCGACAGCAGCAGCCGGCAGGACGTCCACACCACCGGGCTGCAAGCCAACAGCATCGGCTTCATCCAGCTCGGCGGCAGCGCCGGCGACGAACGCAGCGGCACGCGCAGCACCGAGCGCGTCAACGCCAGCAGCATCACCAGCAGCGAAGGCAGCGTGCGCATCGCCAGCAACGGCCTGACCGCGCTGCAAGGCGTGCAGGTGCAGGCCCAGGGCGACGTCACCGTTCAAGGCGGCGACGTCAGCATCAGCGGCGCCGTGGGTTCGGACAAGAGCAGCGTCGAGCACAGCACCCACGGCACCAAGATCGCCGACACCCTGTGGCACGACCTGGGCAAAGGCCTCAACGCCGAGCGCACCGAGACCGACACGGCGCAGAACACCGGCCTGGTGCGCAGCACGCTCAAGGGCAGCAGCGTGAGCATAGGCGCCACGGGTGGCAACGGCACGGCTGGAGACCTCACCCTGGCCGGCACCAGGATCACCGCACCCGTGGTCAACCTGAGCGCAGCCAACAACCTCAACCTCAACGTCCAGACCACGCAGAGCCTGACCGACCACAGTGTGCAGGGCCGCGACCTGAGCTGGCAGGCGATGAGCAGCAAAGGCCAGTCCAGCGACAACGTGGCCTACAACCAGATCGACACCGCCAGCCTGAATGTGGCGGCGCAGGCCATCAACATCCAGGTGGCGCAGCCGCCGGCGGCGGCCAGCGCAGCAGGGACGGCAGCCGGCCGAGGTACGGCGATCGATCCGAAGGGCTTGGCCGCCGCGCAACCGACGCTCACGCCCGCGCAGCAACTGCAAGCCACTGTAGATACCTTGAAGACCCAGCCCGGCATGGCCTGGATGGGTCAGCTGCAAAGCGACCCGGCGCTCAAGGACAAGATCAACTGGGCGGCCGTGACCCAGGCGCACGACAGCTGGGACTACCAGCACCAGGGCCTGACCAAGGAAGGCGCGGCGATCGTCACCATCGTGGTGGCGTACTTCACGGCGGGGGCGGCCAGTGGGCTGGGGACCGCTGCAGCAGGCGGCGTCGGCGCCACCGGAGCGACCGCCACGGTCGTTGCCGGCGCGACCACCGCTGCAGTGAGCACCCTGGCCTCGCAAGCAGCTGTGGCCCTGATCAACAACAAGGGCGACCTCGGCGCAGCGCTGCACGACATGGGCTCCAGCGCTAACGTCAAGAGCCTGGTGGCCAGCATCGTCACCGGCGGCGTGCTCGCGGGGCTGCAACTGACGCCAGTGCAAGGGGCGGGCAGCACCCAGTTCATGGACCAGCTTGGCCAGAGCCTGAAGGCCGGTGCGGTCAAGGCCGTGATCAACACGGCGATCTACGGCAACAACCTGGAGGACAACCTCAAGAGCGAGTTGAAGGGTGCGCTGATCAGCACTGCCGCGGCGCAGACGGCCAATGCGATCGGGGATGCGACCTTCGACACCGTGACCAACAAGCTCGCGCACGCGATCGCGGGCTGCGCGGCCGGCGCGGCGACGACGGGCAACAGCAGCGGGTGCAGCGCGGGCGCGCTCGGTGCGGTGGTGGGCGAGATCAGTGCCGAGCTGTATGGGAGCAAGAGCGATACGGTGCAGTTCGCGAGCTTGGTCAGCGGCATTGCTGCGGCGGTGGCGGGGCAGGATGTCAATGTGGCGGCTGCGGCGGGGGGGAATGCGGCGGAGAACAACTACCTCAATCACAACCGGCCGAATCCGATGAAGACATCGGAGCAGGAGCAGTTGGACGCCGCGACAAAGGCCTGCGCCGCGGGGACGGTGGCAGGAGCATGCGACCAAGCCAAAGCCCTGTTGACCTTGTCGTTGCAGCGCGACACGATCCTGAACAACACCTGTGCTGCCGGCATGGCGGCTCAATGCAATGCGTTGATTCAGGAGGCGGTCAGTTACGGCAATACGGTGGTGGCGGGCAGCGACGGCAAGCTGCACGTCTATCCGAAAGGCACCGCAATGGCCAGTGCTTCGACCAGTGTGCTGGAGTCGGGGTTTGATGTGACCGCGGCGCGCAGTACGGCCGATGGCATCGTGTTCTTCGGGTCGGGTGAGTTGGCTGGCGCCGCGGTTGCGAAGATCATCGGCGCGGGTAAGTCGCTGGTGGGGGCCGTCACGGGTGGGGCGGGTGATGTGGCGGTGGATGGCGCGGCTGCGGCGCTCGAGCCCGGTGTTGCAGGGAGTACGGGCTTGCCCCGCGCTGGCTCGCGGGTTACTTTGGATCAGACTTACGTATCCGACATCGGCAACGTTGCGTGCGGCCCTACCTCGTGCGCGATGGTGCTAAGCGACTCGGGAAAGTCAGTGAATATCACCTACTTGGCGCAGCAAGCCGGCCTCAATTCCAAGGGCACGACTGTGATCGGACTAACCACCGCTCTCAACGAGAACGGCGCAGCTGCCAGCTACTCCCTAGCCGCTACGGTTGATCAAGTCGCGGCTGCGACTTCGAAGGGGAATGCGGCAATAGCGCTGATGGACCTGGATCGTGGCGGTCACTTCGTCGTTGTCGATGGAGTCACGGTCAGAGAAGGCGCGACCGTCGTCGCAGTTCGAGATCCTGCGAATGGAACGCAGTACTTCGTGCCGATGCAGGAGTTCAAGTTGAAGTTCACGGGTCAAGTTGTGTTCACGAATTCACCGAAGCCATAGAGGTCAAGATGGACGTTCAGTCGATAGTACGCAGATGCAATGAATTTCTTGGGCAGCAGGTGGAAGTCGAAGGGCTCTTCGTTATGAAGGGCGGAATCGGCTACCTCGTCGATACGCAGCAAGACACTGAGTGCAGATTGTTGGCCATACATGTATCGGTTGCGGATTTGAAACCGATGCTCTTGGCTCAAGTTCCCGCGTTCGGTGGTGGTAAGTACCTCTATTGCGTTCCCGCAAGGCTATTGGGAACTTTGCGGGCGAGTTCTCATGCTGACTTCGCTTGCTCAATTGACTCCTTGCGCAAATTTGACGTGGAAGTTGACGGTACTCGCTTTGCTGTGACGAGCCGTTCAGCTCCGATGCCATGAAGGTACTGTCTACCGCCCTGAGTTGATGCTTCTCCATTCGCGCAAACGCAATCAGAACACCGCCACCCGCCTTGCGCGACTGGCGGTGTTTCTGTTTCTGAGCTTCGCCCTTGTTGTCACGACCACGGCGCACGCTATTGGGTTGACCGCGCTGGCGGCCGGCTCGGGCGAACGCGCGCGCGACGTGATCCTCACGGTCGTGCCGCGGCTGAGCCTGCCCACCAGCAGCCTGTTCACGATCCACAGCGCCCCGGGCGCGAAGTACCTCGTCGCGACCGACCCGCGCTTCACCAACGGGCAGACCTTCTTGAGCAGCGACTACTTCCTCGCGCAGCTCAACCTCGATCCCGAACGCACGCTCACCCGCTACGGCGACGGCTTCGAGGAACAGCAGCTCATCAACGACCAGGTGCTCACGCTCACCGGCCGGCGCTACCTCAGTGGCTACACCAACACGCAGGACGAATACAGCGCGCTGATGAACGCCGGCGCGGCCTTTGCGAAGCAGTACCAGCTCACCCCCGGCGTGGCGCTGAGCGCCGAGCAGATGGCGCTGCTGACCACCGACATCGTCTGGCTCACGACCCAGACCGTGACGCTGCCCGACGGCAGCACGCGCGAGGTGCTCGTGCCCGAGCTCTACATCCGCCGACCGCAGGCGCAAGACCTCAGCACCGGCGGCGCGCTGATGGCTGGCTCCAACGTCTTCATCCAGACCACCGGCGACCTGGCCAACAAGGGCACGATCCAGGGCGACACCGTCACGCTGGCGGCCGGCAACGACCTCGTCAACAGCGGTACCGTGCGCGGGCAAGACGTGTACGCCCGAGCCGAGCGCGACCTGAGCAACCTCGGGGGCAGTTTCATCGGATCGAGCGACACCAGCACGCTGGCCTTCAGCGCCGGGCGCGACATCGTGCTGCAGACGACCACGCAGACCAGCAGCAACGATCAAAGCACCCGCACCAACGTCGACCGCATCGCCACCGTGCAAGGCGGCAACGTCAGCTTCGCGGCGGCGCGCGACTTCATCGCGCAGGGGGCCAGCGTCAACGCGGCCCAAGACCTGCAAGTGGCCGCCGGCCGCAACATCGATGTGAGCGCCGTGCAAGGCAGCTACCAGATCGATGTGCAGAACCTCAACGGCCGCACTGGGCTGCAAGGCCGCACCGGCTACATCAACGAGGCCAGCACCACGCAGCAGCAAAGCAGCTTCGCGGCCGGCAACAACGCTGTGCTCGTCGCGCAAGGTGACTTGACCCTCAAGGGCAGCACGCTGACGGCGGCCAACGATGCCTACCTGCAAGGTGCCAACGTCATCGTGGAGGCTGCCAAGGCCAGCTCCAGCATCGACGTGCAGACCGTGCAGCGCAAGAGCTACGACCGTGCCGAAGCCGTCGACCAGACCCTGGTCGGCGGTGTCATCACCGCGGCCAACAACCTCACCGTGATCGCCGCCGGCGACCCCAGCAAAGGCCAGGGCAACATCACCGTCACCGGTGCGACGCTCACCGCCAGAGACGGCCAGGCCGGCCTCAAAGCCGCAGGCGACGTCACGATCCAGGCCGCGACCACCGAGCACAGCACGGCAGGCGAGAGCCTCTTCCAAAGCAGCACCAGCATCGGCGGGCTGTACAAGAGCAGCGAGCTCGGCCAGGCGCAGCGCACGAGCCAGCTCAGCCAGCTCGAAGCCAGCAACGTGAACGGCAACAGCGTCGTGATCCAGGCCGGTGATCTGGACAAGCAGAGCGGCGACATCAAGCTGATTGCCAGCAACATCAGCAGCACGGGTGCGACCAACCTGAGCGCGGGGCGCGATGTGCTCATCACCTCCGCCGAGCAACTCAGCAGCCGCAGCGAGCAAGAACGCAGCGAGCACTCCGTCCGCATCGGCACCCGCGAGATGGAGCAAGGCTTGGGGCTTATCCAGCGCGATCTGCTGCGCCCCGACCCGATCGCCAGCAAATACACGCCCGCCCCGGCGTTGCACGCCGACACCAACGAGCGCGCCAACGGCCAAGCCGGCGCCACGCAAAGCGTCGCCAGCACCATCAGCGCCGACAGCCTGAGCATCAACGCCGGGCGCGACGTCACCATCCGCGGCAGCGCCATCGTCGCCACCAACGGCATCAACATAGCCGCCAAACGCGACCTGCTCATCACCACCAGCCAGGACACACAAAGCAGCAGCAACAGCCGCAGCAAGAACGACGAAGGCCTGTTCACCGGCGGCGAGTCGCTCAACAACGGCACCCGCCAGCTCAGCCAGGCCGCCAGCAGCGCCAGCAGCACCGCCACCTCATCGCAAGTGGCCAGCCTGTCGGGCAACGTCAAGCTCAGTGCCGGCGAGACCTACCGGCAAACCGGCAGCCAGGTGCTCGCGCTCGGCCAGACCAACCCCGACCCCACCCAGGTCAGCGGCGGCGACATCGACATCAGCGCCAAGAACGTCATCATCGACCCCGCGCGCAACACCAGCCAGAGCGCAGACAGCACCTACTACAAACAAGAAGGCGCCAGCGTCACGCTCAGCGGCCCCATCGTCAGCGCACTGCAAAGCCTCAACGCCGCAGCCAACAACGCCAGCAAGACCGACGACAGCCGCATGCAAGCGCTGGCCGCGGCCACCGCTGCGATGAACGCCGTTGATGCCGCCAGCGCCGTAGCCGCCAGCAAAGGCGGCGCAGACTCGATGGGCATCAGCGTCGACCTGGTGCACATCCAGAACCAGAGCAAGAGCAGCAGCGCCAGCGACCAGGCGGCGGGCAGCACCGTCAGCGCCCAGCGCGACCTGCGCGTCACGGCCAGCGGAGCGGGCAAGGACAGCAACCTCAGCATCGAAGGCAGCGACCTCAGCGCAGGCCGGGACGCCACACTCAAGGCCGACGGCAACATCACCCTGCAAGCGGCCAGCAACAGCGAGAGCCTGAGGCAGAGCAACTCCGGGCAGAGCGCCAACATCGGCGTGACCTACGGCGGCGGCAGCCAGAACGGCCTGAGCATCCATGCCGGCGCCAGCGCCAGCCGGGGGCAGGCCATCGGCGACGAGCAGACCTGGCGCAACACCCATGTGGCTGCGGGCAACAGCGTGAGCCTGCAAAGCGGCGGTGACACGACGCTGAAGGGCGCCGTGGTCGCAGCCCCAAGCGTCAAGGCCGACGTGGGCGGCAACCTCAGCATCCAGAGCCTGCAGGACACGAGCAAGTTCGACGCCAAACAAAGCAGCGCCGGCTTCAGCGTGAGCCTGTGCATCCCGCCGATCTGCTATGGCGAGACCGTCAGCGGCAGCGTCAGCGCGGCCAAGACCAAAGTCAACGGCGACTTCGTCGGCGTGGTCGAACAAAGCGGGATCAAGGCCGGGGACGGCGGGTTCCAGGTGACGGTGAAGAGCAACACCGATCTGAAGGGCGGGGCCATCGTCAGCAGCCAGGCCGCCATCGACGCCGGCAAGAACAGCTTCACGACAGCCACGCTGAGCAGCAGCGACATCGGCAACCAGGACAAGTTCAACGCCAGCGGGTACAGCGGGAGCTACAGCGGCGGCAGCGGGGGCAGCAGCGGAGGCACGGCGGGCTTCAGCAGCAAGAGCGGGGATGAGAGCAGCGTGACCCGAAGCGCCGTCAGCGCGGGCCGCATCGCGATCACCGACGACAAGGCCCAGCAGAGCCTGACGGGCAAAGACGCGGCCACGGCAATCGCCAAGCTGGACACCCAGGCCACGACCGACAGCGCCACCGCAGCGACGCTGAGCAAGGCCTGGAACGGCAGCCAGCTCATGGAGCAGACGCAGGTCAACACCCAGATCACGGCAGCCTTCAACAGCCGGGCGGCCAAGGCGGTGGGGGACTATGCGGCGAGCCAGCAGCGTGATCTCCAGGGGCAGGCCGATGAAGCGCGCAAGAGTGGCGACGCGGCGAAGGCCGATCAGTTGCAGAGCGAGGCGAACAAGTGGTCCGAGGGTGGAGCCTACCGGGTTGCAGCGCATGTGGCCGTGGGCGGGCTGGCTGGCGGGCGGGGCTGCGGGTGCAATCGCCGCAGGCTCGGCCGCAGCAGCGGCGCCCATGATTACCGATGCGGTGAGCAAGCTCGATGCGCCCGCGGTGGTCAAGGGCGCGGTGGGTGCTGCGTTGGCCGCGGGGATCGGGGCTGTCACCAGCGGGGGGAGCGCTGCGGGGGCGATGGCTGCGGTTAGTGAGGACTTGAACAACAGGCAGTTGCATCCGAACGAACGGTTGATCATCGAAAAGCTTGCCAAAGACAAGGCCACCCAATCCTGCCAGTCTGGCGACACTCAATGCATCAACTCGCAAACGATCTTCTGGAGCGACACTCTGGAAAAAGTGGCCAAGGGAGCCGTCGACGACAAGGCCAACGCCGAGAATCTGACCTACCTGAATCAGCTGGTTGTCGCGTCGCAAGACCCGAATAGTGAAGGCGCCAGGGGGCAACTGGCCGCCTATGTGCAAAGCCTCAAGGATGCACAAAACATGCTGACGCCTTACGCCGGCAAGACCATCATCGTCAATGGTCAGACGGCTGTTGCTGACGGCAGCGTGCAAACGAGTTTCAGCGCCACTGCCGCACAACGCGCCGACCCGTACGGCAACTATGTTCTGGGTGTGCAGGCACCGGGTAATGTCGTGCCGGGCACGGCGCTGCGCGACGAAACAAGACTGGAGAACATGGGGGCCATCAACGGCGCAGTCAAGCCCGACACGACGTTGGAAGAGACGCTACTTGGAAACAAGCTGCTGAGTAGTGTGGCCAACATGCTCGGCCGAGCTATTGCTGCTGCGCCGATCACAGATGCGGCGGAAGTGGTGGCAAGCAAAGGAGGCAACATCGCAGCGAGTCAAGTCACCAACCAAGGAACGCGGGCAGTGTTCTCAGATGCCGAAGCTGCATTGATGGCGCAAATCAACACCCTGCCAAACGTAACTCTGCAGGGCGATCTGCGTGAACTGGTTGTGGAAAACTTCTTCACTCGCAATGGCTTCACGCCGCTCAATGGCAAGTGTGGGAGCAACTGCTTCGATGGCGTATTCGTGCAAGGCAACAAGGTCTATCTGGTCGAGACCAAGCCGCTCAATGCTGATGGGTCGATCAGGCTGAGTCCGGAAAATACAGCCACTGGATTGCAAACTCAAATGTCAGATAAGTGGATCGAGAGTGCGTTGCGCCGTTTGTCTGGGGCAGGGGATCAAAGTGCAAGTGTGGCCGCAACCATACGCGCTGCGCTCGACAACGGATCGTTGGTAAAGCTTGTCGTGAGCGTTGACAGCAATGGACTCTCCATGGTGAAGCTTCCGACACCTAAGCCTTAAGGACCAAGAGACCATGAAAAGGGAAGCAGCGATTGAGGGCCTCATCCGATACGTTTCGGCGGTGGAGAGGAGAGTACCGATTGATGCCAACACCTATCGCTACAGGTATCGTAGCGTCGTCAAAAGCGCCGTACTTTCGTCTCTGGTGCATGCGCATCTCGGCCTTGGCATGTATGCCTACTACATCGACCACGATCCGCAAAGGTTTCGACAAGAGTTTTACGTTGCGAGCATGCTGGAACTGCGTCGCTACAGTGCTCACGGTGTTACGGAGTTCGCGCTCAACGTGGTGCTGGTCTATGCACTTTTGAGCGATTGCCCTCATGTCATCCAGGAGGCCGCGCTTCTTGAGGTGCCTGAGCACATCGAGCATCGAGACGATCCGCGAGCTTCCAATTTCTTGCTCCACATGTACCAGCTTGCGGTCCTTGGTGACGAGGATGCATTGCGAAAGAAGATCGCCATTGGAGCAGAGAGAAGTGGCAAATCGTTTCGAGAAGAGCTTGCGAGTGGAACTGACTTCTTCTCGTTGCTGCTTGCTCGCGACAAGACGGGGCTGGAAGCGCGCATAACCAAGTTGACCAAGACTTCCACTAGGGATGCTTCATTTGAAGGTTTGATGGCCTTGGGAGCAACCAAGGAAGCCAAGATCTGCTGGCTCAAAGGCATCGAAGTACAAATCGACAGCCCGATGCTGCCAATGGAGCTGATGCCCCACCAGCCGTTGCCGGACTACGACAATGTCTACGATTTCCTGGAGCCAGGGTGGAAACCGCCGCTGCCGCGGGCACTCGGCAAACTGATAAGCAGACTCCGCCGTTGAGTTCGCACCTGCGCAAACAAAACAACGCCACCCTGTCCTGTCCAAACGTCCAACGACCTGCCCCGCCATAGCGCGGGGTTTTTTTCGCCTGCGAATTGCTCGGTCCACTTGACCGCACCGCTGAGGGGAACAGGGTGATTGCAGAGCAGATTTGGGTGGCTCTCAATAACAATGCCACCATCAAAGGTGTCCAAGTTCAAGTCGGTGTCCCTGTGCCTGGATCGACGGGTGGAACACAGATCAAGATTGATATATGGCCGAAACCGCAATGTCTGAATTCGACGAATCTCTGATGATGGGCGTCAGTCCGAAGTGGACCAAGCGCAAAGCGCTTATCAAGATGCTGCGCGCCATCACGGAACGGAAGTCCACTGTCACGCTGTGGGCGAACGGGATCGCCGAGTACAACGCGAGGCGCGAGTCGAACAATCCTGTCAACTCCATTCCTGCGAGCATCGACTACTACGCGTGGGCCTCTCGCTGTCTTGCCGAGGCGATGGCGCTTGCTTTGCAGGGTGACGAGTGGCTTCCAGAGTTGGCGCGGGCTTCTGCCTACTCAATGTTCAGCGGCCGCTGCTACCACTTTTGGCACCGTCAATTCGGCATCCTGTTTCCGGACAACAAGCGTGGCCTGCGCTCTATCAGTTTCGTATCGATGACTCAATCCATGGCCTTTGCTTTTCTGCTCGGATGGAAGGAGCAAGGTGTCTACCAGGGCCGCTTGACCTTTGCTGCACTCAACCACGACTATCAACTGGAGTTGCAATACACCGACTAGCACAAGCGCGCGCACGTCTTCATGCTGCGCTTGTTTGCTGATTGGGACGGCAGCGGCCTCCAGCACAATTGGCCGTCCTACGGCTACGATCAGCCGATCTACAACGGGATCCTTGAACGCTGGCGAACACCAGACCCCGAGGTTTTGCGGCCGTGGTTGCTTGCTGCCTGCGATCGCCACACCCACGAGGCACGCTCTGATACGTCCAAGTCCTTCTACGATTTTGGTGATCAACGGCTGACCCGAACCCCGATCGAAATCCTGCTCGTGTTCCGCCTGCGCGAATACCTCGGCCTCGCCAACCCCGTGCTCGACCATCCGTTGATGGAAGCCCCCTTCGACCGCTTGCCAGAACCACAGCCGGTGTTCGGGCCTGATGAATACATGCAAGGCACGCTCAAGCGCGTGCGCGAAGACTGGCCGCAGTTCGACGCACTAAGGAAGGTCTGAACAACGTGAAGACGCGATCGCGTTGGACCCGTTCAGCCGCTGCGCCCAAGAGTTCGGGTTCAAGCGAAGTCGTTTCCAGCGGCCTTCGCCGCGCGGCTCGTCGTTCATGCG
>Ga0307509_10003026_pt1 | contig 26217 bp, 33 predicted proteins | sample 10_EM_MG_FD_202245 | JGI IMG/M metagenome (GOLD analysis project Ga0307509, IMG submission 202245) | Populus trichocarpa ectomycorrhiza microbial communities from riparian zone in the Pacific Northwest, United States - 10_EM | ecosystem: Host-associated > Plants > Roots > Unclassified | place... | reverse complement strand
AGGGGATAGATAAAAGACACCGGAAGTGAAAAGCTAGGATACAATCGGGTATTCAGACTCACTATCTAGTTTAAACTATCCCTGAGACCGAGACAGGTGCCGTTCTAGCACAAGGGTTCCGAATAAGTTGAGGAAGAGCTTGGGCGAGGTTAATTACCAGAGCTGTGGCTTTAGTGACTAGGGCACGCTTATTTTAAGCCTATACGCTATCCAAGGCCCAACAGGTTTCTCGGTTAAAACCAAAATGGTATAGACGAAGGTACCATTCCCGATCAGTCCCCAATGATCCACGGAATAAGTCGATGATACGGACTGCGCAGGCCTAGTCACAAGGTGGAGTCATTGTGCCAGACGGTAATGCCTAGTATTTGGGAACTCCTCGGCAGGAGGTAAAGACCGCTGGTAGTGGGCTGCCCAAAATACTAATTCAGAATGTTTATCTGAGGAGTCCTCTCTGGACGAAACTGCGCGGGCGCGGTAATAAACAACCATAGTCAACGAGACAATGCATTTTAAAAGAATAAACGAAGAACCGGATAGCCCTCACAGGCCAGCACCGAGTTCACCAACATATTATTCATGTCCAGAAGGACCTGCCCAATTAGATGTTGAGGGCAAACGCACGCGCATTCATGTTTTACTGGACTCAGGAGCCAGTTGTTTCCTATTAAGCGAAAAGCTAGTCGAAAGACTCGACATTCCGTACAAAGTCCGAAAAAAACCCATCAGAATAGTCGGATTCGATGGACTTTCAAGTTCATCAGGCGGCCAAAGATATACCAGTCCCATCACACTAGAAATCGGCAATGGACATAGGTCTCCCATCTCCGCCGAAATAGCGCCCACAGGACCCTTTGACCTCATCATTCCCTTTGGATGGTGGTACCATGAACACCACTTGTCCCAATTGCACGATCCAAAAAAATAGAGCTTCGAACAAATGACATGTCGTGATCATGTCAGAAACGAAGCAGTGAAGGATCTGTTTGAGTATGACGAAACAGTAGCATTCGATCCAAAAGCTCAGTATGTGGGAAGGATAGGAAAAATAGAAGAGAAGGATCCCGTAGAGTTGGAAACTTTACCACGGGAATATGCTCAGTTTAAGCATTTGTTTCGACCAGAAGTGTCGGAGAAAATGCCCCCAAGACGGACGTTCGACCATGCGATCGACCTGAAGGAAGGATCAGAACCTCCCTGAGGACCCGTCTACCCTATGTCACAATACCAACTAAACACCCTAAAGACCTATTTGGATGAGATGTTGGTACAAGGCAAGATTACGCATAGCCAGTCACCTGCTGGGGCGCCAATCTTGTTCGTGCCAAAACCCGACGGTCTCTTACGATTATGCGTGGACTACCGACAACTCAACAAATTGACAATTCTCGACAAATATCCGCTTCCTTTAATGAGCGAGTTACGAGATCGAGTTGCAAGCGCCACCATATTCACGAAGCTGGACCTTAAGGATGGTTATCACCTGATTAGGATTAAGAAAGGTGATGAATGGAAGACAGCGTTCAGAACTCGATACGGACAATACGAATATAAAGTCATGCCGTTTGGACTGGTCAATGCTCCTGCAACTTTCCAACGCATGATGAACAAGATATTACGCGAATTCCTTGACCAAGGGGTAGTGGTGTACCTGGATGACATCCTCATCTACTCCAAAACACATGCAGAACATGTCGCAATGGTCAAAAAGGTACTTTCGCGATTAATGGAACACCAATTAGCAGTGTCCATTAAGAAATCTGAGTTTCATGTGAAAGCTGTTGAATTCCTGGGATATATTGTGGCAACAGACGGGGTAACAATGAGCACCTGGAAGGTGGACTCCATAAGGAAATGGAAAGGACCTAGGTCGGTGAAGGAAGTCCAAATTTTTCTTGGCTTTGCGAACTTCTATCGAAGGTTCATAGCAAACTTCTCGAAGATATGCAAGCCAATAACGGAAACGCTGAAAGGAGACAAGCAAAAGTTCAGCTGGGGACGAGAGCAGAACATGGCGTTTGAAAAGCTCAAACAGCGATTTACGACAGCGCCAATCCTGGCGCATTTTTACCTGGAACGAGAAACGGTAATCGAGACTGACGCAAGCGATTTCGCACTCAGGTCAATTTTATCCCAATTTCAGGATAAAAGACTCCACCCAGTAGCATTCCATTCCCGAAAACTGAACTCAGCCGAGCGCAATTATGAGATTCACGATAAGGAGCTCCTAGCCATTTTGGAGGCGTTCAAGGAGTGGAAACACTACTTGTACGGTGCGGACAAACCAATTACGGTTTATACCGATCACCAGAATTTGCCACACTTTTTGACAACGAAAAAGTGGAATCAAAGGCAAATTCGCTGGGCACAACTGCTTGCGTCGTTCAATTTCAAGATTATCTATCGACCGGGATCGCGAAGTGGTAAGCCAGACGCACTAAGTAGACGACCGGAGTATCGTCCTGAGGAGGGAGCTGAGCATACCGAACAGTCAATCTTAAAACCAGAACATTTCTCGATGAGTCTTGTACACTCGTGTAAAATTAATTTTCGTACCCCAGCATGTACTTGTGGCGGTGTTGTGGCTGGTGAAAATGTCGCACAGCAACCGAAGACCACCTGAGATGGCCGGAACAAAATCATTCTACAATGAAGACCAGTATAGCTCATAGAAGACATAGAAACATATGATTAAACTACCATTTAATATGACTCCCTTCACAAGCAATAATGGCTTGAATCCTTGATGGCATACTATCTATCAACCTATCTATCACCCTCTGATCCATCGCATCCCATTCTTCTTCCATGATCGTGAATAGCTCATCCTCGGAATGTGGCCTATCTTCCACATTTTTCGAAAATCGCTTCCGGAGTCTTTGCTTGAAAAAGTGCCAGACATTTTCAATAGGGCTAAGGTCTGGGGAATTTGCTGGAAGGGGTAGTTTCTGAACCCCAAAAGCAGAGGAAATTTCCCGATTGGGGCCTGCTAAGTGGTATTTGGCATTATCTTCTACCACCTTGAGCTTCTTGATTGGCTGGTCCAAGGAGAAGAGAAAGGGTATTAGGTGGGAATTGTAGATTTCAGTAGCATATTGAGTGGAGTTAAGACCTAGACGGTCCCGTTTCGTAGTACGCTTGGCAGGCTTTCTTTTTCTAACTCGCACTAGAGGTGTTCGGCTTCCATAAGCTACCGCAGCCCAGCAGTTCACCGTAGTTCTTCCAGATTTAAAGCTTGGTGCAATGTGCTTTTCCAATAGCTCTTCCCCATCTCGTATCCGAACCTTCCTTCCTGGTTGATATGCGCTATATTCAACCCTTGCCTCATCAAGCCAAACTGCATTCCGCCAGTATGCAGTTGTCTTCTTAGCCCGGTGTTTGCACCAGTACTTTCACCGTATCTTCGTGAAACCATCCAGGAATGGCTTCTTCCCGGGTATTCTCAACTTGAACCCCAGGTCTTTGGTTATCTTATCAACTGTCATATGGCTGATATTAAGATCTTGCAAGGTTTCAGTTATCTCTCGCAGAGATGCCCATGGATTTGCCTCAACAGCAGCCTCAACACGCTGTTGAACCTCCGGAGTGTACTTGGTTGGCCGGCCGGGACGTGGAGCATCACGAACATTACCCCACATTCGATACCACTTCACAACGCCCTGAACTGTAGATACTGGCATATTTTTGTATCCTGCGATCTTTTTATATCCCATTCCGAGGTCTGAGAGAAGAGCAATATCATGATTTGTATCATAACCGGAGGTAGTTGCTTTATGCGATGAAGGAGCCATCATGATCTTCATTGGAGGATGGTTTTGTTCCGGCCATCTCTGGTGGTCCTCGGTTGCTGTGTGACATTTTCACCAGCCACAACACCGCCACAAGTACATGCCGGGGTACGAAAATTAATTTTACACGAGTGTACAAGACGAACCGGTTCAGGAAAAGTTGACAAGACGGATGTTGGTACAACAAGCCGCGGCCATTCAAGTAATGAAGATGGCATCCAAGGCTACGTTACCAACGCGAGGCTCCAGATTCTCAGCGGGGCATGACTTATACGCCTTGGAGGATATTCTAATCCCAGCCCAAGGGCAGAAGTTAGTCGGGACGGGGATAGCGATCGGAATACCGCAAGGGACTTATGCTAGAATAGCCCCACGAAGCGGCTTAGCATATAGAAAGAGTATAGGAATCGGCGGAGGTGTAATAGATGCCGACTATACGGGGGAAGTCAAACTTATTATGATGAATCATGGCAAAAAGAGTTATCAGGTTCAGGAAGGGGACCGGATTGCACAAATGATCATCGAAAAAATAGATACGTCAGATATGATGGAGGTAGACAACCTACAAATAACAGATCGAGGAAACAAAGGATTTGGGAGCACGGACCTATCGCCTAAGCGAACCGTCGCGGTAAAACAGGTGCAACCGATTATGTGTCAACTACATGCAGACAGCACGGAAAACAGATTATTTAGCGAAAGCGATATCGGACGAAACCCATGGCTCCAGAATGAAGAAGTCATGGTGTCGAGCGCTATGATATCGAAAGCTCTATTACAGGAGTACGGGTTAGAACTCTTGGAAGAAGTCCGAGAAGCATCTAACCGTGATCTCGAATGGTTGAGCAGAGAGGCAACGCTAAAAGATCTAATAACCCGTGACAAAGAATTGCCTACGAATTGGCAATATAGAGACGGGTTTCCCTACTTCAAAAATCGGCTATAAATACCGGCGAACGATGCTCTAAAGACAAGGATTGCAAAAGGATGCCACGACTCGGAGGTAGCAGGACATTTTGGGAGGGAAAAGACAATAGAGATAATCACGAGAGATTTTTATTGGAAAGGACTTACCGAATGGATAAACGATTACGTTCGGTCATGCGATGAGTGCCAACCCAATAAATCTCCACGACATGCACGATGGGGACTGCTTCAACCCCTCGAAACGCCATACGCAGCATGGAACTCTATTTCAACAGATTTCATTACCCAACTACCGGAATCACAAGGCTACACTCAAATCATGGTACTAGTCGACCGATTTACAAAGATGGCACACTTTATCTGCCTCCCGACAAATGCGACCGCAAAGGACGTCGCAAACGTTTTCCTACGAGAAGTTTGGAAACTTCACGGTCTACCCACGGAAATCATATCCGACATGGATGCAAAATTCTCAGGAGAATTTTGGGAATTTCTATGCAAGTTGCTAGGGATTAAAAGAAAGATGTCAACAGCATACCACCCCCAGACGGATGGTCAGACAGAAAGAACCAACCAAGTGCTGGAAGGTTACTTAAGAAATTTCGTCAACTATGACCAAGACGATTGGTATCAGCTGTTACCATTAGCCGAATTCGCGTACAACAATTCCGCAATGAATGCACATGGAATGTCACCCTTCATCGCGAATTACGGTTATCATCCAGAGACAGAATGGATGCGAGAGCGACAAGCTCAGAATCCAGGGGCTGAGTTGTATAGTCACTGGATGAAGACGATTCACAAACGAGCGGTAGAAGCGCTAAACTATTTGCGAGAGGCGATGAAAAAGTACTACAACCGAAACGCATTACAACAGCCCGATTATAAAGAAGGCGATTTGGTAATGTTAAATGGAAAGAATATTCGTACAAAGCGACCCTCGAAGAAATTAAGTCCCAAGCTCTCTGGACCCTTCAAAATCATAGCAGCAAAGGGACAACGCGCTTTCAAGCTCGAAATATCGCCTACATGGAAGATCCACCCAACCTTCCATGTTTCGCTGTTAGAACGCTATCGAACCTCGGTCCGAGAAGGAAGAGAACAGCCTCCACGAGAAGCAGAAGAGATCGATGGTGATCTCGAATGGGAAGTGGAACGAATTGTAAAGAGTGAAATAATGTCTTATACAAGAAAGGTTCGCGGTCGCAATAAGCGAATGCGCGAACTAAGATATTGTGTTAAATGGAAAGGGTATTCTGAGGACGAGAACACCTGGGAACCACAAGAAAGTTTAGAAAACGCTCAGGAATTGATAGAAGGGTTTCATGAGGAAAACCCAGACATGCCGAGTAGGGCAGATGTTGACTAGGGAAGAAAGGTTTTCCTCGTGTGGGCAAGTAAACGCATGAGGTTTTTTACCATACTACCCGGAGTTCAAAAAGGATTTTGTTTGTTCAATGAAAGGAAGATCTTAGAAGGGTTCGAGGACGAAGCTTAGAGAGAGGGAGCTCGTGTTAGGCATACCGGAAGGCTTAGCCTTCCCTTAGTGAATAAAGACCTATAGTTACCCTACCTTAGGATTCTGAATTCAAAAAGGACAAGCCAACACCCCCCTCTCATAGCCTATGCGGGAGTGACAAAGGCATTATTGCCGAAGGTCACCTGTTCGATTCTTATCACCTGCAAAGTTATTACACAATACTTTTACCTTTGAACGGACCAAGATAAAGCGGCACAACTTCCATCTGATGGTGCGGCCTAACCCACCGACCGATCGGGTCGCCCTGCAAGGGTGACAGAGAGAAGGCCCTTGGCGAGCTTGTGCAAGTGGTACGAGCCAGATCGGTCGACGTGGCATAATGTTACTGAGCACTAAATACGAGAGTCGCGAAAGTGGTCACTAAGTAACGGGACGTTTTTACGGACAATGGTTAAGCAACACATTCTATACTCCACGCTCTCGCGATGAAAGTCGCAGAAGTGAATGGTGTTGTTGGATGAGGTAGTTTGAGGAATCAGGCATACCCGCACTCACATACGTCAATAGTATTTTCTGAATACTGACGGAACCATTCGATAACGATAAGACTATGGAGGGATAATGGCTATTGGTGCGATTATCATAACAAGTCTATCTTATGCCTCGCAGATGTCGCTTGCAGAATATGTCTGCAATGCTGAGAGGTTCGATAACAAAGCTGGCCCCTTTGTTGGTTCGATCAGGGAGACCATTCTGCGTATGCAAATGGTAAGCAAGACTCCATGCCGACGAAGATGGATCATAACCAATGGACAGATGTGTGGGCGCACCGTCAGTTTATTCCAAGGTGTTGCGATTCGGAAGTCGAAGTGAGATAACAAGAATTGTCAGGGTCAAATAGTATTCGCACTTTTAAGAAAAAGCTTGAGTTGTTAGTAGGTACTTAGATAGTATGAGAACTAGATGTAGCCCGCGACCACCCAGACGCGGTATATAAATATCGCGGTGCCTCCCGAGCTATTTGAAGACTATCAAGCAACGGAGAAGAGATCTTATCATTATAAGTTTTTACGCTATAAAAAATCTTATCACTTTACCTACCTTTACTTTGAATCATTAAGCCTTCCTAGACAATCTCCGTCTACGATTAAGATTATCGGCCTGAGTTATCTCGCAAGACTTTGAGATAGGCTCCCGCCTAACATTCAGAGACTACCTGAGTACCACTAGGAAAACTACCATACAACCCGTAGGCTAGAGTAGACTCCTAGATGCCCAAGAGACCATATATGGATAACCCCCATTTTGGCGGTTACCCATACTGCCCTTATATATCCTGCGAACGACATTCAGTCGGACGGACGACGACGACTTATACGGTGTTACGGCAGCTGCTCCAATGACCTCTTTTAACTAGCAAACGAGCAACTAGACAGCCGTCTGCCTATGACGCGCCGTCCCAACGCTGGGGCCAGAGGGGGGTGTTAGCTAAACCCGCCCAAGTTCAATAGTATGTTCGGGCCACCCCTATTCAAGCCTGGGGACTCCCCGTGCAGATGAGTGTGCGCCCAAGAACATCTAAGAACCCATAGAATGTGAGGCAATCAACCTCTAAGTTCTAGGATGACTTTGCCGGTGAAGGTAGGGTAACTTGGGTTCCTCAGTAGGGTAACTGGGACCCAAGGGCATAATGACCAAATTCCCAAGGTAGGGTAACTTTGCCCTCTTATGCCTTTAACCGCTCAGGAAGTCCTCCAGGCGACCACAGAAGTCATCTCGGAGGCCCGTGTAACATTCCCATAATTCTCTTGACCTTTTGCGAATGTTCTCCCGAAAGGTTACCCTGCCTAGTAGAGTACCTCAAGGCTACTCAACTATCCCCTAGGCCTTATCCTAGGTTTACCCACTATTTGTATAAAGTATACGAGACCATACCACCTCTGGTTCCCTCTTGGTATACCATTTTGGCTAAAGTGATAGTGATTGTAGCTACCTATCGTAGGGTCATTACAGGGGGTCTCAACTTTACGAACTACGGGAGTCGCAATGATTGGGTTTGGGTGCGGGCCGGAAAGGAAGACATGGATGGTGCGCTCCGGGGCCGTCTTCCAGCCAAGCTCGTTGCACTCTTCAAAATCAGAGACTGCAGATTCGAGGATCGCGTGCGCCGCCTCCATGGCATTCAGTTTGTGAGTGTAGTGAACTCAGGGCGGATATCAGACGTACATAGCCTTGTTACCGTCCAAATGAAGGAGGATGCTCGGGAGTTTACTGTAGTTGACATAGGGACAATTCTCGGCCTGGCGCACCTTATCCCAGAGGGGGATCGGCGCTGGATTGTCAATAGCCGTATCAATTTGCGAACATTTAACGAGGTATATTAAGGGATCCAGATATCAGAAGGCATCTGCGATGCAATTTTACGTCGGGGATTGATTGAGGGAGGAACCTAGTGCTAGTATAGTTGTATAAAATCTACCGATGAATAAACAAGCTATAGAGTAGAATCACCACATCCATAAACTACAAGGGCGGATGATCAGTAGTATATGACCCGGGCACAGAAGGAATGATTAAACAAAAAAAGTGCTACTACTCCCGATGCCAGCCGACGCAACGAAGACGCGATAATAGGCTGCATCCATTAGCAGATCGAAGTAACTTGAACGGCCGGGCGCCTGGAGGTATTGAGGACGCTGCTATGAGGCAACCTCCCATCCTGACACAAAGAAGCTCGCAGCGCGGCCCGGGTAGCATCGGATGTGAGCCGGCATTGCGAGGAAACTCAGGACGCATGGAATTCGAGCGGGCGTTGCCAGGCAACTCAGGACGCACAGGACGCAGGGGACGCACAGGACGCAACTCAGGACGCACAGGACGCAGGGGATGCACTGCAGGACACACAGGACGCAGGGGACGCAACTCAGGACGCACAGGACGCAGGGGACGCAGATTCAACGTCCCGTGCGTCAGGACGCAACGGCGCCGTATCTGACGCAGGGTAATCCTTTGCTGATGGAGGCAGGCCAGGAGGAGGAGGGGGGAGGTAGTGTCACTCCCCTAGGCAGAAGCCATCAAGGGGGAGGAGAGGGGGGGAGGAGAGGGGGGGTGGAGGATCCCACGATGATTTCCCTGGTGTTGAGATTTCAATCGCCGGAGGTGTAGAGGAGATGGTACGTAGGTAACTTCTGTGAATATTTTTTTCTTATTTTCTTTTTCTTTTATTTTTTTTAAATCATATGTTCATTGTTTCTACGGTACAAGAAATGACATGCATCTTTAACGATATGGCCAAAACAAAACCGAAAATCAAACCAACAATCAACAAAAGAAAGAAACATAACCGGTTCTCCAAACGCGACCAATAAGCGTCACACAGCAGCCGTAGCTAAAAGAAAATTATAAACCGCTAAACTAGTCTCGAGGGCCAGGGGCGGGTTGGACAGTAGCTTGGAGGAGGGGGTTTGGAGGAGGGGTGTGGAGGGAGGGGGCAAGCGGGGGCATCCCACGGGGGAAACCAGTGGCGGTGGTGCGAATGAACTCAGCCAGGGCAATAAGCAGCTGCTGGTCGGACCAGAATGGGGCCTCAAGAGCCAAGTCTGAGACCCCTTGGAGGAGGCGGGATCTCTGGCGGGCGGAGGAGGGGCAGGACAGGATGGCATGTTCGCAGGTTTGTGGGGCCTCAGAGCACAAGGGGCAGGATGTGTCGGCATCAGGATCGCCCCATGAGGGGTGGGCAGCGAGATAGCTCTTCCCAGAACACATCTGGTGTATCCTGCCTGCAACGAACTTGCCGAAGCCCGTGAAGGGATGGGGGCGCGTCGAGGGCGGAAAGGGGTAGTATGGAGGGCCTGGGGTCTCAGACCAGTCGGAAAGGAGGTGTTGTTTAGCCCTCAACTTGAGGCGAGCATAGGAGGGGACAACCCCCGGGACTGGGGGCAGGTAGTCTGTTAAGTGGAGGGAGATGGGAGGCAGCGTCAAGACGTCGTGTATGAGGGGGACGGACATGTTAGCCAAAGCTGTGATGGCGTTGTGCTGGTACCTTGGGTTCTTGGTATTGTCCGGGGTAGAACGCCAGTCGAGGTTGAAGAACAGATAAGGTTGGGAGGTAATTTTCCCACGCACTATCAAGGGGGCACAGTGGGGCGAGAAGATGGCGACGGACTGAGGGAGGCATGCTGTGGCAGGGTTTACCTCCGCGGGGGAGCAGATGAGCCTTAGGCCCACAAGGCGGCTTTGGTGGCGTACCAGAACAGGCAGTGGGTGAAGACAGGCTTCCCTGTGCAAACACGTTATGTTGGTTGAGGAGAAGCAGTTGGTTATCCACCTACAAACCCGATGCCAGAAAACGGACACGGGGCCCATGATCGACAGGGGAGGGTTCCAGACAGCGGACCCATATAGAAGAATGGGAGCAAGGAGCGAACGCGCCAAGGAGAAACAGAGGTAGGGTGGGAGGCCTTCCCGGGGGGGCAGAGGCGACCAATGGTGGCCAGGGCGGCATTTGCAAGTGTGTACCTCCTAGAAAAGTGAGACCTTGGGTCCAAGGCGGGGGTGAAGATGAAGCCTAGCCACTTCAGGCGGGATTGTGGATAGAAGAGCTGATTCTCTAGCTGCACCGGGCGGGAGCACGGCGGCTCATTGCTCCTGGTGGTCCTCGAGTGGATCAGTTCAGTTTTCGGAATGGAGAAGGAGATGTTGATCAGGGAGGCTTTTCTCTTGAGCGATGAGAAGGACTTCTGAAGGAGGCGAACGTTGGTTCTGTAGGAGGGTGAGGCCACTGTAACAGCAAAGTCTCGACGTAGGGGATAATAAGAGATCTGGGAATCTCAAAGTGGAGGGAGGAGAAGTATATGATGAATAGAAGCGGGGAGATGGGGGATCCTTGAGGGACCCAGACCGAGACAGGAGCGAAGAGGCGCAGGGACCCTTAGAACGTCAGGCGGCAGGTGCGATCTCTGAGGAAGGAGCCGACCCACTGAGTCAGGTATGGGCGAACCCCCTTCATGTGGAGGAGAGAAAGGAGTGAGGCAGACTCCACGTGGTCAAAGCCTCCCTTCACATCAAGGAAGAGAGTGGAGACTTTGTATCGGAGGCAGTGGAAGGACTCAACATTGTGTTCTAAGAGGAGGGCGGCATCGGGGGTGGATCTCCTAGGGAGGGAGCCGCATTGAAGGGGATGGATGAAAGAGCATATCGCTGCTTGGGTTGAAAGGCGGGCAGCTACGACCCTCTCAAGGATCTTTGAGAGCGTACGGAGGAGGACGATAACCCTAAAGGAGGAGGGTGAGTCATATGAGGGTTTACCCGGCTTGTCAAGTACAATACCAAGTGCCTTTTTTGAGGGAGGGAGGGTGAAATCCGTGGGCCAGCAGGCGGTTCAGGAGGGAAGGAAGAAGGGAGGGCTTGATGCGGTGTACAGATTTCCACACAGAGTACGGGATGTGATCTGGGCCAGGGGCGGAGCTGTTTGAGGACTTAGAGAGGGTCCTGGATATTTCTTCGGAGGTGAGGAGGGTATAGTCCTCGTAGCGCGTGAGGCGGAGGAGGGGGGGAGCTCGTGTTTTGGAGGGGAACAAGTCGTCAAGGAGTGTTTCCGCTATCTCGGCCGGGTCGGAGGCTCCTGGTAAGTCCGGAAACCTTTGTGGTGGGCGGCCGAATGCGAATCTCTTGGCCGTCAAGAGAGAGCGCGGAGTGGCCGAGGATAGGAAGTGTGACCTGTTTGTTTTCTTGGCCAAGGCGATGGCCGTAAAGTATGTTCTTCGCGAGCTTTTCACATTGCTCCAGTCGAGGGGGGACGGGTCGAGGGGGGATATCCTTGCAAACTTGTGATATTCCCTCCTGTGAGACGATAGGCGAGGAGACCACCATTGTTTCGAGCGGGGGCATGGGGGCTTGCTCGGGGCGTGGGAGGTTAGGAGGGAGGTGAGGCAGGTAGAGGAGATGTCGAACCACCTACTCCGGGAGTTAGGCCTCGGTTGCGGCGGGCAGGGTAGTGTGGTGAAGGATTCCAGTGCGTTTCCTACTGCATCTAGGTCAAGGAGGGCCCAGTGTGGAGTAGTGGGGGGCAGCATAATCGCGGGAGGTTTCAGTGTAATCACACATGGAACGTGGTCTGAACCAGTGGAGGGGAGAGGGGTGTCCCATGAGAAGACGAGAGGGGAGAGGGCAGTGTTCGCAAAGGCCAGGTCCAAAACAGAGGGTCGCGAAATAGTGTCAAATGGGAACCGAGTATAGACCCCAGGGGTGTTGAGAAGATTGTACGGGACGTCAAAGGCGGCATCAAAGTAGTGTGTGGAGATGATAAATTCCCATTAGGATAGGGAGCGGCAGGGATCCGCTAATGGATGGTGGAGGTTAAAATCACCCAAAACCAGGTGCGGGTGGGAAAGAAATGCAAAAAACCCGCTCTGGCAATATGGAGCAGTAGGGAGGACGATTTGTACGAATGAGGTATACCGAGGTAACACTGAGGGAACGGTGGGGGGATCCAAATAGCCCTTCCAGAGAAAAAACATCAACTGAAAGCATCTCCACGGAGTCGTGAAAAACAGTTGAGCAGGAAAAGTCCTGGTTCAAGGTGGGAGAAACATAAATGGCAACCCGTGGGCGGCCAGGAGGGGGGTGGCGAAGAACAGAAATCCCAGGAAGGTCGGTAGAACCCAAGGTCTGGAGGGGGGGTCTTGAATAGCAACAAGCAAATGAGGATGAGGCAGCATGGTAAAGCTGTGAAAAAATGAAAGAAAAACAGCCCAGCTCCCAAGGCAGTTATGTTGTACGATTGGAAAGGACGGGAAGACAGCACTGCTGTCTGTGTTATGAGTGAAAAAATTCTCCATTAATGGGCAGAGCCCTCAGAGGAGTCGGAGTCTAGAGATTCATCACTGCTCTCTCTTGGGGCCAGATCGGTGATGGTGATGGTCCGTTGGGCTCTCTGTCTAGGTGGAGGAGCATCGCGGGGGAGTACAGGGGCACTTGGGGTTCGAGGAGCGGCACTTGGTGCTAGGGGAAGGATTGTCGAAGGGCCAGCCAGGTCTTCAGCGAGATCCATGCTGTCCTGCGTCTGTCGAGACCGCAACTCTGGTGTCTCTGGAGTGGTCTTCGGGCGGGAGGGGCAATCCCTGCTGCGCGCAGAGTGCTCTTCTTTGCAGTTAGGACAGCATGCCACCGAGGATGGACAGCAGGCGAGGACAGGTCGGAGATTGCCACCCTTAGGGCAGGAAGGGTTAGGGCAGCGATGCTCTGCTTTGGTGTGGGAGAGCGAGCATAAGGGAGAGACTGGCAGTATGCTGGGGCAGCGGGTAGGGATGTGGCCGAACTTCCAGCATTTCTTGCACAAGGAGTTCTTAGGGGAGGAGAACATCTCCTCCACTCTCCGGTTTCAGGAGAAGAGGTTCATGGAGGGGAGGAAGGTGAAAGCGTGGGGTGGGGCCACAGTGACAACCACGTAACTACTGTGAACATTTTTCTTTTTTTCTATTTTCCTTTTTCTTTTTTCTTTTTTTTAATCTCGATTATTAATTGTTTCTATCGGGGCAAACACACGCCTGTGCTCATCGCAGGGTCCTAGGTAGAACGGACTTTCTGCCAAGCGCGGGCCACGTAGTCCAAAACCTCCAACTACAGTCCATCCCGCCATCCGCAAGCTAAAACCCTCTGACCCTGCCCGACAGAGAAAACCCCGCCCGGTACTATGGGTAGAAACTACAAGGAGATGAGAAAGCGGGCGTGAAAGCCACGAACCAAAAGCCCGCACGAGAGCCTAGCCTAAAAGAAAAACATCCCCAACCGACAGTAGACACAACCAACAAAGAAAAGCAAACCCACTCCCCCAAATCAAACAACCTATAAGCTCAACCGTAGTAAAACCGCACCAGGCCCAGGTCCCGAAGGAATAGGGACTCCTGAATGATGGGTCTCGGGGACACACAAAGGGGAGGTAACTCCCGGGGGCTAAAAAACCCTGCCGGCCGAGGCTCAGAAAGAGCGATCGAGTTCGAGAGGATGCCGCCTAAGGAAGGATGGCTCGTGGCAGCCGGAGGAAGATCCGGTCGGCTATCTCGTGAAACAGGACACAGAAAGAAGGTTTAAACATGCGCCCCTAGTCCGAGGACATCAGAAGGGAGCAGAAGCCTGAGGGTGGGCGTAGAGCCACGAGCTGTAGGGTGCCAGCCGATCCAAACGTCGGGGAGGCGTAGGGCGGAGGGCTAACCGACACGAGAAGTGCGAGGAAGGCTGACGGAAACGGTGTCACGATGTTTCGAAAAGTCCGACCGTACCAGCAGGGCATAAAGGAGACAGTGCAATACCAGAGAGCAGTGCCACCGGGGACAGCTACTTTACCGATCGACCGAGACTAAAAACCGACAGTTGACGGGTGAGGGGTCACCGACTGTGGAGGGCTGCCTAAGCGAGCCCGGAGAAGAGGGGGTGCAGGCGAACTCAACCAACCCCTAGGAACAAGCTTGCCAGGCCTGACCATCAGAATGGAAAGGAAGAGGGAAGAGAGCGGGCTTCACTCAGACAGAGGCAATGTGGCGTGTCTGAGGAGAGGGGGGTGGATGGAATTGACAATGATTTCCCGTGGTGTTGAGATTTCAATCGCCGGAGGTGTAGCGGAGACGCAGGATGGTAACTACTGTGAACATTTTTTTTTTTTCTTTTTTTTTTTTTTAAATCATATGCTCATTGTTTCTACGGTACAAGAAATGACATGCATCTTTAACCATATGGCCAAAACAAAACCGAAAATCAAACAAACAATCAACAAAAGAAACAAATATAACCAGTTCCCCCCACGCGACCAATAAGCGTCGCAAAGCAGCCGTAGCTAAGAGACAATATAAACCGCAAAACTAGTCTCGAGGGCCAGGGGCGGGTGTGGCAGTAGTTTGGAGGAGGGGGTTTGGGGGAGGAGCGTGGAGGGAGGGGGCAAGCGGGGGCATCCCAGGGGGGAAACCAGTGGTGGTAGTGCGGATGAACTCAGCCAGCGCAATAAGCAGCTGTTGGTCGGACCAGACTGGGGCCTCGGGGGCCAGGTCTGAGACCCCTTGGAGGAGGCGGGATCTCTGACGGGCGGAGGAGGGGCAGGAGCGGTTGGCATGTTCGAAGGTCTGTGGGGCCTCAGAGCAAAACGGGCAGGACGTGTTGGCGTCAGGATAGCCCCAAGAGGGGTGAGCCGCAAGCCAGCTTTTCCCAGAACGCATCGAGTGTATCCTGCCTGCAACGAACTTGCCTAAGCCCATGAAGGGATGGGGGCGCGTCGAGGGTGGAAAGGGGTACCAAGGGGGGGCAGAGATGGCAGACCACTCGGAAAGGAGGTGTTTTTTAGCTCTTAGATTGAGGCGAGTATAGGAGGGGACAGCCCCCGGGACTGGGGGCAGGTAGTTGGTTAAGTGGAGGGAGATGGGTGGGAGCTTCGAGATGTCGTGTATGAGGGGGGCGGCCCGGTTAGCCAAAGCCGTGATGGCGTTGTGCCGGCATCTAGGGTTCCTGGTTTTGTCCAGGGTAGAACGCCAGTCAAGGTTGAAGAAGAGATAAGGGCGGGAGGTAATTTTCCCACGGGCTATCAAGGCAGCACGGTGGGGCGAGAAGGTGGGGACGGACTTAGGGAGGCGTGCCGTGGCAGGGTTTACCTCCGGGGGGGAGCAGATGAGCCTAAGGCCAGCAAGACGGGGTTGATGGCGTACCAGAACAGGTAGCGGGGGAAGACAGGCTTGCCTGTGCAAACATGGCATGTAGGTTGAGGAGAAGCAGTTGGTTATCCATCTGCAGACCGGATGCCAGAAGACGGACATCGGGCCCATGATAGACGGGGGAGGGTTCCAGATGTCGGACCCATACAGAAGAATCGGAGCAAGGAGCGAACGGGCAGGGAGAGACAGAGGTAGGGTGGGAGGCCCATCCCGGGGGGGGAGAGGCGACGAATCGTGGCTTGGGCGGCATTTGCAAGTGTGTACCTCCTGGAGAAATGGGATCTTGGGTCAAGGGCGGGGGTAAAGATGAAGCCCAACCACTTCAGGTGGGATTTCGGAGACAAGAGCTGAGCCTCTAGCTGTACTGGGAGGGAGCACGGTGGCTCATTGCTCCTGGTAGTCCTCCAGTAGATTAGCTCGGTCTTGGGAACGGAGAAGGAGATCTTGATTGGGGAGGCCTTTCTCTTGAGCGCTGAGAAGGACTTCTGAAGGAGGCGGACGTTGGTCCTGTAGGAGAGTAAGGCCACTGTGACAGCAAAGTCGTCGAGGTATGAGATAATAAGCGACCTGGGGATTTCCAGGTGAAGGGAGGAGACGTATATGACAAACAGAAGTAGGGAGATGTGGGATCCTTGAGGGACCCCGACCGAGACGGGAGGCAAGAGGCGAGGGGACCCTTGCAACGTGAGGCGGCATGTGAGGTCTCTGAGAAATGAACCGACCCTCTGGACCAGGTACGGGCTCACCCCCTTTCTGCGGAGGAGAGAAAGGTGTGAGGGAGACTCCACGTTGTCAAAACCCCTCTTGACATCGAGGAAATGAGTGGAGAGTTTGTATCGGAGGGGGTGGAAGGACTCAATGTTGTGTTGTAGGACGAGGGCGGCATCAGCGGTTGATCTCCCATGGAGGGACCCGCATTGAAGGGGGTGGATGAGGGTGCATATCGCGGCTTGGGCCGAGCGGCGGGAAGCCCCCACTCTTTCAAAGATCTTTGAGAGCGTTCGGAGGAGGACAATAACCCTGAAGGAGGAGGGTGAGTCGTACGAGGGTTTTCCCGGCTTGTCGAGGACGATACCAAGTGCTCTTTTGAGGGAGGGAGGGTGAAATCCGTGGGCTAACAGGGGGTCCAGGAGAGAAGGAAGAAGGGAGGGTTTAATGCGATGTACAGAATGCCACACAGAGCACGAGATGTGGTCGGGGCCAGGGGCGGAGGTGTTCGAGGATTTAGGGAGGGCCCTGGATACCTCTTCGGGGGTGAGGGGGGTCTAGTCCTCGTGACGCATGAGGCGGAGGAGTGCGGGAGGTGGGGGTTTGGAGGGGAAGCAGTGGTCAAGAAGCGTTTCAGCTAGCTCGGTGCGGTTGGCGGCCCCTGGTAAGTCCCGAAACCTCTGTGGCGGGCGACCAAACGCGAATCTCTTGGCCGTCTAGAGGGAGCGCGGGGTGCCCGAGGACAAGAAATCCGACCAGTGTGTTTTCTTGGCTGACGCGATGGCCTTAAAGTATGTTCTCCTCGAGCTCTTCACATTGCTCCAGTTGAGGGGGGACGGGTCGAGACGGGATATCCTTGCAAACTTGTGATATTCCCTCCTTAGTGACGACAGGCGAGGGGACCACCATGTCTTCGATCGGGGGCATGGCCGCTTGCTTGGGGCGTAGGAAGTTAGGAGGGAGGTGGTGGCGGGTAGAGGAGATGTCGAACCGTCTACTTAGGGAGTTAGGCGTGGGTTTGGCTGGCCATGGTAGTGTGGTGAAGGAATCCAGTGCCTTTCCTACCGCATCTAGGTCATGGAGGGCCCAGTGTGGAGTAGGGGGGGCAGCATAATCGCGTGAGGCTTCAGTGTAATCACACATGGAACATAGTCTGAACCATTAGAGGGGAGGGAGGTGTCCCATGAGGAGACGAGGGAGGAAAGGGTGGTGTTCCCGAAGGCCAGGTCCGAAAAAGAGGGTCGCGAAATAGTGTCAAAAGGGAACCGGGTATACACCCAGGGGGTGTTGAGAAGCTGGTACGGGACGTCGAAGGCCGCATCAAAGTAGCTTGTGGAGATAATTACTTCCCTTTCAGATAGCGAGCGGCAGGGATCTGCTAATGGATGGTGGAGGTTGAAATCACCTAGAACCAGGTGAGGGTAGGAAAGAAAAGAAAAAACCCGCTCAGGCGATATGGAGCGGTAGGGAGGACTATTTGTGCGAAGAAGGTATACCAAGGTGACCCTGAGGGAGCGGTGGGGTGATCCGAATAGACCCTACGGTGAAAAAACATCAACTGAAAGCCTCTCCGAGGACTCGTGAAAAACGGTTTATCAAGACAAGTGCTGGTTCAAGGGAAGAGAAACATAAATGGCAACCCGTGGGGAGCCAGGAGGGGGGGTGGCGATGGACATGAATCCCGGGAATGTTGGTAGCACCGAACGTCTAGAGGGGGGGTCTTGAATAGGAACAAGCAAAGGAGGGTGAGGCAGCATGGTAAAGCTGTGAAAAAGCGAAAGAAAAACATCCCAGCTCCCAAGGCAGTTATGTTGTACGATTGGAAAGGACGGGAAGACAGCACTGCTGTCGGTATATCGAGTGAAAAAATTCTCCATTAATGGGCAGAGCCCGCGGAGGAGTCGGAGTCTAGAGATTCATCACCGCTCTCTCTTGGGGCGAGATCGGTGACAGTAATGGTGGGTTGGGCTCTCCCCCTAGGTGGAGGAGCAACGCGGGCGAGTACAGGGGCACTCGGGGTTCGTGAAGCGGCACCTGGTACTGGGGGAACGACCGTCGAAGGGTCAGCCTAGTCTTTAACGAGATCCATACTGTCCTGCGTCTGTCGAGGTCGCACCTCTGGTGTCTCTGGAGTGGTTTTTGGGCGGGAGGGGCAATCCCTGCTGCGCGCAGAGTGCTCTTCCTGGCAGTTAGGACAGCATGCCACCGAGGATGGACAGCAGGCAAGGACACATCGGAGATTGCCACTCTTAGGGCAGGAAGCGTTAGGGCAGCCATGCTCTGCCTTGGTGTGGGCGAGCGAGCAGAAGGGACAGACTGGCAAAGTGCTGGGACAGCGGGTAGGGATGTGACCGAATTTCCAGCATTTCTTGCACTGGGAGTTCTTAGAGGAGGAGAACATCTGCTGCACTCTCCAGTTTCGGGAGAAAAGGTTGATGGAGGGGAGGATGGCGAAAGCGTCGGGCGGGGCCACAGTGACAACCCCGGAGGTTGTGGACCTTTGGTCGTGGGATTCTGGGTCGGGGTTAATGGAACGCGCTGAGAGAATGGAGAGTCCCCTGGCATTGCGGATGGACTCGTGAAGAGAGGGGAAGAGTTGGGCATCGTCCGAGGGGATGAAAACAAGAGGGATAGAGTGAATCAAAGGTTGTGTCTCGTTCGGGGCGGGTTTGACGAGATCCCAAGGGGAGTTGCCTATCGGAAAGGCCTTGTTCAACCTCGAGGTAATGGGAGCGAAATAAGGGGTGTAAGCGGAGGCGGGGGTGTGAAGGTCAGTGCCGAGCAGTGACACTGAGCCTTTGTCGTTGCCCGTACAAGTGAAGGAAAGGGGGAGGGAGCAGTTAGCTTCTCTGAGGACAGAAGCAGCGATGTCGGGGAAATGGGCTGCTATTTTGAGCGCCTCTGGGTGGGGTTCGAAGGTGGTTCTGGAGGTGAAAAATCTGCGTACAGCTTGGGGGAGAGGAGGGGGAGGTTTCGTAAAAACCTCCCCCAACGCAACCGCAACGGAGGAAGCCGAGACAGAAGCCTGCGCCTGTCGACCCTTCTTTCCCTTAGCAGGGGGTACGACAGCTTGAGCATAGGTTGGGGCCGTCTTGGTGGCCATGGTGTTGTGGGATCGCCAGTCGGGGTCAAGATGACTAGGGGTCCAGGTGGGGCCGGGGGGGTATTTCTATTTTGCGAATTCTTCCGCTTCTCAGGTGTTGGGGTATTTTTTGGCAAATGCCTCGGGGTTGCCATAAAGTTTTGGAGGGGAAGTTGACATGTCGTATCTCGGGAGATCCGGGTCAGCTGCAGGGGAGGGTCAGACCGTGTTAGGAGGTGGTGGGGGTGGAGCCGCGGGACCTCTCTCTTTCCCTTTCTCTTGGCGAGCGGGTTTGGTGTTGCTGGTGGGGGTGGGACGAGACCCAGTGGTGCAGGGTGTGGCCTGTTGTGGGACAGCAGGGCGGTGGGGAGGGAAAGGGGCCTGAGCGGCTGACGGAAGACGGGAGGCAATGTCACGGAGAGAAGCCTGGATTGGGGCGAGATTCGGGGGTTGTGGGGAGAAGTCCAGATTGGCAACTTGAGAGGACAAGTCGTGGATTTCAGTCGAGAGATTCTCGAGAGCAGTTGCTATGTGGATGCTGGATTGAAGCGAGGTGCAAAGCAGAGGGAGGAGCATCTGTTCTCCGATAGAGAGGGTAGAGATGTTCGCCGGAGTCATGGGGGGGAAACCTGCGGCGGGGAGCCCTAGGTCGGCGGCAGTCTGGTGGAAAATTGAGACGAGAGGGTCGAGATTTCCTGTGGTAGGAAGGGGTGAGAGAGGGGCCGGAGTAGGGTTTCGCAAGTGGCCACCCTGGTGGGAGGCCATCTCTGTAGGTGGGATTGGGGACGCGAGGCCCAACAGTGAGGACGAAAAGTGTGGGAGAGGAGATTGTGCGCAGAACGACGTGGTGTTGAGAAATGTAGGGGGGGGGAAAGAGGGGAGCGGAAGCGTGGGTAACTACTGTGAACATTTGTCTTTTTTCTCTTTTTTTTTTTGAATCATATGTTCATTGTTTCTAAGGTACAAGAAATGACATGCATCTTTAACGATATGGCCAAAACAAAACCAAAAATCAAACTAACAATCAAGAAATGAAACAAACATAACCAATTCCCCCAACGCGACCAATAATCGTCGCAAAGCAGCCATAGCTAAAACCAAAGAAAGTATAAACCACTTAACTAGTCTCGAGGGCCAGGGGCGGGTAGGGGGGTAGATGTAAGAAGGGGATTTGTAGGGGGCTTGTGGAGGGAGGGAGCAAGAGGGGGCATCCCTGGAGGGAAACCAGTAGCAGTGGTGCGGATGAACTCAGCCAGCACAATGAGCAGGTGCTGGTCGGACCAGACAGTGGCCTCGGTGGCCAAGTCTGAGACCCCTTGGAGGAGGCCGGATCTCTGACGGGCGGAGGAGGGGCAGGACAGGATGGCATGTCCGAAGGTCTGTCGGGCCTCCGAGCATAAAGGGCAGGACTTATCGGCGTCAGGATTGACCCAAGAGGGGTGAGCCGCAAGATAGCTTTTCCCAGAGCGCATCTGGTGTATCCTTCCTGCAACAAACTTGCCCAAGCACATGAAGGGGTGGGGACGCGTCGAAGGCGGATAAGGATAGTTTAGGGGAGCCGGGGCGGCGGACCAGTCGGAAAGGAGCAGTTGCTTGGCCCTCAATTTGAGGCGGGCATAAGATGGAACAACCCCCGGGATTGGGGGTAGGTAGTCTGTTAAGTGGAGGGAGATGGGTGGCAGCGTAGAGACGTCTTGTACTAGGGGGGCAGTTGCGTTAGCCAAACCTGTGATGGCGTTGGGTCGGGATCTCGGGTTCTTGACCTTGTCTGAAGCAGTACGCCAGTCGAGGTTGAAGAATAGTTATGGATGGGACGTAATCTTCCCACTCGCGATCGGGGAGGCACGGTGGGGCGAGAAGGTGGGAACGGACTTAGGGAGGCGTGCCGTGGCCGGGTTTATTTCCGGGGGGGAGCCGATGAGCCTTAGGCCAGCAAGGCGGCGTTGGTGAGGTACAAGGGCAGGTAGCGGGGGAAGACAGGCTTCCCTGTGCAGACATGTCAGGTTGGTGGAGGAGAAGCAGTTGGTGATCCACCTACAAACCCGGTGCCAAAAAACGGACATCGGTCCCATTCTGGACGGTGGAGGGGCCCAAATCGCGAACCCATATAGGAGAATCGGAGCAAGGAGCGAACGTGCTAAGGAGAGACAAAGGTGGGGTGGAAGGCCCATCCCGGGAGGGGAGAGGCGACGAATCGTGGCCAGGCCGGTATTCGCAAGTGTATACCTCCTGGAGAAGTGGGACCTTGAGTCAAAGGAAGGGGTGAAGATGAAGCCTAGCCACTTCAGGTGGGATTGCGGATAGAAGAGCTGACCCTCCAGGTGTGCCGAGAGAGAGCACGGCGGCACATTGCTCCTGATGGTCCTCCAGTGGATCAGTTCGGTCTTGGGAACGGAGAAGGAGATGTTAATTGGGGAGGCCTTTCTCTTGAGTGATGAGAAGGACTTCTGGAGGAGGCGAACATTGGTTCTGTACAAGGGCGAGGCCACTGTGACGGCAAAGTCGTCAATGTAGGAGATAATAAGGGACCTGGGAATTTCCATGTGGAGGGAGGAGACGTATATGACGAACAGAAGTGGAGAGATGGGGATCCATGAGGGACCCCGGTAACTACAGTGAACATTTTTTTTCTTTTTTTTTTTTTTAAATCATATGTTCCTTGTTTCTACGGTACAAGAAATGACATCCATCTTTAACGATATGGCCAAAACAAAACCAAAAATCAAACTAACAATCAACAAAAGAAATAAACATAACCAATTCCCCCAACGCGACCAATAAGCGTCGCAAAGCAGCCGTAGCTAAAATCAATGAAAGTATAAACCGCCTGAATAGTCTCGAGGGCCAGGGGCGGGTAGGGAGGTAGTTTTGAGGAGGGGGTTTGAAGGGGGGGCGTGAAGGGAGGGAGCAAGTGGGGCATCCCCGGTGCGAAGCCAGTGGCGGTTGTGTGGATGTACTCAGCCAGCGCAATAAGCAGCTCTTGGTCGGACCAGACCGGGGGCTCAGGGCCAAGTCATAGACACCTTGCAGGTGGCGGGATCTCTGGCGGGCAGAGGAGGGGCAGGATCGGATGGCATGTTCGAAGGTCTGCGGGGCCTCAGAACACAAAGGGCAGGACGTGTCGGCATCAGGACTGTCCCACGAGGGGTGTGCCGCTAGATAGCTTTTCCCAGAGCGCATCTGGTGTATCCTTCCCGCTACAAATTTGCCCAAACCCATGAAGGGGTGGGGACGTGTTGAGGGTCGATAGGGGTAGTATGGGGGGGCTGAGGTGGAAGACCAGTCAGAAAGGGGGAGTTGTTTGGCCCTCAGCTTGAGGCGGGCATAAGATGGAACAATCCCCGGAACTGGGGGTACGTAGTCTGTCAAGTGGAGAGAGATGGGTGGCAACGTTTTAGCGTTGTGTACGAGGGGGGCGGCCGTATTAGCCAAAGGTGTGATGGCGTTGTCTCGGTACCTTGGGTTTTTGGTCTTGTCCGGTGCAGAACGCCAGTCAAGGTTGAAGAAGAGATAGGGTTGGGAGGTAATCTTCCCACGAGCCATCAAAGGGGCACGGTGTGGCGAGAAGGTGGGAACGGACTTAGGGAGGCGTGCCGTGGTAGGGTTTATTTCCGGAGGGGAGCATATGAGCCTTAGGCCGGCAAGGCGGCGTTGGTGGCGTACAAGGACAGGTAGCGGGGGAAGACAGGCTTCCCTGTGCAAACATGTTAAGTTGGTGGAGGAAAAACAATTGGTGACCCACCTACAGACCCGATGCCAGAAGACAGACATCGGGCCCATGATGGACGGAGGAGGGTTCCAGACGGTGGACCCATATAGGAGAATTGGAGCAAGGAGCGAACGCGCTAAGGATAGACAAAGGTAGGGTGGAAGGCCCATCCCGGGGGGGGAGGCGGCGGATCGTGGCTTGGGCGGCATTTGCAAGCATATACCTCCCAGAGAAGTGGGATCTCGCGTCAAAGGCGGGGGTGAAGATATAGCCCAGCCACTTCAGGCGGGGTTGTGGATAGAAGAGCTGTTGTTCCAGCTGCACTGGGAGGGAGCACGGGGTTTCGTTGGGCTGGAGGTCTTCCAGTGGATCTGTTCAGTTTTGGGAACAGAGAAGGAGATGTTGATCCACGAAGCTTTTCTCTAGAGCGACGAGAAAGACTTCTGAACAAGGCGAACGTAGGTTCTTTAGGAGGGCGAGGCCACTGTGACAGCAAAGTCATCGACTTAGGAGACAATAAGTGACCTGGGGATTTCCAGGTGGAGGGAGGAAACATATATGACGAACAGGAGGGTGGAGATGGGGGATCCTTGAGGGATCCCGACTGAGATGGGGGCGAAGGAGCGGGGGGACCCTTGGAGCGTTAGGCGGCAGGTGCGGGCCCTGAGGAAAGAGCCGATCCATTGGACCAGGTATGGGCTGACTCCTTTCTTGCGGAGGAGTGAGAGGAGTGAGGGGGACTCCACGGTTTCGAAGCCTCCCTTCACGTCAAGGAAGAGAGTGGAGACCTTGTATCGGAGGCGGTGGAATGACTCAACGTTATGTTGTAGGACGAGGGCGGCATCGGCAGTGGACCTTCCAGGGAGGGAGCCACATTGAAGGGGATGGATGAGGGAGCATATCGTTGCCTGAGCTGAAAGGCTGGAAGCTACTACGCTCTCAAGAACCTTAGAGAGCGTTCGAAGGAGCACGATGACCCTAAAAGAGGAGGGTGAGTCATATGAGGGTTTGCCCGGCTTGTCAAGGACAATACCGAGTGCTTTTTTGAGGGAGGGCAGGTGAAAACCATGGGCTAGCAGAGGGTCCAGGAGAGAAGGGAGAAGGGAGGGCTTGATGCGGTGTATAGACTTCCACACAAAGTACGGGATGTGGTCTGGTCCAGGGGCGCAGGTGTTCGAGGATTTAGAGAGGGCCCTGGATACCTCTTCGGAGGTGAGGGGGGTATAGTCCTCGTAACACGTGAGGCGGAGGAGGAGGGGAGGTGGGGGTTTGGACGGGAAGAAGTGGTCAAGGAGTTTTTCCGCTACCTTGACCGTGTGGGAGGCCCCTGGTAAGTCCGGGGACCTTTGTGGTGGGCGGCCGAATGCGAATCTCTTGGCCGTCCATACTGAGCGTGGGGTAGATGAGGACAGGAAGTCCGACCAGTGTGCTTTCTTGGCCGAGGCGATGGCCTTGAAATAGGTTCTTCTTGAGCTCTTTACATTGCTCCAGTTGAGGGGGGAGGAATCGAGGCGGGATAATCTTGCGAACCTGTGGTACTCCCTTCTCAGGGAGGACAGGCGAGGTGTAACGACCCTACGATAGGTAGCTACAATCACTATCACCTTAGCCCAAATGGTATACCAAGTGGTATCCAGAGGTGGTATGGTCTCGTATATATTATACACATGGCTGGTAATCCTAGGATAAGGCCTAGGGAATAGTTGAGTAGCCTTAAGGTACTCTACTAGGCAGGGTAACCTTTCGGGAAAACATTTGCATAAAGTCAAGCGATTTATGTGAATATAACACGGACCTCCGAGACGACTTCTGTGGTCGAATGGAGGACTTCCTGAGGGGTTAAAGGCATAAGAGGCCAGTGTTACCCTACCTTGAGAACTTGGTCATTATGCCCATGGGTCCCAGTTACCCTACTGTGGAACCCAAGTTACCCTACCTTCACCGGCAAAGTCATCCTAGAACTTAGAGGTCGATTGCCTCACATTCTGTGAGCTCTTAGATGTTCTTGGGCGCACACGCATCTGCGCGGCGAAGCCCCACACCTGTATAAGGGTGGCCCGAACATGCTATTGAACTTAGGCGGGTTTTGCTAACACCCCCCTCTGGCCCCAGCGTTGGGACGGCGCGTCATAGGCAGACGGCTGTGTAGTTGCTCGTTTGCTAGTAAAAAGAGGTCATTGGAGCAGCTGCCGTAACAGCGTATAAGTCGTCGCCGTCCGTCCGACTGAATGTCGTTCGCAGGATATATAAGGGGAGTATGGGTAACCGCCAAAATGGGGGTCATCCATATATGGTCTCTCGGGCACCTAGGAGTCTATTCTTGCCTACGGGTAGTAGGGTAGTCTTCCTAGTGGTACTCAGGTAGTCTCAGAAAGCCAGGGTGCTTTCGAGACAAATACCTCAGCAACCAGCGCGGGCCTTCCCCCCTTGATTTGTAGCATTACTATGGGTTGTGATTGGACTCTAGAGGTAGGAGTCTTATCACGGTAGAGTATGTCCCGAAAGGCTGGCAATGGGTAGCGACCACTTAGCCAACCATCGGCTACATCTCAACGGGAGAGCTTGCATGTCAATTTATCACATTGGATAGACGCGTAGATTAACTGATGGACTGCATGGCTTGTATAGACGAAACTACCACTGGGCCAGTGAGTCCACCACCTAGGTATTAACTCCGGTTGTTGTCATAACAGTTAGCCAATGGTATGACTTCGATAGGAAGAGTTTTTCCACCTGCGGTTGTATTGGAGATGCATTGCAGAAACTCATATCCTATTGACGGAGTTAAGTGTACCCGAGTTGGTCCGACACTTCCAGCAGGATAATTC
>Ga0307509_10003025_pt1 | contig 26228 bp, 26 predicted proteins | sample 10_EM_MG_FD_202245 | JGI IMG/M metagenome (GOLD analysis project Ga0307509, IMG submission 202245) | Populus trichocarpa ectomycorrhiza microbial communities from riparian zone in the Pacific Northwest, United States - 10_EM | ecosystem: Host-associated > Plants > Roots > Unclassified | place... | reverse complement strand
GGAATCCTTTTCTTGTGAATAACCATATGCCAGCCCAAGAGCAAGGCATCAGGTAAAGGTGTAGTAAACAGTCGGCAGGGCGGTGGTGCAATCAGAGGTAGTGTAATACTAGCCGTACAGTGCCAAGAAAATCCGACCGAGTTGAAATATGGAGAAGGGCCAAACCCATGACAGACTGTTGTGTCAGCAGCCATGGGATTTGACCAAGGTAGTGAGGTTTTTGTCCCTATGGCTATGGCGAGGGGCCACCGGAGGGCAGATATTGAGGTAGTAGTAGGGTACCAGCCAGTAAGGTGTGTTTATCCCACGGTAAGGCCTTTCCAGCACCCTTATGAAGCTCCAAGTTCAGGGGCGGGTCAGGATCGTGAGATTGATGTGTGGTGTTTTACCCACGCTTATACCTTCCCGAATAGGAAGGTGAAAAGCGGGGTAGGAAAATTGAGGGAAGGGAGCTTGTAAGCCGCATTAGCCAAAAGTTGTGGCAGATATACCAGAGCTGAGATTATCCAAACGGGACTTTTGAATGGAGCTCTCATACAAAATCTGAAGCACCACTCCTAAACATCTTTCAATCACTCTCGGCAAGCCTTCTCAATGGAAAGGGATTGTCACAAGATAAATTCCCATCGACGTCCTACTCTGATTTGATCACCAACATATAATACGAGTATTTCTGTTTGTATTAAGGGTTGACAAACACCCATAAAGGTAAGATACTTTGGGCAGAAAATGTGGTGGGTGCCAAGATCTTCCACCCCCAGTCGTATCATACGGTACGAGTGCTCCATCACAAAAGACTACGGCACTGAACCTGCAACAGAGCCTCAAAATCCAAACCCAACTTTCTCCACACCCACTCTTCAGATTTCCCTATATCCATATACTCGTATCCATATTTCCATATTACTCAGGAGAGATTCCATACCGTACTATCACCCATTACACCCAGCAATGTTATCTCGCAGATTGATTTCTTCACACCACCCGCGCCCGCAAATGTCGCAGCTCGCGCAATTGATTTGTACGCGCCCTTTTGTGAGATGGAGATGTGGAGAGAAGGGGGGGGAAGCTAATGATGATGATGGTGAGGATTAAGCGAATGCGTGTTCGAGTGGTAGATCTAGCGTTCGTGCGAGGGCGAAGGTACTCGAATATGTTCGAGAGAAGGGGGGAAATACGTTTGTCTATCCTTGAGCTTTCTGTAGAATACTAATAACAGTGGGGGGGGATTAGGGCATACGAAGCTGCGATGGCACTCATTGGGTTTGTCGCTTCGGGCGATGATGTTGCCGTTCAAGCTGTTGAGGCAAGTCCCCCCTAATTCCCCTTCTCCCTTCCCTTCTATCGTATAGCACTTACCGAGAATATTAGCTCCTCCGCTACTGTTCCCACTCCGACGTTCCATTCTTAACAATTCTCTCACAGCCTCCGCTTCTCCAACCACTCTTGATCCTTCTCAAAGAACGAACCCTACACGCGTGTCTGGTCGAGCTCTTGACGACTCTTGAAGCCGCTGGTATAGGACTTCCATACGTTTCTACGGTTAGGAAGGTATGCGATAACCTCCGCGCTAAGGGATACGAGCTTTCGGGTGTTCTTTACATTGTTTGTTCACCACCTTCACCTATAGCGTGACTAAAAGTGCTAACAATAAGTTAACAGAAAATGTACTCAAAACCCGAACTCCGCCACCGCCGGGAACTAGCTTACTCCGCACGACTGCAAACATGCCTACGCCGTGGTTCGAAAGAAGACCTCAGAGAAGCGAACGAGTTGATTAAGATCCTTGCGGGAGATCCTGAAGCTGGGGGATTGCAGGCGGAGGAGGAAGAGGTGCTCGTGTGGGAGATGATTGCCGGTGTCCGGGAGCAGATTTCCGCGCTAGAGGGGGCACTAGAAGGGAAGATTAGGAGAGAGGTCAAGTATGATGGGTTTGTGAATGTTTGTATCCCCCTTCCTGCTTCATCCGCTTGCTTACGTGTGCTGATTGTCGGGGTAGAAACTCGCGCATTTGTTACAGGCCGAGAAGAGGAAGATTGATGGAATTGAGGCAGACGGGGATTTGACTGCGGGCCTGCGGGCAGTCAGGGGGGAGATTGAGGAGGTGCTGCAAAAGCATAAGGATCTTGTAGTCGGCGAGGAGAGGCGGATCATAGAGGGGGTTTTGGTTGCGGTTTAGGCCCTCACACCTGTTTCTTTTCTTCTTTTCTCTTTTCTTTTCCTTATCGTCCGCATACCACAATTAGCTGGTAGAGTTCTCTTTTTTTTTTTGCTGGTGTTAATATCTTATGGCGTTGAGGCATCTGCTTTTGAAACTGTGATGGGTGTTTTGGGACCTTATCGTGTATCATACATGCTTTCTGTTTTTATTTTTTTCTCCTTCCAGATGAGATTTTCGGAGCTTGAGCGTGGTCATGTCTGCTTGCAATGAGATGGCGTGTTTGGTGATTGGGATCTCCTTCCATACATACCTTTCGCTGCCGTCTCCGCTTCGTAGTCCTCCCGGGCCCGCTTATCAAACCCTGGCACTGGGCCTTTCCGCGTGATAATTCGTGACCCTGACACTTTTCACAATGTGCTCAGGTTTCGGAAGCACAGTACAGCATGAACCAACCCCCCCCCCCCCCCGGACAAGTCCCATGGGCTGGGCTGGGTGTGCTCTGTTATGGTACCAAAGCGGCACCACGGATTAATTGGCAAAGGCGTGCGGGAGCTGGGGGTTATTCTACCGACTGTTGGTCGGTTGGAGGCGCCGTGGTGCGGGAGTGGAAATGAGTGGTAGATACTCTGAACTGCATCACCTAGCAAATCCGGTTTCCCTTCATTGGCTAACTTTCACCGAATGATATCTCATGAACCTCAGCATTAAAGATATATACCCTCTCTAGCTGGTTGCGCTCAGGGTTGAGGAAGCGAGGGCTTCGTTTGTAGGACCCCGTTTATCAGCGGGGCCTTCTAGTTAACCCATTGACCTCTACGGGTTTGCGACCAATTTCGTCCGTCAATTCACTAGTCTACCCCCCCCATCACCCCACCGCACCTCTCCCTCTCCCCCTCCCACTCACCCATCCACCGAAAACAAAAACACACTTTCACAGAAGTGAACAACCAAAAAGAAAAACACAAAGGGACCCAACACGGTAGCACCGTACAAAAAGAAGAAGAAAAGCAAAAAGAATGTCTGCCAGACCCCCCATCACCAACTTCACCCTCCGCCGTCACAAACGCCCCCGCCACACCCTCGCAAGCCAAAACACCATCTCCAGTGGTTCACACAAAAATAACAGCAACAACGACACGGACGTTGATAACCTCCCTCACCTCATCCCCTCTTCCTCTCCCCCTTCCTCCTTTCCGCCCTCAGCATCACCACCACCACTAGCAGTAGCAGCAGAAGCAGCAGCAGAAGCAGCAACGCCCCGCGCCAGCGCCCAGCGCAAAGCAGAATACCTCGCTGGCCAAAACGCCTTGCGCCAGCAGGTCATCTCAAAGCATCTACATGAATTCAGCACCTTCACGGAGGGAACGCGCGAGAGGGAGGGCCGGTCGGGCGGGTATTTCGACATGATGTATGCAGCGAATAGGGAATTTCGCGCGCTCTCGAAGGCCGAGACGGCCAAGATGAGGCAGTGCAGGAGGATGTTTAAGAGGGCCGAGGTCACGGTTTCCATGTGGAAGGCTTTTGCGAATAAGGTGTTTGGGTGCTGGGCCGTTTGATTGATTTTTTTGCTTGCTTTCCTATCCTTTCCTTTCCTTGGCTGGAGGTGTTTGTTTGGTGGGGTGGGAAATGATTGGGACGCTTGTTGTTAGTGGCTGTTATACCTGTTGAAATCTTTCGTGTGAGCATCTCTCTGGCTTGGTTTTCTTGTTTGATTTTTTTTTTTTTTGCTGTACTTTGCTGCTTCGAGGCTTTGGTGGGGAATGATTTTTCTTTATTTATTTCTTTCAATTCTTTACACCTGCCCTCTTGAGTCGGGGAGGAGGGGGGAAATCTATGGGCAGAATGTTTTTGTAGCCTGGGACTTGTGTATTGTTCTCTTCTCTCTGCTCTCATATCATACAATTGATGATCTGTTATTCCTCTTTAGTAACGGTCCATGTGTGAAAATCTAGATGGGATAATGCCACCCTCTCCCCAATTTTTTTTTCTACTTCGAGCGGGTTTTGCCAGCTCTGAGGACTTGAGTAATTTCGTCCCACGGCTGCAAAAACACAAAACAAAACATCTAGCCCTCATTTTCCTTCTTCTCCTTCAGCTTCTACTACTAGAGGTGCACCTCTCGCCGGTCCTCTTCACAGCAGCATTCCACTTCACTTTTTTCACCAACCCCACAAACAAACATGACCTGCCGGACCAACATACTGTTGTACCGCTGGGGTCGCAGCCGCACGCTTAAACGAGCCGTCTCAGGGCTGCTCAGCGCCTCATCCAGGGCAAGATATATCCCGAGCCTTACATGTAGCCAAGCAGTCTTCAATCTTCCAGCCTCCCCTGGGTACAGTACTGTACAGTACAGTACAGCCCAGAATCACAAACACCTAATAAGCGTGAGGAGCAATTCAAAATGAAATAAGTAGGATCCTTGATTTAAAGTAGCGATTGTACCACCCCATCAGCTCAGGGAGCAAAAGAAGAGAAACTCACTAAGCTAACTATTTTTAACGACAGAATACCTCTTCCCCCTCCTCCGCTGTGGGAGAATTTAAACTTGTGATGTTCTCTGTTAATGGTTAGTTGAATTAGTCGTTTTGCTGACTACAGGGGACTCACTGGTGGTTAATAGTCCCGTTTCTCGAAAAGGGGGGGGGGTTTGAAAAAGTGTGATACTGCGGAAGTACTTTAAGCGGGTGATTTCCTGTGATGGTGAAGGTGTAGAGTAATGAATGGCTGGATGCATACTGTGATACCTGAACCATTGGGGGGGGGGGTGCTAATTTGGTACTGAAAAGTGCGACATTCCCACAGGGGACACATTTTACTATAATGCTTTGACCACTGCGATCTGTGCTGGATGTAGAATTAGTCAGTTGCTCCTCCTACCTAAATTCCAAGGTTTCCCTCACTGGTAAGTAAGACGAGATGCCCACCCCCATGGGATCTTCAACGGTCAACAGTCGACAGTCGGCAGCCAGCAAATGCCAAATCACACAAGTACAGCTCCAGAAGGTGCTGTGCTATATCATAGGCATACCTAGGGTTTTGCCGGGCTGGAATGGCCAAGGCGAGCTACTGGAGGGGCTTTCTGGAGAGGAGGGGGGGGTGTTTAATGCCAGGTACATATCACGGGTCATGGGAGGCTAGGTTAGTTGGTTTGACATCTCCTTACGATCTACAGTTAAGAAAGCGGAAGAAAATCTTTCTATAACCATCTATAATAATAATATCAAGGCTGGCAAAAGCATTGGGCTTCATAATTGGTAAGTGAAAGGAAAAGGGGAAAGAAAGAAGAAAAAAACAGAGAGAGAGAAAGGGAGGATTGAAAGTGGTTTTATTCCGGTGCTATACTACTTTACGCATTTTGGTGGGTTTAGGGATTGTTGGTTTGATGGTATCGTCATTGGTAATCACTCGTTCGGGTCGGGGGATTATCTGCGGTCGGGGTAAGTATATAAGTGTGTGTTTATTGCGCGTGTAACGATATTCGGGAAGTTGCTCTATGCTTGCTTGCTGTTTCCGGTAGTTTCTGGGGCTTGGGGATTGGTGGATGGGTGGATAGGGTGGATTCCCCTCCGGTCATGTAAAGGCAGAAAGTGGTGTGGTATGGGGGGGGGGTTCCTCAACTGGGGACGCACTATTTTCCTCAAGTTTTGAACATTGCTTTAGGAACCCATCCTTAGCACAAGACGGTGCCTCCCGAGAATAAGCATGCGAGGCAGCGGAGGCCGTCATTGGAAATATTTCTTTCGGACCGTTTTATGGGACAGAGCAGTAAATGCTACCCCACCGGCGAGCTCCTGAGAGCTCCTAGAAACACCCGGTATCGGAATAGGAATTTTAAAAAAGTTTCTTTTCCAAAAGCCCTATTATATATCGTTATCTCCACCCTGCAATTGGCGCTCGGGACAAATCTCTCCCTAAGCTAAGGCACTACCGCACATCTCCTCCCCCGCATCTCCTACCGGGCCACCACAACCACTGCGCACTAATAATACCCCATACCAGTATCCTAAAATCATCCCCAAGCCCGCATCGGCATGCGCTTAGAGCGCAATTAGAACCACAAGCCATCATCATCATCACCACCCTTCCCTGCATCGCTCACTCCCCCCCCCCAAAAAAATCGCCCACTGCTGCCCAAAACTCCCGACAAGGCGAACAAACCATGCAAGCTACCAGAGCTGAAATATATAGTGAATCTGGAACAGACGACCACCGCTACTACCTACATGCTCTACCCCACAGTGCAATATCCATAATATTGGAATGGGGGTGCCGGTATCATAATATATCCCTCGCTCCCAAAAGGCGCGATTCCCAACCAGCCCGCGCATAGCATCGCAGGGCGTGCGGCAACCCACAACAAAACTTCGTCAGCGGCCCCCCTCCAAACCCTGCATTAAGCTATCAATACCGGTATTCTCATATCACATTGACAACGGACGGAGGAAGGAAGGAAAGAAAAGAAAAGAAGAAAAAAAAACCCCCACACACGCACCCAAGCCCCGCCACCGCCTTCGACATCCGATTTCACACGTGAAGTTTCTCTTCGCATACACGCACGCGCGAGCAAGCGACATCACTATAACCGCGGAAAGGAGGGTCTCATTAATAAAGCGTTCTATAGTTTTCCCCCGCAACCTCCTCATCCTCCTTCCTTTCTCCTCCCTAGCGGTCCCCCCCCCCCTTCCTAGGCATCCTTCAACTCTCACATCAATGGTTCTTGGCCTTTGCCTTTTGAGGATCCGTGTCAGTCCCCGGCGCACCCCTAATCAGGCTCCTGTCTAGGCCCTTCCCCAGGTCCTCGTCACTTGGGCAGACGTCGGGCTCTGGGAGGTGCCAGTCGAAGGTGAGTTTGCCGACTAGGATCATTACCAGCCAGATGTACGCTATGCAGGCGGCCACTGCCAGGAAGAAGGATATTGGGGAAATGTTCATTTTTTTTGTTATTATTTTATCCTAATCCTTCCGAATATAATGATTGTCAGTTCTAGGCACTGGGAAGGGGGGGGGGGTGATGTCTTTGAAGAGTAGTTTTGTTGGGAATACTCTGGAAGATGGAGGGAGGTGGGGTGGAGGAGGGGGGGGAAGGAGGAGGAGCGGAGGAGGAGGAAGTTATAGAGATTTTGGAGTGGCCATTGGTCGGTTTGATGCAATGCCGGGATGCTCATGTTGAACATGGGTGAGGGTTTGTGATGGAGGGGAAACGGGTCAAGTGAGGTGAGGCAGAGTGATATTGGCATAGGGCTAGCCTGGGATCCCGGTAACGGAAAGATATTGTTTGGTAAGGCTCTGAATCCACAAGAAGGAAGAGACCCAATTACATACAGTATCATAAGTTAAACGCAAAGCAAAGCAAAAAGGAAAAACAATCTGCGAGAAGCCAAAACCCCTCGCTCATGCAAATAAACTAAATTACGGTAATTAATCCTCACAGCACCGCATAATGCCATACATATCCCTAGCGTAGACTAAGGCAAACTACCACTTTCCCCATAAGCTAACCACTAACTACACCCCAATAACCTAACATAGTGCCGTGCAAAGTATCATACCAAAAAAGAAAAACAAAAAACGCCCAGAGCAACAATCACCACACTCTCAAAAATCAAAAATCAAGGATCAAGAATGAAAAAAATAAAAAAATAAAAAAGTCCCCGTTCCTACCCCATGCAATTGCGTTATTATCCATCACTCACTTTCCTCCAATAACCGGTTTCCATTCCCTTCCCCAGTCGAATATCAAACCCACCCACACCCCAAACAGAAAAGTTCCGAACCCAACCAGCCGCTCAACCAGCCAAACCCGGAAACAAAGCCATGAGGAAAATCAAGCGAGCTCCAATTCGTCACGGGAGCGATAGGTCGGGATCCCACACCCGCCCAAAACCTTCCTCGCGAGGTATGATACGGTAGTTCTTCATCATATCCTAAGTCAGCAGTGGAGGGCCAAAAGAAAAAAAATGAATGGGAAAAAGGGCGTGGCGGTGCTATCTCCTCAGGTGGCGAATGCGAATGCGAGAGAACTGCGGCGCAGTATGTACGGTAAGCAAAGCGCGTGACGTGTATCATGGGTCATCACTCGGGAATTGTGTGGCGGGGTTGGGTATTGTGGGTAGGGATTGTGTTTGTTCGGTTTTGCGTCAGCTGGGGTTGACGTGTTTGGGATGTTCAGCTGCTCGTGGCGGGGTTAGTTTCCTGTGCTGTGGGTTTGGAGTTTTCCCGGCCTTGAGGATTATATTTTTTTTAGCTCTTAACCATCCCTCAACCGTCTGTTTGGAGAGAAGAGTAGGGTATTAGCAGGTAGGTAGGTAGGTACGAGCGGAGAAACGATGGGAGGGCGGATGGATGGAAGAGAGAGGGAGGATGGGAGAGATGAAGGAATGAAGGAATGAAGGGAGGTAGTCTACTCCAGTGCCTGACTGACAACGCACCCGTTCATCGTCTAACAGGGATCAGAAGTTTGCGTAATGATCCTTCCGCGATATATCTTGTTTTGCCTTGCGTCGGTCTATCCCTCTATCCCTCTGCCTGCCTGCCTGCCCGCTCGTCTCTCCCCATCTGTCCATCTGTCCATCTGTCCGTCCGTCTGTCTATACATCCGTCTGTCTACACTCCTGGCTTGCTAGCCCCGCATGCTCGGTAGGGGAGGGTGCTTGCATCCCGTACGCTATAGTCGCGATAGTGGGGAGAGGTGTAAAGGGGGGGGTGTATATTAAGACACCTTGGCACGGGGCCAATGATGCGCGATAGTCTGGTAGGGCACCAAAGATCTGAGACGTGCTCTGGACAGTGCCATTACTACACTGACAAAGCGCGGGAGGGCATGAGTGATATTTCGGATTGGCAGTGGGGGAGAAGGGAGGGGCTCTAGGGCATACATGTGATCTGCGGGCTTGAATCATACGAGCACTCAAATACGGATGCGGTATCGTGTCGAAGGATTCGACCTCGTCGTTGATGACAATCACTGGCTGGTCTTTCCTACAAGAGTGTTGTGGCATGCAATGTTTCGTCGATATGTCATGGGGGGATGCGGATATAGTAATAATCTAGTAAACCTCCGTTTATTTAGAATGATGCTACGGTGCAGTAGTGTATTACCAGGATGGCCGGGCAGGTTCCTGACTAGTCCGTCATAGACACTGCCTTTTAATAAGGTGTATCGTATATCAAGCGTACCCTATCCCTCCTGTCATGGCTCATGTGTGAAGGTCGAATATCAAACGTCGCGCCATAGATCTATCTATCACTGCTTCCCCCTCTCTCTCCCCTCTCTCCCCTCCCCAGCTCCTACCTCTCTCCGAATCAAACCCCCGATTAATGAAAAATTTTCCATGCAGCTAGAACAATCGATCATTGCATTGCTAGATACCGTTCTGCACTTTATCAGTACATGGTAGCACTACATTGTCTCCTGGACCAATCGTAGCAGGGCTTAGAAATATGTGCCTGCAGCAGGTCGGGATGCACGTAACTTGATAGCGTCAGGTATTGGTATATTTGACATATTTGTGCCTGGGCTACGATAGCGTCAGTGATGAAGTAGCTGTGTGTGTTAGGTTAGGTTATGGTAGTACTAAGAACTGAGACCTGCACCATCATTCGGCGGCAAGTATAAGTAGAAGGGTTCAGCTTGATCTAGAAATGAGGAGATATCTGTAGGAGTACAGTACATACAGTACCAAGTGCTTTCCACCGCCAGGTCGAACATCTTGTTACAGACTGAACCAACTTACAGCTAGCAGAAACCTCAGTTATGTCTTAGTTTATGCGAAGCGCCAACGCCAACGCGCTTAACACACACAAAGGAAGGGAATCCAGAACAATGGCATACAGGCATAATCCAGGTTTAATCAACTCTCCAACGTTCAAAGCAAAAAACTGCTACAAATGACGATTTCTCACACTGAATCACCTAACCAGCTCATCATCCCACTTTTCCCCTTATCACCCCTTGCCAAGTTATACTCACCGCCACCCTGGATACCTTGTTCATCATACATACTCACTCGAAGCACCTCCACAACAGTGGCTTGCTCGCATTTTCTGCAACCGCCACAGATAAACCCTCTCTCCATCCAACCCATCACCAACCAGTCCCAATTCGCCCGATGACCATCCCCCCCCCCCCGCCAAAAATTAAGAAAGTGATAATATAATAACAATAATTCCGAAACACCACAAAAAGCACCCTTACACACTAAAACTTGACTACCGCCAATCCAATCCAATCCAATCCAATCCAATCCGGATCCCAAATCACTACTACCCAACCAATATTCCACCATACCATACAAAAGTTTCCTCTCCTCCACCGATCGGATGGATGGATGGATGGATGGATACGGTAAAAAAGGGAAATGAAAAAAGCCCAGAGGCTAACTACCGGTACCGGTAACTAACTCGACCACCAACTGGCTCGCTACGAATTCCAGTTAACGATAAACTTCTTTTCCTACCCATCCCCCATCCATGTTATATATAATACCTGATTATTACCTATAATATTTAAATACCCTACCTATCATACTAATGTAATCATGGATAACAATATTATAAGAAAGCTAACCAGCTGAGGCCTCATCTGAAAGGCCTAAACCTCACTCAATACACCACGCCCGTGGAATATCATGCATTTTTGACTCAGAATTGGGATCGGTAATGCTTTTGGCTCTCTCTCTCTCTTTTCGACGCCCATTGGTAAACTGGTTATCTTTTTATTTTATTTTTAATTTTCGTGATAGGGTAATCTCGTGAACTTTTTGTTCGATCTAAAATATATCATATAGTATCATGCCTTCTCTCTTCTCCTGGGAGTTGGATTGAGGGTTGTGGTATGTAACTTATGACGGAATGGGGGGAAAAGAAAAGAGAAAAAGAAAAAAGAGAAAGGGGAGAGGGAAGAGGAATCGAGTGCCCGCCCGCAGACTCGGTCGTCGGGGAGCCAACCTTATTCTGATTTCCTATCGCTGTCACGATCATGCGATCGGGTGTGATACGGTACTTTTATTGTTGTTGAGGTTGGGCTTGGGATAGAGCGATCGATCATGCTGGAGGTTTTGTGGGCCAATGGTTTAGGATGTGGGGCGATACGGTACCGCTGGGGTTGGGGTGAGCAGTGATAAAAGGTAAACTACGGGAATGTGAGGATTTATTTGGTATGATAGCTTAATTCAATATGGGGTATCCTATCTTCTACTATTTTGGTAAAGCTATGGTCTAAATTACATTTGCAAGGTATTGTAGCAATTATGAGGATAAGCTGTAAGAGATTGGCAAAGCACGTTCACAAAAGCTCACTCGGGTATCACCACTCCGCCTCATCTTCTCCAGGCCAAGCATCATCCCTCCTAACCCAAACATCATCTTCACATCCCCACCCTTTAACGTGAACCCTTACCTCCCTTCCGCCACCACTCACCTCCCTAGAGCACCTAATCTCCTTAACCCCCTCGTCCCATCTAACAAGCGAGACCTCGGGGTGCCAAAGCGGCATTCTAGACCCAGTGGGAATGTCCAGTTGCCAGGTGGTGGGACTGAACGGGTGCGTGCGAAGCAGCATAAACGGGCCGTCGGTGAGGTGCTGTCTATCCTGAGCATTGAAGAAGTCTGACGACGGGCGGCGGCGGAGGACCAGGGTTCCCGGGGCGAATCTGAGGTATGGTTTTGGGGGTGGGAATGGGGAGAGAGGGGTAAGGAGAGAGGGGGGAGGAGGCAGAGTTGGAGAGACTTCAGATTTGATGGATGGTAGTGCTGGTGGTAATTGAGGGGAAGGCGAGGAAGGGAGGGGTGGGGAAGGCGAGGGAGACAGAGAAGGGGAAGGCGGGCGAGAGTAGCGGTGGGAGTAGAAGCTCTTCTGGGGGGGTTTGGGGGAAAGCAGAAGTTCCCCGGGTGGATACTTCCCCGTACGGCGATGATATTCCAACCATTGCAGAAAAATTGCATACTCCTCCGCTGATCCCTCACCCCCCGGGATATCCTGCAGTTCCGTCGGGGAGGTTGCTGGAAAGCGGGGGAAAGCAGGGGATGAAAGGGAAGCCAAACGGCGGCCGAAAGGGATGGGAGCCAGCCACAGGAAGAATACCGCCAATGCAAACGTGAGGAGATAGACACTCCCGCAATTGTAGCTGCAATCGGTTTGTTTGGTATGCCCCATCTTGGTAGTCGAGTTTGTGTTTGCTCAACCCGGTTTCTTGAGTGGGTTGGTCGGTTGGTTGGTTAGTTAGCGGACGCCTCGTGATGCCTGTTTGTGCAGTGCGAAGGTGGCAGGGCAGTGGGGAGGGAAGGCACTTTTGCGCGTGCACAATCGGTGCTCTAGCGCACCGTACAAGGCAGTACGCTACCGAAATAACTGCGAGTTCCCGGGGAACAAACTACCTGCATAACAAATCACTCGGGTAGAAATCGCATTTGAAACGAGTGGCTTGCCAACCAACCCCTACCCTGTAACACCCTCCACACCCCACCGGCCACGGGGGAACAACCGCCCTGGAAGGGTCATGACAATGCACTCGGGGTAGTCATGACAAACGATACTGAAGGTAGACACCCGGCTTGTCTCTAGGCCTCCCTCATCTGCTTTGAAAGTTGCTTCCTGTGCAAACGGGGGGGGGAGGGAGAGGGGAAAATTAATAATTGACCAAAAGCAATGACGTTGCCAGTGGGCCTAACAGCGGGGCGAGGAGGTGCAAAGGGAGGGGGATAGTAATAACGGGCGCTAAGGTATGCGAGACTAGTCTGAGTTTAAGGAGCACTGATTGAAAGCACGCAGACACCGGTCGGGGTAGGAGAAGCAATAGTAAGAAGCGGAGGATGAGGAGGGGACAGGAGGGGATGCGGTGATCAATTGTAGCCCCAAGTTAAAACAAGCGGAGCACTGCATCAAAAAGCGGATCAGAGCGCAAAAGGCATGCTAAAAGCTGTTACAATCAAAAATAATCTATGCAAAACAAATATATAAGTCATGTATGAGTACTGTACTCGAGTACGGTAGTGGTGAGGGGCTCCCAGAAAGAAAAAAGCCACTTTATAGCATAACGCAAGGGTGGGGACGACGACGAAGGATATGACAATTGAATTCCATTCCAGACCAAACGCACCCCGCTATGCACTACCACCCACGCGCGATTTACCCGTCTCTTTTTCTCAGTTTACAATAAGGCGGACAATGATGTCGGTGGAGCAGACCTCGGAAAGAAGCGATTGGCCCGGGCGGTCGGGGGGATAAACAATCATTGTAGGGTACTTGGTACTCTAACCGTAACGTGTAGTGCACTGTACGAGAGCATAGTAATATAATCAATGCGGGACATGATAGGATATCTTGATCAGGGTCGAGTTGCATGTGTAGGCGATATTTTCTTCTTCTTCGTAGGGTGAAGTGGGAGGAAAGTGCCCCTCTACTCGTAGCTTTCTTACCCACGATATATGATTGATTGATGGGAGGAAAAGGGGATGGAGAAGATGGTAAGGCAGGCGAATCTGGATAGAGGCGGTGTGATGGATACTCGTCAATCGAATTGTCTGTACGGATCACAGATGAATGATATGTTAGGGCAGAGAGGGATATCGTAGATTCTATGGCACCTGATAATGATGGTGATGACATAGATGAGGCTCCCGAGCGATTACTCGACGAGGCAAGGGAAAGGCGAGAAGGGGGAGAGGGAGAGAAGGAGAATGGTGTGGATGAATGAGCATCCTTGTTTGCATAGAGAGAGCACTGGTACAGGTACTAGTATTTTTATGGGGAGTTGGCAACGTGTCGTGCGTTGCGAGAGTCGTGAGAGAAGAGTGCCGCAGATGGGGGAAAAGTAAGGGAGACAGACAGGCCTCTTGCCAGTACAGTACCGTACTGTACTGTAAAAGTATTCTTAGAAGCTCTCACAGTGCTCTGCTTGATGTAAAAAGCGGTTTGAGGCGGTTAGCAGGAGCTCTGGAAGCCTTGGAGCATGATGCCTGTGCTGTGCTTGAGCTGTGCTGTACGCACAATCCTGGACACTCGCTGTTTCAATGTGAAGGGAGAGAACCATACAAATTTTGGATCAGGCTTAAATTTAGCTTCCTCCTCCTTTGCTGTGCGTGGTTGCTGTGCTACCGGTACAGTACCGGTACTCTGTATGGTGGCCCACTGAATTTGTGCTATGCTATGCTAGAGTGTACGAGTAGACTATGGTGTCAAGGAACTCCCAGAGCCTCGGGGAAGGAGGGAAAAGGAACCTTTGCGAACAGAAGGGGAGAGAGGAAAAAGGGAAAACCACAAATCACTCGATGGCCACTGCCACGAATTTAATAAGCCTGTGACAGTGTGATAATCTCTCACTCTCACCTTCTCGAAGACGGAAGTCTAGACGGGGCTCCCTCCCTTGTTGTTGTTGTTGGCCTTGCCCTGAAGTGTGGCCGAGCACAAGTGCCTGACACTCATTGTGCTGTGTTGTGCGGGCACTGCGAGGTGAGAGAGAGAGAGAGAGAGCAAAACCACAGAATTGTGTTGGAGGTGTCAGGCTCCCAGGCATGAGCTGCTTCAGCCACTGCTGGGGGCTCATCACCCTCACCACTGGTTCCACTGGTTGTATCCCTTCCTTCCCCCTTCCTCCCTTCTTCCCTTCCCTTTTAGATCTCACCTCTTCTGCTCCCCTGAATGTCGTCCATTCGTTTTCACTCTCTTACCCTTACCCCTACCGTACTGTGTAGTCCCTTTCTTCACCCGCCACTGTCTGTGCCATCTGCTCACTTTTGATCACACCACGGAACTACAGAAGTGATTTCCCCGATATTTAGGCGACCTTGAAAGCGAAGAAAAAAAAGAACTAAAAAAACAACGAAGAAGCGAGGGAAAAAAAGAAAAAAAGAGAAAAGTGTGTGTGGGTGGCAACCGTGATTCGCTACAGCTCTGCATCGTCACATTTTCAGTGAAGGAGGTACGTTGTCTCTCTTCTCCTCTTACTCTTCCTCCGCCTCCTCCTGCTTCTTCTCCTGCGTCCATGATTCCCTTGTCCTCTCTTCCAACTCCATCGTCCCCGCTATCTTCTCCTCTCACATCCACCCTCCATACACCACTTTGCCCTTCATTACGATTAGGCCCGAATACTTGTTCCCCTCTCACTCGCAACCGACTAATCCTCCTATCATAATTTTTCTAGGGAAAAACATTCCTACGGCATCGAATAGAACTGCCCGCCTTTTTTTATCCTACTCTCTTACTCCCGCAGCGATTGTGGCAAGCCGCATTCTATTGCCCACCACCACCACCGCTACTATCTCCGTTTGCATTGGTCATTCCACAACGCATTGGCCATTCCTCCATTCCCGCGCCATAGGGTCACCATAGACTTCCTCCGCAATCCGATACCGGTATTCAACCTGCATCCATCTTTACAAGGGCTGAACTAGATTTTCACAAAAGAAAAATGCTGCAAAACTTCCTCTCCACTTCATCTCCCCTCTCCCCTCTTTCTTCCCCAATATCTCCCCCCACCGCCGAGCCCACCGTCTCTCATCAACGCTTCTCATCTAGAAGCTCCAACCCGCCAGATTTGCCAACCCGCTCGAAGCCTCGATCCTCTTATAATAGTCCCCACATTCGCCCTCGGTCTGTCGAACCAGTAGGCTTTCGCTCACCCGTATTGGTCTCCCACAGGTTTGGCATTCCACCAACACCGCCGGCGACAAACGCTACCCCGACCACACTTTCAAGTGCTGATTTTGAGGAGGGAGGAGAGGAAGACTTTGGGCACGAGGGTGTTTCTCTATCTGCGGCTGACCAGAGTCCATCGGCCCCGAGGAGGTCACCTCCATCACCGCCACCTCCGTTACCTCCCAAAATTGACATCACTCCGGCCCATTCGGAGCAAGAAGATATGCCTTTCAAACTTCCACAACAGCAGAAGCGCGACGGCCCAAGTCCTAAGCACAAACCCACCTCGGCTCCCGTCCCGCGACATCAAGCTTCCGAAACACCGGCGCCATCCACCTTATCCCGGGTGATGAACAAGGAGAGCATAGCGCGCCCGGCAAGCGCTAACGCTAACCCCATCCCGGCCTTTTCGCTCCCGCCCTCCCCTCCGCTAACGAGACAGCCGACGGTTGTTCCGTCTGTTCGCTCGTCAGTATCGAAATACGCCCCTTCACTCCCCCCACTGCAACCATTAAAAAGCCTGGCACTCACACGAGAGGGCACTCTCCTCGGAAGGCCTTCGACATCGTCATCATCATCCACTGTTTCCGTAAGAGAAGTGACAAAGTTGGGCAAGGCCTTGGGACGACAGCCCATAGACTATCTCATCCCGTATGGCGCTTTGGATGGCCCGGTTTCCGATAATTTTCATCCCTACCAGGATCCCCACTCGCTCACCAATTCTCCAAGGACTGAGCTCCCTGTCGCCGATGTTTTTGGCAACTTGAACGATCTATTGGACTCTTACCTCGCTATCCTCTCCAATGGGGGCAGTATGGCGGTTGGTACTGGTTATCGGAGTGTTGCTCGCAAGCTGCTCCAGCAGGTCGGCGGTGTATTCAATCGGGAGGTCGGCGTGGATGGGATCGACTGGTCGGATATATTGGAGTATATTCGCGGCGATGAACAGAAGCCCTGTCTCTGTGTCCTTCCAGTCAAAGGTCTTATCCAGCGAAACATTGATACGGCGACAATCCTGAGTGGTGTCGAGCCCGCTTCCGAAGTAGACCCTCAGCAAACCAAGGAGCTTGCCGAGTCGGTGGTAGCTGGCGTTAGGGAAAAGTCGGGAACGGGCAAAGTGCAGGAATGGCTGGAGGAGGTGGAGAAAGTCTTGCGACAACAGCCTCCTCCCTCTCCAGTAGCAACATCCACGGTCCCCGAGGAAGTAGAGCACGAGTATGAAGATGAGGTGGTCACTCAGATTATCGAAGGGATCCTGCCGACTCCCGCTCAAATCGAAGTCTTCAGATCTTATCTTGCCGACCACGCCTATCTTGCCTCGACTAAGACTGCGCTCATCCGACTATATCCTCAGCACCCGGCAGTGTCCATCACGAAACCAATCGTGGCGCTCTATCTCCTCTTGCATGTCGAGCTCCATCCCATGCTGGCAGCTATCGGGGGCCTCTCCGATGCTGAGATGGAACTGATAAATTCTGGTCGCTTTGATGGATTCCTCGACGGGAGTACCAACGCTGTGCCCAGGGACGAAGAACAAGAGCTCGGTTGTGTCACCGACCTCCAGAAGAAACTTGCACATGTCATGTACACTCTTGACGACGAGCTAGCGGAGCTTCACAACCGGGCGCTCATTGTGCGGCAAGCGCTCAAGGAGCGCATAGACGCTATCGCGATAAGGATAAAGAGAAAAGCGCCCGAAAGCGAATATGGCGATAATACCGTTGTCAATGGCGGCGAGGATCCAGTTGTGGGAGGCGAAGCTGAGCAAGACGATGTCTTGTCGCCGCTCCCACCCGTGGAAGAGTGGGATGGTGGCAAAAGTATCTTACTTAGTCCGGACGACTCAGCGAGCAATGTTAATTTTAGTCGAAGACGGCGAGAGGCTCGGCAAGAGATGGAGGAGAGCGAGAAGAAGCGAGTAGAGAAGAAAGAACGCAAGGAGCTCAAGCGTCGTGAAGAGGAGCGGCGGGCTGGTAGTAGACATGAGCTTCCGGAGGACGGTGCGGCAAGCACTATGGTTTCCAAGAGACGGAAGGAGAAAAAAGGAGAGAGGAGGGACAGAAGATCGGGTGAGGGTACTGAGAGTGGGAGTAGCACGAAGCGTGCGCGGAGTAGGAGAAGAGGTGAGGGCGAAGAACAGGATGGTGAGAAGGAGAAGAAGGAGCATAAAGAGAGGAAAGACGAACACCGAGAAAGGAAAGAAGAGAGAGAAACTAGGAGAGAAGAAAGAGAGATCAGAAGGGAAGAGAAGGAGCGCGAGTTGAGGGAGAAGGATAAGAAAGACAAGGGCTGGTCACGAGCTCTCGGTGGTGTCAGTAAGTGGGTTGGCGAGAAGGCGGGGGATATGGGAGCAGCGGCCCTGGAAAAGGAGAGAAAGGGATAGGAAGTGTGAAGCGATTGACTTGCGAGTTGGCACTCTGGTATAATCTGTATAGATGGCGGGAGGCGTTTTTATACCTTTTTTTATATATCCCTTTTATTACGGTTTTGGTTTCATATCTTGGTGTTTTTTGGTTTTTGATTTTGTGGATGGTAGGGAAAAGTGCATTTTGCATGCCGGCACAGTTTACTGTACCAGTACTATCTTTCCTGTTTTGTCCTGTTTCCTTTAAAGTACAACTTGTGGTTTTATGGGTCATGTCTTGATGATATAAGTCTAGTCTTTCCTTGATGTACTATTTCTTTTGTTGTGAGTGGCTGGCATGGGTGATTGATGCGAGATTTGTGGAGATGGGAGAACTGTACCAACCCCTGTATCAGTAGCTTTAATCTCTCTCTACTCTATTTATCACAAGTCCAAAGATGTGGAGGCGGAGGAAGGAGTTATCGTGTTGTGTGACAATCGCTACATCTGTAGTTTCTTGACCGTGGCATCACATCCAGCGCAATCTGGACCGGAGTGATTATAGGCATGGCTCCCTTGTTGAGATAACGAAGCGCAGACATGGTTCTCCACCCCTTTAGATGGCCAAATGGTCAAATTTCTGGATGGAACTTGCTTGTATCGGGGGTTTTCTGCCGATCCCAGCAGGTGCTGGTAACTCGTTTGATCACAGTGGATCACCCGCCGAAGGGAGAGGAATTCCCTCCAGCGTTAGGAACAGTGAAGGTGTGCCCCTGTCAAATAGCGTAGCCCTTAACGCCCATACAAATGTGATCTAACCTGGCACCAAGTCTATGATATATTCCCTCGGTATCATCATAGATCCGCCTAAAGGATAAGCTCTTGCATCGATCGCCCCATAGCCCCGTGCCCTCATCTAGTGGTGAATACCTGATAGCTACGATAGCTGTACTGTACTCCCGAAGAGATTAGGAAAAAGAGGGAACCAAGTTATGCCGATGAAGCCAAAGTTATCAGCCCGAGAAAAGTCCCAAACTTGGGGGATAGGTTTTGTATAAAGGAAGTAGTATTGGTCATAGGCAAATGGGAGAAAGGCTGGGGGAAGTGGGGAGTGGGAAATGGGAAATGGGAAATGGGAAATTGGGGCATGTTCATTTCTTATGACTGTGGTATTATATCGCGTCATCACTCCCCCCCCCCCTCTTTCTAAGGCGATTGGAAGTGGGCTGTTGGTGAGATTTGGGATCTCGGGGCCGGAGGCGGCTAAGGGTATTGATTGATTGATTGATTGATTGATTGATTGATTGATTCACTTTGTTACGGTGCCGGTGTCTGATTGCTGGGTCCGGTCCGAGGCAGCTCTGTCTGCTATCAAACGTTGAGAGCTACTACTGCCCTTGTTGATTTGACTAGTTTAATATTAACTTAGGTCTTTGGGGCTTACTGGGGTCTCCCAGAAGGGTCCCATTTCCAACTCATCATATGTATCATACTTGAGCCGACTCTGCACTCTACTAGTAGGGCCCTAGACGGCAGGAGATTTTTATATAAGGCCGCCGGCCTCCCACAGCACCTACCTGCACATATAGATAGTCCTTGCACCCTTAAAACAGCTGGGCGATGATCGATTAAAAAAAAGGGGGGGGGGAAGAAAAATAAGGAAGTCTATTAGCAGGTCTTACATATATAAAGAGTTCTAGGAGAGAGAAACCTATACGTTATATTTCAAAAACCTCGCAAGGCGTGTTATAGATAGGAGGTGGTGGGACCATACGGCCCAGCATCTCCCTCGACAGTGCGCCTCCATTCCATCTCCAAACCCGCCTGTCAATCATTTCCAAACATACTTAGCTCCACTGACAACTGCTGTCACTACCAAACTTCCTAAACCGTGCTGGGGATAACGGCCCAGATAGAGAGGATCTCAAATGAAAGGTTGTGTGTGCCCCAGTGCTATATGAGGTGCGCATAGTTCCAACTCCTTTATTTCACAGGGGGGGGTATCCTGCTATGCCTGGACAGCAAGACTAAACTAGGAATTATTTTTTTTTTCTTCCCCCACGCTTCCCCCACTCATCGTGGAGCCCTTCCTTAAGTGAGTGAGTGAGTGAGTGAGTGGCTGTTTTTTGAACTCTCACTTGAGATTTAACTGAATTACGACTGTTCCTAGGGGCCATACTCACTGTTTCTATGGAAATGATTGACAGAGAGTCTTTAGATAAGCTATGCCCCGCTCCCCCTACTGTTCCTACAAGTCCCTGCTAGAGTGTGCCGAGTACGGTTACTTGTAATTTTTAATTTTTAATTTTTAATTTTACAGTGGGGGATCCCCTTTTGGGGACAATTCCTTGGGAAGTTTCTGGAATTGTACTGGGTTTACCCAACGGATATGCTGTGCTTTGATAGCGGAAGCGGGGGGGATAGGGGATTGGGAGCAGTGATGTGGATGTGAAAACAATAATCTGGTTTCTTGTTGGAAGCTTTAGGTATGAAAGGGATAGGGGTTACTCGAATCTGACTGATGACTGTCCGAGATGTGCTGGGGGGAGGTTTAATAAAGAATAGGAGATGAGGAAGTCCGCCAGTGGGGAAGGGGGGGGTATTTTTCAATTGAGTATGATATCGCTGTAAGTATTTGTTGGGATGTGTGTGTGATACGTGTGTGAGGTGACATGTTCGTTAATGACTAGTCGTACAAGAGAGAAGACTACTTAAAGGGAAACGCCCGTGCCAAGCCCACTCCCGCACAACCAATGATAGACCTAACCCAAACACAGTAGGTAGGCCCTAAGCTAACCCATAGACATGACCTAAGTGGGTAGCCGTACCTCAACATATCGTAGAGCTAACAGAGCTAACAGTATTGAACAGAGCTAATTTTTAACCACTTTCGAATATATCTGCCTTACCTCACCTCAAACCTAACGAACGAGCAGCCCCTGGTTATTCCACCAAACAATTATACTGATCGGATCTGACAAACCTCACCAGCAACCACCTACATACAAGTGAAGTGGTAAAATAAGTAAATGAAAATGAAAATGAAAGAAAAACTATCCATCCCTCATAGCCTACCAACCCCTACCAATCCTCAAACATCCTCTTCATCCCCCTCTCCCCACCCACCGACACTTCAAGCTCCCCATTCGCAATCCGCATCAGTTCAAAGTACCCATCCGACGATCGCTCCTTCTCCCGAGTTTCTGCTAGGGCAAGGGAGAAGGTATGCAAGTGCTTTGCGATGATGTGTCTTATGTGTGGGGACTGGGTGGCGAGATAGTGTGCTTTGCGTTCTGCTGGGGTGCTAGGAGAGGGTGGTGGCGGGGAGGGGGAGGTTTGGAGAAGTGGTGATATTGGGGAAGAATAGGAAGGAGAAGAAGAAAAGGAAGGGTGAGAGGGTGAGAGGGTGGGCAGCAGGCGGGGGCGTTTTCTGGGGCGGAGGGTTGCGTTTTGGGGGAAGGCTTCGTGCATTTTTGGAGGTGTTGTGTTTCCAGAGTAAGAGGGGGGAAGAGCTGTGTGATTGTGGATGGAGGGATTGATTGCCCGAGGTGCTTTTGTCTACTCCGGCTAGGGCCTGAGCAGGAGAGAGTGAGTTGGGTTCAAGAGGTTTGTTGAAAGCTATTTAGGAGTTCGAGTTGAAAAATCGGGCTCTCGTCCTTGGGACTTGGTATCTTGAATTCGTTTCATGGCCGGTTGGTTTGGTTTGGTTCACAGTATGTCATTCAGTGCCGGGGTTAGTTCAGAAAGTGGGGAGAAGTGGAGTAGGACTTGCAGCAACTTGGAAGTTGGGCTCAATGCCATGGACTGGGTTACCATGGGTTAAACAATTATGGGGTACGTGCGATTAACGGCCCGAGGGGCATACATCTAGAATCCATATCCGGCTTGCTTACAGCCAAACTTGCATCTTTCTCACGGCCGATTGTTTAGCTTGGTTGCCCTTTTTTGCTCACTGAGGAATTTTTTCTAGGCGATCAACACCACTTATGATTTCTCTTCTCTCTCAAGGATACGTCCGCTCCGATAACCCATTCCCTGTTCAACGATAAGGAGATGATTTTTGACCCCCGGTGAAAGGTCCAAACCTACTGTACCTGCTAGCAAGATAAGTATTTTGTTTCGACAACAATTTTGTCCGAAATACCCCAATTAACCCCTGTTACAATTAGCAGGAGCCAGGGAGTTCAATTCCCCCCTCCCAGTGAGTCACTATTGAGCGGTCCCTTGCTTAGTGAAGGAGGATCTGGAAAAAAATAAGTATCCTGCCCCACGGGGACCATAGGGCTTCTCCAATAAGGCTGTGGCTCAAATAGCCTGCAGTGGCACGAGGTGGTAGAATCTGATTTTGGACAATTCCCTCCGTCATAGGAGCGAGATCCGCAATCGGCCGGAGCAAGAAGGGCCGAGAAAGAAGAATTGTTTGCTCTCGTCCCCCCCCCCCGGGCAAATAATCACCTTTCAAACTGACCCTGCCTTCTCAGAAAAGTCAAGTATTATATGTGTAAAAGTTAGTTACCTTTAGTAATGTGAGACTAATATTAGATTTTAAAATGCTTATGATACCACTAGTAGATATATATCTTTGTGACACTTTTTGGTACCAAATTGTGCTATACTGTAGGCCATAGGGTGACCATTATAATCCGTCCTATTATTCAAGAAAGACCTCGATTCTTTCAAAATCTGTATGATCTCCCGCCAAGTGGAGAGCCTTGTTCAAGTCTTTTTTACAACATAAGTCACCCGCCCCGGTAAGGGGGGCATGATGCCCTCAAACGGGAATAAAAATATACATGATAATATAAAATATCTGCCCGTGACTAAACGACCATACAAGATGAACCCCCCCCCCCCCGCTTGTTTGCACTCCTTCCCTGGAGCGAGTATTTGGGACTTTGTGTGAGTATAGTACTGTATAGTACCTGATTCATTCAAACACCCACACACCTTAGCATCCTTCAGTCCCCTACACCTCGAGTGTGATACCTTGACAGCCGTAAGCTAGGATCGGTGGCGCGTCCTGTTTTTATTTTATTTTTAATATTACCAGATATGACATTTTTATTCAATTCACAACAGCCAAAAAATTCTCCCCATCTTTTCGACCAAAGGAAACGATATTATTCTACCTACATACATATTCTTTCCACCATGATGCTAAAAAAAAATCGTGCATAAAAAAACACATTCACAGAGAGGATAACTTTCAGAGGTGGTTTTTTTTCTGCAGTACCTTTTAAGGTTTAGGCAAAATTTGGGCTTCGACAAGCGCCCTACTCGAGCACGATTGGTTTGGGTTTCTCTTGAGGAGGACTTCTTTTGTTGGGATGGTATATAATCCGAGTTGTGTTTTTGGTTTGTTTTTTGATAGTGAATGCCGGATATACTTGTAGCCCATTGCTAGGATGAATGAGAGTGTTGAATAAGCCACACCACCGGTAGTCCTATCATACCTGTGTCAGAGCCAAGACGTGGTCACAAACCATCACCCGCACTAAGAAATCTTCCAACAGTATAAGATTTATGATACAAAGGCCAAGAGAAACGATAAAGAAAGCCTTCTTCTCAGAAACAATTGATTCTCCAAAGAATCTATTTAGACATTTCCTTCTCAACCCAAGGACCCTCTCTAAGTTAGATCAAGAGGATGTAAATTTTGACCTCACCCCAGGGTCTCGAGAGCGCGTGCTTGGGTTGAATGATGACTTCCTGACTTTCCTCACGGGGTTTGGGTCTGTCGTAACCAGAGTGCCTACCGTTTGCGATTTGCTTGGCTCTGGAAGCCCCGTTTTTGGTCTCTTCGCCCGACTGTATGCAGTCATCTATGAAAATCCTAGACTCCAGATTGGCACCGAGCCCTGGTTTTTGAGTGCGGGGCCCCTCTCTCAATGGTCAGCTCGAGAGTCGGTGGAGAGAACATAGTAACTGTGGTTGACTCACCACTAAAAACGGTTTTTTACTCTGCTACTCCATATCACTGCGATCTCGGCCACGGCTAGCAAAATCTCAGCTCGGTGTGTGTGCTCCTGACTAGAGTAAGGCCCTTGCCCGCTTACATCCCGACGAGAGGGTTCATTTCCCCTCTCTAGACGAGATGATTCCCTGAATCTGGTTTTGGGTTTAGTGATTTTTCCCTTAGAGATTGACTTCCGCCCTGATCACTCGATCGAACCGAGAACGTAGGGCCACCAAACTCACTGGCCGAGACCTCATCAATCGCCGGATTAAATGATCGTTGGTGCCGCTGCCCACTATTAGAAGCTGCAGTGGATGCGTAAAAGGAATCTGGATCTTGGGAGTTTGAGTCCTCAGTGCCACTGCCCCCCCGAGACTTTCTGTTTCACCCCACCAAGAACCGTTTCCTCTATCTAACCCGAAAGCTGCAAGAAATATGTTGAAAACTGCAGCGCCGACGGTGATTGCTAATAAGGCAACCCATCCGCTGTACATGGGATCATCGACCTGCGCTAGTTCCTTATGGGCAAGCTATTTGATTATGCCCGCCTTGAAAATTCGCTTCACTATGCCGCCCGCAACACCTCCAAGTTTGTTGAAAGTTACAAGTAGTGCTGTGGCCATTGCAACATCTGTGCGTTGACTACAACTTGACTGAGGCCTAACCAAGAGCGCAATCGAAACAAACCCAGCACCAATCCCCAGCAGAATCTGCGGAGCAATTCCATAAAGCTCATGGATAGTGGGCTCTCCGGTAAAATACTGTAGGTAGCCTAGAATACTCTTTAGACGATGGCTGAAGGGTGGCTCAGGAATCACTTACAACTACTGTACACAAATCAGAATGATCACTTGACAGGTGACAAGTAAGCACTTGGGATGACCTGATAACAATAACGGCAGTCGAGATGGCGAAAGCTTTAGAAGTTATAGCTATGTTTTGCGGGAAGATCTGAGCGTCTAATCTAACACCATCCCTCTAGGCCAAAGGCAGCCCCATCGGAATACTGTGCCGATTTTTAGGACGAAATTAACCGAAGCCCCAATTCAACCCCCAAGACTAATTGAATTACTTCTGATCAGCCTCAATAGGATCAGATGTTGGTTAGGCTCCACAAACTCAAATTTTGGTGAGTTCTCCTACTGCCCCAGTTCAGTGGCCAGTCGGATATCTCTCCCAGAGGCTGTAAGCCTGAAGAAGCAACCCACCACTGGTTCTCGGTGGATATGCCACCCCTCGCCAGACCAGCGTCTCTAGCTATCTTTTGGCTCATGACTCTTTCCACAAGCGTCTTGAGATGTAGTTCCCAAACTGTAAACAGTACGGCAAACGAAGCTCCCCCCGAAGCTAATACCAAGCGCCATTGCCAAATTTTACATTGATAGGGAAACTCAGGGGGTTGAAAGCAATAAACCAGATCCAAGAGCCCATAAAGGCACCACTATAATGTCAAGCTTTTCTGCGGCGGGTAGGAGATTTCGTGCAATTCCTGCTATTGACCACCACTTTGGTTTGGGTCAGTGCTACTTTAAGGAATGAACCTCCCCAATTTGGTTTTTTGGAGGAAGAAGTATGCCGTCAGCACAACAGCCCCAGCTAATGGCATACCAATAGAGAAGAAGTAAAGGTGTTCTCGTACTTAGCACATCAGAACTTAATTTGAATTTTTCACCTGCACGGTAATATTTCTGATAATCCCCCCTAGGGGGAGGGGGTGGTCAAAGGAGATACCGACCCCCCAGTCCATGCCCCAGCTATAGATTGCCCACCGCCGGAGGCCTCTCATAAGAACCCCGGACTTGCCAAAGGAAAAAATGACTAGCCTAACGGCGAAGTCGACTCACTTGGTATTCCATAATAGTTCACCCTCATTGGCCCACTGAATGCACCAATTAAGGAGATTAATAGCGTGTAAGGGCAGGAATACGCATTAGATAGTTTGACAACCTTGCCAACTTCTAAGTTATGATTTGGTTACAAGGTCTAACGTGAAAGGAAGAATATAGTGTTGGGATGTGTGTGTGATACGTGTGTGAGGTGAGATGTTCGTTAATGACTAGTCGTACAAGAGAGAAGACTACTTAAAGGAAATCCCATGCCAAGCCCACTCCCGCACAACCAATGATAGACC
>Ga0307509_10003024_pt1 | contig 26240 bp, 21 predicted proteins | sample 10_EM_MG_FD_202245 | JGI IMG/M metagenome (GOLD analysis project Ga0307509, IMG submission 202245) | Populus trichocarpa ectomycorrhiza microbial communities from riparian zone in the Pacific Northwest, United States - 10_EM | ecosystem: Host-associated > Plants > Roots > Unclassified | place... | reverse complement strand
GTGGGATGTGGCGGGGCGTTGCAACGCAAGTCAGGACGCACAGGACGCATGGGACGCAGGAGATGCGTCGCTTGCGTCAGGACGCAACGCCGACGGATCAGACGCAGGGTCCGTTTTTGCTGATGGGGTAGTTGTATGGTTAACAGTAGAGGGCTTGGGCCTGACCTGGGAAGCTGCAAGGCTTCCAGGACAACCACCCCAAAGCCAGTCCCAGGCTACCCCGTGAACTGTAGCATTACCATGGGTTATTAGTGGACTTTAGAGGTGTGAGTCTTATCGCGATTTAAGAGGGTCCCGTATGGTTGACTGTGGGTAGCGCCCATGCAGTCAGGCAGCAGGAGATTTCTTATCGTGGGAGCATGCAGTCAGGTTTAGAAGCTTAGTATAGCCAAGTTGATTTGCCGATGGACTGCGTAGCTTGTATAGACGAAACCACCGCTGGGCCAGTGAGTCCCAATAGATATTATCTCTACGGTGGGCATGTCGGTCGGCCACTGATATGCTACTGATAGGAAAGAGATTTCGCTCATGCAGATGTAGTTGGAAAGACATCACCGGAAGCGCTTCCTATTTGTGGAGATAGTTAATATCTGAGCGGTCCGACTGCCTCCGAGTATTAGCTCATTTTAGGCAGGCGATTTGGACAGCCCTGAGCTGAGCAGGGTGCTCGCGAAAGGTTAGAATGGTTGACGGGTGTCCTCTGGCCTTACATTATTCTACTTAACTAAAGCGAGAGACACCCTATTCTGATAACCAACGATCCTCAAGAAGAACTTATTGAGTGAAGCTTTCAGGCTTAAGGATATTAAGTTTTACCGCTTGATTCTACTTTGAATTATCTTTATCTTTATTTTGATCCTTACTTCTACTTTGAGTCTTCGGTGCGGTTGCAATCTTAGGATCCGTCTTCCTACAGAGTGCCCTCATTACACAGCAGACTTCAACACACCTTCAGTCTAAGAATACACTTGATTGAACAGCGATCCCTGAGTCCTATTTGTCCTTCCACTATTATCTCTTACTTCCGGTCCCCTGAAGCCTCCATTAGTACCAGCGCTAGCAGGTCAATTGCCGGCTCTACTGTATTTTCGTTAGACAGGAATAAACCTGTTACAATATAGGATGGTATGCCAAGTTGAAAACAGAGGATGTGGCTACCTTTGGGGTGTCGGAGAAGGGGTAGAGCAATGAGGGGCTGGGACTACAGTGGCAAAGGGAAATATTTGATATTGAAACACAGACGAGGTAAGTTTTTTCTATTAGCTTATTATTATACATAGCTCTAGTCATACTTATCAGTTCTAACTGGTTAATAGGGCAGGGAATAAGTACCAGCAACTTATACTAGATGGACACACCTCTCACTTTAATTGGGGGTTTTTTGATTTTTGCTTAAATGCAAAGATTATTCCTCTGTGCTTGCCGGCCCACTCAATCCACCTACTTCAACCCTTTGATATTGGCCTTTTTAGCCCCTTGCAGCACCACTATGGTAATGTTTTGGATGTGTTTATTTGGAAGGAGCATGCAGGCATGAATAAAGGAGAGTGTTTACTGTTAGTATTCCCCCAATAGGCTTATCAAATAAAATTAATCTAAAAAAAAGCAGAATTTTGATGCCAGTGTTAGGCATATGGGAAAGGCGTAGCTTTTCCACCTATTTTTGTGTACCTTGAGGTTACCCTACATTCACCCTGTGAGGCTAACGCCCCCCTCTGGGCCCGGCATTGGGACAGCGCAACAACGCCAGACATCGTTGTTGTTGCGTCCCAACAGCAAAGGACACTATTATTGAAACCTATCTCATAACACCGTATACGTCTCGGCCGTCTCTCCGACCGGATGCTGTTGGGAGGATATATGGGAGGGGACCTTTGGGAAGCTTGGGCAAATGTCCTGGCCAAAATCGGGAGACGTCGCATAAAGGTACAGACATAGCGGTACGGTACAGGAAACTATGTCACCAAAGTAACGGGACATTTTCGTCGGGTCTATGCTGGAATGAAATGAGCATATGACCGTACTCACACCAATGGTAAATTACCATTTAGAACTATTGGGTAAGGAATGACTATGAGAGAATTGTGCCATTGGTATGATCCCGACTGATACTCTGACCGAAGTCTATACGCAGCAAGCAAGAGTGATATTTGCTACTGCAATAGGTCCGATTACAAGGTTGACCACTTCGTTCGTTCGATGATGAGGACACTGTCTAGCATGCAGACAAGTTTCAGTTCCTCCTGACAGAAGAAGGATTGTGAACTCTGACTGGAACATGGTACCACACGAGAGAAATCAAGAGCTCTCCAGTCCCGAAGTCAATGGTGGGGCGATTATATTCAGGGTCAAACAGTGTTCACACTATGAGGAAATGTTTGGAATAGATAGCAGGTACTTAGTTAGTATGGTAGATACTTGTAGGCCGCGCACTCTATCCACGCGGGATACAAATATCAAATTGCCTCCTGAGCTTTACTGAAATCATCATGCTACGAAGAAGAGACCTTATCAATATAATAAGTTATTACAAGAAAGATCTTTCTCACTATTTTACGCACAGTTATATTGAGCCTTCCTAGACACATCTCCGTCTACGATAAAGTACCTTAGTCTTACCCATCTCGCTTGTTCTTGGAGATCTGGTACCACCTAACAGCCAGCCCGAAGGCTTGCGTTCACAGCAAAGAATATTCTCAGTGCCTGGGAGGCAGTGGGAACATTCCCCTTCAATCCACCTCGGGCTGTGGGACATGTGAAGCTGAAGCAACAGAATATCTCAAATTGTGAGGCCTTCGGTATCCATATACCAAAAACCCCCGCGCTGTAAGTCGCTCTGCCAGAACCGCAATATCTCTGGTAACACGGACTACCACCTCTTCCCAAAAGCTTAAGGCACTATTGTCTGGCCTGTCGGAGGGCTTTCAGCAGACCATTGCCCACAAAACTGTCGAGGAGGAAGCCTATCGCCAATACCGACAATTGGTAGGGCAGGAGAGGAAGGCAAAGACATCCGACAGCCACAAGCTAACCCAGGCAGCGATAGTGACTTCAGAAACAGTCCTTCAATTGCGGGAGCAGCGAGATAGGGTTGATGCTGTAAAAGCAGCCCGAAAAGCGAAAAAAGAATCTATCCAGCCTGGTCAGCCTCAAGCTGCACAAAAGTGGACCAGGTTCAATACTGTTTCTTCCCCCATCTCATCAACAGTCTCTCCAACTGTTCCCCTATTATCTTCATTCGATGAAGCTGAGGACTTATGGGAGGAGATGGAAGCACTAGAGGTTTGTGGAGATAGTATAGGTGGATCTTATAGGGGGGGTGTTTAGAAGGCAATCACGTTCAGGGGTAAACATTAATTATGAGTGGGAGTATTAAATTCCATGAATTAGAGTTCACCTATAGTTTTCTTTCATTTCTGGTGATGGCTTACAGTTTTTAGAAAGTATATAATGTTGAAATTTAATCGCTGGTTGCTCGGGAGAGGTGCTAGGACCCCCTCATGAAGTGAGACCGATTGCGCAATCAGGGCCGAGCCGGATCTAGGTGAAGAGCCGGTTCCGCGGGAATGACGTTACGCGCTTAAGTCCCCGTTTGGGTTTATATTCCGCAGCAAAACTGTAAATCCTTTGCTTTCTTTTCTCTTTCCGGAGTTCTCTTTTTAATTAGTCCGGTTCGCGGAGTATCTGGTTCCCTAGAGCTAGGCTTTCAGATAGTCCTAGTAAGCGCAGTGAGCTTAGGAGAAGGAAAAAAGCGCTGGGGAGAGATCCGGGCTCCCCTCGGGCAACCCTTTAGGAAATTTATAATACCGTAGAATTCCATAAATAAGCCACGCTGCTTATTCAAAGGTAGAGCTGTGGAGCAAGGGATTATCTAAGGGCTCACACTCACGGGAGCTAGGTTTTGGGCGCTGCGGCCAAATTTCCAAGGAGCGGCTTATTTATGGAATTCAACGGTAACTAGCTCTTCTTTCTGTAAAAGAAAGATACAAATTATGAGCCTTTATTCCTGACGCCCTGCTACCACGCACTGCTGCTCTCCCACGAAAAACCGGAGCTGTTGGGAATCACTCTAGGACGTTCAAAATTCCCTTTAGATTAATGGGTGGAACACAGCTAAATACCTGTCTTTCAGCCCTGGATTTGGCGGGGAGCAAGGTCGGCAGTTCACGGGAGCGAAGAAGGAGGAAGCAGTGGAAAAGCAAAGGAGAAAAAAGGAAAGAAGAAAGAGAGGTCCATTTAGGAGAATGGGAGGGCAGCAGCTCTACTACGGTGATAACTGGGGTAAGAGATAAGTGTGCTGATGTAGTTGGTTCCCTAAGCAAGGCGCTGGCAATATTTCTTCTGTCTCACTAAGGGCCGAGATGGCAACAGTTTCTATCCCATAGCCAACGGTCTGCGGTACACTTGGGCACGGCAAAACGGGGCAGATGAAGTTAGTTGGCGGACAGAATATGGGCTCGTTGGGGCCGTCGAATAGCAGGAATTGCTTGTTACCGATCCGTTTTCGCCACCCGCCCGGTTTCAGACAGAGACTTCGCGGTGCCCAGGCATTTCAAGCCCTAGCAGCTTTGCATAGTCATCTACTACCATTGGTGAGGGGAATCATATATAGGCAACAAGCAAGAAGTATTCGAAGATTCGAGTACCAATTTTGTATGGCGGCTCAGATAAGCGCAGATGATTAGCCATGTATCCCCCCTCTCCCTTTTGCTTTTCATGTAGTGTAGTATATCTAAGCCTTGAAAGAGATAGCTTTACTTGCCTTGTGTGGGTCTATTTTACCGGGGTGGGAAAATATGTGAATCCCGATCTACAGGCTTTCTGCCACCCCCGCCCTCCTCTCCTTCGCTTGTTCCTTTTTCCTGCTTGCTTTCCTGCGTTCCTACCTATCTAGATGCTCTGCAAAGTGGGAAGAAGAAAGGAGGAAGTAAAGAGTGACTTCCCCCGCCTCTTTCAGAAAGGGGTAAAGAAAGCAGGATGGATGAGTGGATAGGGGAAAATAAAAGCGAAGAGACAACTAATTACCGCCCCGGGATCTTTTTTTTGGACCTCACTTGCTGTTACCCGTCCAGCACTGTTTCTTCTCCCTTTACTATGGGAAGTTCGACAAAATAGATACTGCAAATTCAGTGCGAAAGCAGGGACATCTAAAATAGTGCACCATCGGTGATATCTCCCGCCCTTCTGAATCTCATCTTTTCATGGTTGTGCCTCCATTGAGATTTCCATATTTACATTTTTTTGGTACATTTTAACGGACCCTTTTCCGGTCCAATGGATTAATTCTTTATTAAAAGTCCTATCTCACAAGGCTGACACATGCGCTAGCAGAACAGGGGCAAGCTATGAAAAGTGTCCTCCCATTTACCTTTCTTTCCTCCTTGTCTTCCTCGATTCTTTCCTTCCCTCTTGTATCTACACATGAGCCATTCTACTCAGCTGTGTAAAGCCCTCCTTGCAGATCAATTCCTCCACATCGATTATTTTCAAGGCCAATTACCACTATCCTAATGAGTGACATTGCATGACCACAACCCTAATCCATACCTTTACATTACTAAATGTTGGAAATGATCTTTGGCGAACCGAACTCATAAGCTATAGGTGGAATGAAGTCTTTGCACAGCCGCTTGTTGGGTAGAGAAAGTGCGGAAAGGGCTTTATGAAGGTGAAAACAAGAGAGATTGGAGATCAAATAAGAGCCTCGCTAAAACCAGTTTCATTTGTTTTGTTCGTCTTTGATAAAAAGAACTTGTTGAGGAAAGGAGAGAGAAAAGGAGAGAAAGCAAAGTAGACAAGCACGCCCCACAACCAATGACAGCCATGCAGCTTCGGCAAACAACCGATGATATCTAACACTAAACTCAAGACTTGTTTATCATAACCCCTCACTCGAATTCGCCAACCTTGATCCAACGTACGGTACCTAATACTGCGCTATGACTAGTAGGAGTACTAGGGGTGTAAGTATGGCGGGGTCTTGGCTGCCATTTACATAGAAATTCTAAGAGCCACGTTCGTCAGACTTACCCACAACCCCCGGTACAGCACTGGAAAAGCCCGTGTGCGATAGGCCGTAATGTATGATGCTCGTAATGTGCCCGTAATCTTGTGACTGCCTGAACCCTATCCAAACGAAATGTAACCTGTAGACTAACCTTATTTTGAGCTAGTCGCCTCTAGTGCGAGTCAAATTTGACCAGCTGGTGCGGTGCTCGTGTCTAATCGTCGGCCCGGCAATAGTGTTAAATACTGTATAATATAAGAGACGCTTTTCTCCCCCGACTCTTGCATCTCCACAATTTTCACTCCGCCAAACCCCAATTACCGCATCACCACAAATCCACCACACCACAAGGCTTTCCTAGCTCGGTCCGACAACAGCGTCCTCTACCCTCTATGACCAACATAGCGAATGAACTTAGCGATGCAGCTGTGGGTGTGTGTAGTGCTGCAACTGAAACAAACGGAGTACTAAACCTTGGACGTCTCACTATTACCCGTGAGCTCAATCAGATCGCTTTACACATGATTCGGATACTCAAGGTCCTCGTTCAGATCCGCCATGAAATAAACGGAGCACAAAACCTTGGACGAGTCACTATTGCCCATCAACTCAACCAGATCAATCCACACAAAGATCAGATACTCCAAATCATCATTCAACTCCACCCTGGACCAAGCGGAGTACAAAACCTTGGACCAGTCGCTATTGGCCGTCAGCTCAACCAGATCAGTGAACACATAAATCAGATATTCGGGGTCATCATTCGAGTCCGCCATGAAATAGACGGAGTACAAAACCTTGGACAAGTCACTATTGCCCATCAACTCAACCAAATCAGTGCACACATAAATCAGATATTCGGGGTCATTATTCAAATCCACCATGACATTGCACGCTCGTGTGTAGACCTTCTCCATTTTATCTAGAGATCAGGGTTGACAAATAAACAGGAATGCCGGCAATGAGGCGCGCGTTTTTAATTCACCTGCTGCCCACAGGGAGTTTCCCTTAAAGCCACTATTAGGTATCAACAATAATCCAATACCTGATTTTCCTAAGACACCCACAGACATTCTTGCACCAGATAGTAGGTAAAGCTTATCGAATACAACATAAGAAAAAAAATACTAACTAATAGGTGTTAGCTTCACGTACCGATGCCGTGCTCCAAGCTCTAGGCCTTCCACTAAACAACACACTGGTGAATAAAAGGCAGTGTTCTCAACAGTCCGGGGCCCCACGGGGCGACTTCCAAGATCCCGGGACGGGACGGGACGACAAAACGCGGTCCGCCCTCGTCCGGGAAACCTCGAGAAAACCTTTAGAATGCTATGCGCTTGACGGTCAACCTCTATGGAATATTGACTCTCTTCGGGCACCATGGGATAGTGAATAGGAATTAAAAAATAAAGTGAGAAAGGATCACTAAATGCAGTCAATGTCATATATTTATTTTTCCGCCCTCAGAATAGCTTCCTGTGTGCTGGTCTACTCTCTTGAGAGTGGTAGGTTCAGAGTGGTTTTTTATGCCAAGAATCCATAGAAAATCACTAAAAAACTGTAGGAAAATTCTATAAAAACACTAGCAGAGTTAAAGTAATCCATTGTTTTTTCTGTAACTTTTTTTCAATTTCTTTGCATTGTTTGAGGGATAAAAGGATATGCCAAGGTGTATATAAACATTTTGGTCATTGCAATGTGGATTGCCCCTGTCAATGTTTCGCTTTTTCAATGGTAAATTTCCTGGTCGATGGTATCCGAAAAGGTTGACCGCCAAGCGCACGGTATCCCAAAGGTTTGCTCGGGAAGCCTCATGACGGTGGGCCCTGCAATATAAGACAAACTAACATAGGAGACTATGGGGGACTGCCGGGTAAAGCTTTTGGCGCCATTCAATAATTTTGTGTGCACCAAACAGAAGTAGAGACTTGTGTAAAAGACAATAAAAGAAGTGTGTTATTCCATTCTAACTGCTAGAGGGAAGGGACTCTTATTGAATAGAGTCCCTCCCAATATTCTATGATTGACCTGAGTGGAAAATAAATCGGAAATATGATAGACCGTGAGAATAACAATGAAGCACGAAATCCATTGCCATGATAATTGATATCTTCCCGTGCACAAGAACCACCAAATGTAAAGAACGTCTTTCACACAATGAGCCATTGTGGTGCTACAGCAGACCCACCGTGCCCTGAGCGAGGCGGTGCCCTCAGCGAGGCACGGTAGAGTTGCTGTGGCGGAACCGGTGTTTAGTAAGAGTCCTCATTGGACTATGAGCGCCGCGCCTCGCTGAGGGCACCACCTTGCTCAGGGCACGGTAGGTCTACTAGGACAAAAGGGTTCGTCCAATGCCCTTTTTACACCAAAAGTGCCCATCTTCACCACCCTCTCTCATTGCGCAACGTCTATGAGAATCAGCGAAAATTTGTCCTTGCATTAGCAAACCTGTAGATAACATGAAAAAGGAATCCTTAAATATTACCAAGTGATGGAGAAATGGTCATTTAGGTATCTGGTATCAATTGCCATGTACCTTTTTGTATGGCACCCCATACAAAAATCTAAGTCACTTTCACACTCGCTGACGCAATCATGAACAATGAAGACAGCTTTGATTCCTTACACTTCTACCCGGAGAGGTTTCAATAGGTAGTGATTCCCTAGCTGGTGGAAATATTTCAAGTGTTTGTATATAAGCAGTGTTGAGAATTGTTTGTTTAAAAATGTCCATTTTTGGCGGAAAAAAGGGCATCGGACAAACCCTTTTGTCCCCGTACTGGCACAGCCCCAGTATCCATGACAGCCATAAGTTGGATTTCCATCTCCAGTTCCATCAATCCAAACCGGGTTACGGGAGGGGAAATCGAGTGATAAGGAAAAACACCAAAGAGAAATGAAACAATACGGTAGCAGTAAATACAATACCAACGCGTAAAAAAAAAGAACACAAAAAGAACAGGAAAGAAGTGAGTGATCCCCGGTGACTGTCAATACTAGGGAATAGGGGGACTGCGGGTGACTGGCGGAGACTGCTGGGGACTGACGGGGACTGCGGGGGACTGCAGGACGGCTAGAGTGAGACATTTCTCCCCTGGGACGATGGGGCACTTGCCCTTGGCGGCGAGTTGCAGGGCAAGTTTGGAAAAAGACGGGACGGGACGGGACGACATAATGTCGTCCGTCCTCGCCCTGGCCCAGGACAGACGGACTGCCCCGTTGAGAACACCGATAAAAAAGTAGGCGTTCGTTTGCCATATTGGGATCGTGAACATAACCTTACTCCTGCCCTACTGAGGAGGATTCAGGGTGTTTTATTCTTGTGTATGTACGCTAAGAACTTGAATCACTGGACTCTCTACCAGATAGCCCCAAAATTGACTTTCACTCAAATGCGGCACAAAACACACCAGGAATCCTGCTCCTTGGGACAAATATAAATCACAAAATGCGACACCTTACTAGGAGAGAAGCAGCTCCAGGGCCCTGGCACATGATCCAATCATTGGAGTTCTTATGGTATATAGTGTTTATCATAGCGGCTGTTGGAAAACCTAAGCTTTTGCGCTTTTTAGATTCTTGTTGGGGGCATTTTATTCTAAGGAATGATTAAAGTGCTGATTGGGAATATATTGGGAAATTGGAAGGTATGAAGAGTGAACCACTGGCAAGTTTTCGAGCAGATGGCCAATCCTCCCCCAACTCCAAGGCAGGTCGCTTATGTGCTGGTACTATTAGGAGGGATACATAGAACAAGGAGCAAGCTCATGGCCTTTGGTCAGTTTCATCTTTTTCTGTCTCCCTGGGTAAATTGTCATTACGAGGGTTTACACGACAGAAAAAGAGGGGTCACATCATATTGTTCGCAGTGTCCGTCGGGGTTGAGTAGCCGCTGCTAGCTGCTTTTTTGCGAACAGCCATCGCTGGTGGCTCGTGCGCCGCCATCACGATATGGCACTCGTGCTATTCGGAGAACTAATACTAGCTTTGGAGACTAAACTAAAAAGATGAAATACAATTTTATGCTGTATTGCGGGTCTCTCAATGGAGGTTGGTTGCGCTATGACTTTTTCTTCTTCTTCTTTCTTTCTGTTTTTTTCTCTCTTCTCTGGTGCATTGGGTTGGCTGATTGGTTAGTTGAAGAATTTGGCGGACGTGCAGTACTGCACTCTACTGTACTAGGGTAAGCTACGCGAGTACTTAGTAGGGCGGATTTAAAACAGAACTGTTGGTGCAGCGGGTAATAGGCGCGAATTGAGGTGAGTTGACTTGACATAAGTTGGGTGCTTGGCGAGGGTCAGACAGAGAGACAGAGAAAGAGAGGGAATAGGAGAGAGAGAGGGAAAATTAGACTTTTGGATAGTGAGACCTTGTGTTTGTCCGCCCGGTGCTCGTTATAAGCTGAAGGGTGGGACTTCCTTTGTTTGACTGGAGTGTAAGCAAGGAGTTCACGGCAAGAAGGCAGCTAGCCAGTGCTTGCAAGTAAGCAGATGAGCTGGCGAACTACACACCGTACTCAACATGATAGCTAGCTACATAGCTATCAGATCAACTACCGTAGCTATATTACAGTAACTTACCCCACTATAGCATAATAGCTACATAAGCCGTGCTATCACAGCTGCCGAGCGGAGCACAAACAGTGTAAACATACAACCTTAAACATAAAATAAAGCCCAGCTAGCTTCTCATACAGCACAGTTATCTCCTCCTAAGCCAAGCCTTCTCCTTCTCAATTCAATTCGTCAATCCGTCTCCCCCCGACTGTTCATTTCTTAGAGGGGCTCACGACCCACCTAACTTACCTACAACTCGTCAGACCAATCCACAAGAAACAGAGAAAGCAGCCCCACCTTACTACCGTACTATGACATCAAAGATCCTCATACCAGATTCGATACCCGTGTAAATCCGCTAGATTCACCCCGATCGAAGACCCACTATAGAAAAAAGAGATACTTAAAAAGTTCAATGTAAAGTGGATAAAGAGAAAAACACAAAAAGGCTCCCCCCCCCTCGGATGGCTGGTCTTTTCCGAAAGACTGGTGTATGGTGGGAAATATAGGGCATCAGAGCTCTAGCTACAAGGAGAGTGTTATTCCCAGGTTCGATATCATACAGTACCGTGCAATACAAGTGCGGTAGCATCAATGATTAACATTGCGGCAAAGCAAATTCGGACACATGGAGGAGGGGGGGGGATCGTATTGCGGTAGCAGGAGGGAATCAGGGGGAAAGAAAAAGAGCTCATACTAGCTCTGCCAGACAAGGGGAGAGAAGAGGGAGGAGATTGATCTATTCGTTCGTAGGGACGAGACTGCATTATCTCGCCTGCTGTGAGCTGCATGTTCAGGCAAGCCAGGGAGTTAGCATCATCGATAGGAGAAGGAAAGGAAGAAAGTCAGACTTGGAATGGAGGAATGAAAGAATGAAAAAAGAAAGGGAATGTCTAATTAAATGAAGGTAGTTAGTTTTAAAATGCCTAGAGTTTTTTCTCTTCAGTTTTTTTTGAACCCAATGAATAGTTTAACTACAGAAATTAACTAGCTATCAACTGTGCTCCATGGGATCGGAATTCACGTTGGGCGAGCTGTCAGATTTTGCTTTTCCATTCCTTGCTATGGCGAACGAACACGATAATTGAGGGAGCTATCTACGGCTATCTACTTGGAAAGGGTTAAGCCGGCCCTCTCGGATGGGTAAGGGCACATGGGCAAACGTCTTTTTTCTTTCCTTCACTAGTTGTCAAGCAAGCAATACGCTCACACGTCTCTGCAAAGAAGGCCTTCGCAAGCCGGATGTCTGGTGAGGAAAGAGACGTGTGTACTGCAGCCAGAGCACAAAGGTCCCTAACAAGTTGCATAACAGTTATTTAAGGTTAACTAGCCAAATATTCCCTGCCTGTTCCAGTTAACGGGTCCTGCTCTCGTAGGGAGTGGTGGGGATGAGTGAATGGGCGAGTGAGTGAGTGAGCGAATTTTTTTATTAGACTACTAGCAACGTAACGCGGTTTTCTGTACAAACGTCCACGATAAGTTAGTGAATATTGAGTCTAGGCTAGCAAGCAAAAATAATCCCTGTCCCGCACAAAAACATCTGCCCTGCACTTGCGCGAGCTGATAGCAAAACTCTTGCAAAAGGGAGAAACAGGATTCTAATGTCGCCTGGAGTCGGTTGGTTACGGGTGACAAGTACAGTACTTACCGGTACCGCATCCTCTTGTATCTAAAGTATAGTACTCTCCCGTACTGTAAATAGGAAACAGCACACCATCCCTCCCTCTCATGTCCTCTTCATTTCATTCCGTTTTAACTATTTCACTTGTGAGGGGCCTAATCCGGGGAAGGGGGTGCGGTAAGTAGAAATGCTAGGTGTGGGGGAATAATCTATTCGGGACCGCCTGCTAACCCAAGCGTTCCAGCTCATCCATCTTTCTATTGGGGGTTTACATGTTTCATTGGTTCTAGTCCTCCCCTCCCCCGAATCTAGTAATGGTTTATTAGTAGTGATTTACTCTGATGAGTTTTTTCACTTTCCATCTCCATCCAACTTACCCCACGGGCCGGCACTTTAATCCTGGGTATTGCGCGGTCTAAGGCTTTCTTCGATAATAGATCTCGCACTCCTGTAGGGTGGGTCATCCACGACATTCCCTACGGTTGGCCGCATTGGGGCGAGCCCGCAGTGGAATTCCGTTGTATGTATCCATTTTATATCTCTAAGAAAAAGAGGGCGGAAAAGGGGGCAGCATAACCGCTCTGGAAAAGGCAACAAGTATTGAGCCAGGGTACGGTAGGGCGAACATTTCTGTTGCTGCTGTGTTGGGCTTGTGCAAACTGGGCAGCGGACGGCGGGACAGAAACATCCACAGAAATTGGTTCAATTCGCGAATGCGGTTCCAGAGAATCCCAGCTTATCAAGAGAGAGGTCAATGCGCGAAGCCCTATTATGGGTCTGAAGGTTAAATTCCCGGCCCGAATTGCCCGGTTCCCCCACCTCGACCAGGAAGCCACGATAGCCAAGCAAACTCCCGTTTTGCAAAAATTATTCGTAGGAAGCCTCTTTTCCTTTACATGCACATCCTATGGCTCCACGCTCCTGTTTGTGTTGTGTATGGCATTCAATGGGGGTACGAATAACATGGTTCACCGAATAGGCCTCCAAAACTTCCAAGAAACACTTGATGTTTGGTGGCATGATAGAAACCCTCGTGTACTTCGTACCGGCGTTCAACTGGGATTTGGCCAAGCTAGTAGACACGTTTCTGTTGCGTGAATCCTTTAGTCTAACACTGATCGTACCGTACTCACTGCGCAGAAGGGAACTGAACTATCGGGAGTTTTAATGTGGGGGCGCCCCGCCTCGGTGACCTAGGGGGCACTGGAGCCCATCTCGCCCCCTTGATGTTACCTTAAAGCAAAACTTGAGAGCCAGACGCCGACCCGTTGGTCGTCGGCCCTGAAAGCCTCGGCACGCATGGGTGGGCCAGAGAACAGAAGACCGCAGATAGAAGACAGCTTTTTTCATTGACTTTTTTTTCACCTCCTCTTCTGCTTTTTTGCTCCAGCCTCTATGCAAAATAGTATCAGCCTGCTTGCCACGCATAGCTGCGAGCTTCAGCCGGCTGGTAACGGCAGGAAGGCATGGTGGAGGGGTTCAGAGAAGAGAAGAGGTGTCGACAAAAAGGGAAAAAACGATTGCCAAATGTTGCGGCAGCTACAGCAGCGAAACGAGATGTGCGGTGCTGCGATTGTACTCGTAAGTTCGTTCCAGCTCCTTGGACACGAGCGGGGGGATGAGAAGGGTTTGCTAAATCGAGAATAAAGTCGGGATCGAAGCACGAAACCCAAGTCAGTAAACTCTGGGTGGCGGGCGGGTAATGAATTTGATGATTAGGAAAGACAGATAGATAAGAGGGTGTAGTGAGAGAGGTGGGAGGGAGGGTGAGCGAGAAGGAGGGACGCGGTGTCACGTCATTTGTCGTGGGGTCCCGGGTGGATCCAGAGAAAGGCAAGCTGTCTACCGGTAAATCAGGCAATCAATCAATAAACATCCTAAGCAAACCATTCAATGAGCGCCACCGGTTATTTTCTGATATCTGTTTCTGTTGGGCCGAAAAGATTAAAGGATCGATGGACGGACGGATCTTGGACCCTGGAATAATGCCAGTAAAAATTACCGGTATTCTCCATCGACACGGGGGAAGGATGCATATTTTGTACCTCCGAGGTAGAGCAGCTGTGCAGTGAGTGCAAAGCTGCTGAGCTGCTGAGCTGCACATAATAGAGAGTTGAGAAACAGCAGAAGCAGCAGAAGCAGCAGAGGCGGCCGGGGCAGCAGAAACAGTGGAGGAACAAGCAGAAGCAGAGGCAAGAGCAGAGCAATCTTCATAACTACGATATCGGTAGCACAGCCCCACCAACGTTTTGTCTCTGCTTGGTTGGTTCCACGCACAAAGCGAGCAAGGCTCAGCCAGCACAGCTACTCTTGCAGTAAACCGACAGCAGCTCTAACGGAAAAACATGTGCGCGAAAGATCTAATCTGATCTACTGATGGCACGGCCGTAATTCCTCAAGGGTTTGTTGGATCCTATCCACACAAAGCAGTAGCAGCAGTAGCAGCAGTAGCAGCAGCAGCAGCAGGGCCCATCGGGCACCTTATGCAGCCATGTAAAAAAGAAAGCAGGGCAGGCAGGGGGTGGGAAGGGAAGCGAAAAAAATAAAATGGGCGAAAAGGATAGGAAGTGGAAAAATGAAAAGCTGGAAGAAGAGAATAAAACTAAAGGTTACTAGTACACGCGAAGTGGTGGAGTGAATCCGAACACCTGCTCCGGGCCTGCTCATCTTTCCCTCAACACCCTCTTTCTCCCTCTCTCCCTGCTGCTCCAGCCCCTGCCTGTTCTTACAACCACCACCACCACCACCTACTCCTCCTATTTATTACCACTGCGAAAGCTCTTACGTGCAATTACTGTATAATACTCTGCTCAACAAACCTCATCCTCTGCACTCCTTATCATTCCCTCGGCACACCCCCCCCCCTCCTCCCTCCCTCTCCCCGAACCGCAGCCAGCCTTCTTCCTTATCTTCGACCGCACTTCCTCCTCCATCACCCAGGTCTTCTCTTCGTCTTGCTTGCTCACTATTCTCGATTCCTCCACTTCTCCTACGATCTTCACTTCCGTTACTGCTCTCACAATGCTCCTTCCTCCCCCAGACCGCCGCGAGTTGACCCCTGCTCTGCCGTCCTCTACCCAAACTGAAACAGATCCTTCGGTGCAAACATCGATCCGCCCAGTGAGAATTCCAGATGGCACACTCAGACTTCGTGGCGGCCCAGTCGAGAACAGGCGGGTAAGATGGGATGCTGATGTTATTGACAATGAAGGCATGGGAAAGAAGAAATCAAAAGGTTTGTTCACTGTTTTGCCATAAATCGTCGTTCTGTTGTCTTGTTTTTCATGCCCAAAACAATATTATAATTATGGGAGCTCTGAACATAAACTGACGCCTTCCTGTGATAGTGTGTTGCATCTACCGCCGTCCCCGAGCATACGATGAGTCCTCAAGTGATGAGAGCGACTCATCCTCCGACGAAGATAGCGAAGATGAAGGCCATGGCCATACGCACAACAAAAATTGTGGACATGGGCCTAAGAGAAGCGCAAAGGGGAAATCAAGAGACAACAAGCGAGCTCCTAGTCCGAACGCATACGAGAAAATGCCAAAACCGACAAGAAAGAAGCCAGCAAACTGAATTCTGGCTCTGGTATCAGAGACAACAACCTGTCAGGCAAAATCAAGTGAGAGGAGCGGTGGGATATGCATTTGCGAATAGAAAAGGCTCAGGCAAAAAAAAAGGAGAATCATATGATATCTCTAAAAAAATTTAGGGCAATTTTTTTCTCATATTCTTTTTTCATGATGCCCTTCGATTCATATTTCATATTTTTTGTTCTCATGTTCTGGAGTAATTCTTAAAGGCGTATTATGGATGCATTCATTAACCTTCTTGCGCTCATTCCGTCCCCTGGTTGTTAAAGGCATACCTTTCTACCTATTACATTTTCATTTCCCTTGCTTGGCTTTGGGTCTCGCAGGTCTACTCCAGTTTCTGTTTCACTGCCTCCCTTCCTCCGGGAAGAGCGAAAAGAGAAAAAAAAGAGCTAGCTAGTCGGACTAGCAGCGATAATAGCAGTTTTTTATATCTCATTGGACAATTTCCGAGTATTGGTTATACTGTATCTACAAGGGGATATATTGGGACATAAGTTTTCTTGCCCGGAAATAGGCCGGTAGGGGATCATCTGAGGCTTTCTTGCCGAGCGAGAGACCATTTATTAATTCTTTGGTCTGTGCACTTTCACGTGATGCGGCTCAAACCTCGTAGGCGTCACGTCAACATTTCATAACATATCTTAATACAACCACAATCTCAAGAAGTGAATCCACGACCTTCCCAAATAACCAAATGGCTTCCGCAGACCGTGCTACAGAATCAGAGGAATGCCTTGTAAGCCTTTATCGCCCATCTACCATACTACCTATTACAAGACACCGGGATTCCTTACTGTACCTGGTCGAAAACTACCCAGTCACGATAGTTGTTGGGCAAACGGGATCGGGAAAGACTACACAATTGCCTCAGTATCTGCACCAGGCGGGGTGGACAGAGGAAGGCAAAATCATTGCTTGCACACAACCTAGACGAGTAGCCGCAACTACAGTAGCGACAAGAGTAGCGGAGGAAATGGGCGTGAGACTGGGAGAAGAGGTTGCGTGGGCCCCCTTGTGCTATTATGGCTTTCCTCCCCCTTCCTCCCCTTATTTCCTCACTTGTGGAGCCTTCTGGCGCAGGGTGTGGCTGACTGACAGGACTTGCATAATTTCATCGTTTGTTTGTATAGGTAGGATATTCAATTCGTTTCGAAGATATGACTTCTCCACGAACACGTATAAAGTACATGACGGACGGAATGTTGCTCCGAGAGGTGCTTGTGGACCCGCTGCTATCCAGGTATTCAGTCGTCATGATCGACGAAGCGCACGAGCGTAGCTTGAGCACCGATGTGTTGTTGGGCATACTGAAGAAAATAAGGCGGAGGAGGAAGGAGCTAAGAATAGTCGTTAGTTCGGCAACGCTACAGGCGGAAGAGTTCGCCAGGTTTTTTGGGGATGAAGGGGAAAGTGGGGGAAAGAAGGGGGATGAGGATGGAGATGACGGGGGTGGGGATGAGGAAAAGAAGGAATTGGCCAAGATCATCTCTTTAGAAGGGAGATGCTATCCGGTCGATGTGCTCTACCTTGAAGAGCCTACGGAAGATTATGTGGAGAAGGCAGTACAGACTGTTTTTGATATACACCTAAAGGCACGATCCATAAACATACATCTCTTGGATAAACTATTACATGTGCAGGCTCTGACATCAACACTAAATATAGGAGGGTGAGGGGGACATTCTACTATTCTTAACGGGGCGTGAGGAAATCGAAACTGCTATATCCGCCATAAGGGAGCGTGCTGAGGATCTTCACCCACGAGCCCCGCAACTTTTACCGCTCCCGTTATATGCGGGGCTACCGAGCGACGAGCAGCTAGCCGTTTTCGACCCCGCTCCAGAGAACCACCGCAAGGTCGTGGTGTCGACAAATATTGCCGAGGCCTCGGTCACGATCGAGGGTATTGTGTTTGTGATAGATTGTGGTTTCGTCAAGCTGCGTACCTTTGACCCTAGGACGGGGATTGAAACTTTGAGCGGTGCGCCGGTTTCGAGGGCGTCGGCGACGCAACGCGCGGGTCGGGCAGGGAGGACAAGAGCGGGGAAGTGCTTTAGGTTGTACACCCAGGGAGCGTTTAACGATGTCATGGCCGAGATGGGAATACCAGAGATACAAAGGAGCAATCTTGCTCCGGTCTTGTTACAACTCAAAGCTCTGGGCATAGATAATGTAGTCCGTTTTGATTTTATCACTCCGCCTCCTAGCGAACTCATGGTTCGAGCGCTGGAGCTGCTCTTCAGCCTGGGGGCATTGGATGATTATGCTAGACTTACCAAACCGCTGGGGCTGAGAATGGCCGAAGTCCCTGTGGATCCCATGACAGCGAAGATAGTAGGCGCCCCCCTCCACCTCCAAGGTACTATACCCGTACAATTACCGCATTCTAACAATAACCTCTCCAGTTACTAAATTCGGTAACCTTCCAATGCATCGACCAAATCTTGAGCATAGCAGCAATGACGAGCGTGCAAAACGTCTTCATAACCCACGAGGGTTCCAAAAAGCCCGCGGAATCCGCAAAGCGTAAATTCGCTGTGGAAGAGGGCGACCACCTAACCCTCCTAAATGTCTACCAAGCCTTCTCCCCGAAAGCCAACAAACCCAACGCCGCGAAGTGGTGCAAAGATAACTACCTAAACTTCCGAGCACTCTCACGCGCTGTTTCCGTCCGCGAACAGCTCAGGAGGTACGTTGACAGATTCAACTTGCGGGTATCTAGCGCGGGCGGTGGTGGTGGTGGTGGCGCGCCGACGGCCGAGGGCATAAGGAGGTGTTTGACAACGGGGTATTTCGCGCATGCGGCTAGGATGCAGCCTGATGGGAGTTTTCGAAGTGTTAATGGTACGCAGTTGTGGGCCCATCCGAGCAGTGTTATGTTCAACAGAAAGGCGGATTGGGTCGTTTTTCACGAGGTTGTGGAGACTGGGAAGAAGACCTTCATTAGAGATGTAAGACTTTTTATTCCCCTTACTTCCATTTTATCTTATATTATCGGTCCAATGCTTGCGCATGAGTGGGTTTGTTTGCTAACAGAGTTCATGCAGGTTACCGTGATTGAGAAGGATTGGCTGTTGGAATATGCGCCGGGATTTTATCAATTACGGAAATAATTTAAGGTTTTGGGTTTTGTCTGCCCAGATATTAGCGTAGTGCCGATGCCTTCCAAGCTACTTCTATCACAGTCGACAGAGCCGTAGCCTCAATCGCGCCTGTACGAAAAACACGATATCATGTGCCTTCAAAACTACTGTTTTTATCAGTACTGGTAGGGTGAAGACATCATCTCTTAGTCCCTGATCTACTGGTACTGGAGTGCCCTATTTTCACGTGCACAGGCTCTTGGCAGACACCCTTGTGGCCACACTGTCGAGCCCCCTAAGAAATGTAAACTGCGTAACAAGCACAAGCCATTCCCCCTCGCCCACCACAGCACGAGTACCGTATGCTAGAAAATACACTTCCGCCTACATTGGTAGATCTAATAGCACAAAGTGCGGGAGCAAGTATCTGGATGCTCCTAGCCTACCTAGGACTTATAGCAGCTGTCCAGTATCCGTTTTTACCATCCTCCTTCTGGAGCATTATTTATCCTACAAGCTCCCCCATCCCGTCTCTAGAAGCCTCCGGCGACAGAATTGCAGACTTTGTAGCTGCGGACGGCGTAAGTAGCAGCGGGAAGAAGGATATTCTAAACCGAGTGCGTGCGACTCCGGGATGGGAAAGATTAGAGAGCCATCCAAGAAAGAGGCTGCTTGCAGCGATGGTGGGATTGCTGGAGCACAGCGATAGAGCGCAGGCCGGAGTTTAGGGGGAGAGGCGCGGATGGTGGAAGCTCAACGACAGGCAAAGAGAGGTCCGGATTTTAGCTCTTCCACGCATCGTAGCGATACATCTTGTTCTATTCATAAGCTGATGAACCCTAGATAATGCCATCCAGCTACCTTAGGAGATTGAACGAAACATCTAACCTCATTAAAAAGAACAACCAGATAGCCCAGCAAATTCTCGATCACAGCTTAGCATTCCACAACATACCCTTCCCCAGACCTCCCACGCTTCCAGTCAGCACACAAGTCCGATCAGCGACCAATAGGCGACCACACCTCGGTCGTGCGGTCCCTCAACCATTTCGTCCACGACTAGTCCGCCACCGGGGCCCACGAACGGGAGTCAACATTTGCGCAAATCCTCTCAACCCTGGAAACCCTTTCCCCAGAAGGAGAAGGAGATCTGAGGGCCAGGCAGAAAATCCTCGTGCCAGGAGCCGGCCTCGGCAGATTGGCGTACGAGATAAGCGCGCTCGGGTTCACCACCGTCGCAAACGAGTACAGCTTCTACATGTCGATGGCGCACAGATGGGTGCTATCACTCGCTGATCACGATAAGGGGAGGATTCAACACACCTACTACCCATTCCTGACTGAATTGGTAGTCGCACCAGCGGGAGAGCAGGAATGTGCTCCGAGGCATCACCTTCCCGGAGGTCCGCCCTTCCAGTGAGGCGCTCAAGAGGTACACTTTGCTGGAGGGGGACTTTACGGAGCTGTTCCTAGATGGCAAGGAAAAGGGATTCTACGACGTCGTCGTTACTTTGTTGTTCCTCATAGACACGGCTAGGAACATCGTTGAGTACCTCGAGAACATCCATGCTGTGCTCAAGATCGGTGGGACTTGGATTAACCTGGGGCGGCTGCTCTACGGAACTGGTCCGTGGGTCGAGCCGTCGCTGGAGGAGATACTGCAGCTAATGCAGAGATTGGGATTCGAGCTGCTGCCCACGGATGATCGCTTTGGTGCGGATAGCTTCAACGGTCAAGTTCCTGAGTGGAGGGGGAAAGTGCGCGGGTGCCTTGCAGGGTATAGTTGGGACAAGGAGTGTTTGAGCCGGAATGCTTACGAGGCACAATTCTGGGTTGCAAAGAAGGTGCGGTGATTACTATATGTGGGAGTTGTCACCGTTGTGTCCTGCGATACTCCCCGAGCTTGATTTGAGATGTTGTTATCAAATTATGTCTTGGTGTGCCAGAGTTAGACAGAGCGCCTCCTGTTGGTGGTGGCAGAGGTATCAGTAATCTAGAGTGCAATCTCATACCTCGTACCAGTACTCTACCTGAAAGGCACGAGCTTATGTTAGAGCAGAGAAGAACAGAGTTATAATAGTACCATGATATCAATATCAGAACCATTGAGCCGCTTCACGTTCGATTCGATGCTTTGCAGAGCACCACATGCCATGTCATGTCAAATGCCCACGTTCCATGCTAAATAACAACCTTGAATTCCTATAGGCCTGCACAGCGCAAATCAGGTCCAATTCCCCAAGCATATTGGCGATAACCCGGTAGCCCCCATCATCCCTCGGTGGTATGTGTTGTCTTAATGTTAGTTGCAACAAAAAAAGCACTGGGCTGTGTAGTTGCGGAGAAAAGAAAAAAAAGAAAAGAAAGAGATATTATACGAAGCCAAGCTATGTACTCGAGTACATACAGTAGATAGAGACGTCATAGCTCTTTCTTTTATTTCTCAAAAAAATTATTAAAATTATTAAAACAAAAAACAGAAGAAGATTAAACCAATTCTTCCGATCTGTATATCAAAAAAAAGTTCTAGCACGAACCTCGACCAGAAGAGAAAAAAAAGAAAAAAAGGACAAGGAAAAGGCCTTAAATGATATATCCGGATCATATATTCTCACTCGAAATCTCCACCAATTATTTCCGTAATTCTTTGTTTTTTTTTCTCCAGCAGATAAGATGGGACCAACTTCCCCATGCGAGTTTAGCTTACCGGGAGCGGTAGCTTAACCCTCAATCAGCCCCCACACACACTTCTTTGGGTATCATACTAGCCAAAGACATGATAATACCTCGGGTCGGAACGCATCAACTTAGCCCCGCCCCAGCCACCCATCCCATCGCATCCCATTTCCATCGCATCCTATCCATCCATCCCTTCATCCATCCACCCACACCCATCTAAATTTACTATGATACTCACTTGCACCAGCAACCACCCCGAGTGCTCACCCATGCAAAAGCAGCAACAATGCCGACAGCCACACCAAACTCCCTCCCTCCCACACACCCACAAACCCCTAGCTCAGCCAACTCAAAACCAGCGAGCCCACCCCCAAATTGAAAGAGCTGTTGAAGCAACGCGAGTTAATCCCTCACATGCTTTTCAAAACCGACCGATCGATCCGCGATCGATCGCAGCGCTCTTTTTTCTGCTGGGGAGTGGATTGGGGTTGGGGGAGGGGGGGGGAAGGGAGAGTAGAGGTATTTTCATTTGCGTTTGCGTTTGCATTTTTGTTGGTTGCTTGGTTTGTTGGTTGGTTGGCCTGTTGGGTAAGTGTGTGAGTGAGAGGGTGGGTGGATGGGCGTGGGTTGTGGGGGAATATTGTTTGGATAGCCCTATGGAGGGTCGTTTTTTCTGTTTTTGTTTTTGGGGTTAGGCGTGGGCTGGGGGCCTCGTGGGCTGGTATCGTGGGTTTTGGGGGGGTAGATGTGGGGTGTTGTGTGGTTTTGTGGAAGGGAAAAAAGGAAAATCGTGTATCACAAGAGCGATCCTGTGGCTGGATTTCTTGTGGATGGTGGGTAGGTGGTAATTGTGCTATGTACCATTTTTTTCTCTCTTTCGCTCTCTGCTTGAGTACGGTACTGTACCGGTGTGAGTACCGGTCTTGCGCAATACGGTGGCCTATGTGTGCTCTTTCGCACGAACAACGTTAGAGTTTGTGCGGGAATTGTGACAATAGATTGCGCTTTCGGACTGTAGATCTATCTACAGTCTATTCTACAAGTACTCGTTCCCGGCATGAAGAACCTGAACATTTGGATCCGAATTTAGTATGGGCGCTCAGATACGCACAGACAATTTGCCATACAAAATTTTGATCCCTGTGTTCAGGTTCTACATGCCGGGAACATGTAGCTCCTACTGCAGCCGTAGAAACCAACTACCGTAGCCAGCCTACGGTACTCCCTCTCCCATACCAAATTCCGCTCGAGCACGAGTAAGAGCTTTAAAAAAAAAAAACCTCCCTGGTTTCCTTGTGTCCCCGAGTGAAGCAAAAGACCTCGAGTACCGCACACACAATCCAGAGATACGGTGGGATATTACTCGACACCGCTATCAACCACACTATCACTGACATGACAGTATGAAACTCTATCTCGGAAAGTTTTTCTGATATGATCCAAAAGGGGAAAGGGGGAAAAAGAAAGGAGAAGGAAAAGGAAAGAAAAAGGAGAGCCTGATCTACAAAAACCCCAACAAGGGGGGAGAAAAAGGAAAAAGGAAAACCGTTTATAAAACACCTGTTGGCCGATCCCGATCCCAAGAACGGACGGAATCCCACAAATCAATTCCTCAACCCATGGTTATCATAAAGAGGAGAGAGAGAGAGCGAGAAGATTTTTTTTTGCTACGGCAGATTACCGGTACTTCATTGGGGAGGAGACTATAATACTGTAGCTCAGCGGTTACTGTCAGTGTACTCGTACTGCACAGTACTGCACCGGACTAGCTAGTCAGTATCATAATAATTACGATATGGTGCTTTCTCCCCATTGGAAAGTTGTTTCATCAGTAGTGCTAACATTGTCTCATAGCCAACCCACGAACCAACCAGCCATCCTGGGTTTTCCCGGGCGGCAGTTTACAGGGGGGGAGGAGGGAAGGAACTATGATAGCGATATTATACACTACTCGAGTACCGTACTCGTCCCCCTCACACACCCGCCATGCAGACCGACAACGCCGGTATCCGTCCAGTAGGTAGCTAAACCATCCCGCTTCCCCCTAACTTAGCTCTAAACTTACTCCGCGACTCTTCGGATCAACTCCGATTTTCAAGGTTGCCGCGAGATCGTTGGTAGCAGCACATCTTACCAAATTCGGAAAGGCACATTCCCCTCCCCACCCTTCCCGGGACCCCTCCTCTCGCCAAGCGCCTTAGCACTTACCGTTTTCATAGCCTTTCGGGATTGCTGTTACCACCTCTTTTTTTTCTTTCTATGATACGGTATCTCTTCCGCTCTCCCCTGCGTGCGAAACCCCGTATCATACGCGTCGTACAGTTCAGTACGTAAACGTCCCGTAGTACAATACCAGCAACCCAGTTGTGGACACTCTTTCCCGTACTATTACCTACGTATCTATCTTTTATCACCACCACCACCACCACCACACCACGCTACACCGCGGGCGGTGCGGTGCGCGCCGGAATTGAGCACTGGTGGGTGGATGCTGGGAGTTGAAGCTCTGGACTTGGGGGCGCTTTTGAGCTAGCTAGGGTAATACCGTAAAAACTCGTGAAATCCACTACAGTATCTCCGTGCTGTCACGAATATCCCTGTAAATCGCGACATCAGCCCAAGATAGGTTTTAGCTAGCCAAGGTAACAGGATCCAGCAAAGGCAGATGGCTCGGGCTGTACCGTGTCGGGAGAGCATTAATCCTGCTTCAGAACTTTTGACTTAGAATCTGGAGATTAGGGGCTGGCGGAGATAGTGGATTTCACGAGTTTTTACGCTATTCATCTGTTTATTTACTTATTTACTTGTAAAAAAGGGAAAAAACTTAGGATAGAAGGAGGGAAGGGCGAGGACAGACGCTAGCGGTAACTAGCAATATCTAGGCAGGTGGTTTATGCGGTGATTCTTTATAATGGAGAGATCGCAGGCACGGAGGAAGATAGAGCTAGACCCCTCTTGCATATCGCAGTACTGCCATCGTGGTTTCAGTTCGGTTTTTTTCGCTACAGCTCACATCGGTCTCAAGAGGAGTTCATATCCATAGATCCGCATTAGCGTGTCTCGTAAATCGGTCAAGTGTCTGACGCAGGCTTGCCTCTCCTGCGAGTGATGTGGTGTGAGTGGTTTGTTGGAGCAGGTAACTGTACGGTACTCGAGCACTAGAATCCCCTCGACCGAGCGGTCCAGCGCGTAATCATGTTTTAAATATATATCATGTAAGTACTGTTAGAAATACCCTGAAATTTGATATATTCTCTATTAGGGAGTAAGTAAAAGCTTAAAGAAACTAAATTTGATGAATTACTTTTGAATGTGGAAAATACAGGTATAATCATGGTGGTATAATAATAGTAACAAAATAAAGTATGAGAGAAGAGGGAGAAAGCGCACAGAACAGATCAAACTCAAAAGTAATATTGATGCAAACAAAGAAATACAGGTAGAGTTGAGAATATAAGCAGGACAATGTGAATATTGATTTAATAAACATACTGACATGTGGTTGTTAGCATTAAGTACAAGTCAGAAATTGAATATAAGATAGAAACTTACGAAAGAAAGCTTATAGAAGAACTTCAGGATACACAACATTATCTGTCTCGGTAGGAGTTTGCTCGGAGGGTAGGAGTGTTAGTCCGTTTAGTGATGTCACTCTTGAGAGAGCCACATAAAGTTGCCCATGACTGAAGGCCGGGGTGCGCAAATCTACACCAACCTGATCGAGGGACTGACCCTGAGATTTATTGACAGTCATTGCAAAGCATAGACGGACTGGAAACTGAGTACGCTCCAGGATAAAAGGTAGATCCTCCTCTGAGGTGGTAAGCTTGATCCGTGGTAAAAGACGGATCATGCCATCAAATGTTCCACCCAGAATGGCAACCTGTAGGCAAGTGCGACGGATTCCAAGTACCCTCATCCTGGTACCATTGCATAAGCCCTCCCTGGGACTCAGATTGCGAATCAGAATTAATGGGGCACCGATCTTAAGTCTTAGGCAGGAGGGTGGAATAGATGCTAGAGAAATACTCTGCAAATATTCCACCGCAAAGGGCTCAGCAACTGCAGCATCCTCAGGTATATTGACACGGTTGATTGCTTCAAACTTATGCTCCACGCCAGGCATCCTTTCCACCACAACATCATTGAAATCATTGACAGTATCATTGCGAAAGGCCAGAATAGCTCTACCTGCAAGAGAGTTGTGAACTGTTACTGCCTCATCCAATAATGACTGTGGGTACAGATGATGGCAGAGCTCATCAACTGTGGATACCTGACGAATATAAGCAGGCAGATGGAGCTTCCCATGGTGTAGGGGATTAGTAACCATATCACGAAGAAAGGTGAGATACACCTGGTTGACCTCACTGGCCATCATACGCATACTTGTTTTGAGTTTCAAGATATGCAAATGAGGCCAGATTGAGCAATGTTGAATTGAGGCCAACACAGTAGACTGTCTAGTACCGCGGCGAATGACTGGCAAGATCTGTGCAAAGTCACCACCGAGTACTGTAGGAATCCCACCAAACAACTGCTGGTTACCACTGTTGCAGACATCATGCAGGGTTCTGTTGACCGCCTCGAAGCACGCCTTATGCTGCATGGGAACCTCATCCCAGATGATGAGGGAGGTCCTGCGAATCAACTCACCAAGATAGGAGCTTCTCGTGATATTACATACAGCATTA
>Ga0307509_10003023_pt1 | contig 26240 bp, 31 predicted proteins | sample 10_EM_MG_FD_202245 | JGI IMG/M metagenome (GOLD analysis project Ga0307509, IMG submission 202245) | Populus trichocarpa ectomycorrhiza microbial communities from riparian zone in the Pacific Northwest, United States - 10_EM | ecosystem: Host-associated > Plants > Roots > Unclassified | place... | reverse complement strand
AACCTCTAACTATCAGATTCTACAATGCAATGGTGTGTTGGTGGTGGTAAATTTTCATACTTTTCTAAAAGTCAAAATACTGACCCATTACTAGGGGTTGACCCATAACTAGGTACAATACGTTAGCATCTAGTGAAATTTGCAAATTCTCCTCTGAGGCAACGTAATCTACTAACCTTCAATAGTGCCGGACACTGCCAATCGACACCATAGCAACAAGAATTTAGCATAATAGAAAATTCAATCAACCCTTTGGCACCATTGAGTTTTACAGGATTTTTTTTTTTAGTCTTATTGCTGCGAGTATCGTACTTTGGACCTATTTACATACAGCTTAGCTTTGGACCAGATGGATGTAGGTCGCTGTTTGCTCCTTTTTCACAAAAGGAGGCTGGGGTTCCATGTCGGATAAATTTAGGGTCTGATCGCAGAAGAACAGAACGGTGGACTAGTTCTCCAATTTATTTCCTCCGTTAGCTAGAGCAGGCATAGAGGCATATACTCAACACTCTCTCGCTTAAGTTCAGGGCGGGAACACAAGGTTGTCATGGCGTGCCGTATGATACAAGATGATGCGGTGGCTTTGGGTAAATTTACCAGACCTTGTCAGTTGGACTACCGTAAAAACCGAAATAATTGGGCATGGCGCTAGGACGTCAAGAATTTCCCCTTTGGATTAGGGGGGGAAAACACACCGCAAAGACCCTCCTTCAGCCGTCACCTGAGACAACAGACCATACTAGGAGAGGCAACTCCAACGTCTTAGCGTGATGCCCAATTATTTCGGTTTTTACGGTACCGGTAGTGTAAAAAAATATTTTCAACCTTGACGGAGGGGCGGGGTGTTCAGGTGCCGTGTCGAGGTTGAGGCTCCTTTTCGGTTACAACACTGACGAATCAGGAACGCTGATTCAAAGGATTTGGTCAGCCACTTGGCTTGAGTTTTGGCCTCGGCGATCTCCCGCTGCATCCATCCCAGGATTCATGGCACCTTGGCAACATCATTCGTGGGATGGAGCCACCGATAATCTCGAGATACCCAATCAGATAACAGAGGGAAATCCGGAAAATACTTTCTCCACCCCACCCCCCGGCTAAAGCCACCCTGCACGGAGCACCCATCCCAATTCCCGCAGCGCCTTCTGCCAATACCACAAGCGCTCTAATCACAAGTTACCATCTCCCCCTTAGCCCTACGCTAAGCTTCCACCTACTATCTGTCCCTAACTAATGGCTAAGGCCCTGCTTAGTTGCGATGCTTCCGTTCACTGGGGCGACCGTTTCTGCTGTGAAAATGGCCTTCTCTCCTGTTGAGGCGGTCATTTGTATGGGACAACCGAAGGGAGCCTTTGCAACAAAACAGGGCCTGAGCGATTTGCGCCGTACAAACAGGCAAAGCAAGTAGGATTCGCTAGCAATCAGGACGTAAGGTAGTATATATAGTCTTGCAGGCTTCATATAATTGTCTTTTGAGCCCCGTACTCGAGTGCGGGAGAAACTTGTGAGATAATTCAAGTTCACTCCTTGGATAGAAAGATCTTGCGATTCGCTACTGTAACCGGTTATCAATACAAACCACCGTATGAGCCCACGATAGATTTAATTCCAAAGATCACAGAATCGAGAGGGCTGTTTAACGAGATCTAACGCCTCTCAATGGCCTGAGCTATGTCATATCGGGAAAGAGCTAACCCCCCTAACCGCCATTATCCCTAACGCTAAGGATCGCAGGCCTGCCAGCAAGCCGGGAACGACACGAGTGATGTCGCATGAAGTGAAAAGAATCCGTTTGGAGGTAGAAGATCTCAACTGGGCTAGTAATGGAGGTCCAAGCGCTAGGGCTATACAGTCACACCCCGCTATCCCTTTTACCTACTTTTTCAAAAGTGGGTCTTGGCGGGGTCGCAGGGGGGATCACCCAATCAACGCCCTTGTCGCCGTTCTCACGATGGCTTCAGGTCTTTATTCTTACCTGGGTGGTTCATGTGTATTCATGCCCCGGGCTCGCTTTCTTTTGTTTGCCTATTGATACGGCCCCGACCTGGCACTTACTGCCGCCCCCGTTGCCTCGCTGCTTTGGTTTAGCTTTCTTGTCGGTTTGTTCGGCCTCTGGTCTGCCGGCTGGGACACGGTTGGTCGTATGGGTTGGCTTGTTCCTTCCTCTCCTCGGAGCGACCGTTCGGACACGCACACGCCGGATCCCCTTTCGCTTACGACTCGCTCGATTCATGCCTTCCTGCGGCTTTGGCATTTTTTCTCCCCCGCTTGGGTTCCGGCCGCTCGTGGCGCGTTCCCTCCCCCGTTCTCCTGGCTTCGTGCTGGGCTCTCGATTTCTCTGGCCCCCTCGGGGCATGCCAGAGACCCCGAATTTCATGCCCTCCTCCTTGGCCCTTGTGGCATATTTTGGTGTGGTGTGCGGTGGCATGGTGGGATTGGTTCGATCTCCGGTCGTGCGGGGGGCGCATGCAGCCATTGCAACTGTGTCTTCCTCCTTCCTGATTGGGTTCTTCCTTTCCCGGGTGGGCTTCTTTTGTGGTGGGGGGTGCGCGAGGTGGCTTTCAGGCTGCGGTAGTGATTATTTTTTTGGTTGTGTGGGGTGGCTGTACCCCGTCATGTTAAGCGCCGAGCTCGGAATGGTTGTCTCCCGCCCCAGTTGGTTTTCTTGCGTTGGTCATGTAATCGTTTCCCTTCGGGGTCTTGTTTTCGGATGTTTAATGTGTCCGGACGGATAGCCTTCGTGGATAAGTTGGCGCGGCTGGGGAGCGTTGTCGAGGCCCTGGGTGGTTTTTATTTGGTGCGTGGTTGGTGTCCGTACCGGAGGGCACCGGCGGGTAGGCGGTTGATCGTTAGGCATGGCGGCGGGGTGTTGGATTTCTTTCAGGGGGCCTAGGTCCGGGGGGGGTGTCCCGGAACGCCTCATATACCATTTAGTTGGTCGTAGGTAGCATGAATGAAAATAGGTTTAACCCCGCTATCCCTTTTGCCTACTTTTGCAAAATCCTCCGGTATACCCGAGCGAAATTTTTTCACTCACAGAGATTTAGCGCTGCAACTGATCACATCTCACATTCCGTCTGACAACACACCATTTCCCTCCGGTATATGCAGGATTTTCCTGTTTTTTACCACTCCGGGTTTTTCTCACCACTTTCCTCCTTTGGGTGAGGTAGCTAATCAGGCTCGCTTTTCCTAAGGCTTCAAAACATCAGGGAAACAGATTGCAAACCAAGTAACTGACCTGTTCCTCCCCACCATGTCTACCTCTCCCACCAAACGCATCCTACAGCGGCCTGAGAACCTCCTCTCTTCCCCCCCCAACAGCCACAGTAGATTTTCTCCCCTCCTGGGCCAGAAATGAGGCTTTGGCCTTACCCTGAGGTCCACCCTCCCCCCCAACTCCAGCATCCTCCACGCCCCAGCCTGCCCCAACATGAACATCGACATCTCCAAAAGGATGGTCATGCCTGGCACCAACTTCCCACAGATTCGCCTCAAACTGGGATGCAAAGAACAATGTTGTGTAAACATTGGGACCCCCGCAGGCTTCAACCCCCCGCTCATTACCCCTACACCGAGACCCATGGGATTCAAAACGGCCCTGGCAAATGTCTTTGGCGACGACTCCGTCAACGCTATCGACGCACAAGCCCTCGCTCAACTAGCCGCCATGGCGTCCTCCTACGAACCCACATCACGCACAAACACCCAAGTTCTGGACTCTCAACCCCTCAATCTTACTTCCTCACCCCCCATCCCGACCTCCCCGAAGTCAAACTCCTTGGCTCTGATCCCTTACATCCCGGAGTCTTCCATTCCTGAGCTCCCAATGGATATGGGAAACGGAAAGAACACCGAGGGAACGGGCATTGGGGATAGCCAACACGCTACGGACCCATCGAGCTCCTTCAGCAGCCCCAGCCTCCCACCACCCTCTACTTCCCCCTCTAACACCAAACACCCATTGTCCTGGCTCTCCTCAAAGGCAACCCAGGCGAAGAAGCAAACCACGAGGTCCATCCGCTTCTCCTCACCGCTGGCTGCCTTCGTACCGGCCCACCCCTCTCAGCGTAGCACCATCCCTGGTACAAGCTCGGGTAACGCAACGGTATCGGAAACCCCCTCTCCCTCTAGCCAGGGTCAGCTCCTAGAGAACGAAGGAGCAACCCCGGAAAACTCAGGCCTGTCCCAAGAGGACCTCGATAGGCCCATCGTCGTAAAGGTTCTTTTCAACCTCATGGCGGTTCTCGAAGACGGCATGGAAACAAAGATGAAGGAAATGGAAGAGAGAATCCTGGCCGCCATAAGAGTCAGGACGCAAGGGCCTCCCCCCCCCGTCTCCCGTCAGTCATACCCCAGACCTCAGCCCAACATGAACCCCTCCCCCCCAGCCCCGAAAGCCAATCCCGCTCCAGTCCGGAGCCCCGCCGGCCCAACTGCCCAACAACCCTCTAACCAGACCACAACCGCTCAGGCAACCAAACAAACTTGGGCTGCCATTACAGCTAGCGGAGTTGACACCACCGGATTCAGACTGGTACCAACCAGGGAAAGGAAACAGAAGCTGGCCTCCGGCGTTACTAACGCCCAGGCTCCCTCGGCACCTTCCACCGCTCACGCGAGGCAGAGACGCCTCCTAATCCGCTCAGTTGAGAAGGGACGTCGGGTCGGGGCGGCTAACATCCCCCCAACACGTATCAGGGACGCGATCAACAGCATCTGTGAAACGAAGTTCGCGTGTGCGGAATACGGCAGGAATGAAGACCTGATACTTACCACAATGGATGACGTGTCAGCCGAACCCGCCCGTCGGTTTGCCGCAGCCATCACAAAGTCCTTGAACAATATAGGCATCTACGGCTTCAACCTAGCGCTTGACATCCCCACTCTAAACTTGGTGGTTAACAGCGTCCCATTAGGCGACGACGACTGGAAATCAGAGGACTGGGAGATCAACTCAGAAAAATGGTCAGAACTCGAAAACCAACTATCGGCTTTCAACCCCCACATCAGGTTGGCCGATAGACCTAAATGGATAAAATCCGTCTCTCTCTCCGGATCGAGGACAAAGTCAAGTCGTCGATTATGGTGGCCGCCGAGGCAAACGACTGGGTCTCCAAGGAATGCAACAAACCCCACCCATTCCTAGCCCTCTATGGGATGAAATATTCCTTCAGGAAATACGTTAGAAAGGACTCCTCCACCCACTGCGAGAGGTGCCTCCAATTCGGCCACCACCCGGTAAGCTGCAGGTCTCGTTCAGTCTGTAAGCTGTGTGGAGGACAACATCACACCAAGGACCACCACTGCCAGGAACTTTACTGCGCCGCCGGGAAAGGAAAGTCATGCTCCCACACGGTCAGGAAATGTCCCAATTGTGAGGAAACCTCCCATTTTGTGGGAGACCGCCACTGCCCAACCAGGATAAGGGCAAGATGCCCCACCACTGCGGAAAAAGGCAAAGCACCCAAAAGGGCCCACACCCCCCCCATGACTAATTATGGCGACCACTGATATTATTTTCCACAACGTCGGCGGGTTGATGAACGTGGTCACCAAGTTACTTAAGTCCTCCCTGAAGCTTAAACCAAAGATTATTTCCCTAGCGGAGTGCCCCCTTGAGAACGGAGATTGGACGAATCTTAAGGGTTTTAGATGTTATGCCAACACAAAGGCAGAGAGATGGGGATGCGCTGTTTATGTCAAGGATGAATTTGTCAACATGTTTGTGGTAGGCCGGGTGTCTACGCAATTCATTTCATTATGGACAGCAGGCACCGAAATTACCTTCGGGTACCAAAGACCTAGCAAGGAAAGCTGGGACCCGGATAACGAATTGCCCAGAGGATCGGACAATATTATTATTGGAGACATAAACGCCAAACACGGAAACTGGTCCGAGGGCAGAAACCACTACAGGCTAAAAATGAGGAGATGGATAGAAGAGAGAGGTCTGGAAGTACGCAACCCATTCATGGTTAGGCTTCCACCGTATCGGCAGAAGGGGAAAGGAACCACCATCGACGTAGTAATCACGGGGGACAATAGACCATGCAAGATCGGTATGCTGGACATAGCCTCGGCGGAACACAGAGCCCTCAGGATAAAAGCCAACCTGACTTGGAGAAAATCTACCGAAGACAGGCTAAGATACGACAAAGCCGACTGGGGCCAGATCAATGCTGCTCTCACCCTCCTAGACCCGGACAACACTCACCCGACTCAGGTACTGGAAGCCCTCACCAAGATTCTACTTCAGCCCACCCCTAGAGCCAGGAGCGGGGCTAAGGCCTTCTGGAACAAAGACCTGGAAAGATGCAGACTTGCGATAAGGTCACTCCAGAAGCAAGACAACAGGGACCCGAGGATCCTCGACATGAAAAGGACCTACTGAAAAAAGATAGCCAAGGCAAAAATCGAGGCGAACGGCAGAGCCCTTCTGGAGGAAACAGACCCCGAATACTTCAGAAGCGTCCGCCCTATGAGCAACAAACGACCCATCCCATCCATGATCAGGAAGGATAACTCCATAGCCAGCGAACACCCCCACATCGCTTCTGAACTCCAGGATGCCCTTTACCGGAGGGCCACGACAAAGGGACAACATGTTTATCGAATCTACCCCTGACATAGAACTCACGCTCGAGGAACTAGATGCTGCCCTCAAGGCTTCCCCCAACGGTGCATCGCCCGGACCAGACCGAATACCCACCAGAATGGTCAGGGAGTTCAGGAAATCCAATGAAAAACTGTTCCTAATCACGATGAGTAGAGCTCTACTTGAAGGAATCCCGGCCAGCTGGAGGACCAGCGACACAATCCTGATTCTGAAAGCCAGGAAGGAGTCAAATACCGACGCCAAAAGCTGGAGGCCTATCCAACTCCAATATATCCTCGCAAAGGTGCGGGAGAGAGTAGTCATGGCCAGACTGGTCAAACTCGACCTCCTAACCCCGAATATGTTCGGAGGGAGAAAGAAATCAGGAACCACAGACGCCATTCAGGCCCTCGACGATTTCGTACAAAGCCAGAGTGGATACAACATCTGCCTGTCGGCACTGGACATAGAAGGAGGCTTCGACCACCAGGACCTGGGCATGGTCTGTGACCGGATCAAGACAAGGAACCCGCACCTAGCCGATTGGGTCGGACACTGGGGACATGGTCGCCAAACCTCGTATAGATTCAACGGATGCATGTCGCAAGCCTTCCACACAAGTATTGGTACTCCCCAAGGCTCACCCCTATCACCTATTTTATTCCTGATAAGCACAAGGGACATCCTCGACACCAGTCACGGTGACCAAGGAGATACGAAAGGATCCATTCTTGCCTATGTGGACGACATGCTGGTAGCCACTGCCTACAAGGGCAGGAACGACAGGCAGACAGCACACCAGGAAACGATCGATGAAATGACCCTTCGGGCCAAATCAAGGGGATACTCCTTCGCGTCCACCAAGGGGGAGTACATCCACGTCCACACGAAGGAACAAATGACACTGAGCCCAATGGTAGGGGGCAGCCTCCTCCACCCTCAAGAATACCTCCACTGGTTAGGTTTTTTCATATCTCCAGACTGGAAATGGAAACAACACCTACAGGAATGGTGCACCAAAGCCACACACTCCGGCTACGGCATCCGAGCAATGACCGAGAGATATCAAATCGGCGGTCTCAACGCTTGGTGCACGCACCGACTTATCCAAGGCCTAGTACTCCCATAGTTAACCTACAGTATAGAGCTATGGAACACTAAAGGCCTCATACAGGAGGCACAAACGACCCTCCACAAGATCATGAGAAACAGCTTCGGACTAGAGATGAAAACACCTATCCCGGCTATTGACGCTGAAATCTGTATACCCCCGATGGACCTATACACACTCGAACGACACAACATGCTGGCCCTGAGAGTGATCACCCTGGACAGACCCACGAAGATGGCCCAACGATGGTTAGCAGACTCCGGCATCACCAACATCATCACCAGCGCATTCGGACTGAAGGAAGGATACGCAAGTATCAAGGAGAACATAAGATACATGTGGGGAGAGCAGATCAAGTCGGCAGACATCAGGTACGATGGCAGACCTAGGGCCAAATACGGCCACCTCAGGAAACTCACCCGCCAACAGCTGAGGGAAATCATCAGCCTACGAGCCACCTCGGGGTGACCATACCAGAGTGTTGACGGCACCAGGAGACAGTGTATCTGCGACAGGGACATCATCACCCCCCACCACCTCATGAACCTTTGCGGGAGGGTTGACGCCACCAAACAGTCACTTGAGAATAACAAGACTATCGGGGACCTAGCGAATTGGATGGAGGGCTGGCCTCCAGAGCTTCGGAACACCATCAAGGCCAAAGCAAGGGATAGGGCAGAGTACAGGCAACAGGTGTCGGGGGCGGCCATCAAGCTGCCCACCTCTCAACCAAGCCAAGGCAAGTCTTCGACCCCTTTCATGAACGTCAGAAAACAAGTCGCCTGAGATATATGCAGTAAACGTGTACAGTCCAACACAGTTGCCGAAGATAAACATGCCTGGACCCATCTCCCGGGTTATAAAAAAGGGGGGAAAGGAAGGAAGAAGAAGACCGGGGACGATGGGCAACAGGGAGAGGCGGCGGTGCCCGGTGGCTAGTGGGCATAATGACTAGCAGCAGTATTTCTTAACGTACACGACCACTGGTGCGGAGGCACAGGAGTGGGTTTCCTTTGTTGATGATGGGTTTATATTGTTTCCTTGAGTACTCGAGTATTGGGTGGGGAGCCAACCAGATAGGTTTTTTTTGTTGTAGGATTTTGTTAACGTTCACCATCACGGATGCGGAAGCGCTAGTGGGTTTCTTTGGGTTTGTTGTAGGATTTATTGTCTTGGTACATGACTATTGGGTGGGGAGCCAACGGGATAGGTTTCTTTTGTCGTGGGATTTCCTAACGTACATGACCGCTGGGCCTAGAGAGGACGGGGCGGGTTTTTTATGTGTTGAAGGAACCAATTGGCTGAGGGGGAGACGAGGTTGGGGGTGGAGTTTTCTTTGTATGACCGTGCGAGGTGGACCGAGCTGGTTGGCCTAGGGCGCAGTGATGGATTTTCCTTTTGGGGGCCCGGGTCCATGGGGGGTGTCATGGAACACCTCACATGCTATTTAGTTAGTCGTATGTAGATGAGAATGAAAATCAGGTTGAACCCCGCTATCTGGGATGGCCAAATTTTGTGAATGTCATCCGGGACAACGGGGTATCTGGAATAATGAGCATCGTGAACAACAGTCTGACTTGGAGCGAAGTATTTAAAGAAGAAGAAGAAAGACTCTTGATTCAATTCTATTGAAAAGCTTTATCTCAACAAAGATTCATATGCAGTATTGACTCCTCCCGTTTTCCATTTCGTAGGCACACATGTAGCATGCCCTTCATCCTCATCCGCACTACTAGTTATTCCAATATACTCTGCCTCAACATCCCAAGCAAGTACGATGTCGGCATTACTCTTTTCTCTTCCCTTTCCCTTCTCTGAATCCTTTTTCTGACATTTTCTGAACTTCCTCCCACTTGGGCCACTAGCCCTGGCTCTCCTACCCTCCTGTAATTTCTCTAAATCCTCCATAGATCCAACATCCTTGAACTCAAGAACTTCTGGAAGTGTGGAGGCTGGAACCTGGGATTGAAAGTACTGCCGGATGCTTGTCTGCTGGACATGTCGAGCATTGCGATAGCTATATATAATTAGGTTGGAATTGGAAAAATAAGAGAGCATAGAAGGGGGTTATACTGCAGGAGTGCGGAGTGAAGTTTCCGAGTAGAAGATGTCAATTCTTCTATGGAAAGGCTGTAGCTGCCCGGAAGGGGAAGCTGAGCAGTAGGGAGAGCTTGTAGATAACGCTGAAGGTCAGAGGCATAATGAGCTGCGGTTTCAACACCAATTAATAGAGGTGTTGTAAGATTGTCCATAGCAGTAGTACTTTCAAACTCAGTATCCGCTAAATGATGCTTTGATCGTTATAAAACCCCCGCTGCCACCCCTTCTTGGATAAGAGTAAGACCATCTGGAATACTCTTTCTCATGGAGAAACCAACTTGCTGTTCCTCCTCATCACTTACATCAGCAAAGTAGGAGTCAAAAAAGGCCTAATAATCCTGATATTCATTCAATCGATTATCCTGCAAAGAAGCTAGTGCTTGATGGCATTCCCACTGTTCTAGGCTGATGAACTTCCCAACCGGAGATAGGGGATTGCAGTTAGATGGCCCTGGAACTCCCATGCCAGCTATCACCCCGCCTCCTGCTCCCTCTCTGGTGTCCACTTCCGTCTGGCTGGTAATTCCAGCCTTTTTCCAACAGTGAATTATTGTCTCTCGAGTGACTGATTTCTAGGAGTCGGCTATTAGATATATTGCTTGCAATATATCCAGCTTGGGAGGTGGCTGTGCAAGAGAGTTAAATTACACAACCATAAATTGAGCGTACTGTCTTCGATAGGCTGCCTTGAAGGAGGCAATAATTCCAGCATCCAAGGGTTGTAAAAATGAGGTTGTATTTGGGGGTAAATAAATAAGGGTAGCATTTGTAATAATGGGGGGAGTAGGGCCCTTATAGTCAATAGGTGGTACTGTAGGAGGAGGATGAGAAGAACAGTTGTCAGTGACGAGGGCTATTTGTGGCTCTACAATTCGCATTTCATTGTTCAATCCCCGCAAAAAGACATACTACAAACCCATCAGTAGCCATGCTATTTTATTGTAGCTGTAACCGCTTCCCGTGGGGAAGCGGTCTTGCAAGGGATATCGGTATTGACTCTAAGCAAACCGGTGGTATAATGAGATCAAGTACCCGAGATGCCAACAAGTAATTGAATAGACTCTATTACTTTTATCGAAACTACTAAGAGAAGGCCAAGTGCTTTAGGCTTGTGGGAAGGTAAAAGAGTCTCAAATCGAATGGAATAGAAGAAAACTGTTCAACCAACTATATTGAAAACTCTGTCTGTCGAAGTCTGATCTGACTACGTCCAGAGAGATGTAGGTCTTTAAATACACTAGCGATAATCCCTCTCGCATCAATCATATCCAAATCCTAAAGCATCAAACGATACCTAACCCATAAATAATCAAACAATAAACAAGGCTTACAAACTTCCGGAGTTCGTATGCTGAAACAATACAAGTAACACATATCAAGGCTTACAAGTCTCCTGAACTCGTATCCTGAAACAATATAAAAAACAAATCCAAACCTAAACTGGTAACCTGTACCGGTTTCACTCCGAAAACAAAATAACAAACTAATTGCTCAAAACAAAATCCCTCTGCAATCTGAACTGCTGCTATTGTAATCTGTTTCCAAGTAAGGGTCCCAAAACCCTTTGTCAACAGGTCCTTCATCCACGTATTCAGTAAGGCCTGCCTCAGTAGGTGCAAATCCGATGGTAATGCGTCCTGAGTAGACTGGGAATTCCTCACCAATGATGTTATCAGTCAACCATGTCTGTACCATCTCTTCCGTATGTTCCAATCCCTCAATGGGTTCAAAAACTGTTTTCCCTCGCTGGGTAATCCTTCCACTTAACTAGAAACTGGCCCTGTCCATATCGTTCTCTGTAATCCAGGATGGCCTCAACCACCCACTCAGGTTTTTCGTTGATCAGGATTGGTGCTAGTTTGATAATGGCCCGTCCCGGGAATCGTTCATCATCGTTCCCTCTGTAGGGTTTGAGCACAGAGCAGTGGAATACTGCTTCCCTTCGGCGGTACATCCTGGCGTCCATCTTGACTCTGTAATTCTGTGTGATATCGGCATAACTCGCCACTGTGAATCGGCCATGCCCACTTGGTTCCAGCTTCTTTGATCGCCCTGATTCTGTAGAGAACATGTCTCCAAGGACAAGTATTTGTCCTTCAACTGGTACAGGGGGGCGTGATGTTCTCCTCTTAGTCGTGGTCCTGGTTGACCGGATCCTGGCCAGCTTGAGGGCTTGATAGGCTGAGTTTCGAAGCTCGTTGTGTCTGTTGTAGTAGTCGTCTGCAGCAGGTACCGAGGTCGCTGCTGTCTGATAGATGCTAAGTAGAGAATAGTTTCTTCCATATACTGCTTCGTATGGTGACATGTCGATAGTTTCTGAGTAACCAGCATTGGTGTATGATTCTAGCTGTGGTAAGGAGGGAAGCCAGTTGTTTTGTCGCCTGTTGATAACGGTCCTGAGGGCTGTCTTTAATTCCCTGATCTTGCGTTCTGCTTGGCCGTTCGTCTGATGGTCTCCTGGGGCCGCCATCATGTGTTCAACGCCCATAGTCTTCAGAGTCTGCCTCAAAAACCAAGAGGTGAATTGTGGGTCAGCATCGCTGACAATCGATGTAGGTACACCATGGGGTGTAACGACGTAGTTCTGTAGTAGCTCCATGGTAGCAATTGCTGTAGCTTTTGTAGTTGTAGGAATCAACCAGCAATATCCTACAGCTCTATCGACTACTACCAGCACTGTATCATAGTTCTTAGCCTTGGTGAAAGGTCCCATGAAGTCAATAGCATAAGAGGTAAAGATCTCTGAGGGGAGAGGCATCATCAGTGCATCTCATGAAGGGAGTGTGCTTCGTTCTTTACTGATCTGGCACTGCTCGCATTGCGTAATGAAATCTTGGAAATCTTTTCTCATCTTGGGCCAGAATAGGTATTCTGTAGCATATCGATGGTTCCTCTGAGCGCTGTGGTATCCCTTGTTGTGTATCTCGCGGATAGCCAACTCTCTCAGACTCTTGCCGTTTGTTGCATGTCCTTTGGGTATGTAAAGACATCTCTCACCTCCTCTCCTCGTGGCGTAGAGTAGACCGTTGCCAATACTATAGTGTTGGGCCTTGACTCCTCTTGCTGTAGCTGCAGAATCGTTCGCAGTTTCCATACAGGATCCTGCCTGTATCCTTTGATCATCTGTTCTCGCCACATGCCTTCCAACTCCGTGGTAGCTTGGACAACATCTCTCTCATCTTGTACTCTTTCCAGATGTGGAACGTCATCTTCTTCCTCATCTGTTGCATTGTCATATACCTCATAGAGTCGAATTTCATGATGGGGAAGCCGAGCTGGTTTGATGGCTGAGATGGTGGCATTTGAGTGTGTAAAAGCGCTGCTGTAGACGAGACGCTTGCGATGGTGTCTGTGTGCAGGGCAGTTGGGTTCGCTGCACTCCTGGTGCATAGTTTGGTTGCAGAGTACCGCATTCTCGAGTCTGCACTTAAGAATGCTAAGATCAGGGCATGATCTAGTACTGACCGGTAGCCTGACACTGGTAGTGAGACTGAGGTAGACTTGGGTAGCTCTGGGTAAACTATCGGTAGACTGCTAGGCACCATGATTGTTCGTTCTCGATAGGTGTTGTGGGTACCATGGTACTCGCAGTGTTCGTCTTTGCATGCCCTCCAGTGGAGTGCTGAATGTTCGATCTCATTATTTGATCGTCCCGAGTGGTAGCTCTCGTTGTCAGTCTATCCATCAGTACTGACAGGTCCTGTGGTGGTTGGTACTCTTGGGGCTTCTGTAACTGGTTGTAGTCCTCCTGTGAGGTCTTCTTTGAGTTCCATATCGTCTTGTTCAGTTGCTTCGTTCAGGCTATAGTCTGATCCACATTCCGTGTGCCCAAAAACTTGTAAAGGTTCGTATAGCGACATGGTTTGCAGGTCTTGAGGTCTAGAGAATAAAGCGTAGATAGGGGTGGTATCAGCTTGGTCTTCTTCTGTAGGATCTTTAGCATAATGAGGGTTGTTGTCTGGTTCCTCATGAAGGCGGGATAAAGGGTCAGCTAAATAGTTCCACTTCCCTGGACGATAGACTATCTTTGCTGTGTAGGTACTGATAAGGTTCCCCCAGCGGATTCTCCTTCCGCTTAGTTCATTTGCTCCCTTATGGCGCGTTAGAGGTTGGTGATCTGTAATAATAGTAAACTCAGCATGGCTGAGTATATGATTTAATGCAGATAGTCCGTCAATTATTGCTAGCGCATCCTTATGTATCGTTCCATAGTTGTGTTGGGCATCGGTGAACTTCCTACTGTGGAGTGCTGCAGGTCTTGCGGTTTCCGGTCTGTTTCCTTGTCCTACCCAGGCTCCACATCCTGAAAGTGATGCATCGGTTATCAACCACATTGGTACTCCAGATTTGTAGTCAACAGGTTTCATAATACGAGCTCCTGATATTAGCTTCTTAATATTTGTCATCGCTGCATCATCCAGTGCTGTCCAGACAAACTGCGCTGTTCCAGTAAGCGCTGTCAGGGGAGCTGTAAGTGTTGCTACATGCGGTAAGAATTTGCTAATGTAGTTGACTACCCCTAGGAATTCTTGAAGTTGGCGTTTGGTGGTGGGGGTGGTCGATGGGTCGATTTTCGCAATCTTTTCGGGATCTGGTATCCACGGCTCATCATCGATGATGTGTCCTAGTACTTCTATTCTGTAACAGGTTTACTTCTGTCTAACGAAAAGATACAATAGGGGGCTAGCGGTTGAGCGGCAAGCGCTAGGTCTAAGGGAGGCTTCAAGAGACCCGGAGATAGAGGGATAATAGTTGAAGGGCAAGTGGATCTCTAAGATGGCTGTTCAACCAAGTATATTCTGAAAACATGAGTCTGGTGAAGTTTGCCATTCTCCTGCTAGCCAGGAGATGAGTTTAAATACAAGAGTTCTCCCAGAACGATAGTAATCAGATATCCTTCAACCACGATCATTACCAGGTAGTGCACCTTGCCCTACATGTCCTGTGATCTCACATGAAACCTAAGAGTCATGACCCAGCCTCAATGCTATTGTCAGCTTACATGGCCGTTCCTTCACTTGTATTTCTAAATAAAACAATAAACATGCAAAACTAAACTTGACACAAGCTACCGGACCCTAATATAGCTCGGGGGCTGTAAAACAATCAAACTAATCATAATAAGCAAAGTAATCAAACTAAACATAGGAAATCCTGCACTCCGCTCCTGTATACAGTTGCCGGAACATGTATACATGTTACATTCCCTCATTCTGAAAAAACATAACCTTTCCTAGTCCTCATAATCAATTTCGTCCATATCTCTGTGCCATAGGAGCTTGTTATCTCTGGTGGGAAAGTAGTCCTGCTCAGAGCTGCTGTAACCGCTTCCCGTGGGGTAGCGGTCTTGCTAAGGGATATCGGTATTGACTCTAACCAAACCGGTGGTATAAACGAGATCAAGTACCGGAGACGCCAACAAGTAATTGAATAGACTCTATTACTTTAATCGAAACTACCAAGAGAAGGCCAAGTGCTTTAGGCCTATGCGAAGCTCAAAGATTCTTGAATCGAACGGAATAGAAGATAACTGTTCAAGCAAGTATATTGATAACTATGTCTGTCGAAGTCTGATCTCTCTAAGTCCAGAAAGATATAGGTCTTTAAATATACTTGCGATAATCCATCTCGCATCAATCATATCCAAATCCTAAGGCATCAAAGGAGACCTAACCCATAAACAATCAAACAATAAACAAGTGTTACAAACTTCCGGAGTTCGTATCGTGAAACAATACAAGTAACACATAACATGGCTTACGAGTCTCCTCAACTCGTATCCTAAAACAAAACATAAAACAAATTCAAACCTAAACTAGTAACCTGTACCGGTTACAGCTGCTAGAATCGTATTCTTCGTCATCATAGGGTTCTCAGAAGTCATTTGGAAAAGCGGTGGCGGTACAGGGTGTAGAGGAAAACTCAATCGGTTCCCAGGAGGTCCTAATATAGTGGGAGGTGATCTTTGGCGTTGGTTCATTTGGGTGGTTTTCGTTCCAGTATGCCTGGATAAGTTCCAGGGCATGGTCGAGGTTCTCAATAGGCTCCCAAGAGTCATCGGGTCTCGCATAGCCTTGCCAGTGTACCAAGAATCCGTCTCTGTTATTCTGGCGCCTTTAATTGAGTATCTGTTCTACTTCCCATTCTTCTGCGTTATCGATAAAGATATGGGCGGGTTTGTCCATTCTTCTCGATGCAAACTTATCGGGATCGTTTTCATTGTATGGTTTGAGGAAGGAGATTTGAAAATATAGCTTCTGTCTGGCCATGCAGCGGGGTAATTCGAGTTTGTAGTTGTTTGTATCATCGTTATGTGCTAGGACTTTAAATGGTCCAAACCATCAGGGTTCTAGCTTCTTGGATCGTCCAGGAGAGGCGGTGTAAGGGCATCCTATAACAAGGACTCTGGATCCTGTTTTGAAGGGCTGTGGTGGGGGTTTGCAGCGTTTGTCTGCTTGTACAGTCTGCCTGAAGGTAGTGTGCTTTCTGGCCATGTCTACTTCCATTCTTGTTGTCTCATGGGCATTTAGAATCTCATCGACCGCTGGTATCTTGCTAGCCGATCTCAGAACAGGGTGGAACATCTTCCAAGGGCGTCCATAGAGAGCCTGATAAGGGGATATGTGGAGGAAATCGTGAGCTGCTCCATTGATAGCCGCTGCGATGGCCGGGAGGGCTAGGGACCAGTTGTTCTGTCTTTTGATAATGAAGTTCGTCATCATCTGCTTTAGGGTGCGAATCCTGGGCTCAACCTGGCCGTTAGTTTGATAGTGGTATTGAGTCGCCATCTAGACTTGGATATTAAGGGACTTCATGATCTGAGACCAACATTTAGCGGTAAAGCGGGAGTACTGGTCTAAAACAATACTTCAGGGGAGACCATGGACATCGAAGACAGGTTTTTTGAGTTCATCAAAGACTTTCTCATAGGTGGCTGCATGTTTAAGAGGAATGAGATGAGTGTAGGAGGTAAATCGGTCCATAATGACCATGATAGTTGTGTATCCATTGGATTTGTTGAAGGTGCCAGTGAAGTCTATGGCGAGGGATTGGTAGGCTTTGTCAGGTGTAGCGAGAGAGAGGGCTTTGCCTAATGGAAGTGTAGTAGGCTCGTTATTGATTTCGCACTTGTCACAAGAGCGACAGTAGAGAACAAAGTCTTGTCACATTTAGGGCCAGCAGAAGAAGCAAGCAGTGTAGGAGTGGCATTTGTTAGCTGAGAAATGGCCTAACGTGATTTACGGGGTAACCGATCAGTACCGGGATCCCGCTCACCTGTGGCAACCAGTGAAAAATGATGTCTACATTTGACTTTCTCCATGAATAATAGAGATAATACTCTGTACAATCAGCTACAGGTACTTTGAAATATAGAGAATCAGTAAACCCAGCTTTTATTTCATATTAATAAAGTCTTACTCTGGCATAGTAGTTTTAAGAGTGCTTACTTCAAAAAGAACTTGAATGCTTTACTAAGGATACAAAAATTGAAAACCCCCAAGAAAGGTATTCTAAAAGGGATACAAGCATAGTATAAGTCTTATATATTCAGAATTAGTTGGTTTGAATTGACTTTCGGGGCATTTTGTGGGATGGTGGCAATCACAAGAGTGGTGGAAAACTACATACAAATTGTATCAATTTTGGCATATGATATCTAAGTACTCAGTTCACATATGGACTTGATTGCTTGAAATATACTTCATTATGCTTATCCAAGTAAGGATAGAAAGTTAAAGGTCAAACAAAGAAGTTTTCCATAATCTATCCATTGATTATGATCAAGCTTACAAAAATGTTAGATAAACTCATATTATAACTGAAAACCACAATTGCTAATTGTTCTAACTAACAAGCACTTATCCAATGATCTTATAGAGTCTTAGAGGCCAGGGCTGACTGTTTAGAATATGGTAAAATGATAATTGCTTATCAGATCATATGTTAAATATTTTTAGTTAAATATATATATTATGCTGCTCAAAGGTTAATATATGAAGATAACCTTGCTTAATAAGTTTATAAACTGACTGCCCTTATCTCTTAACAGCTGTAAATTCAAGAATATAGTGTTATCTTTGTAAAGACTTTGTTTCAACATTTTTACAAATTGAAATCAGCTTACCTGCTATCTAGTATTACTGAAGATAATATAGAAGGAAAAAAATATGAAAGGCATGTCTGGTTAACTTCAAACACTTTATACTTGCTTGAATAACCATAATAAAGTATATTTCAAGCAATCGAGTCCATATGTTAACTGAGTACTTAGATATCATATGCCAAAATTGATACAATTTGTATGTAGTTTTCCACCACTCTTTTGATTGCGACCATCCCACCAAATGCCCCGAAAGTCAATTCAAACCAACTAATTCTCAATATATAAGACTTATACTATGCTTGTATCCCTTTTAGAATACCTTTCTTGGGGGTTTTCAATTTTTGTATCCTTAGTAAAGCATTCAAGTTCTTTTTGAAGTAAGCACTCTTAAAACTACTATGCCAGAGTAACACTTTATTAATATGAAATAAAAGCTAGATTTACTGATTCTCTATATTTCAAAGTACCTGTATCTGATTTTACAGAGTATTATCTCTATTATTCATGGAGAAAATCAAATGTAGACATCATTTTTCACTGGTTGCCACAGGTGAGCGGGATCCCGGTACTGATCGGTTACCCCGTAAATGACGTTAAGCCCTCGTGAACGGATTGGACGATGAAATCCCGAAGGGATACTCCCTCATCAAGAGGTCCCTTAGGCATGTAAAGGTTTAGGTAGCCGTTGGTATTCTGTGCCAGTAGGAGGCCATCGGAGATTGGATAGTGCAATTTGATACCAGTTACCATGACTTTGGTATAGAGGGGGTCAAGCTCCAAGGCGAGCCTGATTTGATTGCGGACAATGCCATTTAGGCGGGCATCTAGGTTATCGAGAATGAGTTGGGCTTGACTAGATTCAGTCTGGTTATCGTCCGGGTCATTGTGGAGAGGACCGAAGGCCGGCGAGGCCATAGGAGGGCTATTGAGAAGTGAGTCTTCCATTCTAAGAGGTGAGGCTCATTGAGAGAGGTATGGGAGATTGGCGGTAGAGTAACAGAGTTCTTTCTGAGGGGCGATAGGCCCTTGGATGGCGGCGCGCTTTCCTTTAGCCTTTTTGCTCTGCTTTCGCTTTCTGGGATCCTTAGGCCAGTAGCTGGTCTCTGCTTTTTCTTCGCTGTGTAGCTCACAGTCATCATTAGTGCAGCTCCGTCAGCTTGTTTCTAAGTGATGATTTTCTTGTTCACTGGGAGAAGGAGATATAATCAAGTCTTCCCAGTAGCTATCGGCGCTATCGGTGGGAGTGGTGCTTAGGGAACTTTCTGGTAGGTTCTTGAGTTTATTCAAGAGGCTTTGGGTGGTTTGAGAGCCGGTAACAGCGAAGCTGATTGCTTCGTTCATCAGATATTCAGGGCTAGAGGGAAGGATAGAGTTATAAGATATAAGGGTGGGAGAAGGCTTCTCATCGCTAGCGTAATACATGGCGTCTTCTGAATCAGTGGGGTAGTCAAGCGAAGAGGCGTAGGGTGTGTCAATAGAGAGTACTGGGGTATCCGGCAAGGCATCTGTCTTAGAGCCTTATAAGGTTGGGGCTCTTAGCGTTATATCTGTAGAACTCAGATTCCTTTCATGAATCCTCGATAGGTAATCTGCTAAGAAGTTCTCCACTCCTGATTGGTATTCTATTCCTAAATTGAATTGGCTAAGGAATGTTAGCCATCGGTGCTGTCTTCCAGAGAGACCTTTCTGGGTCATCATTTTGGTAAGGCTTTCGTGGTCTGTTACCACTGTAAAGCGTCTGTTTCTCAATAGGTGCTCTAATGAAGCTATAGGCTCAACGATTGCGAGAGCTTCCTGATGGTGGGTGGGATAAGCGTTTTGTGATGGTGTGATTTTCCTGCTGTGGAACGCGGCAGGTCTGGCTGCATCTCTAGTTGGTCCTTGGCCAACCCATGCACCAGTTCCGTTGGGCGATTCATCAGTGAACAACCACACCATATCTGGACTTGTATAGTCAATCGGTCTTAGGGCCTGGTGATTTTCAGCTGCTCGTTTTACAGCCTCAAAGGCTGCATCATGAAGGTCTATGCACAGCCATTCAGTATTTCCAGTGAGTTCTGTAAGCGGGGCTTTGATAGTTGCAGCATGGGGAAGAAATTGCGATATATAGGTAACCATTACATTGAAGCGCTCCACTTCTTTCTGGTTCTTTGGTTTTGTCCAGTCCATTATTGAACGAATTCTTTCAGGTGCACGATGTAGGCCATCGTCCTCTATCATATTGCCTAAGATCTCAAGTTTTTCTGCAAAGAACATGCTCTTCTTTGGGTTCGTATAGAATCCTGCTTTTCTTAGCTTGTCACATACAGTTGTGACATTCTGTATGTGATCTTTAAAGATATTGCTGAAGATAAAAATATCGTCAATGTAGACCCAGATATAATCTCCAAGTTCTTTGTAGAAGAGGTCTTCCATGACTCTGACAAGAGTGGCTGGCGCATTCATGTCTCCTTGCATCATAACTTCGCTAGTGAATGAGCCAAATGGGGTCTTTATTGTATTGTATTTGACATCGTAAGGGTGTACTCTGGTCTGAAAATAGGCATCGCTGAGATCTCTCTTGCTTCGGAATTTTTCTCTTGCTACTGCGCTGAGGATAGTCTGCTGATTGGGGATTTGCGAGTGGTCTCCTTCTGTGTTCTGATTTCTGGATTGAAGATCTACCAGTGGTCTGATCCTGCCATCCGGTTTTGCTTGAAGGAACATGCTAGCACCTGCTGGGGCTCTTTCTCTTGTTAGAATGCCAGCGGCCATCTGCTTGTCGATCCAGTCCTTGAATCTACCTGGTAGGGTATCAGAGCATTTAAGGACAGGTGTCTTAATGAGTTTAGTCGGGTCTTTTAGAATAATTCTGTGCAGTATAGGGCGTAGTGGAGGTAGTTCTTCAGGTATTTCCTTAACGAAAACTTCTGGGAAGAGGGAAGGGAAGTCGGGTTTTTCTTGGGGTTTTGCCATGGGTGATCTAGCCTGTGTTCATTTTCCATCACAGTATATCCTAACTTTGTAGTCAGCGAAGTATATAGTGCTTTTTCGGCAGTGGATCTCTGCTACAAATCTGACAAGATCGTCTATGCTGATTAGGACATCATAGTCTGAGACTGGAGAGACCATCATGTTCACTTTGGGGATCCTCATTCTTCCTATCAGAATTTCGACATTGCAGCCATAGTGGCTATTGGATCCTGCTCCTTTAACATCCATTATCAGGACGACGGGTTTCTATTTTGCTGTATAAGGGATGTTGTTTGTGGTAACAAATCTGTTGCTGATTAGGGTTCCGCCAATCGTTCCTGTATCTGCTAGGGCTCTGGCGGACTCCCCATTGATGAGAATAGTAAATTCGAGGGCTTTGAAAGGTTGGGTCTTAAGTGGTGTGCCTATAGTGGGCAGGAATAACAGGACTGAGCCATCTTCATTCAGTTCTTCTGTACTGACAGATTCTGCTTCAGATTCTTCATCCTCTGTGTCCTCAGAGGCGCGAACATGGTTGATTTTGACTGCCTTCTTTGGGCATTCATTTGCCCTATGTCCGCTTTCGCCACAGTAGAAACAAGCTCCTTCGGCCTTCTTGCGGTCCATTTCAGCCTTGCTGGGCTTCGTATTCTTGGTATAGGTCTTCTTCTTTGCTGGGGCTTTTCCTTTGTATTCGGATTTGCAAGCGGCAGGTTTTCGATAGGTAGAGCTATTCTTTGGTTTGTGTGGCTTGCTACTCGAGCTTGAGCTTCCCCCAGTCCTCTTGTATGCTCCCCTGTTATACATGGTAGCGTCAAATCGTTCTGCTAGAGCTATGATATTGTTCATGGTATCTGTGGGTCTGATCTGTGGTTCAACATTCCGGCGAACCTTTGTGTCAATAGCATCGAGAAATCATTGTTGGTAGGCATAATCTGTGATTGCTTCATCAGGTAGGGCTGCCTTGATGTCTTCTAGATCGCCAACAACCTTTGTAATGCGTCCTGGCTTTCCGCCGGAGTTCTGGAGTACTTTGGGCCATTTTCAGTACAGGTCATCTCTGTTGGTAGAGGATTCGAAAAGCTGTTTGAATCTGTTGATGAATTCTTCAAGCGTAGGAGGTTGTTCTCTGTCCTTCATGAATGTGAGGAAGGCACCTTCTGCTCTACCTTCTGTAAGACCGCGATACCGATCGACTATGTCTGGTGTATTGGTTTCGGTTATATGGTGTCAGGATAGGTATCGTTCAACTGATAGGAGCCATCATTTCAGTTTGTCTCGCTTAAGGTCATCACCCTCACCACTAAACTTAGCTGGTGCTGGTATCTTAGGCGGCGGTATCCTGGCTGGAGGAGGTGGGTCTGCCATTGTGGCTGAATCGGGTTCAGCAGGAGGTGGAGGTGGTGGTCCTGGCCTTTCAGGTGGTTGCCTGCCTCGAGCTCTTTCTGCTCTTTCTGCTGTGTCTGGAAATGGTCCAGGAGTTGTCTGGTCTCGGGAGGCTTGAAATGGGGAAGCCAGCGATCCAAACGCTCTTCCTAGGTAGCTTTGACTTCTTGATATCTCAGGGCGAGGTAGGGATTGTTGTATACGTAGTGTAGTTGCTGCTCTCGTTACACTTTCTGCTAGTTCCTCTGCTTCGAGTTCCTGGCGTTGGGCTGCTCATTGGAGGAGTTGTTGTAGTGCTCTTTCTTCCTCTGAGTCTGTTATGAGATCTCCTGGACAGAGGCCGCTCTCTGGTAGTGGACTTACGGTATCTGATTCTTCTTGTGGTGGTACTGATGGGCCTGGTGTAGGCGCTTGTGTCTGTGGTGTCTGTGTAGAGCATCCGTAGGTCCTGCCGGATCTTGTGAGACTTCTGCTGCTTTCTGCAATTGTGAATGTAGCACCTGAGCCGGGAACTCTATCCCTGCTGCTCCTGCTTCTAGCTAGTTATCAAGATATAGGAAGGGTGATCAATCCAATCTGGTGGTTCTCTGTCCTGACGACCTTTGAATTCACATGCTGAGGTGAAACAAATCTAACAGGTTTACTCCTGTCTAACGAAAAGGTACAATAGGGGGCTAGAGGTTAACCGGCAAGCGCTAGGTCTAAGGGAGGCTTCAAGAGACCCGGAGATAGAGGGATAATAGTTAATGGGCAAGTGGAACTCTGAGATCGCCTTTCAACCAACTATATTTTTAAAACATGAGTTTGCAGATGTCTGCCGTTCTCCTGCTAGCCAGGAGATGAGTTTAAATAGAAGAGTTCTCCCAGAGTGATAGTAATCAGATATCCTGCAACCACGATCATTACCGGACAGTGCACCTTGCCCTGCATGTCCTGTGATCCCACATGAAACCTGATAGTCATAACCCTGCCTCAATGCTATCGTTAGCCTATATAACCGTTCCTTCACTTTTGTTGCTAAATAAAACAACAAACATACAAAACAAAACTTAACACAAGCTACCCCGCCTTAATATAGCTCCGAGGCTGTGAAACAATCAAACTAATCAAGGTAAGTAAAGTAATCAAACTAAACATAGGAAATCCTGCACTCCGCTCCTGTATACAGTTAACGGAACATGTATACATGATACATATTCTAGTGGCGAAAAACTCGGACTTCTTTCTGCTTGCGTAAAACTGAGCTCGCTTGAGCTTGTTGCAGATAGCCGCAATGTGTGTCAAGTGGTCTTCCTCTGTATCGAAAAATATGAGCATATCGTCAATGTATACCCAGACGGATTTCCCTAGGAAATCCGCCATCAGGTCTTACATTATGCGCATAAATGTTCCTGGCGCATTCATATCACATTGCAGCATGACTTCACTAACAAATCCCCCAAAGGGCAATTTGAAACTGTTTTTCCAAACGTCCTCAGGCTCAACCCTGGTCTGGAAGCTAGCATCGCTTAAGTCTATCTTGCTGCGGTATCTGACTCTTCCCATATCGTTCAGGATTGTCGTTTGATTGGGTATCGGTTGATCATCCTTTAGTGTGATTTTGTTGCTTTCTTTTAGGTCCACTAGCGGTCCGGCCCTTTTGCCATCTTTCTTATATAGGACAAACATAGGTGCCGCTCAATGCACTGCCTGGCGTCTGATGACTCCTTGTCTTTCCTTCTCTCAGATCCACTTACTCAAAGCTACTGTATGTTGTTCAGTGACAGAATATGTTAGTAATGTCCTGACTTCAACACCCAGATTCAGCCTGATTCTGTGATTGATCTTTCTCAGAGGCGGTAGTCCTTCCGGTATTGATTCTGGAAATACGTCTGCATGTTGATCCATTATCCCATCCGTAGATACTACTACCGCTCTGAAATACTCGCTCGTCGGGGTACAGTTTACCCTGACTCTGTGTTTCGGAAATTCAAGGGTAAGCTTGTGCCAGTCTATTGATGCTTGTTGTTACATGAGCAAGGGCATTCGAATAATGGCATCGTATTTTGCTAGATTTCCGATTATCCTTTTGGTATGGGGAACCTGCATTTTCCCAACCGAAATCTCCACTGACCATTCCTTCTGGCTTTCGGATCTCGACCCTTTCATAGCCATATGAATTTTGCTGGATTTCGCCATCTCAATACATGGTATCCCATGTGTGGTGACACAATGAGCGCTGACAATATTGGCTCCAATTGTTCCAGTATCAAAGAGAACCTTGGCTTCCTTTCAATTCAGGTGAATCGTTCCTTCTAGGGAGCCGTGAGGTTTGATGTTTGCTGGCCGGGTAGCTTGGGCTGTGGCATAGGATTCAATTTCGGTAGCATGGATGTAAACCTCATCTATTGAGTCCTGCTCATATTCGACATTATTTGATCTTGCCTCCTTCTTAACCGTCTTCTCTTTGCCTTTCTTGTCATCCTTCTTCAAAGGACCTTCTTTGGACATATGGCCCTTTCTGCCTCAGGAATAACAGGTTGGTCCAGCTTTCCTGTCGTCCCTATCCCGCTTCTTGTCTCCTTTGGCTATCTTGGCTTTGGACTTGTGGCGGTCCTTGGGTTGCGCACTATTTAAAGAGTAATCTCTTTGTTCGTTCTTATAGACTTCTGTGGTCCTAAGGACTGCGTCAATTCGTTCGACATTCTTGATTAGTTGTTTGAAGGTGTTATCCTCTTGGTAAACTAACTCGGCTTTTTGTCTCAATTTTCGATACATGCTGTTGTACAGTCTCTGACGCAATATATATTCAGTTATCACTTCTTCTGATAGTTGGTTCTGGTACATCTTGAGATTGCCAATAACCTCTGTGATCGTTCGTACTTTTCCTTTTTTGGTGACTTGTTGTACTGTGTTAAACTTGTCAAATAGGTTATCCTTCTGGCATTTAGAAACGAATAGATCCCTTAGGTGTCCGACTAGTTGATCTCTAGTGATATCATCGCCAAATTCTCTAAGTGCTTGGTGACCAGCCTTTAAGGCTCGCTTCGTGGTATACAGATCCTGGAGTGTTGGGTGTGACTCCGGTTAGGTTCAGGTGTAATCGAACCGCAGTATACCATGTCTCAAAGGCTGTTTATTTGAGATCGTCTCCTTCACCACTGAATGTTGGAGGCTGGTGTAGGTTTGCCGCTAACCTGGTCTTCCTCTCAAGTACTGGGTCTAGAAGAGACGCAGCAGGATCTGCCGGTCCTGCTTCTGACATGTTGTCGTTACTGTGGCTATCGCTATGACTGCTTGAACTGTCTGGGTCTGGAGGTGGTGCCGGTTCCCCTCTCTTCTTGGGTGTTGATGGGAACTCTCCTGGTCTGGTGGCTATCTCCTTCTCGAGTTCTTTCGCTGACTCTGTAAGCACTATCTGTGCTGCGTCTCGGGATGGCTGTCGAACAGCCTTGTCCATTTCGAACTGCTTGCTGGCTCTCTTCTGCTCTCTTCACCCCTTGTCTCTCAAGAACTTCTCAGTTGTCTTGGTGAGCTCTTCTCAAGAGGTCTCCTGGCCTGTTCTTGGCTTTATGTTCGAAACGGTGTCATTGTTGACTTACTGAAGTTAAAAAAATGTAACTGCTTCCCATGGGGTAGCGGTTTTGCAAGGGATATCGGTATTGACTCTAACCAAACTGGTGGTATAAAAGAGATCAAGTACCGGAGACGCCAAGAAGTAATGGAATAGACTCTATTACTTTCATCGAAACTACTAAGAGAAGACCAAGTGCTTTAGGCCTGGGCCAAGCTAAAAGATTCTCAAATCGAACGGAATAGAAGATAACTATTCAACCAAGTATATTGCAAACTCTCTCTGTCGATGTAACGGAGGCACCCTGTAGAAAGGTGAACTCTAAGGTTGCGACCGCACCAAACACTCAAAGTAGAAGATAAAGATGAGGTAAAATAATTCAAAAGAATTAACGGTAAAACTTAATATAGTTAAGCTCGAAGCTTCACTCAATTTAGTT
>Ga0307509_10003022_pt1 | contig 26259 bp, 26 predicted proteins | sample 10_EM_MG_FD_202245 | JGI IMG/M metagenome (GOLD analysis project Ga0307509, IMG submission 202245) | Populus trichocarpa ectomycorrhiza microbial communities from riparian zone in the Pacific Northwest, United States - 10_EM | ecosystem: Host-associated > Plants > Roots > Unclassified | place... | reverse complement strand
ATGCCGCTGGGAATCGGTATGGCTCTGTCACTGTGAAGGGAATGGTGGGATTACTACTCAGACGGGGAGGGGTCAACTCCGATAATTCAGATAATGAGGGCAGAACACCACTCTCGCATACCGCTGAGGGAGGGTATGAGGGAGTGGTAAAAATGCTACTCAAGTAGGAGGAAGTCGACCCCGATAAACCAGATAATGAAGGGAGAACACCACTCTCCCATGCGGGAGAGGAAGGAGGTGCGGAGTAGTGGGAATGCTATTCAAGCTGGGAGGGGTCAGCCTCGATAGGCCAGATAATGAGAGCCGAACACCGCTATCGCGTGCTGCTAGGAGCCGGGAAGGCCGTTATTTTCCAGAGAGAGTTGAAGGCTTGGTGAAAATGCTATTTGGGCGAGAAGAGGTCAACTCCGATAGGGCAGATACTGAGGGTAGGACACCTCTCTCACATGCGGCTGAGGCAGGATTTGAAGGAGCGCTGAAAGTGTAACTACTTGGGCCGGAAGGGGTCACCCCTGCTATGCTGGATAATCTCGGCCAAACGCTGCTCATGTTTGCAACAACCGGTGCACCCAAGGGGGTGCTAACGCTGCTATAGTCTCGCGAAGTAGTAGCTCTAGTGCGACCCAACGCTGAACTGTCGCAACCTCCTCGAAGGTGCCACTATTTCTTCTCATTCGCATGCCGTCGTTCACGGAAGCTGTCCTACGCTATCATCCCTTATTTCCCCAAGGAGATTCCATGCGAGCGAGGTGCACCTATACGATATCAGCCTTATCTCGAACTCAATATCTGATTTACTTGGGTCAGGGTTTGTGAATTTCTGTTTGCGGGATGGAGTTGTTGGGAGAGCCTGGTTGGTGGGATGAAATAGTTCTATTGTGAGAATTTCGAGTACCTAGCTCGTAGTTTTCTCTTTCTCCTTCTCTCTTTAATTTCCCTAGCTACTCTGAATTCTTGCTTGCTCCATTTTTCTTCTCGTATGGTTCGTTTTTCCTCTCCAAACTTGGTCCGCCCGCCCAATTTCTCCTCACCTAATAGATTGAGCTCAGATAGTGTGCTTTTATTTATTTATTTTTAGATGGGTGAAAAGTAGTGTACTATAGTATGGTGATTCTACCAGCTCTTGTCCGCGCCTATTTGGAGATGCTATCCTGAGATTGTATAAGATGGGACAGGGAGGAATGCTTCACCGAGTTTGATTTGTGGATGCTCGATTCAGAATTGTTAGATTTGTGGGATTTGCTATACAGGATTATTTTTCGGAATACAAAGTAGAGATATGGAGGGGTAACGGTGAATGCAGATTGTGTTGGTTCTACTCCTGATTCCATAAAACATGATATTTGATATAGAGAAGTTGTGTGAGTGGCTACATAATGTATCCCTCGTGCCTTCACAGCTGCCCCAAGAGCAATATTGTAAAAGATGCAAGAGCAAGGTATATACCAGATACTTTCTGAGAGAAAAGAATCAAACGATACTGGAAAACAGAACTCTGTGGATCGGCAGACAGACTTACTATTGATGCAGTCCAACAGTAATATATAGTTGTGATCAAACAAAAAGTCAAGGGAAACAATATGAAAAACAAGCGAGAACAGAGGGCGGAAATGCAGCATTGATGAAGCGCTCAAAGTAGAGGATAAGAGAAAAGATAAAGAGACCAAGTCTAACTCAGATAAGATTTGTTGAAAGTTATACAGCTCGGCATACTCAGCCTACCTGACATGCACATAGCCTATCACGCTATTGTTCAGAGAGTGAGGTTCGGAAAATGCGCTCTGGATTGATACTACACTGGGAGCAGGTTCTTTTATGCTGCTCGGCGTGATCAGCATAGGGGGACGCAGCCTGTCGCGATACAGTTCAGATAAATCTCCCGATATGCCCTTGGGGTCCGGAAGTATATAGGAAGCAGAGACGGATGTGCGTAGGCAGCCTTTACTGTTAGTTAGCGTGTCGAACATTGTGCAGTTGACACCTTGAACAAGCAGAAGAATAGAAGTCAAGTTCCTATCTCTAAGTTGTCTGGTGGCGATCTGTCTTTAGTGTGCTTTAACGATGGTGTTTCATTTAACTAGTGAAGTTTCACCATTTCACAGCTCCGCCGTTCCATCATTTTTTTGCAGTTCAGCAATAGCCATTTCCCAATGGATTATACTAAGAGCAAAGGAGATTGACTAACCTCCGAGTCGCCATACTCAGAGATATAGATTAGATTTCTAAAGATAAAGCAGTCCAATTTTACTACGGCGGTCCGGGGGTCGACACGGCGTTTATCAGATGACGAGAACTATTCTCTCTAGAAAGATGAAGTGTTGGTCCTAACATTCCTGGATGTCTATTCTCTGGACGGGACAGGCTTTGTGATGGAGGTTCGCACCGATCATGTGCACGGATGTGTTTTTGGGTGGAGAGGTTGTGTTCTATCTTCTCTATGGAGGTTGCTAGCTACGGTTCACCTTAAGTAGTGACAACTCTGCTCATACATGTGATAGCTCTCTGTCTCCGCATATAGCCCTATGTCACCGCATATAGCCCTATGTGACCGCATATGCCCTATACATCTGTTCATCCCCTAGAACATTCCTGATGTCCACACTCTGGTGTTCTTCTATACATGTGAGCGTTCCCCGTGCCTCTGCTGGCTCCGCTATGTCTGTGCTCCTCTACTGGGATTAATATGCCATCACTTTGCGATCATTCCTGAGGAGAAAGCACTGCCGTTCGATGTTCGTACTTGCACATCGCAACCGGGAGAGAGTAGCTAAGAACCAGACTGTTGGGCTTCTTGCTAAGACGGGGCCGTTGGCCTGGTAGAAAGTATTCTGGAGGACATATTATAGACATTTCAAGAGTGGAAAAAGGTCTGAGTACACAAGGCCATGAATCCCAGACATTGTGAAGAGGCCACAGCCCATCATGTCATTATTAGCCAAGATGATTTTAGATATTGCGTGTCACCTGTGCGTGGAGTATCGCTTAGTCATGGAGCTGCCTGATGGCCATTGGTGGGAGTTCTCGCTTGTCTTTTCAAATGTCCCTTCTCGCTTGCTTTTCACCAAGTGTTTCTTTTGAGAGGGTGATACGGTATGAGTAGGTCATGATAGCGGGATAGGAGACCAACGGAAGGCTTTTTTGCTGTTGTAAGCCCTCAATGCGTGACCTCTAATACAATTAGTTGATTCCGGCAGTGATGCACTCTCTTACATGATATCGCTCTTCCCAAGGCCCGGATTGCCGCGGCAGAATAAGGTGGGACGACTAGCCTCATCCCCCAGACAACCATTATGCCATTGTTGGAAATCCAGGATTTCAAGCAGCCTGGCTCCTATACTGTCGACTCACTGTGCTCCAATGACTAGATATCATACAGGTGGCTCTAATTGGGATAGCCAGACTAATATTTTAGCCTTGTTATCCGGAGTGGAGTCGTCAAAAGTATTATTGCAAGAGTCATGGTTATTGCTGGGAGCTTGAAATATTTTTCAATTTCTACCTCGGGGGATGCAATTGAGACCAGGATGATGATTAACTTGGGGTCTACACATGTGCCTTCTCGGGATGAAGGACAAGGGGGGCGGTTGCTGATGACATTTCAGCTGTAGGAGTGGTATGTGATCAACGTATGGTGAGAATCTTGGGTGCCAACACGCTAAAAGCGAGTCATGGAGCATGAATCCTACGCTAGATACGGTACCGTAAAAACTGTAATGATTGAGTGTGCTATGCAGTCGAGAATTCCCTACTTGACAAAAGGGGTGAAAAGGACCGCCAAAAAAGAGCGCCTCAGCCCCTATGACCCACATGAAAAAACGAGACCTTGCCAGAGGGGTCAACTCTAACAACACCACTCAATTATTAGAGTTTTTACAGTAGTGAAAACACAATAACCAGGCAAGTGTATCTACCGTGCAGAATGAAGAAAGTAGATTAGAGGCAAACAACTGTCACTAACAAGAATTCTCAAGTAGAAAGGAAAACCACACAAGTCACAATGAATTCAAATCCGCTAAACTACACAAACTTTTTATCTGGGGCCAACTCACAGAACCGCACGGAAGAAACAAAAATCTCACCGCAAGAAAGCTCAACCTTACAGGTTCTCCGACTAACTACGTATCATACAGGATAAATTTTCCTTCCTCAATCCACAGTCCAACAGTTCCTCTATTGTGCTGTGTTTCCCCGTCAATGCTGTCGTTGTGGTGGGGAAAAGCGCGAGAGAGGTTAAAGATCGCAATTTACAAAGAGCCCCCTGTCTGCCAAGACTAGGCAACAGCGACCCCTGAAGAAATGCGACACCTCCTCAGACCAAGTTCATGAACCTCTATCTATTCTCTCTAAGTTATTCGCTGATAAGCAAAAAACTGTTAGTTAGAATAGCTAAATTTCATTCGTAACAGTAGGATTTACAATAGGAGGAGAAACTCGTACATATGACACCCCAACATGCAGTGCGAATAATGGTAGTAACTAGAAGAGTGAGGTTCAGTCCAAGGGCAGCGCGTGGTTTCAGTGGAATTTTCTTGGCACCTGAGAGTATCATCGCTAGGCCTGGGGTGCTGCTGGAACAGAGCCCCGCTGTTAGTTCAATAAACTACACCCCGATTTTCTTCTGCTCCCAAGACTATCATCAACCAATACTTCTCCGCTTCGACAGCACAGGCAATAAACAGTCAAAAAATGTCTCAATATAGCATCACAGAGAGCAACAACTGCCTCAATACTACGAGCTCTTATAATACTACGAATAGTAATGTGTGGAACAACTGTACCGTCGCCGATGATTTATCTCCACTCCTAACTTGGCTATCCCTACTTGACCCCAGCCTGTGGCATAGCGAAATTCAAGAGCGCCGAGTCAATGATGTCGGGGAATGGCTCATAGATATTCAGGAATTTAGAAGATGGAGCGGATTGAGTGGGAATGGTGAGGGTGATGAGACAGTTCTATTCTGCCATGGAAACCCGCGTGACGGAAAGATATTTATTAGGTAACCCGAATTATTCTCCAGAGAGAGTAGTGACCTGGTACTAACATGGTTCGATTCCAGTTTGCCGGTAGTGGACAAGCTAAGCGACCGGACTAAAGGACAAAACGCAGCAGTTTAATGTTTTTACTTTGATTTTGCCGCGCGAAAGGGGCAGACAGCCACCACGATGCTAGGTTCCCTACTTAAGCAGGTGTTCAGTGGAATGGGAAGGGTCACGGAGGATATATCGCGGGCCTTGCAGGAGCAAAACAAAGCCGTTAGCGGACGCAAACCGCAAATTAGTCATATCGTGAAGATGCTGCAACTTATGACATTCTCACGGCCCACATTTATGGTCATTGACGCTCTCAATGAATGTACTGCTGTTCAGCGATTTTGGCTATTTGATTCGTTGAAAGAAATCCTCGAGAAGTCCCCGAAGGCGCGAATATTCGTGACCGGAAGGCCTCATATTCAGGCCCAGATTGAAAGGTGCCTCGCCGGACGAGCAGTAAGTGTGTCAGTTGGTCCGGCGAAGGGGGACATCATCAGATTCCTTCGTGTAAGAGTGAGGGAGGACGTAACAGCAGATGCTATGGATGAGGCTCTGGAAGCAGAGATTTTGGAGAAGATTCCCGCAAGTGTACCCGAAATGTGAGTAGTGGCCCCAGTGCCCAGAATCCAATACTATCCCACTGGCCAATATATATATTTTGGTTTCTACTCGTTTCTTTGAACATTGAAGCAATCTTGGAAGAGGCAACAATATATCGGAGACGAGAAAAGGTGACAAAAATGACTCCTGGGCTGGGGTTGGACGATGTCTACGGAGGCATGATCGAACGGATAAAAGCGCAGGGTTGCAATAAATCAAGACTCGGGATGGAAGATTTGATGTGGATCAGTCATGCGCAGTGGCCATTGATAACAGATCAGCTCTGCCATGCCCTTGCAATCGAGCTGGGCTCCATGGATTTCAATTCCTGCAACATACCTTCGATGGCGACATTGGTGAGCTGCTGTCAAGGGCTTATTACTGTGGATAAGGAAGCATCAACAGTGCGACTGGTGCATTTTACCTTCAAAGAGTATTTTTCTGCCCACTATGATTCTTTTTAGTAGACCTTGTTTGGCCATGGCACAGATCTGATTGACCTATCTGAATTCCCAACAGGTCACGGCCCTTAAATTCCACGAATATTCTGGTCATCCTCATAGTCCAAAGGATTCCCATGCGTTTTTAGAGTATTGTTCTCTATACTGGGGGGTCCACGCGAAACAGGCTCTCTCGGACTGTGCTAGATCACTTGCCCTGCTGCTGCTTAACGAGTACGATGGCCACGTATCCACATACTTCCTTGTAGAACACATACGTTGTCTTGATCTTCTGAGTTGGACGGTGTCCAGAAGTATTAGTGGAGTGTACTACACATCATTCTTCGGAATTGTTGAGATTGTAGTCGCTTTAATAAAGATACGGGGTTGTGATACGAACAGAGGCCAGTATTTTGGAGATTCACCGCTTGCATCGGCTGCTCGTAACGGACATGAGGAAGTGGTGAAAATGCTGGTAGGGTGGGAAGGGGTCGACCCTGGCAAGCCAAATGATCAGGGTCAGACACCGCTCTCCTATACTGCTGGGTACGGGCATGAAGGAGTGGTGGGGATACTGCTCGGACGGGCGCAGGTCAACCCCGACATGAGAGATAATCTCGGCCGAACGCCTCTGTCCTATGCCGTTGGGCATGGGCATGAGGGGGTGCACATGATGCTACTCGGGCGGGGAGGGGTCAGCGCGGATAGGATAGACAACCTTGGTCGAATGCTGGTCTCGCACGCGGCTGGGAATGGATAGGAGATGATGATGAAAATACTACGCGGGTGGGAAAAGGTCGACCCAGACAAGCCCGATAAGGTTAGCAGAACACCACTCTCGCAAGCGGCTGAGAGAGGACATGAGGGAGCGGTGCACATGCGACTCGAGCGGCAACAGGTCAATCCAGGCAAGCCATATAATGAGGACAGAACACGACTCTGGTATGCCGCTGGGAATTGGCATGGCTCTGGCACCCCGGAGGAGGTGACGAAACTACTGCTTGGGCGGGAAGGGGTCAGCTCTGATAAGCCAGATAATGAGGGCAGAACAGCGCTCTCTCATGAGGCTGAGAGAGGACTTGAGGGCGGGGTCAAAATCCTTCTCAAGCGAGAAGAAGTCGACCCCGACAAGCCAGATTACTATGGCAGGACACCGCTCTCGCATGCCTCTATTGTCTAAGTATGGTTCTGTCGCTCCGGAGGGAGTAGGGAAATTACTCCTAGAGCGGGAAGAGGTCAACTCCCATCAGCCAGAAAATGAGGGCAGAACACCCCCCTCGCATGAGGCTCAGGCAGGATTTGAGGGAGCGGTGGAAATGGTACTCGATCGGGAAGAGTTCAACCCTGACAAGCCAGATAATGAGGGCAGAACACCGCTCCCTCGTGCGGCTGAGAGTGGACTTGAGGGAGCGGTGAAAGTGCTACTCGGCCAGGAAGAAGTCGACCCCGACAAGCCAGATAACGATGGCAGAACACCGCTCTCACAGGCCACTAGGAATAAGTATGGTTCTGTCGCTGCGGAGGGACTGTTGAAATTCGTACTAGAGCGGGAAGTGGTCAGCTCCGATCAGCCAGATAATGAGGGCAGAACTCCACTCTCGCATGCGGCTGAGGCAGAATTGGAGGGAGTGGTGAAAATGCTACATGATTGGGAAGAGGTAAGCCCTCACAAGCCAGATAATGAGGGCAGAACACCCCTCTGGTATGCCGTTGGGAATGTTGGGAATTGGCATTATTCTGTTCCAACAGAGAGGATGGTGAAATTACTGCTCGACCCTGAAGATGTCAACCCTGACCGGGCAGATAATAGGGGTAGACCACCCCTCTCGTGTGCGAGTAAAGCAGGATTTGACACAATAGTGAAAATGCTACTCGAGCGGGAAGAGGTAAACCCTGACAAGCCAGATAACGAGGGCAGGACACCGCTCTGGTATGCTGTTGGGAATCGCCATAATCGAACTGCGGGGCAGGTGAAATTACTGCTTGGGCGGGAAGGGGTGAGCTCTCATAAGCCAGAAAAGTAGCCACCAAACACCTCTCTCGCGGGCGGCTGAATCAGGATTGGTGGCAGCAGTCAAAATCCTACTCGAGCGGGAAGAGGTCAACCCCGATAAGCCAGACAATCAGGGCAGAACACCGCTCTCGCATGCTGCTGAGGCAGGATTTGAGGGACCGGTGAAAATGCTACGTGGTTGGGAACAGGTGAGCCCGTATAAGTTGGATAATGTCGGCCGAACGCCGCTCATGTTTGCAACTAGAGCTGCCCACGAGGGGGTGCTGACTCTTCCACAGTCTTGTGAAGCAGTAGCTCTAGCGCGCCCTACCGCCGAACACGCATCACCACCCAACGCTGAACACTCACCACCCAATGCTAAACACTCACCACCCAATGCTAAACACTCACCACCCAATGCTAAACACTCACCACCCAATGCTGAACACTCACTGCCTTATCGAAAACGCCAGGGTATCTTCTGATTCGCATTCCGAGGTTCGCGGAAGCAGTCCTAAGATATCATCCCTTTTTTCGCACAAGGAATATTAATCACATGTGAGTGCACCTATCCGTTATTACGGCCATCTCAAACTGGATATCTAATGTGGTTGGGTTAGGATTTATGAATTCTGTTTACGGCCGTTGGGAGGGCCTGGTCGGTCGGATGAAATAGTTCTACTCTGAGAACATAGATTGCAGTGTCCTAGCTTTCTATATAATTTTCCAAGCTGCTGTACATTCTTGCTTGCATGGTTTTTTTTCTCTTCATGTCCTACCCCCCCCGTCCCCAACTCTCCTCCTTACCTGATAGATCAACAACCGTAGCCAGAGGGCGTTTTGATTATTATTTATTTCTTAGATAGATAAAAAGCAGTGTACTATAGTATAGTGATTCTCGCAGCCCTTGTCAACAAGCAGCCTTATCTCGGCCATTCGGAAGGGCTATCCTGGGAATGGATATGATGGGATAGGGAGAAGTATGGTAACGAGATTTGTGAATAGACAATTTCGATTTATTAGATTGGTGGGGTTTGCAGGATTGGGAGGTTGTTTCTCACAATGTAAGGTCAGGATATGGAGAGTCATGGTAAATGGAGATGAAGTGGAGGCTGAAATGATTTTGATATCCGGATTATGGGGGAGCTTATCGCAACTATCTGCTTCTACCACCCAATTACTAAAGTGTCCGGATAAAGTTATAGAGCAACTGTGTGGGTAGTCAGATTATGTACTGTACTCTGCTGAAGCACTAGAGAATCTAACCACCTAGGTGCGAAAGAAACACCATTTGGCTGTTTTATTGGTACTACAGGATCGCGGCGCATATAAATGCCCGTTTCTAAGCCCTGATTTATAGCACAAGTCAAGTACTGTTCCTTTTACTTTTTTCCAACTATGATAGCTACCCACGAAAACTCCAATTGACGGGACCTCTCCCACTACTCACATGATTATTGCGGTTGTGGGTGAAAGCCGAGTCCTGTATCAACGAACGCCAGCCGGGCCACTCAAACCCGGGAGTAGCGTTAAAGCCATTTGATTTATTCGGCAAAGAAATCCGCTACTCTTCTCAATGGATACCAGAAATTTTCCAATCATGCCCACCCAATATTCCACCTCGAGGAAGGTATTAATTGTGCAAAAATGACAGTAATAGAATATTATAGTATTAGAAGCGTTGAGTGGCGCGGATGGCAGGAGGCGAACAGATGAGGCAACACAAAAGTGTGGACGTGTATGGATAGTTGTAGAAGCCCGCTCTTAGTTTTGTAGCGGTTACCCTTGCTAACAACCTGCAAAGAATGCAGCTTCCCACATCCCTCACTGCCAATCTAAATGACCAATTGCTTCACCACCACCAGGTATCTCGCACTGATAGTCTTTCCACGGCTCCCGAGATCAGTTAGACCTCCGGGGCGGGGTATTGCACACTCGGTCACTTAGTGCGTCCTAACCAACTCTTAAGAGGGTGTGAAAAACCACGCGAGTGACATGGAAGCTAACCTGATTTGAGGCATGGCCAAAATTTTATACTTAGCCTGTCCAAAGATCATGGAGCTCTTCCTCGCACTACTGTACTCAAATAGTCTAAGGTAGAAAGAGGCCTCGGGGAATCTAATTTCCCCCCATTATCAACACAGCCGAACTCAGCCCACATAATCAGGTAAAAGCACCACTACATGATAAGTGACCACATCGGCAATCATTCACTGCATCTCTTTATGCTTGGGGGTATGGTGGATCCGTCGAGGCTTATCTTCCTATTGAAAGTAGTGTTTGCCGATAGGCGAGCGGGTCTGGGAGCTCAGGCCGTCTCTTGTGCAGACACCCTCTTGGACTGTAGGAAACCGCAGTTCAATGGCCACACATAGTGCAGGATGTGCCCGCACTGAGGCCGCGGCAGTGTGCGTATGCACTAGTCAAAGGACGAGCAACCTCTGTTTTTCTTTCCTTCTTGTCTTCTCTCACGGCGAACCTTTCTTCCTGTACACAACCTTTTCCTCACGTATTTCTTTTCCATTGACTTATTACAAGCAATCATGATCATCATCTCTACTCAAGCGGGTTCACTCCACTACGCACAATCTGCGCCTTAAACCATTACCGGTACCTCTGTAGCCACTATTTTCAACAGTAAATGTATATCTCCGTTTCCCCGCCATTGCTAACAGATCAGGCCCACTAAGCCTTGCCGGGTCACTCAAAGTTTTCTGCTTTTTTTTTCGTAGTAATTAAGGGGCAGGGGGCTCGCTTGTTGAGTAGCCTTTCGACATGGGCCCGGAGGGTTCTTTCCAGTTGATCTCGCGACGCTCACTATTACGGTGTTGGGCATTTGGTGATTTTAATTTTGCCCCTGCAGCGAGAGAACAGAGGTTGTCTTGACAACACGTTCCAGTTGTATCTTTGTAATAAGCGGTTTGTTCAACTCATTTAAAGGTCCCAAACAGTCTGGATCGCTAACTTGGTCATTGCGTATTGACTAGGATTTCTTGACCGAGCACGGGGCATCAGCATCGACGCTTATAATTGGAATTGGCGGGGTTCCGTTGTGTCTCATCGAACGCGTTGTGGCGCGCCCCACAGTCCTCCTATACTTTCCTCGGACTTACGTTCCCGAACGGTACCTTCCCGAACAGGACATTCACAAGTGAGACCTTTACGATGTTGGAAATGATTCTAGTCGCCATACCTTTCCGATATTCCCTTTGTTTTTTTGGCTACCTTCTGGAGACGCGCTTGTTTGTGGCTTCGGGAATGCAATTAGTAATCGGGCATGTGTTTGTGGAAAGCATTTCGAATGCAGGAATGCACGAGAGTTTTGGAACTGGGCACCTGGCTGGAGAAAAGCGGGAACACCGTAGAGCCAGCTTGAAAGAGCCGTATGCCCGAAGGAAATTCTAGAGTTTCTTAGCGCCCCGATATGGAAAGGGGGACACAGCTGGAAGAGCCCGGCCGATGGAAGGATAGGAGTACATTGTGATAATTATATATCTTGTTGAAAATGGTGCTGCTCGCCATATTCTCATGATAGTTCCTTTGTTCAGATAGCTTCCGAGAGCACACTTGCTTGTGTCTTTGGATATGCGCTGGGGATGCGGGCATATGGCTCCGGCATCGGGGATGGGTTTAGGCTCACTTTGGATTCGGGTATACGGTTGGGCTTTGCGCGTTTGGTTTGTTCATTCGGGAAAGCATTTCAGATGCAGGAATGTGCGCTAGTTTCGGGATAGTGCAGCATTCGGAGAAGCAGGGAGCAAAGCAGAGGGAAAAGCCCAGGGAAAAGCTGGGAGAAAAGCCGGGAGGTGAGGGGAAGCACTGTATGGCTAGTGTGAGAGGGCTGGAAGCCCGGTGGCAGGAGACAGTTTGTTTTCCTTTTAGTTAGCCGGGAGTGCTCAAGGGGGGAAGGAGAGACTCACATGGAGTAGTGTAGTGCCTCATAGATAGATATGATGGATTAGTGGTTGATATATACTGCAGTAATCGCTCATAGTTAGTTAGAGAGTTGAGAATTGAGTCGATAGAGTCGTCGTTGAGCGTGAGCCTGACGTTGTGAGTGTGGGGGGTTTTCCCGGCACTGTGCGATGGTCTAGGTTGTGATTTGCTTCGCATTTGCGTTTTGTTTCACCAATTGTCACTCGCGGTAAATCGTTTCGCCACTGTGGGAATTTGCCCCAATCTGCGGCAGCGAAATGGTAAGGACTCCTGTGCAACTTTAACGCGCAGTGATGTTTTTCTTCTTGCTTAACTAAACGAAAGGGCCAAACGGTCGAACATTTGTAGTCCGACTGTAATATATAGTGGTAATGAAACATAAGGTCAAGGGAAACAATATGAAAAATGAGAGATAACAGAGGTCAGAAATGCAGCATTGATGAAGCTCTCAAAGCATAGAATGAGAGGAAAGATGAATAGCCCAAGTCCAACTCAGATAAGATTTGTTGAAGGTTATAATGCTCCGCATACTCAGCCTACCTGACATGCACATACCCTAGTATCCCGTTATTGTTCAGACATTGAGGTTCGGAAAATGCGCTCAGGATTGATACTATAGTAGGGGCAAGTTCTTTGATGCTACCCGGCGTGGTCAGCACAGGTGCAGCCTATCCCAATACCGTTGAGAGAAATCTCAGAATATGCACTTGGAATCGGTGCAGCGCTAGATGTATATGGGAGGGAAAGACAGATGCGCGGAGCCTATGCAGCGTGAAGAAGGTTTCTTTGTGACGTGTGTTCTATTCTTTGTTAGCAGGATAGTTTAAGGGGAGGGGAAGAGGAACATTCGTAGAGGAGGGGACGTGCGTGGAAAAAAAGTCGAGTAATGTCATGATCAATAGAAAGATGGAGGATTAGAAAGACGGCTTTGTTGTTGTTCTATCTATACTCCTGCCTTTACGGTTGGTTAGTTGAAGAGTCGAGCATTGTGGAGTGAACATGGTGAGCAAGCAGAAGAATAGAAGTCAAGTTCCTATCTCCAAGTTGTGTGTTGGCGATCTTCCTCTTGTTTGCTTTAATGTTGGGGTTTTGTTTAACCACCACAGTCTCGTTATTGCACCGTTCCACAGTTTTTCGCAGTTCAGCTGTACACATTTCTGGACGAATCAGTCTAAGACCAAAGGATATTGACTGGCCTCCGAGTGGCCATATTGAGAGATATAGAGTACATTTCTGAATATAAGGCAGTCTTATATTACTACAGTGCCCAAGGGGTCGACAAGGTGTTTATCGGATGACGAGAATTGTTCTCTCTGGAAAGACAGAGTGTTAGTCCTAACATTCCTGGATATCTGTTCTCTGGAGTGGACAGGCTTTGCGATCATTCCAGTGGAGAAAGCAAGGCCGTTTGATGTTCTTACTTAGACTTTGCAACTGGGAGAGAGCAGCAGACAACCAGAATGTTGGGTTTCTTGCTGAGATGGGCCGTTGGAGGGATAGAAAGGATTCCGGAGAACATATTATGGACCTATCAAGAGCACAAAAAAGTCCTTAGTAGACGAGGCCATGAATCCCCGACATCATGAAGAAGTCACAGGCCATCAGGTCATCATTAGCCAAGATGATTTCAGATATTGTGTATCGCCTGCGCGTGGAGTATCGCTTAGTCATGGAGCTGCCTGATGGCCATTGGTGGGAGTTCTCGCTTGTCTTTTCAAATCCCCCTTTTCGGTTGCTTTTCACCAAGTGTTTCTTTTTAGGGGGTGATACGGTATGAGAAGGGCATGATGGGGGGATAGGAGACCAATGGAAGGCTTTTTTTCTGTTGTAAGCCCTCAATGCGTGACCTCTAATGCCATTATTTGATTTCCGGCAGTGATGCACTCTCTCTTACATGATATCGCTCTTCCCCAGGCCCGGATTGCCGCGGCAGAATACGGTAGGACGACTAGCCTGATCCCCCAGACAACCATTATGCCATTGTTGAAATTCCAGGATTTCGAGCAGCATGGCTCCTATACTGTCCACTCACTGTCCTCCAATGTCTAGATACCATACCCGTGGCTATAATTAGGATTGCCACACTACTATTTTAGACTGGTTATCGGAAGTACAGCGGTTAAAAGCATTATTGAAAAAGTTAGGTTATTGATGGAAGCTTGAAATATTTTTACATTTCTACCCACGGGGATGCAATTGAGACCAGGATGTTGATTAACTTAGGGTCTACAGATGTGCCTTCTCAGGATGAAGGACAAGCGGGGTGGTTGCTGATGACATTTCAGTCGTAGGAGTGGTAAGTGATCGAGGTATGGTGAGAATCTTGGGTGCTGTTGTAATATCCGATCGGATTATGTGAACGGAACTTGGACGAACAAGTCATAATAGAAAGTAGTGAAAATCTCTTATTGTGATAACACTCGTTAATTCAATAATAAGCAAGACATAGCGCAGCTATAGACAGTATTCCCCACGGTCCAGTCTGTCCGTCTTTTGCCTAGGACGGGATGGAGGCCAAATTTGCGGCCCTTGGACCAGACGGACGGCAGATTGTAGTCTGTCCTAACCCATGCCAGGGACAGACGGCCCGGCACTACAGGTCTCAGTTGAACTGCTATTTTTAAATTTCCAAGCCGGGAGTCTCTGCTTGAAGAAACAAAACATCTTTATTAAAACGCTATCATCATACCGTAAAATCTCTTCACATCCACTATCTCTATCAGCTCCCAATCTCCCGATTCTCGGTCAAAAGCCCCCAAGAAGGATTCGTGCTTTCCTGACACGGTATAGTCTGAGTCATTCTGTCTTGTTGGATCTCGTTAGCTTGACAAACTAAACCTGTTGTCGGCTGATATCGCAATTTACAGGGACATTTGTCACAGCTCGGAGATAGTGTATTTCACGAGATTATACAGTATTTGGATATCAGGTATCAATTTTCTCATCAATCAACCAAGCTGTGCGCTCATATGCGATTCCAGTTCTGGGCACCAGAAGCCTGCCCTAGTTTCCCGCCTAATATTACCGCTCTGTCCTCCACATCCCCAAGCATATTTTCTTCTCTTATCAAATGTAGGATGCAACAGCTAAGCGGATCGATCAATCACACATTATGAATACTGTAAAAACTCCTGTCATTTGCTATCTCCGAATCTACTACCCAGAAGTCTTCAAACGGGTCAGTCCTTTCCTGTGCGGGATCAGATCAGCGATCAGGACGTTATTAAATCTTGTTAACCGACACATGTGATTCTATTAACCTGTCAAACTAAACCTATTAGAAGCTGATGGAGATAGCAAATCGAAAGTATTTTTATGAAATACCTGTAGGGGACGCCCATCCTCACTCAGCATGGCAGGTGACGGCGGGTACCTACAGGTGACCCGTCAATTACAAACACGGCCAGGCCCTACCGGAACTTACCATTTCCAGAAAGACTGCAGGGCCCGGCCGTCAATCTACTGTCCTGAAGTTAATATCGAGGACAGACGCCAAGGCCCTGCAGTCCGGACAGGACGGTGGGGAACACTGAGCGAGTGTGGAAGATGGAAAGGCCAGAATAGAAGCAGGGGCATGCGTGAAAGAGTATAGAGGTATGTGGTAATCGATGGAAGGATAGGGCTCGGTGGGCTGATGGAAGATATCGTTGTTTGTTTTCATATATACTCCTGTCTTTACCAGGAGTTGAGTTGGTTTCGTTAGTGAGTATCGTGAGAGAGTTGTGTGGTGTGTTGTTGAAGAATGAAAGGGTTTCCCCGCTTCTGTACGATCGTTAAGTCCTATTCTTTGCCTTGGAGTTTATTGTTTCGTCTCACGCCCAGTCACTGGCCGCCATTATTGGCAATTCAACCATAGCCGATTTGTAAAACAATCAGTAGGGATAAGTACGGTTTTTATATAGCTCACAATCGCCTTACGAATCCTATACCATCACACACTACATGTCCACCATCTACAAAAAGGTTTATGTATTGTTTATCTATCGCTCGTGGAAGAAGGTGAGGGGGGGCAGAAACCGAAGAAAGAGATGTCAAAGGGAGGAAGGAAGGGCTCCCAGGCTGGTATTCCAGCTGAGGAAAAATTAAATATGAAAGTATGAAGACTGCAAGCTATACACCAAACCTTCTGACACTAACAGAACTATTTGACTGCAGACCGAACCCTATGGTACTTTGTAAACAGAAACTCATGGGTTAGGGTTAGGAGTTAAGTATATTGATCTTAGAGACAGGACCATAGCAGCTAGGCTAACCAAGGACACAGCCAGTCCGAGCACCATCAAGTCTAAGCAGAACACTACATGTAAGGAGACAACTACATAAGTAGATGCAACCGAGATGAAGGAAACAACTAAAGAACCAGAATGAAGGATGTATACAAGGCCAACATCAGGCACAAGAGAGCGTACTAATACCTAAGTATTAGTGCCCTCACGAAGAGGACATCCTAGCAGGAGACCTGTGACATGTGCAAAAGACTGGACATACAAGGCCTATCCCCAGGCAAACAAGATCAGCAGTACAAGGCCCTACCTGATGGCCGAGTAGGTGATAAAAAGAGGATTAGAAAGAAATACGTTCAAAAAGAAGTTGATAGTGAAAGCTTTTGTCAAAACCAACAGTTCGACCAAAATGATGTATGTGAGATACGCAAAGAAATAAAAGAAGAACTTTTATGAAAACAAATAAACAAGATAACAGATCAATATTTAAACTCAGCTTCAAGTATCAGAGAACAAACAGAAAACACATGAAATTCAAGTAAGAACAGAAAATAGAACATATGTTTAGTTAAATTAACACAAAAGAAATAAGATAAAAAGACAAGGAACAAGGTTGCAAAAATCATGAACTTTTGAAAAAGAAATTGTGAAATCAATCAAGTATATGAAAATAGAGGATAAAAGGAAAAACATTTTTTGGTAATATTGAATAAATAGAGTCCTAGATGTGAGAAGCATTAGTTCTCAAGTGAGTGGACATACTATGTGTGGAAGAGTCGAGTATCGTTCGTGCCTGGTTCCAGAGTCGATGGTTTAGAAGATAGTCCATGATTGTATACTTGGTGTTTGAGTCAATAAGATAGCGGTCAATTTCATAAATAAACAGTTGATCTTCCGTCAGGCCAGGGTCCGAATATGGCATACAGGTTGTATGTTCTCGATCAAACCTGTCTCCGCAAAGGCATTTTCCTCCCCAACCAAATACACCTCGTCGCCATGCAAGAAATCGTGCCTGATCTGCAGCAGGTGCTGTAAGTACCACATCACAGGCAAGACTTGGTACCCTGACTGTGACCATGGAAACCTGTAATAGCTTGGGGGAGTGTGGACCAATAGTTGTATGGATTTGACGGAATTTCTCAAGGGATAAATCCCCTAGGATCAAATCTCTGAGAGGTGGGATTGGTGTCTGAGACAGTTTGGAAAGGTGCGGGGAAAATGCAGATGGGGGGTTGAAAATCTGAGGAAGAAGTGGGTCACGGTTATGCACTCACATACGGTGCTTCAAGTTGGGATACCTGTTGCTATGATCCAAGATAGACGGTAGTGGATTGGTGGGTAACATAGCCATAAGATGCAAATAAAATCTGGTAAAAGGTTGCTCAGCACGATCAACCAAGGGTAGGAGGCCTAGAAGGTGTGAAGTAACATGTGGTCTCTTTGCTTTGCCTCCTGCAATCCAGGTAATACAATTGTTATAAGAAGTGTTGATGTATTTCCAACCGTTGCATATAGCGATTCGGTCGATAGTTGGCATAATGTAGGTGGACTGAATATTCAAGAGTTCGTAGAAGAATCCTTTTGAATATATTATACCGAATTCGGGGGGCCCATGTGGCCGAAAACCAACGCATTGCAGCAAGTGTTCTCTCCACCCGGTGGGACAGTAGATTTCCTTTATCATGGAAATCAATTCCTGTACTTTTGAACAGAACTCCTAAATGCCGATAGGAGGCAACAGAGGGGATAAACTGGCCGTTGAGAGTGAGAAAGTATGGACAAGGTTGGCTGGCAGCTTGATTCGTAATAATATAACCACATTTGGGTATATTAAAAGACATACCATAGGAATCAGCCCAGTGAGAAGCAGTGTTGATCAGGCTTTTGGCTTTGTTAACCGTAGGGGCAATAAGAACTCCATCATCGGCAAAGAATAAAGCAGATGGACAGGGGGGTTGACCATTCCAGTTGAGGGTCTGTAATAGACTATGGATAAAGTGGTTGAATAAGATTGGAGATAATGGGGAGCCTTGAAGAAGTCCACAAGTTCGAGCCTTTTTGGGTGATTGTAACATGTGTACATGATCCGGTAACAGTACACAGGAGCGGGCAGTGCAGGATCTCCTATGTTTAGTTCATTTATATTTGGTTTATTTGATTTGATTTCCGCTTCGCCACTGTCTCTGAGTCAGATAGGCTATGCTATCATATTGCTATGTTTAGTTTCCTTTGTTGGAAGTTTATATTTAGGATTCCGGGTATGGAATAGCCATGTAACACTGGCGAAGGCTGAGCACTGTTTGTTTGTTTCTTTCTTTGGTCTTGCAGGATTACAGGTTTCCGGTATGTGCGCAGCTACTAGTAATGATAGTGATTGCAGGAAGGCTATTGCTCTTGGGTTTTGTATTTAAACCAGTCTCCTGGCCAGCAGGAGACAGCAGACTTCGACAGACCTTTAGTCTAAGAATACACTTGGTTGAACGGCAATCCCTGAGTCCCTGAGTTCAACTTGTCCTTCAACTATTATCCTTCTAGGTACCGGTCCCTTGAAGCCTCCTTTAGCACCAGCGCTAGCAAGTTTATCGCCGGCCCTATTGTATTTTAGTTAGACAGGAATAAACCTGTTCTACTTTTTTGCCTAGAGCAGGTGAAAACCCTTTGTTCTCAGGATTGGGAACAGCCTGGTAGGATTGATCACACTCCATGTATCTTGATAACTAGTTAGAAGCAGGAGCGGCAGGGAAAGGAACTCCCGGCTCAGGTGCTACATTCACAATAGCAGAACGCAGGAGCAGAAGCGTTACCAGGTCCGGTAGGGCCTACAATCGTCCTTCAGCAGAACCTACAAACGATACTTGAGAACTAATCACACAGGAACCAACCCCTTGGCCCTCGACAGGCTCAGCAGATACACCGGGTAGAACCAGTCACCTCCTTCCAGGAGATCTAGATACAGATTCACACGAAGATCACAACCTCACAGCTGAGGAACTCATTCAAAAGGAAGCCCGGCGGCTTGAGGAAAGAGCAGCAGCAAGAGCAGCAGCCCCGAAAGCTTCGGAAACTGAACGCCTACCAGAACGCCCCATTACAAGCAGGTGGCGAGCCCCTAGCATTCTAGGAGACTTTGGAAGTCAGACACCAACTGGAGCACCCTCTAGAGAGCCTAGAGAACAATCACTACCCGGTACATTTATCCCAGACACACCAGAAAGACCATCAAGATCCAGCAGCGCCAGAGAGCCCCCTGAACGACCAGACCCACCACCTCCAGACCCAGACCCACTTACAGGCACTATGGCAGACCTAGGCCCGGCCAGGTTGCCACCTCGCAAGCTCCCCAAACCACCTATGTTTAGCGGGGAAGGAGAAGACCTAAAGCCAGACAAACTCAAGTGATGACTTAGAACCGTCAAAAAGCATCGAGCAAGATCAGGACTGAACGACGACTCCCCTGGAGTGGCGGACTACTATGGCGCCTACACAGATGCCAAAGCCAACACCGCATATCAGACGCTAGACAAAGAAGTGGAGGACCTAACACTAGTGCAGTTAACCCAACGCCTTCAGCAGCTATTCGACGCCTCTACAAACACCGATGACACCTATCACAAGTGGCAGAATGTCCACCAGACAGCAGGTGGACAGCCAGCACGCATAATCAAGATAACCGGAGAGCTAGCGGACCTCAAGGGATCTCTTCCAAATGGATCCATCTCAGATTATGCACAGAAGCAGCGATTTCTCGATGCTATGGAGTCTAGACTACGCCGCAATGTTAAGCCCCAGCTCAGACCAGAAGATACCTGGGACCCAATGGTAGCTGTAGCAGAACGCTATGACGCTACCATGTATAGAACTGGTGGCGACAAAGGCAGCGATAGAAGCCAGGCTTCTAGCAGCAAAACCCATACACCAAAGAAACAGAGTACCTACTGCAAACCCGCCACTACATCAACGCCCAGGGATGCAGGCAAAGGAAAGGCCCGGCTAAGAAGAAGACCTATACCAAGTCCAACAAGCCAAGTAACGGTGAGATGGACCGCCGCAAGGCAGAAGGAGCCTGTTTCTACTGTGGTGAAAGCGGACACATGGCAAATGAATGCCCAAAGAAAGAAGTTAAGACCAACCATGTTCGCCTCTCTGAGGAAAGCCCAGACAGTAGCGAAGGCCAATATGAGCCCAATACAGACAGCACAGAGGAGCTAGATGGCAGTGGCTCTGTCAGGACCTACAAGACTACAGGAGGCACGCCTAAGGATAGGCCATTCCAATCACTCGAATTCACTATCAACATCAATGGCAAGCCCGCCAGAGCCCTCGCAGACACAGGTACCATTAGTGGTACTCTGATATCCAACAAATTCGTTACAATACACAACATCCCCTACACAGCTAGGAAGAATCCCGTTACTCTGAAGATGGCAGTTATAGGATCGCGATCAACTAGCAATTTCTCTGTTGATGTTATGATTCAGCTAGGCAAGATGAGAGTCAACAAAGTGCCTATGCTAGTCACGCCAGTATCAGACTATGATATCCTCATCAGTATGGACGATCTCATAAGCCTAGGAGGGCTCATCGATTGCCAAAAGAACAGCATTTACTTCTCCAAGTACAAGGTCAGAGTTACCTGTGACGGAAAATCCAGAGAATCTAGATCAGCCATGACGAAGCCACAGGAAGTACCAGACTTCCTGGCGATGTTCCCAAAGGTATTTGTCAAAGAAGTACCTGAGGAACTGCCCCCAGCACGCAAGATAATGCACAGGATAAGCCTCATTAACCCGACGAAGCTTTTAACGACACCCACCTTCAAAGCCCCACAAGCCTTGATGCCCAAATACAAGGCATGGATCAATAAGCAGATGAACGCCGGTATACTCCATAGGACCAGTGTGCCCGGAGGAGCCAGCATGTTTGTAGAAGCCAAAAGCGATGGCAGAATCCGACCCCTGGTGGACCTCCCCTGCAGGAATGATAACACCCAGGCCGATCACACACAGATCCCACAACAGAATACTATATTAAATGCGGTAGCCAGAGGACGATTTCACAGCAAGATAGATCTCAGTGACGCCTACTTCCAGACCAGAGTGCATCCAGATGATGTGAAGTACAATACTATCAAGACACCCTTCGGCGGCTTTACCAGCCAGGTCATGATGCAAGGAGACATGAATGCTCCCGGAACCTTTGTGAGGACTATGGAGGACCTATTCCATGACGATTTAGGCAAGAACATATGGGTCTACATTGACGATATTATTGTCTGCAGTGACACCTTTGAAGAGCATGTTAAGGACGTTACGAAGGCCTGCAGTAAGCTGCAGAATGCCGGCAATTATGCCAACCCAAAGAAAAGTGTTTTCTTTGCCACAAAACCCGATATTCTAGGCCATATGATAGACCACGATGGCATCCACCCTGCACCAGAGAAAATCCGGACCATAATGGACTGGACAAGACCAGAGAGCTAGAAAGAACTGCAGCGATTCAATGGAATGGTTAATTATATCTCGCAGTTCATTCGCCACATCGCCACCATCACAGCCCCGCTCACAGAACTAAGTGGGAACGCGGAATGGCTATGGACGGATCTGCAGGAAGCAGCCTTCGAAGCGGTCAAGCGAGCTGCAGATAAGCACAAAGTCCTAAGACCGATCGACTATAATAAGCCAGATATGATATGGCTTTTTACCGATGCAACCCCTACAGGTACGGGCGCTTGGATAGGCCAAGGACCCACCAGAGATGCAGCCAGACCTGCAGCATTCCACAGCAGGAAGCTGACGCGATCACAAAGCAACTACCCCACACACCAACAAGCAACGCTCGCAATCATTGAGGCTATGGAAGCATTCGCTCCCCATTTGCTACACAGGCAATTTACATTGGTTACAGACCACGAGAGTCTTACCAAGCTCATGACACAAAAGTATCTCAATGGACGACAGCAGAGATGGCTAACGCACATCAGTCACTTTGATTTTAAAATAGAATACCAGCCAGGAGGGAAGAATTTCCTAGCAGACTACCTATCGAGAATCGATGAGGGAACCCCAGGACCATTGGATACAAGCCTCAAGGACCCCACTATCGATTATGACAGCCTTGAGCTACCCAACCCTACCCAACCCCTACAGATCAATACACGCTACGCCTCCTCTACCGATTTCAGCATTGAATCAGACAACGCCATGTACCACTCAGGCGAAGCCCAAACCTCTCCCACTCTTACCAGCAGTGACTCTATCAGTCTCTGCCGCCCTGAATACCTTATGGACGAGATTACCAGCAATGCTGTGACTCGCTCCCAGAAGCCTAAGGCCTCTGCTTCCTCGCCAGCTACATCAAGCGCAGCCAGCAAGGATAGCAGAATATCGATTGGAAACTCTTGGGGTGATAATACAACTCTCCCAATCTCTACTGAAATGGAACGACGACACTCAGAAATGAGCTGGATGTCATGCACTGACGATGGGTGTGAAATTCATAAAAATAAAAAAAAAGGTGCAGGCTACTGGCCAAAGGACCCTAAGGTCCGGAAGCAGAGTAAGAAGGCAATGAGACAAGAGCAGGATAGGACTTCAATATCGGATACAGCCCTAGAGGCAGGCCAGGGCTCGCTCCCCGATATCCCATACCTCTCAGAAAGCCTCCCGCCTTTTCGTATGAATGATACCATTCTAGCCACACCACCCATCGCCTCGCCAGCCCTTAGCCCCCTTCTCAGCCAAGCAGGCTATGACTCCGATGAGGAAACCAATGCCAACCAATTCCTAAGCACCCTACACTCCCGCCTTATGGGTATCCTCGCCCAGCGAGTTAGACAAGCCATCAAGACCGACGCGCTCTACACCAGGGTCAAGGAAACCGATAACAAATTGCACTATTCCATCCGCGATGGCCTTCTACTTGCCCAGAACACCAATGGGTACGAAAACCTTTATATACCGGAAGGAGCTCTTGAGAAGGGGGTATCACTACGGGATTTCATCCTCAAAACGGTCCATGAAGGCCTAGGACCTTTCTCGGCTTACAAATGCTACTCCTATGCGGCTTGCTTCTTCTGGTGGCCACAGATGCGCCAGGACTTTGTCCTATACTGTCGGTCATGCGATAAGTGCCAGATTAACAACAAGCCCACTACCCTACCCTATGGGCGATCCGTTACCCTCCCTGACCCCGACGAAGCCTAGCAATCCCTAGCCATATACTTTCGCCGTCCCTTTTAACAAATCCAATGGCTATACATCTATCATGGTCATAAGGGACCGCTTTACCTCCTACACACATCTCATCCCACTCAAGGACGCTGCTACCTCTGAAAAGATCTTCAAGAAACTCAACAGCACTATCTTTGACCTCCATGGCCTCCCTCTCCGCATTGTCCTTGACCAGGACTCTCGCTTTACCTCAATGTTTTGGTCACAAATGATGAAGTCCCTTGGCATCCAGGGCTGGATGGCGACCCAATACCAGCATCAAACGAATGGGCAGGTTGAGGGAAGGATCTGTACCCTCAAACAGCTAATGAGGAACTTCGTTAACCCCAGACAGAATAACTGTTCCGGCGCCCTCCCCGGTATTGCAGCAGCCATGAACGGCGCTCCCATGAATCTCTAAGCGTCTCGCCATACGATGCCCTCTATTGACGCCCCTGCAAGATATTCAACCCAGTCCAGAGATCCGCCAGCAAGGTGCCAGCTGTGGACGATATCCTAAACGCCCATGAAGCAACAAGAATGGAAGTAGACATGGCCAGAAAGCATGCTACCTTCCGCCAGACTGTCCAGGCAGACAAACGGCGCAAACCCCTAACTGAACCCTTCAAGAATGGTAGCAGAGTTCTTGTTAGAGGCCGCCCTTATACCTCATCCCCTCGACGATCCAAGAAGCTAGAACCACGCTGGTTCGGACCTTTCAAGGTCCGAGAACACTCACCTGACACAGACAACTACAAGTTACACCTCCCCCCCAGAATGACCCGCCAGAAACTCTACTTCCACGTCTCCTCCCTTAAGGAATACAGAGGGAACGATCGCGATAGATTCAAGTCCCGCAGAATGGACAAGCCAGCACCTATCCTAATCGACAATGCAGAAGAATGGGAAGCAGAGCAGATCCTCGACTACCGCCGCCAGAACAACAGGCATGAATTCCTGGTTCACAGAAAGGCTATGAGCGAGTGGACAACTCCTGGGAACCTGTCGAGAACCTCGACCACCCCCTGGAACTCATACAGGAATACTGTAATGCTAACCACCCAGCAGAACCAACGCCCCAGATCACCTCCCACTACATTAAAGCTTCCTGGAAACCCATGCAAGTCTCCGCTACACCCTGCACTGCAAACGATTGCCCAGACGACTTCTGGGAACCCTGTGACGATGAGGAATATGATTCTAGCGGCTCTGAGCAGGACTATTTCCCTACCGATGACGACAGCCTCTTATGGCACACCGACGAGAGCGCTGAGGACAGCCAAGACTTTGGAATCATTGTTGATTTTTCAGAATCAGGGAATGTAACATGTGTACATGTTCCGGTAACGGTATACAGGAGCGGGCAGTGCAGGATCTCCTATGTTTAGTTGATTTATATTTGGTTTATTTGATTTGATTTCAGCTCCGCCACTGTCTCTGAGTCAGATAGGCTCTGCCATCGTATTGCTATGTTTAGTTTGCTTTGTTGGAAGGTTATATTTAGGATTCCAGGTATGGAATGGTCATGTAACACTGGCGAAGGCTGAGCAGTGTTTGTTTGTTTGTTTCTTTGGTCTTGCAGAATTACAGGATTCCGGTATATGCGCAGCTACGGGTAAGGATCGTGATTGCAGGAAGGCTATTGCTCTTAGGTTTTTGTATTTAAACCAGTCTCCTGGCTAGCAGGAGACAGCAGACTTCGACAGACCTTCAGTCTAAGAATACACTTGGTTGAACGGCAATCCCTGAGTCCCTGAGTTCAACTTGTCCTTCAACTATTATCCTTCTAGCTACGAGTCTGTTGAATCCTCCCTTAGCACCAGCGCTAGCTGGTCTATTGCCGGCCCTATTGTATTTTCGTTAGACAGGAATAAACCTGTTACAGTGATGGACAACCGTTAACAATAAGGGAAAAAGACATGTTCTGATACATAAGCTGATGGATGAGGTGGAGTACGAGAGGATTCATGCCCTGTTGCTTGAGTTCCTTTTCCAGATATATCCAGCCCACCTTATCAAATGCGGAGGCGAAATCCAGGAAGGCAATATGCCTTGCAGCATCAGCCTCAATTAGATGATGTAGTGTGAGAACATTGGTAAGCGTAGAATAGCCTGACCGGAAACCAGCCTGGATACCAGAATAGGTCAAAGTACCAGATGAGGATACAATAGCAAGGATCAAGCATTCGAACAATTTGCGAAATAAGCCGAGGAGGCTGATGGGACGTGAGTTGGTTGCTGTGTATGGCTTCTTCGAATCCTTGCACAAAGGATATATTATCGCTTGATTCCATCGATTGGGTGTTTTTCCGCAACACAAGCATGCATAATAGAGTTGATAAAGATGGTCAGGAAAGGTTGGATCGTGAGGTTGTCGCAATATGACAACAGTTATCCCATCACTGCCACAGGAGGACGTAGTTGACATTCGAGTGAGCTGCAACTGGATTTTGTCCCTCGAAATTGTATCTCGTAGCCCAGATGCAAGTACTGTAGTCTCATGAAATGGTTCAGATAAAGGAGTCGTAGTGGATCATGGAGGATGTGGAGAATTGTGGTCAGGAAAGATTGTAGATTGTACAAGCTGAATTGGCGAGAATGGAGAATTGGTGATAGGTGCAACGCTATTCAAGATCTGGAAATAGTGTTCAATACACTCTTCCATAGGAGTTGATATTGAAGAAGAGCTAACAAGTTGCACACTATTACCCTAGCGGGAATAGCTTACCTAATATTTAAGAGCGAGGTATATGGCTTCATAGGATGACCACATATCCGAACCCAAGCTCCCGGAGTTATGAGCTTCACAGAGGCATCTGGAAGACGAC
>Ga0307509_10003021_pt1 | contig 26276 bp, 14 predicted proteins | sample 10_EM_MG_FD_202245 | JGI IMG/M metagenome (GOLD analysis project Ga0307509, IMG submission 202245) | Populus trichocarpa ectomycorrhiza microbial communities from riparian zone in the Pacific Northwest, United States - 10_EM | ecosystem: Host-associated > Plants > Roots > Unclassified | place... | reverse complement strand
ATCTTTAAAGATTGATGCTGTATTTTTACCTTAAAAAAAAAAACCCACTTTTTTTAAAAAAAAAAAAAAAAAAAAAAAAAAAAATCTCATGGAAACAATATTAGTACTTCAAGAGTCCAACTTATCTGAAACATGTCTAGTCACATCCTATAATACACCATTCCTGCAGAGCATCAATAAACTAGAGATTTCACTGCTGTTGTAGCAAGAGTGGCAATCGAATACTTCTGAACGAATAGCTATAGTATCCTGAGACATCACCTCTAGGGATACTCTCAAATTCAAGGATGACAAGCTTGGAAGGACAGGCTGAGAATGCAAGTATCTCGGGATGAGAGGAGGGCCCTACACAAAACAAGCAGGCCCTATGGGTCACAGGGGGCCGGCAGGTAATTGACGGCTGTACAAGTAATTTGCAGGCTATATAGGTAATTAGGGAGGACTGCAGATGACAGATGTGGGCTGCAGGTCCATTTTGAGAGTTACAGATTCATAGAGGATGTAGACAGCAACTCAGAGTCACCCTCTTAGACAGTAGTCTTTCCCAAAGGATGGATGCCCTTGCTGTATAGCTTGAGACACACTCTTGAGACTGAGTATTGTAGGTGCCTACAGAACGGAAGGAAGTCTCACGATATATTTTTAATGGGGGCCGTCTGGGAAATTAGCGGGATGGGGGGCTGGGGTAAGGGAATCCAGAAAAAACACACCCGGAGGCCCCTAACAAACGCTAGTACCTTTTATTGATAGTATACTTTCTTCCTTGTAATTCGTGTTTTACTTCTTCTTTCACCAATTTGTTTTTTTTGAGTTCGCTTCAATTTCTCTTTTTACATTATTATACCACAAAATATCTGCCAATACCCAATGATACAAATGATAATTATAAATAAGCTTATCGATTGTGAAATTTTGATGGTTGAGGGACTTTTTAAGTTTTAAGATTTTTAAGTTTTGGGATTTGTGGGTATTGGCGGTTTTGGTCGCTATAGTCCGCCGTAGCCGGTATGTGGTGTTGTTGGCATTGGTTAGATTTTGGCTTGCCGGTTTGGGGTGATATCGTGTTTTTTGTGGCGATGGTTGCGTTGTACTAAAACTCATGCACTTTTGTCCTCCGCCGTAATGAAACATACCCACAAGGCGCAGAGATTAAGATGGCCCCGCTTTCCATCAACCTACTCAATTTCGATCAACCGAACCGGTAATTTAGACCTCAACAGCATCATGACCAGCGATAAAATGTCACATCCCCGTATCGATCATGGCGACGCCGGCCCCTCCAACAACTCTCACTACTCACACAATACCAATTCTTTCAACACTCACACTCACTTTTCTAACGACTTGGTGTGGAACATTGGTGCCACAGATGAGAGGTCTGAGATCCTAGTATGGTTGTCTCCACTTGAGCCCCGCATCCGACATCAACACCTTCGAACACGCCGGGCAGACAATGTTGGGAAATGGCTGCTAGAAACAGACGAATTTCAAAGGTGGTGCGATGGCTCTCAACAGGTGGGATCGGAGCATGCGACCTTACTCTGTTGCGGTGGTCCGGCTGTCGGCAAGACCTACCTCAGGTGAGAGACAACCCCAGAAGCAAAAGTAAGGATGCGGTGCTAATGACCAGTGATATTAGTTCTCTAGTGGTCGACCTACTATGCGACAAGGCCAAAGAACTGAATGCTGCTGTTGCGTGCTTCTACGTTGATTTCGCGGCTCGGGAGGAGCAGTCTCCGACAAACATGCTCGGTTCACTACTGAAGCAAATCGTCGGTGGATTGGAAAAGATCCCGGATGAGATAAGGGAGACCTTTCAAGATTACAAAAAGATGATTGGGGGAAGGGGACTACGAGTTCCCGAAATTGTTGGGATGCTACAAACCGTCACGTCTTTACGGCCGACATTTATATGTATTGATGCACTGGACGAATGTGTGGAAAGGCATCGACCTGAGGTTTTAGGTTCGTTAAGACAAATCCTCGAAAAATCCCCAAACACACGGATATTCCTAACCGGAAGACAACACATCCAAGGGGAGATTGAGAGGTATCTCGGCGGGAAAGTGGAAATTTTATCCATAAAACCGAACGATGAAGATATCGCAGGATATATCCGGATGAGGTTGAATAAAGATACATCTTTAGAGGCGATGGATAGAGATCTGGAGGGTGAAATAATTAAGAGCATTACCAAGAATATTCCCGAAACGTACGTAAGGACCTTGGAGAAAATATGTTTTGCTTCCGTCCCTAATAAACACGTCTAGATTTTTACTGATTTCCCTCACAATGGATGCCATCCTTGGGGAAACCACGGCATATGACAGGCGACAAAAGCTTAGGACCATGACTGAGGGCTTGGATTTGAAGGATGTTTATGGTGCCACACTTGCACGGGTAAAGGAGCAAGGTGGGCAGAGGACTAGGCTCGGGGTGGCAGCACTGATGTGGATCTCGCATTCTGAGAGATTATTACAACTCGATGAGCTTTCCCATGCCCTAGCAATCGAGATAGGGTCTAGGGATCTCAATCCTGAAAGAATTCCTTCCGTGGAGACACTGTTGAACAGTTGCTTGGGGCTCATCGTTGTCGATCGGGAGGCTTCGACTATCCGCTTGATTCACTTCACGCTCCAGGAGTACCTTTACACCTGCCCCGACCTTTTTGGACCAACTCACTCGGTGATGGCGGAAACTTGTCTGACGTACCTAAACTTTCCTATCATTAAGGACATCTCGTCTACACTCTCTGCTCTGCCCCAGTCAACTCCGCTCCTCAAATATTGTTCCTTGTATTGGGGGGTTCATGCCAGGAGAGCGGCTTCGAAAGAGGTGGTATCACTTGGGCTCCAGCTTTTCACTCGAATTGAAAACCATATATCTACAAAGATACTTTTACAGAATATCGTGTCGAGGACTGGCCGAGGCAATCGTGATATCCCCATCAACGACAACCTGATTGGGTTTACTGGGCTACATTGTGCATCGGTTTTCGGCATTGTTGAGATCGTAACTGATCTTGTGAGCCAACTAAATTACGATCTTAACAAAAGGGATTTTCTTGGTATTACACCGCTCATATGGGCTGCTATATGTGGACAAGAGGGAGTAGCGAAGGTGTTGTTAGAGCGGCACACCATCGACCCCGACAAGCCAGATACATTCTTCCGCCGAACTGCCCTATCGTGGGGTGCAGAGAAGGGACATGAGGGGATTGTGAGGCTACTTCTTGACCGGGTATCCGCCAAGCCCGATGGCATAGATGGTTGGTGGGGTAAGACTCCCCAAGTGATGAATATGGTCCTGGGAAGGAGGCAGGTCAACCCCAATAGACCAGACAAGTATGGTCAAACACCATTATTTCTAGCTGCAATAGAGGGCCACGAAGGGGTTGTACAGCTATTATTAGAAGTGAAGGATGTCAAAGCCGATGCGGTGGATGGATACGGCTGTACTCCTCTCTTATTTGCCTCCGGTAAAGGGCATTCGGGAGTAGTGAAGCTGCTATTGGAACGAAAAGATGTAAGCATTGATAGGGTTGACAAGAATGGCCGGACGCCACTCCTCTCGGCTGCGGAAGACGGATCTGTTGGAGTGGTGGGACTGTTATTAGGGCGGAAAGGTATCAACCCCAACACGTGCGGCAAAGCCGGTCACACGCCACTCTCGTTGGCTGCCAGGTACGGACATGATGGACTAGTGAAGCTATTGCTGGGACTGGAAGATGTTAACCCCGATATGCCCGACAACGATGGCCGAACACCGCTCTCGTGGGCAGCCGGGATGGGGCATGATGGAGTGGTGGAGCTACTGTTGGGGCGGGAAGAGGTCAAACCCGATATGCCTGACAGCAATGGCCGAACACCGTTCTCGTGGGCAGCCGGGAACGGGCATGGCGGGGTAGCAAAGCTACTGTTGGGGCCGAAAGAAGTCAAACCAGATATGCCTGACAACAATCGTCGAACGCCGTTCTCGTGGGCTGCCGGGAATGGGCATGGTGGGGTCGTGAAGCTACTATTGGAAATTGAGGAGGTCAACCCCAATATGCCTGACATCGATGGGCAGATACCACTTGCGTGGGCTGCACGGGTGGGACATGATGGAGTAGTGAAACTACTGTTGGGCAGAGAAGAGGTCAACCCTGATATGCGCGATAAATTTGGCCGAACACCGCTCTCGCTGGCTGCAGAGGGTGGGCATGAGGGAGTGGTGATGCTACTCTTGGGAAGGGAGAACCTAAACCCCGATATATCTGACAACAATAACCGAACACCGCTCTCGTTTGCTGCCCAGAAGGGACGTTCCAGGGTAGTAGAGTTGCTTTTGGGGCGGGAAGACGTCAACCCCAATATCCCCAACACTACTGGCTGGATACCACTCTTGTATGCTGCTTGTTACGAAAATTATAGGGTAGTAGAGCTACTTTTAGAGCGGAAAGACGTCAACCCCAATATGTCCAGCATTTCTTGCCAGACACCGCTCGGGTTAGCTGCCTGGGAAGGACGCTCTATGGTAGTGAAGCTACTGCTCGAGCGGGAAGACGTCAACCCTAATATGCCCAACGGTGATGGTCAAACACCGCTCTACCTGGCTGCCATGTCTGGGCACGATGCGGTGGTGAAACTCCTACTAGAACGGGAAGACGTCGACCTCGACATGCCCAACAAAAACGGTATGACACCACTCTCGGTGGCTTCCAAGAAGCGGCACAAGGCAGTGGTGAAGCTACTACAAGCCCGCAAATCTGCAAACCTTAGCACAACTTAGCCCCGTCGATACAAAACCTTTTCATCTCCCCCCAAATCGCTATTCGCTGCTTTCTCTGCCTCCCGATTGAAACGCATATATCGACTACCAGCAGCTCCCACCCTCTGCCAATCACTTTTACCTCACTCCTAGCAGTGCTCGGCAATCTCGTAGACGCCGCTTCTCTTCCATCACTCCCCTTCCCTTTGCTCCAACCCCCGACCCTTCACTCCATCCTGGTATAGTTCGCTCTCAGATGCGGATGGGAATATTATTCTTGTGGTTATAATTAGAACGTTCAGTCTCCGCTTTGGTTTCTATTTTCTCCCTTCTTCACACCAATATGGCATTAAGGTTTAACTTTGTCTCTTTCTCCCGTTTATAAATCCCGACTTTTTCCATTTTCAATTTGTTCCTAAATCATTCTTCTCCTTGCGAGAAATATATATCCAGTAATCGGCCTAGTATTTCCTTGCCTTCCCGGTAGTTATTTAGGCAATTTATTAAGGGAATTACCCTTCAACCTGAACCGCGCGATACTTACTAAGGGTGGGTGAATGGGGCCTAAGGTGTCCTAGTCGGACAGCTTATGATTATGCGGGTCAATTTTCTGGGCGGGGTAAATCGGTCACCAAACGGGGATCACATACGAGATTGTTCGGTTAGCTGCTGCACTTGAAGTCTCTACCTGCTACCACCCTTATGCTCCTCAGCCATTTCCATTCGTTCATCTATCTGGAATCAACAATTACCCCCAAACTCGACACACCGGGTGACCCATCATCGCAGCAGCACAAGACTGGACTTCCAAAACTAACTTTACCCCCAGTCGCCGGTAACTAAAATGGAGATTAGCCACAATCACAAGCCTATTCGGTCTGTGATATGTTCTCCCGGGGATGTGAGTCTAATACAGTTAGCCCTAACTCAATATAAAGATTTCCTTATTATAATATCATACTGTAAAAGCAGAAATGATCAAAACCCCGCCACAATGTGAGATTCGCCCCCCCCACCTGTAAAGTCTTGTATATTTTTCTTCTCCAGTGAAGGAGAGTCTTCTGGCTATGTTTTCTCGGGTCTAACCCAAAGGGGAAATCCTGGACGTTTTGTGCCATTTCTTAATTATTTGGGTTTTTATGGTGTCTCTTTAAATTTCCCCCTATACCCTAGTTTGTGGTATGATATCATAGGTTAGATTTACAGCCCTCCGTGAAATTGCCCACAAGAACTCTACCTAATGCCAGAGCCAAAAAAAAGGGTCCTATTACCAGATCCTGGGCTCTCAAAGTGAAGGAGGGACACAAATATGCAGGCCATTGTATTAGTGGCTATTATAGTTGTGGTTGTAATTGTAATCACTGCCGGTATTTGATTATGATGGTTGGATTTTATGGGGTATCGTGGTTGCGCCCGTTGCCTCGGGACTGATTTTCGCAGCGAGTACTGTACTGTACTGCACCGTACCGTAGACAGAGACGGCCTTCGAGTAGTTGGAGACAGCGCCAAACATCAAGGAGGGCTTGATACTTGGATCTGTAAACTCACGTCAAGGTGTATGTCGGTTCCGGAGGTATGTCGTGAACTCAGATACGCAGGGGAAGTATACTTCAGTACTCAGTAGGGGCTCAGGTACTTGGGATGGCGTCAAATGTTAATTCAAGCTCATGCGCACACTGAGTATGTCTCTTCCCGGCATAAGCCACATCCAGGACCGGCATACTCGGGTACCCTTCGACGCGAGCTAGGGGCAAGTAGTTTAGGCTATGTTTTACCCGTCGTAGCGTGCCGTCTAGCCAGTGATCAGCACCCCCCCTCTTCCGAGTTCGTTGCCTTTTCACAAAATACAGTAAGTGGTGCGCATTTATGTGCGGTATCGGGTTCTGATCTTGAAAGTCTGCGGCTCTAATCAAGGGCAAAGTATGGGTTACACAAAGTTCAATTGGATTGATGTTGTGCGTGGACAAAATTAACCGATCAACGAACGCTCATAATTTCCACTGTGATGTTATCAACCTCCTCGACACAACCATCCCGACCCAACCCAGAAAAACGAGTAAAAATAATTAAAATACACGGCAGTGATCAATACTTAGTATACCATCAATCAGCCTTAATAAATAAATAAAAAAGAAGGCAATATGAGGTGCCTGTTGAGTGGTAATGATTTATGTGGGAATCCGGAAGCTGTGGGTTACCACGCTCACTGGGGTGTTCGGTTAATTTTGTCCCACTAGGGGTATTCAAAGTTAAAAATGTAGCTTACTTTGCTGTTTCATGTAATTTTTTTTTTGGCATGTTCCTAAATGGTTGGTTTACCATAACTCCTTACCATACAATACTTTTTTTGTGGGTTGGGATGGAGGTCTGAAGGTCCATAACTGCTGTAAAACTCTGTTTAACAAGACTCTCTGACAACTTAGACATGATACATAAGGCACGAAGGGGACTTTTAAAAAATGGGAAATTTTTCTAGAATACTATAGCATACTTGAGAAACAATTATACATATTCCCAGGGAAAAACCTCCCATTATAGGCTGTGTTGTTAATGAACTGAGCTTATAAGAAATCTGTAAAATCAGTTTTGATCTCAAAACCTTACCTTGAGTTACTTCAGTGCATTCAAATATTTTACACACAATGTGAGGAAACTATTGGCTAATGCCATAAAGTAACATAATTCAGCTTCCCGCATTTACTTGTTACTGAGAAATCAGCTTTTTAACTTTGAATACCCCTACTCACAATACTAGCGCTTAAAATAAGTTTTGGTACATACTCGAGTACGGTACTCGTACTTGTACGACAAGCCGATCATCCACAAGGCGCCCGGATCATGACCCCACTTTCCACCAACTTGCTCAATTTCCATCAACTGAAAACAACTCACGGGTCCATGCCCCTGCAGCATTATAGCCAGCGATAAAATGTCACATTCCAATATCGATCATGGTGATGCCGGCTCCTCCAGAAACGCTCACTACTCACATAATACCGATTCCTTCAACACTCACACTCACTTTTCTAATAACAACTTTGTGTGGAACATTGGTGTCACGGACGAGAAGTCCGAGATTCTCGCATGGTTGTCTCCACTTGAGCCCCGCATCCGACATCAACACCTTCGAACACACCGGGCAGACAATGTTGGGGAATGGCTGCTACAAACGGACGAATTTCAAAGGTGGTGCGATGGCACTCAACAGGTGGGATCGGAACCTGCGACATTGTTCTGTTGCGGCGGTCCGGCTGTCGGCAAGACTTACCTTAGGTGAGAGACAACCCCAGAAGCAAAAGTATGGATACTAGTGCTAATAAGCAGTGATACTAGTTCTCTAGTGGTGGACAGACTATGCGATAGGGCTAAAGGTCAGGATGCTACTGTTGCGTGTTTCTACGTTGATTTCGCGGCTCGGGAAGAGCAGTCTCCGACAAACATGCTCGGCTCACTACTGAAGCAAATCGTCGGTGGATTGGAGAAGATCCCGGATGAAATAAAGGGGACCTTTCAGGATTACAAAAAAATGATTGGTGGAAGGGGACTACGAGTGCCGGAAATTGTGGAGATGCTTCAAACCGTCACCTCTTTACGGCCGACATTTATATGTATTGATGCACTGGACGAATGTGTTGAAAGGCATCGACCTGAGGTTTTAGGTTCGTTAAGGCAAATCCTCGAAAAGTCTCCAAACACACGGATATTCCTAACCGGAAGACGACACATCCAACGGGAGATTGAGAGATATCTCTGCGGGAAAGTAGGAATTTTATCCATAAAACCGAAGGATGAAGATATCACGGGATATATCCGGATGAGATTGAGTAAAGATACATCTTTAGAGGCGATGGATAGTGGTCTGGAGGGTGAGATCATTAAGAGCATTACTGAGAATATTCCCGAAACGTATGTGAGGACCTTATAGAAAATATGTTTTGCTTCCGTCCCTAATAAACACGTCTAGATTTTTACTGATTTCCCTAACCATGGATGCTATCCTTGGGGAAACCACGGCCTATGACAGGCGACAAAAGCTTAGGACCATGACTGAGGGATTGGATTTGCAGGGTGTTTATGGTGCTACACTTACACGGATAAAGGAGCAAGGTGGGCAGAAATCTCGGCTCGGGATGGCAGCACTGATGTGGATCTCTCATTCTGAGAGACTACTACACCTCGATGAGCTTTCCCATGCCCTAGCAATCGAGATTGGGTCTAGGGATCTCAATCCTGAAAGGATTCCTTCGGTGGAGACACTGTTAAACTGTTGCTTGGGGCTCATCGTTGTCGATCGGGAGGCTTCGACTATCCGCTTGATTCACTTCACGCTCCAGGAGTACCTTTTCACCTGCCCCGACCTTTTTGGGCCAACTCACTCAATAATGGCAGAAACTTGTCTGACGTACCTCAACTTTCCGGTTATTAAGGACATCTCATCCACACTCTCCATTCTGCCTCAGTCAACTCCCTTCCTCAAATATGCTTCCTTATATTGGGGGGCCCATGCCAAGAGCGGGGCTTCGAAAGAGGTGGTATCACTTGCGCTCCAGCTTTTCACCCGAATTGAAAACCATATATCTACAAAGATACTTTTACAGAATATCGTGTCGAGAACCGGTCGACACAATCGTGATGTCCCCATCAACGACAACCTGATTGGGTTTACCGGACTTCATTGTGCATCGGTTTTCGGCATTGTTGAGATCGCAACTCATCTTGTGGGCCAACTACATTATGATCTTAACAAAAAGGATTTTCTTGGTATTACACCGCTGGTATGGGCTGCTATATGTAGACAAGAAGGTGTAGCGAAGGTTCTGTTAGAGCGGCACACCATCGACCCCGACAAGCCGGATACGTTCTTCCGCCGAACACCGCTATCGTGGGGTGCAGAGAAGGGACATGAGGGGATTGTGAGGCTACTTCTTGGTCGGGTATCCGCTAAGCCTGATGACATGGGTGGTTGGCGGAGTAAGACTCCCCAAGTGATGAATATGGTCCTGGGAAGGAGGCAGGTCAACCCCAACAGACCAGACAAATATGGTCAAACACCGTTATTTCTGGCTGCAATAGAGGGCCACGAAGGGGTTGTACAGCTATTATTAGAAGTGAAGGATGTCAAAGCCGATGCGGTGGATGGATACGGCTGTACTCCTCTGTTATTTGCCTCCGGTAAAGGACACTCGGGAGTAGTGAAGCTGCTATTGGAACGAAAAGATGTAAGCATTGATAGGGTTGACAAGAATGGCCGGACGCCACTCCTCTCGGCTGCGGAAGACGGATCTGTAGGAGTGGTGGAACTGCTCTTGGGGCGGAAGGGTATCAACCCCAACACTTGCGGCAAAGCCGGTCACACGCCGCTCTCGTTGGCTGCCAGGTACGGGTATGATGGAGTTGTGAAACTCTTGCTGGGGCTGGAAGATGTCAACCCCGATATGCCCGACAACGATGGCCGAACACCGCTCTCGTGGGCAGCCGGGATGGGGCGTGATGGAGTGGTGGAGCTACTGGTGGGGCGGGAAGAGGTCAAACCCGATATGCCTGACAGCAACGGCCGAACACCGCTCTCGTGGGCAGCCGGGAACGGGCATGGCGGGGCAGTCAAGCTACTGTTGGGGCGCAAAGAGGTCAAACCCGATACGCCTGACAACAATCGTCGAACGCCGTTCTCATGGGCTGCCGGCAATGGGCGTGGTGGGGTCGTGGAGCTACTATTGGAAATGGAGGAGGTCAACCCCAATATGCCTGACATCGATGGGCAGATACCACTCGCGTGGGCTGCACGGGAGGGACATGATGCAGTAGTGAAGCTACTGTTGGGCAGGGAAGAGGTCAACCCCGATATGCGCGACAAATTTGGCCGAACACCGCTCTTGCTGGCTGCAGAGGGTGGGCATGAGGGAGTGGTGATGCTACTCTTGGGAAGGGAGAACCCCAACCCCGATATATCTGACAACAATAACCGAACACCGCTCTCGTTTGCTGCCCAGAAGGGACGTTCTAAGGTAGTAGAGTTGCTTTTGGGGCGGGAAGACGTCAACCCCAATATCCCCGACGATACTGCTAGCTGGACACCACTTTTGTATGCTGCTTATCAGGGAAATTCTAGGGTAGTGGAGCTACTTTTGGAGCGGAAGGACGTTAACCCCAATATGTCCGACAATAATAGCCAGACACCGCTTGTGTTAGCTGCCGTGAGGGGACGCTCTCGAGTAGTGAAACTCCTATTGGAGCGCGATGACGTCAACCCTAATATGCCTGCCAATGATGGCCAAACACCGCTCTACCTGGCTGCCGCGTATGGGTACGATGCGGTGGTGAAACTCCTACTAGAACGGGAAGACGTCGACCCCGACATGCCCGACAAAAATGGTACGACACCACTCTCGGTAGCTTCCAGGATCCGGCACAGGGCCGTAGTGGACCTGCTACAAGCCCGCCAATCTGCAAGCCTCAGCACAACTTAGCCCCGTCAATACAAAGCCTTTTCATCTCCCCCCAAAATTGCCATTCGCTGCTTTCTCTGCCTCGCGATTGAAACGCATATATCTACTACCAGCGGCTCCCACCCTCTGCACATCACTTTTACCTCACTCCTAGCTCTGCCCAAAAATCTCGTGGGCGCCGCTTCTCTTCCATCATTCCCCTTCCCTTTGTTCCAACCCCCGACCCTTCATTCCATCCTTGTATCGTTCGCTCTCAGATGTGGCTGGAAATACTATTCTTGTATACACTAAGGACCTTTAGTCTCCGTTTTGGTTTCTACTCTCTCCCTTCTTCATATTAATCTGATATTAAGGCTTAACTTGGTCTCTGTTTCTCGTCTATACATCCTAACTTTTTCCATTTTTCATTTGTTCCTAAATTATTATTCTCTCCCTTAGGAGAAATATCTATAGAGTAATCTGCCTAGTATTCCCTTGCCTTCCTGGTAGTTATTTAGGCAATTTATTCAGGGAATTACTTTTCAGTCCGAATCGCGTGACACCTACTGAGGGTGGGCGGATGGAGCTTAAGGCGTCCTAGTCGGACAGCTTATGATATTGCGGGTCAATTCTCAGGGCGGGGTAAATCGGTCACCAAACGGGGCTCACATACCTAATCGCTCGGTTAGCCGCCGTACGGTACTTGAGGTCTCTACATTACTTACCACCACTCCTCTGCCTCTCAGCCATTTCCATCAATTCATCCATCCGGAATCAACGATTTTCCCAAAACTCGACACACCGGCTGACCCATCATTGTAGCCGCAGAAGACTGCATTTCCAAAACTAACTCGACCCCCAGTCGCCGGTAAACCAAAATGGATACTAGCCACAATCACAAAGCCTATTCAGCCAGGTAGAGAAGATCTGTGCTCCCTGGGATGTGAAACCAATACAGTTAATCCTAGCCCTATATAAAGATTTCCTTATCACTGTGAAGGCAGAAATGATCAAAACTCGGCCAGAAGGTGGGATTCGCTCCCCCCCTACCCCCCAGTAAAGTCTTGTATATTTTTCTTCTTCTCCCGTGAAGGAGAGTCTTCTCGCTGTGTTCCCCCCTCGGCTTTAATCCATAGGGGAAATCCTGGACGTCTTGCGTCATTCTTAGCTATTTCGGTTTTTATGGTGTTTCTTTTAAGTTTCCCCTCATGCCATAGTTTGTGGTATTATATCATAGGTTAGATTTACAACCCTCCGTGAAATTGCCCACAATTACATTTCAATGAATGCAAGGATGGTTATATCCCTAACCGTGAGGAGGTTGTAATTTTCTATGTATGATACTCTACTTAATGACGCTAGAAAATCAAAGAGTGTGGGTTGCATCAGTAGGCTGAGAACCAAGGGGGAGGGGATTGGTTACTAGGGGCCCGTTTGCTAGCGCGAATAAGTCACGAAACAACGGGCTCAGCCAGAACAATATTCATCCATACAACACCACAAAAACTAAAGTCAATGCCAGAGTCAACATCAAAGGTCCTATTACCAGATCCCGGGCTCCAGAAAGAAAAGGAGACACACAAATATACAGACCATAGTATTAATAGTTATTATTGTTGTGGTTTTAATTGTAATCACTGCTGCCGGTATGTTGATTATCACGATTGTTAAATTTCATGGGGTATCGTGGTTGTGCCCGTTGTCTCAAGACTGATTTCCGCAGCGAGTACTGTACTGTGCTGTACTGTACAGCACTGTAGCTATAGAGGGCCTTGGAGTAGTCGGAGACAGCGCCGACCATCAAGGAGGGGCTTGATACTCGGAGCTGTAAACTCACGTCAGAGGGTATGTCGGTTCCGGAAGTATATCGGGAACTCAGATACGCAGGGGAAATATACTTCAGGACTGAGTAGAGAGACTGGGATACTCTGAATGAGGCTAAATGTTAATTCAAGTTCTTGCGCACACTACGTATCTCGCTTCCCGACATACCCCTCGACGCAAGTTAGGGGCAAGTAGCTTAGGCTATGTTTTACCCACCGTAGCGTGCTATCTTGCCAGTGTTCCTAAAAGGCCGGGCTGCTGGTAGGCCAGCCTAAGGCGGCTACTTTGGCACATGTGCTTGGCTGACATAGGCCGCACACAATCGGCTCACGAAAGCCTGTTAAATTAAGCTTGACAAGCGTCTTAGGCCTGGTGATTGGCATTGAGAGCAGACTGTTTTAAGAGCATCTTGATTCGCCCCCGCTTCCAAGTTCGTTGTCTTTTCTCAAAATAGGTGATACCCAACAGAATGAAGGCTTGATAATTCACCTCTAGCTCACCACTACAGCCCTATCTTATTATTCTTCCCCCCGCTCTTGCTTCTTCGGCAGGAATTGGGTTAAAATTCCCAGGCTACTATATAGCAAAGCAAAATTTCTCTTCTATTTGGATGTTATTTTGTATCATAATTAGAAAACATTCACAGTTAATCTGCTATCATATCTCTATCTCTACTATCTCTTAGGATATTTTGTTAATAAAGTGAAATTGTTCTTCTATTTTTACCCTTGTTTAGTAATTAGGAACATTTCCAGTGGACTTTGTTGACTGACCGTCTAGCAACAAGGATCCGAGATTGAAGAAAATTGGAAGAACATTTTCGCACCTGCTATTAGAAATGATGCTAGTTGTGATGTAGCCGTCTAAGTTTATCATCTAAATTTCCCCCGGCTACTCGAAATAAAGTTACTATCAATCACAACTCCCAAAAATTTTGTTATGGGATTACCCTACTCATAATATCTTGGGAAGAAAAAAGAAGTTAGGCAAGTCTTTCCGTATCCTAAGTCTGCCATTGATTTTAAGGCTAGAATAATCGAGCCTACTTCCTCCCTGTTTCCCGTTTCTTGGTGCTCGGGTGCAGCCTTGCAACATCCGCCCCTTTAGCCCCTCCTGCCACCCTACTTCTGCACCGGATACAACCGTCCATCAGGTTAACCGGCGATATGGTTCGCTGGATTTGGTTAGACGGTGGGCAACGCATAGTAAGTTCACCAACCAAACATAAGTCCATAAGAATAATAAAACCATCTCAATCATTCTATCGCCTGCCACACCTCGATCTCTCCTTCATGCCTAATCCCATTTGCCTGTGTACTGTACCTCGGTCATAATAATAAAGAAAATGCATGACTATAAACCCATCCTTCCATGGATCCTTCCATCTGGAACAAATGAAATAACTAAAGCTATTATCCCGTCTTGTCCTTCATCTATCCGCTTTCTTTATCTTTGAAAACTACCTATCCGCTTCCGTCAACTCTGACAAGAAATACGTGGGGTATCGGGTTTGGATCTTGGAAGCCTGCGGCTCTGATCAACGGCAAAGTAGGGCACTCTAGTATGGGTTACACAAAGTTCAAGTACGAGTACTCTACAAGTAGTACCGGTACAGTACCGTGGATTGATACTTGTGCGACAGGGTGATCATCCGCCAGGCGCCGGGATCATGACCCCACTTCCCACCAACTTGCTCAATTCCATCAACCGAAAACAACTAACCAATCCATACTCCTACAACATCATAGCCAGCGATAAAATGTCACATTCCGATATCAATCATGGTGATGCCAGCGCCTCCAGCAACGCTCCCTACTCACATAACACCCATTCTTTCAACACCCAGACTCACTTTTCTAATAACAACTTTGTATGGAACATTGGTGTCACGGACGAGAAGTCCGAGATTCTCGCATGGTTGTCTCCACTCGAACCCCGCATCCGACATCAACACCTTCGAACCCGCAGGGCCGACAATGTTGGAGAATGGCTGCTACAAACGGACGAATTTCAAAGGTGGTGCGATGGCACTCAACAGGTGGGATCAGAACATGCGACATTACTCTGTTGCGGCGGTCCGGCTGTCGGCAAGACCTACCTCAGGTGAGAGACAACCCCAGAAGCAAAAGTAAGGATACTAGTGCTAATCAGCAGTGATACTAGTTCGCTAGTGGTGGACAGATTATGCGATAGGGCCAAAGAACAGAATGCCGCTGTTGCGTGTTTCTACGTCGATTTCGCGGCTCGGGAGGAGCAGTCTCCGACAAACATGCTCGGTTCACTACTTAAGCAAATCGTCGGTGGATTGGAGAAGATCCCGGATGAAATAAAGGGGACCTTTCAGGAATACAAGAAGGTGATTGGGGGAAGGGGACTACGAGTGCCGGAAATTGTGGGGATGCTACAAACCGTCACATCTTTACGGCCGGCATTTATATGCGTTGACGCACTGGATGAATGTGTGGAAAGGCATCGGCCTGAGGTTTTATGTTCGTTAAGACAAATCCTCGAAAAATCCCCAAACACACGGATATTCCTAACCGGAAGACAACACATCCAAGGGGAGATTGAGAGATATCTCGGTGGGAAAGTGGGAATCTTATCCATAAAACCGAAAGATGAAGATATCACGGGATATATCCGAATGAGGTTGAGTAAAGATACATCTTTAGAGGCGATGGATAGAGGTCTGGAGGGTGAGATCATTAAGAGCGTTACCAAGAATATTCCCGAAACGTATGTGAGGACCTTATAGAAAATATGTTTTGCTTCCGTCCCTAATAAACACGTCTAGATTTTTACTGATTTCCCTCACAATGGATGCTATCCTTGGGGAAACCACGGCCTATGACAGGCGACAAAAGCTTAGGACAATGACTGAGGGCTTGGATTTGAAGGATGTTTATGGTGCTACACTTACACGGATAAAGGAGCAAGGTGGGCAGAAAGCTAGGCTCGGGATGGCAGCACTGATGTGGATCTCGCATTCTGAGAGACTACTACAACTTGATGAGCTTTCTCATGCCCTAGCAATCGAGATAGGGTCTAGCGATCTCAATCCCGAAAGGATTCCTTCGGTCGAGATGCTGTTGAGCAGTTGCTTGGGGCTCATCGTTGTTGATCGGGAGGCTTCGACTATCCGCTTGATCCACTTCACGCTCCAGGAGTACCTTTACACCTGCCCCAACCTTTTTGGACCAACTCACTCGGCGATAGCGGAAACTTGTCTGACGTACCTCAACTTTCCTACCATTAATGACATCTCATCCACACTCTCTGCCCTGCCTCAATCAACTCCGCTCCTCAAATATTGTTCCTTATATTGGGGGGTCCATGCCAAGAGGGGGGCTTCGAAGGGGGCGGTATCACTTGCGCTCCAGCTTTTCACCCGAATTGAAAGCCATATATCTACAAAGATACTTTTACAGAATATCGTGTCGAGGACCGGTCGACACAATCGTGATATCCCTATCAACGACAACCTGATTGGGTTTACCGGACTTCATTGTGCATCGGTTTTCGGCATTGTTGAGATCGCAACTCATCTTGTGGGCCAACTAAATTACGATCTTAACAAAAGGGATTTTCTTGGTATTACACCACTCGTATGGGCTGCTATATTTGGACAAGAAGGTGTAGCGAAGGTGCTGTTAAAGCGGCACACCATCGACCCCGACAAGCTGGATAAGTTCTTTCGCCGAACAGCGCTATCGTGGGGTGCTGAGAAGGGACATGAGGGGATTGTGAGGCTACTTCTTGACCGGGTATCCGCCAAGCCCGATGGTATGGACGGTTGGTGGAGTAAAACTCCTCAAGTCATGAATAGGGTCCTGGGAAGAAGACAGGTCAACCCCAACAGGCCAGACAAGTATGGCCAAACCCCATTATTTCTGGCTGCAATGGAGGGCCGCGAAGAGGTTGTACAGCTATTATTGGAAATGAAGGATGTCAAAGCCGATGAGGTTGACGGATATGGCTGTACGCCTCTGTTATGTGCTTCTAGTAAAGGGCACTCGGGAGTAGTGAAACTGCTATTGGAACGAGAAGATGTAAGCATTGATAGGGTTGACAATAATGGCAAGACACCACTCCTCTCGGCTGCGGAAGACGGATCTGTAGGAGTGGTGGGACTGCTATTAGGGCGGAAGGGTGTCAACCCCAACACGTGCGGCAAATCCGGTCACACGCCGCTCTCGTTGGCTGCCAGGTACGGGCATGGTGGAGTTGTGAAACTATTGCTGGGGCTGGAAGATGTTAACCCCGATATGCCCGACAACGATGGCCGAACACCGCTCTCGTGGGCAGCCGGGATGGGGCGTGATGGAGTGGTGGAGCTACTGTTGCGGCGGGAGGAGGTCAAGCCCGATATGCCTGACAGCAATGGCCGAACACCGCTCTCGTGGGCAGCCGGGAACGGGCATGGCGGGGCAGTGAAGCTACTGTTGGGGCGCAAAGAGGTTAAACCCGATATGCCTGACAACGATCGTCGGACGCCGTTCTCGTGGGCTGCCGGCAATGGGCATGGTGGGGTCGTGAAGCTACTATTGGAAATAGAGGAGGTCAACCCCAATATGCGTGACATCAGTGGGCAGATACCACTCGCGTGGGCTGCCCGGGAGGGACACGGTGGAGTAGTGAAGCTACTATTGGGCAGGGAAGAGGTCAACTCCGATATTGGCGACGATTTTGGCCGAACACCGCTCTCGTTTGCTGCAAGGGGTGGGCATGAGGGAGTAGTGATGCTATTCTTGGGAAGGGAAAACCCCAACCCCAATATATCTGACAACGATAACCGAACGCCGCTCTCGTTTGCTGCCCAGATGGGGCATTCTAGGGTAGTGGGGTTGCTTTTGGGGCGGGAAGACGTCAACCCCAATATCCCCGACTATCGTGACTGGACACCACTCTGCTGGGCTGCTTATCAAGGAAATTCTAGGGTAGTGGAGCTACTTTTGGAGCCGAAGGATGTTAACCCCAATATGTCCAGCATTTCTTGCCAGACACCGCTCGGGTTAGCTGCCTGGGAAGGACGCTCTATGGTAGTGAAGCTACTGCTCGAGCGGGAAGACGTCAACCCTAATATGCCCAACGGTGATGGTCAAACACCGCTCTACCTGGCTGCCATGTCTGGGCACGATGCGGTGGTGAAACTCCTACTAGAACGGGAAGACGTCGACCTCGACATGCCCAACAAAAACGGTATGACACCACTCTCGGTGGCTTCCAAGAACCGGCACAAGGCAGTGGTGAAACTACTACAAGCTCGCAAATCTGCAAACCTCAGCACAACTTAGCTTCGTCGATACAAAGCCTTTTCATCTCCCCCCAAAATTGCCATTCGCTGCTTTCTCTGCCTCGCGATTGTAACGCATATATCGACTACCAGCGGCTCCCACCCACTGCCAATCACTTTTACCTTACTCCTCGCAGTGCCCGAAAATCTCGTAGATGCCGTTGCTCCTCCATCGCTCCCCTTCCCTTTGCTCCAACCCCCGACCCTTCATTCCATCCTGGTATAGTTCGCTCTCGGATGTGGATGTGAATATCATTCTTGTAGTCATGATTAGAACGTTCAGTCTCCGTTTTGGTTTCTATTTCTCCCTTCTTCATACCAATCTGACATTGTGGTTTAGCCTAGTCTCTTTTTCCCGTCTCTAGATCCTGAAATTTTTCATTTTCCATTTGTTCCTAAATTATTCTTCTCCCTTACAAGAAATATATAGAGAAATCTGCCTAGTACTTCCTTTCCTTCCCGGTAGTTATTTAGAGAGTTTATTCAGGGAATTACCCTTCAGCCCGAACCGCGTGATACTTACTGAGGGTGGGTGGATGGAGCTCAAGGTGCCCCAGTCCGACCGCCTATGATATTGCGGGCCAGTCCTCTAGGTAGGGTAAATCGGTCACCAAACGGGGCTCACATACGAGACTGTTCGGTTAACTGCTGTACGGTCCTTCAGGTCCCTACATCACTTACCACCACTCCTCCGCCTCTCAGCCATTTCCATCACTTTATCCATCCGGAATCAACAATTTCACCAAAACTCGACACACCGGCTGACCCATCATTGTAGCCGCAGAAGACTGCATTTCCAAAACTGACTATACCCCTAATCGCCGGTAAACGAAAATGGAGACTAGCCACAACCACAAGCCTATTCGGCCTGGTAGAGAAGATTTGTGCTCCTTGGGATGTGAGCCTGATACAGTTAACCCTAACCCTATATAAAATTTCACCATTATCTATATGTACTGTAAAAGCAGAAATGATCAAAATCTCAGCCAGGAGGATTCACCCCCCCTTTCGCCCTAGTAAATTCTTGTATATCTTTCTTTTCCCCTGTCTCCAGTGAAGGAGAGTATTCTCGCTGTGTTTTCTCTGCCCTAATCCAAAGGGGACCTTCCGGGTGTCCTGGGGTCATCCCCAGTTATTTCGGTTTTTTCTCGTAACTTTAGTCCTTTACTGTAAGTTTCCCCCATGCTATAGAATGGTAGGTTAGATTTCCAACCCTCTCTGAAACTACCCGCAATTACGCCTCAACGACTGTGAAGATCATTTCATCTCTAACCGTAAGGATATTGCAATTTACTACTTAATGACGCTAGAAAATCAATGAGGGATGGTTGCATTGGTGGGCGGAGAACCGAGGGGAAAGGTTTGGTTTCTAAGGGCAAGGTTACCTATGGCCTTATGAGGGCGGCCTATTAGTAAACAGTCACGTGCCTTATCCAGCCAGGCGTGCTTCAACCAAAACTTGCACCAAATTCTTTTCATCTGGCCCACGTGACTTGTTATAGCTATCGGCCGTGCTCGTAGCAGGAGGGAGACAGCGCCAACCGTCAAGGAGGGCTTGACAGTTGGAGGTGCAGGGGCAAGCACGAGGGCTTGTGTTTTCCCGCCATAGCGTGCCGTCTAGCGTTTAGTAGAATTTTACACTCACTCACCTCAGAGCTAGCTATCGCCAGGTTCTAACCGTCTGGCAACAAGAATTTAGGACCGAAGAGGGTTGGGAAACAATTTTGTATGATACCTGCTATCGGAAACGATGACGGTTAAGATGCGACCGCCTAGTTTTATCCCTAAAATTTTAAAACTCTGATAGACGGTTGGGTAAACGGGGCCTAGTTCTAATTCATTCACTAAACAGCTCATATGATGAAAGACGCCTCAGGGCCAAAACAGCTCAGGCAGCCCGAACAGGGCCCATTGCGTCCGCCCATTATACCTTCCTGACTCGTTTATCTAGTCTTTCCTTCCTCATCTGTGCCTTCTCTTCCGTTTGCTTGGGATAGGGAGAATGTTTTCAATGCATTGTTCAAACCTTTTAGATACCGTTCTCGCCCCAAACAGAACTTACTCACATCATCTACTCAAGTAGAGGATCTCGAGGAGAAATGAACAGAAGAGGCGAACCATCGCAGAGAAGCTTAACGGTCTTTTTATCGCCCCCCAAACTAAAAATGTTTCTCACAAGCTTTTTTATTTTGGCTTACTATTCGCTCCTCTATTATGTAAATATTTAAAGTTAGCTTCCCTCGGGTAAGCAGTCCTGTACATGGGCGAAAATAGGACGTTTCCTGTGCCCTCTTCTCACATTCTACCCTTCCTAATTGAAATACTATGATATGATACCAATTCCCACTCCAAAAAATTGAGAGGAAACGGTTGTTGTTAGATCATTCTAATATCTTGCAGAGAAAAATAAAAGTTAGGCAAGTGTGTTTGAATTTTGATCCTGGAATCGATTTCGAGAAGACTTGAATCATATCGCTTACTTTCTCTCCGTTTTCCATTTATTTGCGACCAGGTGCCGCCCTGCAACCTTTGTTTCTCTAGCATCTCCTGTCACCCTGCTCCTGTACTAGTACCGTACTCAGCGGTCCATCAGGTTAACTGGGGATATGATCCGCTGGGCTAGGTTATGCTGGGGGGCAACCTATATGACGATTTGCTTGTTTTTCTCGGAAATGTAAGTATGGTACCCCTCTGCCGAAGCCTGTGAGTTGAAACTTCAAGTGCAGATGCAAAGAGCCCCAGGTACGAGTACTGTACAGTACAGTACAGTACAGTACTCGGAGTCGGTGGCTGCAGGATTTGAGGGGGTGTGTGGGTTGGTGTCTGCTGCTGAGATGCCATTAGCGACCGTTTATAGACGGCCCGCTAGCGGCTCGGGGCGGTGCCGGCCGCTAAGAGAGCTTGACGGTTGGAGGTGAGGCGTGTGGGCAAGCAGATTGGTAGCTTTTAACTTTACCTAAAGTAGCGTGCTTCTGAAGTCTGGTGGTGCAAGGTAACCTTTAGTTCGTCTAGCTAATTTACAAGAATTTAGAACAGTAGAAAATTACCTAGGTAAGCACTTTTGCACCGTCTATCACATCGGATAACGATGCGGGTTGTAACACCACCGTCTAGTTTCATCGCCCAAATTTGAGAAATAGACGGTTAGGCAAACGGGCCCTTAACTTTGGAACTGCCCCGGGGGGCTAGTAGGAACATACATACAGCCACTCGGCAGAAGTGTTCGTGATCTAAGACAAGTAAAATTGCGGTTGCGCCATAGTCGGTCCCGGCCGTGTGGTGGGGCAACGGTGGGGTTGTCAACGGGCATGAATGATCAACGGGCGTGAACGATCAACCCCCTTGGTCAACTATAAACCATCCACGATCAACCATGAGAATGGTAAAGTACTAGTAGTATAAATTAAATAATAAAATAGCTAATACCTTGTATAACCTCCCCTTGCTTCTAATACTGCAGCTACCCTATCAGGCATTGATTTCCCCACTTCTCAAAAAGCTCCTCAGGAATTGTCTCCCAAACCAAGGGTAATACATGTGCAAACCTTCTCCTAACAGCCTCTTTTCCTCCTGGGGTATCTCCAATCCTTGGATACTGCTGGTGCAATCGCTTTTGAAGCTCAACCCATACATGCTCAATAAGATTTAAATCAGGGGAATATGGGGGGTGATCCACAACCTCAATAGAGTTTCTCTCCAGCCAATCCATTACACTATAAGCCTTGTGAACTGGGGCATTGTCTTGCTGAAAGAGAATATCTTGCATACCAAAAGAAAACATTTGATCAATAACAGGAAAGAGGTACCTCCTCAACAGTCTGATATACCTATTCTTGTTAATAGTTTGAGTAATTGGGACTAAGGGACCTTTTCTCTTGCCCCAAAAGCACCCGCAAACCATGAGTGATATTCCCTTATCCTTCTCCTTTGGATGTATACAATCAGCCAACCACTTCTCTCCAGGTTCCCTGAATACCCATTGTTGCTTTGAATCCTTGGATTTCTCCACACTGCACTCATCCCTCCAAATCACCTTCTCAAACTCCTCAACTGTCCAGTCCTTATGAAATGTAGCCCACTTTAATCTCTTAGGCACATGGTCAGGCTTGAGCTTGAGTCTTGACTTGACTAGCCATGTTTCAATATTTGCCTCTCTGAGTACCGCAAGAACTCGAATAATTGGACGTCGTACAGAGCGGTTAATTTAAGATGTGTATTGCGAATAATCATCTTTTCTCAATTAATATGGGGTTTGTTATTTCTTGGCAGCTAAGCTTGCAGAGTTTTCTCCTTGGTTGGCATCGTCAACACCATGATTAACTGCCAAGAAATAACAAACCCCATATTAATTGAGAAAAGATGATTATTCGCAATACACATCTTAAATTAACCGCTCTGTACCACATCCAATTATTCCAGTTTTTGCGGTATCCGGTCCACTGCAGGTATTTTTATCAGTGAACCATGTCATATCACTCTGAGTAGCACTGAGATTTACCTGTATAAAGCAAAACACCAGGTGCATATTTATCCCAGAACATGGATCTGGTCATTTTCCGGTTGGACTTGGCTGCTCAGATGATTGTGCGACGCTGATGAGCACTCAAAATCAGCGTGCGACCATGGTGAGGAAGATTTTGAAGGGGTGGCGCTCACATGCTCAGACAAGAAAGCTCTTGTCTGTTGTCCATGGCTGGCCAATAATTTTAGCCACTAAGGCAATATTCCAGAGGCGGTAGAAAAAGGCAATTAGCAGGCCCTTCTCTGCAAGGTTCATTTCTTGCCGGGAGGTTTTAGGTGGAGGTCTTTTCTTTGTAGCATACTTGGGATTTCCAGATCGGTTAACCATTGGTATAAAAAAAAAGAGGATGAATGGAATTAATTTATTATGTAAGAGAGCCCTCGGTCAGTCGCAATGAGGTGAATGGTCACAATCAACTTCACGATCAATGTCACGATCGTCTTCATTGCAAGCTGGCATTTTGACGAGGGAGGTGCCACCCAGAGCTTAGTCACCTGAGACAGGTTTCACGAACACTTCAGCCGTGTGGCTGTACTTATGCTGGTGCTGCCGGTAAGGGAAAAGCTAGCGGTGTGTAATAACTACACAACCGAACTAGCTAGAGATATATATACTTGTATTCTCATTGTGTATTCGGAATTCGGTTTCTATAAACGTGTAATGACCCTACGATAGGTAGCTACAATCACTATCACCTTAGCCCAAATGGTATACCAGGTGGTGACCAGAGGTGGTATGGTCTCGTATACTTAGTATATACATGGCTGGGAAACCTAGGATAAGGCCTAGGGAATAGTTGAGTAGCATTGAGGTACTCTACTAGGCAGGGTAAGCTTTCAGAAGAACATTCGCATAAGGTCAAGAGAATTATGGGACTGTTACACGGACCTCCAAGAGGACTTTTGTGGTCGACTGGAGGGCTTCCGGGGCGGTTAACGGCATAACAGGGCAAAGTTACCCTACATTGGGAATTTGACCTTTATGCCCATGGACTCCAGTTACCCTAGTGAGGAGTCCAAGTTAGCCTACCTTCACCGGCAAAGTCATCCTAGAACTTAGAGGTCAATTGCCTCACATTCTATGGGCTCTTAGATGTTCTTGGGCAAACACGCATTTGGGCGGGAAGGCCCCACACCTTTATGAGGGTGGCCCAAATATACTATTCAACTTGGGCGGGTTTAGCTAACACCCCCCTCTGGCCCCAGCGTTGGGACGGCGCGTCATAGGCAGACGGCAATGTAGTTGCTCGTTTGCGAGTTAAAAGAGGTTATTGGAGTAGCTGCCGTAAAACCGTAGAAGTGGTCGCCGTCCGTCTGACGGAATGTTGTTCGCAGGATATATAAGGGAAGTATGGGTAACCGCCAAAATGGGGGTCGCCCATAAATGGTCTCTCCGGCACCTAGGAGTCTATCATAGCCTACGGGTAGTAGGGTAGTCTTCCTAGTGGTACTTAGGTAGTCCACAGAGGCCAGGGTGCTTTCAGGAAAAATACCTCATTAAGCAGCCGGGACCTTCTCCCCTTGATTTGTAGCATTACTATGGGTTGTTATTGGACTCTAGAGGTAAGAGTCTTATCACAGTAGAGTATGTCCCGAGAGGCTGGCTATGGGTAGCGCCCACTTAGCCAACAATCGGCTACATCTCACCGGGGGACCTTGCATGTCAATTTATCACATTGGATTGTCGCGTAGATTAAATGATGGACTGCATAGCTTGTATAGACAAAACTACCACTGGGCCAGTGAGTCTACCACCTAGGTATTGATTCCGGTTGTTGTCATAACAGTTAGCCACTGGTATGACTTCGATAGGAAGAGTTTTTCCACCGGCGGTTGTATTGGAGATGCATTGCAGAAACTCATATCCTATTGACGGAGTTAAGTGTACCCGAGTTGGTCCGACACTTCTGGCAGGATAAATCCTGATGGAGGGTAGAACTCGGACAAACCCTGAGCCGGACAGAGTGCTCGCACAAGGTCGGAAGTAGTGGTGAATGTCAAAGGCTTAAATCTGATATCTACTTAAGTTTAAGCATTTGGCATTCTACTTCGAGAACCAACTTTCCCTTGAGAGAACTAAATTGAGTGAAGCTTCGAGCTTAACTATATTAAGCTTTACCGTTGATTCTTCTGAATTATTTTACCTCATCTTTATTTTCTACTTTGAATGTTTGGTGCGGTCACAACCTTAGAGTTCACCTCTCTACAGGGTGCCCCTGTTACAGTATATAGTTAAGCGTACTCACTTAACTCTCTTCTGAGAATTGTTGTTTTAGCCTACAGTTTGGACATTGTTTGATTATGAGTCGCTTGTCTGGTACAACAAGCATTGGGTGGAAAGAACAATGTCTTCAACTATGGCTGTGTCGCGGGTTCATTCTCGTCCTAAGCAGATGACTGGTATTGAACGACAGATATCTCGAACCGCTGCAAGAGCAGACCTGAAGAGATTAGGTTGGCGGCCAATCCAGCAGCTCCTGATATATGACATTGAGAATCACCCTACCTTTGAGATTGAAATACCTCGTATGGTCAGAGAGATGGAGATTGAAGACCCTTGCGCATTCCTCCAAAGTTTCACTCATGACCCTTCAGTAGGACGGAGAATACCCCAGAATAGGCGACCGAAGATGACTTTCGCTGATTTCACAAAAGATCGCGTTGAACTATATATACTTGAGGAAATCACACGGCAGATGCAAGATGCACAAAGCCACCTTCTCAATCTTGCTGAAGAGTATCAGCATGCATTTGAAACTGAGATTGTGGAAAACGCAAATCGTTGGATGGAATACCAGCGAAAGAACTTCCACTAGTTAGCTATGTCTGATCAGATGATTCGGAAACGGGTAGAAGCCTTGGAGCAGGCGGCTGCCCACGGGTACTCTATTGAAGCTGAGAATGACCTGGTTATGAATGCTGCCCCTGCCCTTCCTTTGCCTATAGAACCTCCTCATTATGCTGCTCAAGTTGCAGCCTGCATGATTAATGAGAAATATCAACCTTGGTTGAACGAAGTGGGTAGACAATTCATCGCACAGCAAGAGCAGCTTGCGGAATTGCAGAGGCATGTGGCCGAAGCACATGAACGTTGAACCCCTCTCGAAGTCGCCTTCAGTGAGGTTGTCCGATCACGGGGAACAACTCCTTCGGTCAAAAACCTCCGGCCATCGTCACGTCCTCTCGGAGTTACTAAATCTAGCTCCATTTCGTCGGGGAGATCATCGAGTGTAACGACCCTACGATAGGTAGCTACAATCACTATCACCTTAGCTCAAATGGCATACCAAGAGGTATCCAGAGGTGGTATGGTCGCGTATACTTTATACAAATAGCGGGTAAACCTAGGATAAGGCCTAGGCAACTGTCGAGTAGCTTTGAGGTACTCTACTAGGCAGGGTAACCTTTCGGGAGAACATTCGCATAAGGTCAAGAGAATTATGGGAATGTTACACGGACCTCCG
>Ga0307509_10003020_pt1 | contig 26279 bp, 12 predicted proteins | sample 10_EM_MG_FD_202245 | JGI IMG/M metagenome (GOLD analysis project Ga0307509, IMG submission 202245) | Populus trichocarpa ectomycorrhiza microbial communities from riparian zone in the Pacific Northwest, United States - 10_EM | ecosystem: Host-associated > Plants > Roots > Unclassified | place... | reverse complement strand
GTACAAGACAAAGGTAGATAAAGACTTGAAAATATCGCGAGATAAATTCCAAGGTTCCTATAGGCCAAAACTCGAAAAGTGACACGTCACTGTTGTTGTTATTTCTTTCACTGGAGGTGTAAGAGAGGCGGAGGATGTTACGAGGACTTTTCAAACGCGAGTGTATACTCGCGTATAGCGCCTTAGAAAAAGTAACCGAACGCCGCGATGCAACGACTCGCACTCCTTTGTCCACGCTGTATGCCTGGAGTGGCGGTGTCTCCTTATAATAAATTTGATTAACCCAACTCAACAAATAACCTGCCAATCTACAACCGAAAAATATTTTAAAAAAGGAAATAAATAAATAATCCTAATTAACACCTTGCGTGTTACGCATCCACTTTATAGATATTTTTCTTGTGGTAAATGTATGGTGGATTTGTGAGTGAGGGGCGGGGTTGCAGTGCTTGTGGCGCAACGCTGGAGGGCTAAATGTTCGGTTACTTTTGCTAAGGGACAAGAGGCAGCGAAATGACCTGTTGAGCAGCCTCCTGTGTTGGCCCTCTAGCAGTCAGGATATACAACGGTGAAAAATTTGGTAAACAGTTTTCCCAACGTCTATCGGAATAGGAAGTTGGTTGAGACGCCACCGTCAAGTTTTACCACAGAAACAGAAGGTACAAGGGCCCTTATTTTACGCAGGAGCACTGTACAAGTACTTTGAAGAATGTGGGTTTTGCTTGCCAAGTACCCCGGGATAGAAGTGCTAGCATTTGATGGTTAGAAATCAGCTCGGCAGAGCTGGGATTAGCGAGATGCTTTGTTAGTCATCTAGCCTCGCGTGTAAGCTGTCCTCTAAATTTAGGTGAATTGGTAGCGTTGACTCCCTAAGCGCGCTTTATAAGCGAATTATAGAGAATATTGAGAAATTGATGGGGGAGAGAATAATTCTGGGGTGATCTGGGCCTCCTATCCTTGCCCTAGTAGTAATATATGACTTTGAGCTCAAGTTGAGGTTGACAAAAGTTGAACAGGCGATTCCTAGTAATTGGCTAACAAACAATACCGGTACCCAGTATCGAGGTTAAGCACCTCCGTGCGTTCTTAAATCACCACGGCAACCACGCTAAACTACACTCGCTAAACCATTTTTGGAGACATAAGCTCTGCAACGACCTTCCTGAGCTCATGGCATATAAAAAAGCAAAAAAGTAAGAACGCACGCTGGTGCTTAACCTCGATAGTACGGTTGTATGCAGTAGGTAAGCATTCACGATGGCGGTCGGGGGTGAACTGTACTGCCCTATTCCAAAACTTCTCGCACCCAAGTTGGTACTGTGACATGGAGTGCTATAGTAAATCTGGTATAAAAGTTTGTCAAGGTACTAGCCAAGGTGCGAGAACTTTTAGAACGAGGCTGTACTATACCGCACATCGGAAGTCGACATGAGCGCGCTCTAATACTGATTTCGGGAAATGGCTGGGTCCCCTCAATGCGGTTTCGAGGGTACGTGCCAGGGAAGTCAAAAAGGTGGCTGTGAAGTTCGGATGGTGAAAGAGTGCTCTGCGATGCGAGACAGTAAGTCAATAATTAGTAAGTTTGTAAAAGCTTTCTTCGACCGGAGTCTGCCAGTGGGGTGGAAGCAAGGATGGAGCAATCCACTGTCTTGGCATGGAAATGATTGGCTGGGGCCTGCAGGTGGGTGACACAGCGAGCGAAAATAGGAATAGAGCGAGCCCCGCCTTCCTTGGTCAAGTGAACAAGGCCCCCATCGACACCTTCCACGAACCGCTTTACTGTTATATTATCCCCTCACCCTTTACCAAATTTATCCGCTATGAACACATTACCCGTGAGGGACAGAGGATCAAGGCTCTATGGGACATGGCAACATGGGATGTTGAACGTCTACGCCGACTATCGCATCGCCAATACGATATGTGGTGACTCGAATTCGAACATCGGAAATGTGTCAAACAGCTACAATACCATCATCAACGTGGGAATAGAAGAGGATTCATTGCGAATCCAAGAATGGTTATCTCCGCTCCAACCGGATAAAAGACATCAGGATGTGAAAAGCGGTCGCCTTGATGGTGTTGGGGAATGGGTTCTTCGGAGGAGTGAGTTCGAGTCATGGTGCAGGAGCCAGAACGTGTCGGTGAATCCTATATTGCTGTGTTATGGGGGTCAGGGGGTTGGAAAGACCTATATAAGGTATAAGAGTATTCTCTAGAAGCAGGGACCATGTTGACGAGTGATAAAATCAGTTCCCTAGTAATCGACACCCTGCGGAAGGAAACCCGGGGACGGAATATGGCGGTTATATTTCTCTATTGCGATTACCAGACACAGAAGGACCAATCGGCTGTGAATCTGATAGGAGGTCTAGTTCGCCAGGTCGCTTCGAGGGCACCGAGGATTCCGAGTGAAATTCAAAGGGCCTTTGACGAGTCGAAGCGGGAAGGTTCGGATGGTCTGGGGTTGCCTGACATGGTAAAATTATTCGTCCAGGCAGTCGGTTCCATCGAGGCGGTATACCTTTGTGTCGATGCAGTGGACGAGGTGCTTCCACAGCAGCGACTAAAGTTCCTTCGCTCCTTACAACAAATTGTTCAAGAAGCACCAAATGTACGACTATTCATTACAGGGAGGCCGCATATTCGCACAGAACTGGATAAGCTTCTCGCCAAGAGCGCTTACTCGATACACATTGTGGCTGACCGAGGGGATATCATTCTATACCTAAGCCAGAAGATGGACGATGACGATCACCAAGATCCAGGCTTGATGACAGAGGATCTGAAAAATGTCATCATGAAAACAATTTTGGAGAAGGCTTCGGAAATGTGAGTAGAAGCACTTTTGTTCCCGAATTGGATCCCTCATTGATATTGAACTCAGGTTTCTACTCGTGGCCTTAAATATTGAGGCAATCTTGGGCGAGGCATCGGTAGCGAGCAGAAAGCAAATGTTGCGAAGAGTAGCGACAACTGGAGTGGATCTCGACAGTGTGTATGTCCAAACATTGCAGCGGATAAGGGAACAGAAGGGAGACCGATCACGACTTGGGATGGAGGTGTTGATGTGGGTATCGCACGCGGAGCGGCCATTACGGATTGACGAACTCTGTCACGCTCTGGCAGTGGACATGCAGTCGACGGATCTAGACCCTGAGAATATCCGGCCGCAAGATACAGTGCTAGGGTCATGCTTAGGGCTTGCAGTGGTTGACGCTGAGACATCGACTGTGCGACTTATCCACTACACGCTTCAAGAATACCTCTCCCAGTCTGGTATCTTTCTCGATGCCCACCAAACACTTGGTCAGATATGCCTCACCTATCTAAATCACAATATGGTTCGGGGCCTCCCAGCAAAGAATGTTTCGAGCCTTGGAGATATGCCGTTTCTCAAATATTCTTCTGTGTATTGGGGAAGCCACGCCAAAGAGGAACTCCCGGATCGCCCGAAATCACTTGCACTGGAGCTATTAAACTGCGGCGGCAACCATATTTATGCTACCTTACTTGTCGAGGAAATATGGAGTTTCCATAATTGTTCACTGCCCCATCACCTATGGCCCAGTTTGCACTGCGCATCCTACTTTGGAATTGATGATGTCGTGGGTGATTTGATCGAGAGTGAAGGCTGTGATATCAATCAGATTGACTGTATGGGTAATACAGCACTATGGTGGGCTGCTCGGCGAGGCAATGAAGGAGCAGTAATACGACTGCTCGCACGGAAGGACGTCAATCCCGATAAGCCAAGCGACGACGGCCGAACGCCGCTTTGTACGGCTTCTTACAAGGGGCATGAGGGGATGGTGAAACTACTGCTCGCACGGAGTGATGTCAATCCCGACAAACCAAGCAACGAAGGCCGAACACCGCTCTGGAACGCTTGCTTTAATGGGCATGAGGGGGTAGTGAAACTACTACTCGCACGGAATGAGGTCAATCCCTCTTATAAATTCTTGCGGACAAATACTGATCGTATGTATAAAGGTATGCGGGGAAAAACTCGATAAAATTGATCTCTTCTTCTCTTACTTAACCTCTACAGTTGCGTGCGAACAGGACCCTTAAGTACAAAAGACAAAAGACTTTGCGTGTCCAAAGACCCTACTACGACCACCCCATCCGTCACACTTGTGGAACCATCCAATAACCCCTTTTGTTGTTGTCACTGGTTACTGACCACCTTACCCCTCTTTTGCTCACCGCTTACCCCGCCTTTCTTCACCGCTTACCCCTCCTTTCTTCACCGACTACCCCGCCTTTCTTCACCGCTTACCCCTCCATTCTTCACCGAGTTCCAGACTCACCGGTGTAGTCTCCGCTCACGTTCTAGCATATTCTAAATGAAAGGAGTGGTCGAGTGGCTGAGGTACGCGAGCGCCGGTGATTAACAATAATCCCGACAGGCCAAGCAACGACGGCCGAACACCGCTCTGGAACGCTTCTTATCATGGGCATGAGAGTGTCGTGAAACTACTTCTCGCACGGAATGGTGTCAATCCTGACAACCGAGAAGTGGATGGCGAAACCCCACTCTGGCGGGCTTCGGACCGTGGGCATGAGGGCGTGGTGAAACTATTACTCGCACGTAGCGATGTCAATCCAGACCACCCAGACGCAGATGGCGAAACCCCACTCTGGCGGGCTTCGGACCGTGGGCGTGAGGGCGTGGTGAAACTACTGCTCGCATGCAGGGATGTCAATCCCGACCACCCAGACGCAGATGGCGAAACCCCACTCGGGCGGGCTTCTTTCCATGGGCATGAGGGGGTAGTGAAACTACTGCTGGCACGGAGTGATGTCAATCCCGACAATCCAAACAACAATGGTGAAACTCCGCTCTGGGGCGCATCTTTCAGTGGTCATGAAGGGGTGGTGGAACAACTCCTCGCACGCAGCGATGTCAATCCAGACAAGCCAAACAACAAGGATCAAACACCACTCTGGACCACTTCTCATAAGGGGCATGAGGGGATAGTGAAACTACTGCTCGCACGGAGTGATGTCAATCCCGACAAACCAAGCAACGAAGGCCGAACACCGCTCTGGAACGCTTGCTTTAATGGGCATGAGGGGGTAGTGAAACTACTCCTCGCACTGAATGGGGTCAATCCCGACACGCCAAGCAATGACGGCCGAACACCGCTCTGGAACGCTTCTCATCATGGGCATGAGAGGGTGGTGAAACTACTACTCTCACGGAACGGTGTTAATCCCGACCACCCAGACGCGGATGGCGAAACCCCACTCTGGCGGGCTTCTTTCCATGGGCATGAAGGGATGGTGAAACTACTGCTGGCACGGAGTGATGTCAATCCCGACAAGCCAAACAACGATGGTGTAACTCCACTCTTTAGCGCATCTTTTAATGGTCATGAGGAGGTGGTGGAACTACTCCTCGCACTCAGCGATGTCAATCCAGACAAGCCAAACAACGAGGATGAAACACCACTCTGGATCGCTTCTCATAATGGGCATGAGGGGGTAGTGAAACTACTGCTCGCACGGAATGATGTCAATCCCGACCAGCCAAGCAACCAAGGCCGAACACCGCTCTGGAACGCTTGCTTTAATGGGCATGAGGGAGTGGTGAAACTACTGCTCGCACGCAGCGATGTCAATCCCGATCACCCAAACGCGGATGACGAAACCCCACTCTGGCGGGCTTCGGACCGTGGGCATGAGGGCGTGGTCAAACTACTGCTCGCACGCACCGATGTCAATCCCGACCACCCAAACGCGGATGACGAAACCCCACTCTGGCGGGCTTCGGACCGTGGGCATGAGGGCGTGGTCAAACTACTGCTCGCACGCAGCGATGTCAATCCCGACCACCCAGACGCGGATGACGAAACTCCACTCTGGCGGGCTTCCTTCCATGGGCATGAGGGGGTAGTGAAACTACTGCTGGCACGGAATGATGTCGATCCAGACAAGCCAACCAACGATGGCGAAACTCCACTCTTTAGCGCATCTTTCGGTGGTCATGAGGGGGTAGTTAAACTACTCCTCGCACGCAGCGATGTCATTCCCGACAAGCCAAACAACCAGGGCAAAACCCCACTGTGGAGCGCATCCTATAGTGGGCATGAGGGGGTGGTGAAACTGCTCCTCGCACGCAATGATGTTAATCCTGACAAGGCAAGCAACGCTGGTGAAGCTCCACTCTTTAGCGCATCTTGCAGTGGTCATGAGGGGGTAGTTGAACTACTCCTCGCACGCAGCGATGTCATTCCCGACAAGCCAAACAACCAGGGCCAAACCCCACTGTGGAGCGCATCCTATAGTGGGCATGAGGGGGTGGTGAAACTGCTCCTCGCACGCAATGATGTTAATCCTGACAAGGCAAGCAACGCTGGTGAAGCCCCACTCTTTAGCGCATCTCACAGGAGTCATGAGGGGGTGGTAAAACTATTGCTCGCACGGAATGATGTCAATCCTGACAAGCCAAACAACGAGGGTGACACTCCACTCTGGTGCGCATCTTACAGTGGGCATGAGGGGGTGGTGAAACTACTGCTCGCAAGGAACGACGTCAATCCCGACCAGCCAGGCAACAACTGCAGAACGCCGCTCTGGACCGCTTCTTACAATGGCCATGAGGGGGTGGTAAAGCTACTCTTGGCACAGAGCGATGTCAATCCCGACAACCAAAGCAATGATGGCCGAACACCACTCTCGTGCGCATCTTACAGTGGGCATGAGGGGGTGGTGAAACTATTGCTTGCACGGAATGAAGTTAATCCCGACAAGCCAAACAACGAGGGTGACACTCCACTCTGGTGCGCATCTTACAATGGGCATGAGGGGGTGGTGAAACTACTGCTCGCACGGAATGATGTCAATCCTGACAACCCAAGCAGCGACGGCCAAACACCGCTTTGGAACGCTTCAGATAATGGGCATGAGGGGGTGGTGAAGCTACTCCTAGTACGGAACGGCATCAATCCGGATGAGCCGGGTGTGGATGGAGAAACTCCACTCTGGCGGGCGTCTTACCAGGGGCATGAGGGGGTGGTGGAACTACTTCTCGCACGCAGCGATGTCAATCCCGACAAGCCGAACAATCGGGGTGAAACTCCACTCTGGAGCGCATCTTCCAGCGGGCATGAGGTGGTGGTGAAATTACTGCTCGCACGGAATGATGTCGATCCGGACAAGCCAGACAACAAGGGTGAAACTCCACTCTTCATCGCATCTTCCAGAGGCCATGAAGGGGTGGTGAAACTGCTCCTCGTACGAGGCGATGTCAACCCAGACAAGCCAAGCGACGATGGCAGGACACCGCTCCGGGCCGCTTCTCACAATGGGCATGAGGGGGTAGCGAAGATGCTTTTAGAGCGAACCGATATCAGCCTCGACACACGGGATAGCGAGATCCAAACACCGTCCCTGGCCCTCTCTCAAGAACACGATAAAGTCGCGAAGATGATATCAGACCAAGTTGGTGCCAAGTCCAACACAACAGGTCCCATTCGCCAGGCATCACCCCCACCATCTTCAGGGGACGGGGAAGGCTATCTGGCGGAAACACAATTCGGGGGTGATCACCCTAACACCAACAGCATGGGACCTAGCCGCAAACCTACACCCCCTCCAGGAGGCCCCAATACATCGGAAGGCGTGTCGGGCTGCAAAGGCTCTACCGGTGTTCCTAATTCCGCCGATAATACCATCCTTGCTACCGAACCGCCCAGCCCACCTCGGCCCCGTCTCCCCTGGCCCCTAAAGTTCTGGCATTCCCTACGCAAAATTGCCACTCGTCTGAGAACGCCCCGTCGACGCTCTCGATCGCGATCAGCCGGCATTTGACCATCACCTCTTTCGTTTTTATTCTAGCTCTTCTCCTTTATATCGTTCCTTTTTCGCTACCGGACATGTTGTCCTTCTATAGATAGTTACCTGATGTGGGGTCGGTGTTGACAAGATCTTAATCGAGTTAGATGTAAATATGCAGAAGCCCGTTCAAATATTCACTAGAAGCTAGGTTGCCTTTTCTCTGTAATCTCTATCGGTGCGGCCGAGTCATCGCCGCTAGTCACCTTCCGCATCATCCTGCTACTATACTAGTTTTTGCTCTAAACCATGGGTGAGGGGCAAGTCAGTGAAACAAAACCTTAACCCTAACCTGCTGCGACTCGGAACAAATAAAAAAAGGGCAATTGAAATACAAGAGTGTTGAGGCATAGCTATAGCCCGAGCTCAAGAGAAATACAGCCCACAGTGCGGGTATTTATCAGCACCATGATGTATGGTTGCTTGCTAGCGGAATTTCAACCTACCCCGCAACCTCTACCTCTAAATGTGCTACAGTAAGGGTATTCAAAGTTCAAAACTATGACCTTGCGTTGAGAGTATTCATTACGATCTCATGTCGTACTCAGGATAAATTAACCAAGAGAAATGATCAATAGAAACTGATGGTAGAAATAACTCGGAAGACACAATATACCACACCGATAACCTCACGACAACAGTTCAAGTTTCCTCTTCGCCCCCGGCGACCTTTCTCCTTTTTTCAGCTATTCCACTCGGGATCCATACCGGCGGTGAAAAGAATAAGGGAAAAATAATAATAATGAAGAGACAAAAAGAATTTAAGCACAAAAGATCAAAAAAGAGATCTGAGGGCTGATGGTGGAGGGGGTTTATCCGGTAGGATTGGTTGTAGGATTGCCGGTGGTGTGATAGATTGTGCGGCCTAGAGATGGTTTGTCATCTTGAAGAGCATGGGGATCGACTGAAGGTCGAAAGCAGAGCTCAAGACAACCCCTTCAAAACTTGAACCGTCTATCAAGGTCGTCTAGCCTTTGTTTGCGGGGTGGGCACCCGCTCTAGCCTACCCCGATTTTCAACTCCGTTTTCCACACAAATCCACGGTTAGCAACTCTAGATACCCTTAGTATGCAGTTCGGTGACACCATATGTGGAACAATTTGGACCTTGTTTCATCGCTTTCGCCACTACCATGCTGTATTTAGGGAATGACTGGCCTATAAACCAGCAAGCATTGATACAACGATGGGGAAAAGCAGATTCAGATGGCCGGACAGCATTGATGATTTTCCTGGGCATACTCTACTTGAACAAATATTGTCTGTGGGCAAAATTAACCGCGCATCAACGAAGAGGAAAAACCCCAGTCACGAGAACAGCGTTCCCTCGCCAACCCCTGTATCATGAAAACCAAAGAAATAAATTATGGATGTAGGTATACAGTAGCATGCATAGCAGAAGTTAATATTTGATCTAGAGGGATTTCTTCACGTAGTGTTGAACAAGCGGAATAATATGGAGGTTTTCGTTGCGATCGATCGCTGGTGCACGGTTCATTTTGTCCACTGACCTTACCCAAATAATATTTGTTGGATGGATGTGCTTGGCTTTGACAGCTGCTGGAGTGTGAAGGAGCGCTCAAGAGATTTACAGATGGTACGGATACGGGAGATTGTTCAACAATAGATTATCCTGACATGCAGTTCCTTTTGTTATCACGGGAGTGTACTAGTACAGCACCGTAGGAAGGAATAAGGCCGTGTGTGGTTCGATCGCTTTATTTAAATTATAAAAGTTAGGGAGCGACTACCCGTCGGGGCTTGCGCAACCCCATGACATTACAATCCCGAGGTAAGCTAGCTCAAATAGCCTATCCGGGAGTACATCTGGAAAGTACTACCTGCGCGCCGCGTCGAAATGTAGGCGCAGGCGTGGTACTGTCCCTCCCCACCAAAAATACCCGAAGAACAGATCTCAACTAATTCTACAGGGGAAATCATGCCACTATCGACACAAGCGGTCGCAAGGAGAAAGGGGGGGGGAAGATGGGGCAACCAGGGTTGGAGCTCTGGAAGAAACTATTGGTAATGGGGGCTCCTTAAGCGCGCTTTACAAGAGGATTGTAGCGAACACGGGGAAATTGATAGGTGGCAGAATAATTCTGGAGTGATCCGGGCCTGCCATCTTTGCCGTAGTGATACACGACTCCGGGCTCAGGTGAAGGCTGGTAAAATGTTGAACAGGGCACTCCGGGAAATTGGTTAACAAGCAATAGCCAGGACTTTATTGATCGAGTCGCAATAGTACTATGCAGTAAGATAGCGGTCGGGGGTGAACTGTACCGCACATCTTGAGTTGATACGAGTGCGCTCGAATGATTCATTTTGGGAAAAGGCTGGGTCACTCAAGGCGGCTTCGAGGGCGCGTGCCGGGGAACTCAAAAGTGTCGCTGAGAAGGCAGGATGATGACAGAGTGCTCTGCGATGCGAGACCAGTGTTGGCTAGGCGAGCCTAGAGTACTCGAGTAAGTCAATGATTAGTAAGTTTGTAAAAGCTTTCTCAAACCGGAGTCTGCCAGTGGGGACCGAAAGATGGGGAAATCCACGGTCTTGGCGTGGAAATGATTGGCTGGAGCCTGCAGGTGACACAACGAGCGAAGATATGAGCGACAAAGCGAGCCCCGCTTTTCCCTGGTCAAGCGAACAAGGCCCCATTGACTCCTTCGACGAGCCACTTTACAGTTATATTATCTTCTCATCCATTACCAAATTTACCAGCCATGAACACGTTACCCACCGGGGACAGAGTATCAAGGCTCCGTGGCCCATCGCAACATGGGATGTTGAACGTCCTTGCCAACCGTCGCATCACCAATACGAGATATGGTGACTCGAATTCGAACGTCGGGAATGTGTCAAACAGCAACAATACTACCATCAACGTGGGAATAGAAGAAGAATCATTGAAAATCCAGGAATGGTTGTCTCCACTCCAACCAGATAAAAGACATCAGGATGTGAAAAACAGTCGCCTTGATGGTGTTGGGGAATGGGTTCTCCGGAGCTGTGAATTCGAGTCATGGTGCGGGAATAAGGACGGGTCTGGGAATCCTGCAGTGCTGTGTTATGGGGGTCAAGGGGTTGGAAAGACCTATATAAGGTACAAGAGTATTCTCTAGAAAGAATGGAAGATGTTGACGAGCGATAAAATCAGTTCCCTAGTAATCGACACCTTGCGGAAGGAAACCCGGGGACGGAATATGGCGGTTATATTTCTCTATTGCGATTACCAGACCCAGAAGGACCAATCGACGGTGAATATGATAGGAGGTCTAGTTCGCCAAGTCGCTTCGAGGGCGCCGCAGATTCCGAGTGAAATTCAAAGTGCCTTTGACGAGTCGAGGCGTGAAGGTTCCGATGGTCTGGGGTTGCCAGATATGATAAAATTATTCGTCCAGGTGGTCGGTTCCATCGAGGTAGCATACCTTTGTGTCGATGCAGTAGATGAGGTGCTTCCACAGCAGCGACTAGAGTTCCTTCGCGCCTTACAACAAATTATTCAAGAAGCACCAAACGTACGGCTATTTATTACAGGCAGACCACATGTTCGCACGGAACTGGATAAGCTTCTTGCCAAGAGCGCCTACTGCATACACATTGTGGCTGACCGAGGGGATCTCACTCGATACCTAAGCCGGAAGATGGACGATGACGATCATCAGGATCCAGGCTTGATGACAGAGGATCTGAAAAGTGTGATCATGAAAACAATGTTGGAAAAGGCTTCGGAAATGTGAGTAGAAGCACTTGTGTTCCAAAATCGAACCCTCATTGATATTGTACTCAGGTTTCTACTCGTCGCCTTAAATATTGAGGCAATCTTGGGCGAGACATCGCTAGCGAGTAGAAAGCAAATGTTGCGAAGGGTAGCGACAACGGGCGTGGATCTTGACAGTGTGTATGTTCAAACATTACAGCGGATAAGGGAGCAGAAGGGAGACCGGTCACGACTTGGGATGGATGTATTGATGTGGGTATCGCACGCGGAGCGGCCCTTACGGATTGATGAACTCTGCCACGCTCTGGCAGTGGACATGGAGTCGAAGGATCTAGACCCTGAGAATATCCGGCCGCAAGATACAGTGCTAGGGGCATGCTTAGGGCTTGCAGTGGTTGACGCTGAGACATCGACGGTGCGACTGATCCACTACACTCTTCAAGAATACCTCTCCCAGTCTGGTATCTTTCTCGATGCCCATAAAACACTTGGGCAGATATGCTTGACCTATTTAAATCACAATATAGTCCGGGGCCTCCCGGCCAACAATATTTCGAACGTTGGTGATATGCCGTTTCTCAAATATTCTTCTTTGCATTGGGGAAGCCACGCGAAAGCGGAACTCTCGGATCGCTCGAAATCACTTGCACTAGAGCTATTGAACTGCGGTGGGAACCATATATATGCTACCTTACTTGTCGAAGAAATGGACGATTTCCATGACTGTTCACTTCCTCACGTATGGCCCAGTTTGCACTGCGCATCCTACTTCGGAATTGATAAAGTCGTGGGTGATTTGATAGAGAGTGAAGGCTGTGATATCAATCAGAGGGACTGTATGGGTTATACAGCACTATGGTGGGCTGCTCGGCGAGGCAATGAAGGAGCAGTGATACGACTGCTCGGATGGAACGAGGTCAATCCCGACAAGCCAAACAACAAGGGTGTCACTCCACTCAGGTGTGCATCTTTCAAGGGGTATGAGGGTGTGGTGAAACTACTCCTCGCACGCAGCGATGTCAACCCGGACAAGCCGGGCGACGATGGTCAAACTCCACTCTTCGTCGCATCTTACAGTGGGCACGAGGGGGTGGTGAAACTACTGCTCGCCCGGAATGACGTCAATCCCGACAAGCCAAACAACAAGGGTGATACTCCACTCTGTAGCGCATCTTACAAGGGGCGTGAGGGTGTGGTGAAACTACTCCTCGCACGCAGCGATGTCAATCCAGACAAGATAAGCAATGATGGCCGAACGCCGCTCTGGAACGCATCATACAGTGGGCATGAGGGGGTTGTGAAACTACTGCTCGCACGCAGCGGTGTTAATCCTGACAAGCCGGACGTGAATGGCAAAACCCCACTGTGGCTGGCTTGTTTCAATGGGCATGAGGGGGTAGTGAAACTACTGCTCGCACGGAATGATGTCAATCCTGACAAGCCAAGCAACGACGGCCGAACTCCGCTCTATACCGCGTCTTACAATGGGCATGAGGGTGTGGTGAAACTACTCCTCGCACGCAGCGATGTCATCCCAGACACGCCAAGCAATGATGGCCGAACGCCGCTCTGGAACGCATCTTACAATAGGCATGAGGGGGTGGTGAAACTACTGCTCGCCCGGAATGACGTCAATCCCGACAAGCCAAACAACAAGGGTGTCACTCCACTCAGGTGTGCATCTTTCAATGGGTATGAGGGTGTGGTAAAACTACTCCTCGCACGCAGCGATGTCAACCCGGACAAGCCGGGCGACGATGGTCAAACTCCACTCTTCGTCGCATCTTACAGTGGGCACGAGGGGGTGGTGAAACTACTGCTCGCCCGGAATGACGTCAATCCCGACAAGCCACACAACAAGGGTGACACTCCACTCTGTAGCGCATCTTACAAGGGGCGTGAGGGTGTGGTGAAACTACTCCTCGCACGCAGCGATGTCAATCCAGACAAGATAAGCAATGATGGCCGAACGCCGCTCTGGAACGCATCTTACAGTGGCCATGAGGGGGTGGTGAAACTACTGCTCGCACGCAGCGGTGTTAATCCTGACATGCCGGACGTGAATGGCAAAACCCCACTGTGGCTGGCTTGTTTCCATGGGCATGAGGGGGTAGTGAAACTACTGCTCGCACGGAATGATGTGAATCCTGACAAGCCAATCAACGACGGCCGAACGCCACTCTATACCGCTTCTTACAATGGGCATGAGGGTGTGGTGAAACTACTCCTCGCACGCAGCGATGTCATCCCAGACAAGCCAAGCGACAATGGTCGGACACCGCTCTGGGCCGCTTCTCACAATGGGTACGAGGGGGTGGTGAAGATGCTTTTAGAGCGAACCGATACCCACATCGACACTCATCGGGATAATGAGAACCAAGCCTCACTCCCGCTGGCCCTCTCTCAAGGCCACGATAAAATTCCGAGTTTAATATTAGACCAAGCTGATGCCACGCCCACCCCAACAGGTCCCATTCGTCAGGCATCGTCCCCGCCGTTGACCGAGGACGGGGAAGCGGATGTCGCTGAAACACAACTCCGAGCTGATCACCCTAACGCCAATACCGCGACACCTAGCGGGAATAATGCTCCCCCTCCAGGAGGCCCCAATACATCTGAAAGCGTGTCGGGCTGCAAAGGTTCTATATCTAATTCAGCCGACAGCACCATTATTGCTACCGAACGGCCCAGTCCTCCTCGACCACATTTCCCGCGGCCTCTCAAGTTCTGGCGTTCTCTACGTAGAATTGGCACTCGTCGAAGAACACCCCGTCGACCCTCTCGATCGCCATCACCTGGCATTTGACCATCGCTTCTTCGTTTGTATCCTAACCTTTTTCCTTCATATCTATCCTTCTTCGTTACCAGACATCTCCTCGTTCTATAGATAGTTACCGGATGTGGTGTGGGTGTTCGCAAGACCTTTGTTGAATTAGATGTAGATATGCAGAAGCCCGTTCGAATATTCACCGGCAGCTAGTTTACTTGTTCTTTGCAATCTCTACCAGTGCGGCCGAGCCATCGCCACTAGTCCTCTTGCGCATCATCCTGCTATGCTAACTTTTGCTATAAGCCCTGGGTGGCCAGTCAGTGAAACAAAACCTTAACCCTAACCTGCTGCGGCTCGGAACAAATATAAACGACAATTGAAAGGCAGGGGTTTTGAGTGATAGTCTATAGTCCGTGCTGAACAGAAATACTGGGAAAAATATGAGAGGAGTTGTGAACCGTTGTGAATGTAAAGCGTACGAAGAAATGAAAACAATATAGCAAAGATAAACTCGTTATTCAGTGACCTGCTCTTCCTAATATCATGGCCGGAGGGTATCCTTTAAATACACGAATCCTTACTAACTAATCTGCATATCCTTTCAACATAATCACGCCATTCCTCTACTCAATCACACAATTTCCATTCCCCCCGCTTTTCCCTCTTTTCCCCTCTTTCCCCTCTTTTTCTACCCCTCTTCTCGGATGGTTCATCGTGTGTCCAGCAATGGGGAAACCACCAATCTGGTTTCTAAGAGACTCTATGTCGTGGGGGAGAGAGTGCGGGAATTGGAAGAGCGCCGGTGATCAACAATAAATACGGCCTGCAGTGAGCACTCATTAGCAACATAATGTCTAGTTGCTATGCCAGGGAAGTTCCACCCTACTGTACCCCGCAACCTCTACCTCTAAATGCGCTAGCGTATGGTATTCAAACCCAAAAAATGTGACTTTGTGTTGAGAGTATTCCTCACGGTCACATGTCATACTAAGGATAAATCGACCAAAAGAATTGATTAATGGAAACTGAGGGTAGAAGTAACTCGGAAGATACCATCACCACACTAATCACCTTAGGACAATAGTTCAAGTTTCCACTTCACACCCGGCGAGTTTTCTCGTTTTTTTTCTTGGCTATTCCACTCAAGATCTATGAAGGCCTCAAAAAATAAAAGGGGAAAACGAAAGAGACAAAAGGGATTTGAGCACAATAGATCAAAAAAGAAACCTGAGGGGGGATGGCGGAGGGGGTGTTTATCTCGTGGGGTTGGCTGTGGGGTTGTGTAATAGATTGCGCGGCCTAAGGAGGGTTTGTCATCTGAAGATCATGGAGATCAACTGAAGGTCGAAAGCAGAGCTCAAGACACCCCTTCAAAAGATTGAACTGGCTACTAAGGTCGTCTAGCATTTGTTTTAGGGGTGGGCACCCGTGCTGGTCCACTTCGATTTTCAACTCAGTTTTCCATGTAAATTCATGGCCAGTAACTTTGGATACCCCGCTTTCCCCTCACTGCTTCTCCACCGTGGGATATCCTTTCCCCTCACTTCGCATCCTTTACCGAGTACCAGACTGCGGTGAATCCTCCGGTGTTCTTCTCGCATCTTCTAACAGGGTGTAGAAAGAGTCTCCGGAGGGCGCCGGTGATTAACAACATTCATCACGATGATTTGCCTCTGACCACATGACCTATCCAACATGGAAGGCGTAGAACAAGATCGAGCATACGGGGACAAAATTCCAACAGAAAGATATGAAAGAGAAAAGTTAGAATACAAACGAAAGAGGAGATGATCAAATCCCGGTTGGCCGCGATCGGGGGGACCGGCGGGGCTTTCTCAGACGAGTGGCAATTTTACGTAGAGAACGCCAGATCCTCAGAGGCCACGGGAGACGGGGCCGAGGGGGGCTGGGCAGTTCGGTAGAAGGGATGGTGTTATCGGCGGAATTAGGAATAGGGTCTTTGCAGTCCGATACCCCTTCCGATGTATTAGAGACCTCTGGTGGGGGTGTAAGTTGCCCGATAGGGTCCACGGTGCTTGTGTTAGGGTGGTTATCTCCGAGTTGTGTTTCTACCATAGACTCTTCCCCGTTCCCGGTCGACTGCGCGAGTGATGCCTGGCTAATGGGGCCTTCTGTGTTGGACATGGCACCGGTCCATTCCGATATCATCCTCGCAACTTTATCGTGTCCTCCAGAGCTGGCTAACGAATGTGGGGTTTGGTTCTGGTTATCTTGTACGTCGATGCGGATATTGTTTCGCTCTAAAAGCAGCCTTACTACGCCCTCATGCCCGTTCCTAGCGGCATACGAGAGTGGCGTACGGCCATCTCGGGTGTCTGCCAGGTTGGGATTGACGTCCTCTCGCTGCAATAAGGTCTTTACTACCCCCTCATGTCCCTCATGAGCGGCCCACAAGAGTGGTGTTTGGTCCCATCTGCGGTCTGCCACGTTGGGATTAACATCCCCTCGTTCCAAAAGCATCTTTACAACCTCTTCGTGGCCCCTAAGCGCTGCCCACATGAGAGGCGTACATGATGCAATATCCCTTGCATTAACATCCCATTCCTTCATCTCCAATACTGCTTGGAATATCTCCACGATCCCAAAAAATGCTGCTCCGTGCAGTCCTGTAAATCCTGAAGGTCCTCCCTCGCCACCGAGATAAGGGCCAGGGAATCTGTCTCCTTTATAACCCAATAATACTAGTTGAGCTGAGATATGTTCATCAAATTTATTGAGCAGCCTTAGCGCAAGTGTTTTCACATTCTCGGTCATCCCCATTCTTGCGTGCTCTCCCCAGTAACGAGAGGCATAATCGAGAAGGGGCATCATTACAGGAGCGAAGAGGTAAGTTGGCGGAAGATCACAGACACTCCCAAAGTTGAGGTATGTCAAGCAAACCTCAGCAATTGTTGAATGGGGACTATGGAATAGGGTCGGATCACTCAAGAGATGCTCTTGAAGGGTAAAGTGGACCTGTCGGACTGTGAATGAAGATGCCTCGACCGTGACAAGACCCAGAGAACATGCTAGAAGTGTCTCTAACACAGGAATGTTTTCACGATCTAGACCAGCAGATCCGATCTCCACCCCCAAAGCATAACAGAGCTCCTGCACTCTTAATGGGCGTTCTGAATGTAACATCCACATCAGGGCATTCTGTCCGAGTATTGACTTATTTCTCTTCAGCGCCTTCAGTCGGGTGAGGGTTTCCGTGTACGCATCACTAAGTTCGCTGCATTGTGTCACCTCTTCGAGCCTCCTCCTTCTCTGATGGATTGTGACCTCTCTCAGAATAGCGTCGATGTGGAGTGAAACAAGAAGGAATCTACGCACGATAGTTGGTGAGTAAACATCTTTGTTAGAGCGGAAATTCTAGATACTCTAACGCACATATCTGATTTTCTCGCAAGGATAACTCTTAGGATATCCGCCCGTAAATCGTCATTCATCGCCTCAAGCTGGGGATCGTTATCTAACCTCATCTCTAGATAGCTCCTGAGGCCATCCATGTTAGGGGTGATGGTTATTACAACCACCTTCGGGAAATATATTCGAATATCATTTATGATATGGGGCCTTCCGGTGAGGAATATTCGTGTCTTAGGTGACTCCCGAACAATATCTCCCAGAGACTCAAGAAGCTCTGGCAGATTCTTCGGTAAGCATTCATCGAGCGCGTCAATGCAGATGAAAACTTGAGGCAATGAAGCAATGGTGATCTTCAACATTTCCATCATACCCTGAAGCCGTAGTCCTCTGTAACCAAACTTTCTTTTCCCTTCCCGAAATGTTGCGCCTAGGTACCCTGGGATGTCCACTCTGCGTAGCAGCTGCTTTAGAATGGCTCCCATCATGTTAGTCACTGTCTGCTCTTGTTGGATAAAGAAGTCGCAGTACAAGCCAGCGACAATATGTTCGCCCCATCCCTGATCGCACAGGCTATCGATCACCAGGGAGCTAGTATTCCAAGCCGTCAGCAACATCCGCTTATCACAAAGAGACCCGCCACTTACCTCAGGTATGTTTTGCCCACCCCTGGATTCCCTGAGCAAAACAAAACAGCATTTTCGAGTCCACCATCGCTTCTTCTCCACTTCCGAAACTCATCTGTGTCTAAAAGCCAATCACCGACACCATCGAATCGGGCAGTGCGGACGTCCCGGTGTCTCTTATTTGGCTCTAGTGGAGAGAGCCAGCGCATAATCTCTACATCCTCGTTGTACTCGCAGTTGAAAATGCTTCTGTTAAAGGAGCCGAAGTTGCTCGAGCCCACGTTGACCGATAAGCTAGATGTACTTTGTGCCATTATATTCTCTTTAAACCCTTAACCAAATGTGGGAATAGGAGAGCGACCCACAAGTATAGGGGTATCGAGGGGGTTTATAATTTTCTACGAAGAAGGCTAATAGAAAAGGGGGACGATGAGGTTTCTCGTGTGACAATCACTACCCAATCATCTCTAGGCCAAGGAAATGCAAGGTGGCGGTGGGTTCGGGGAATTCTAGCGACCGGCTCGAGTTTGTCATCCGAGTTTTACACGAGCCTACGGTAGTGCACAGGAGTTCAGGTTATGTTATCCTACGGAATAAGCACTTGATTAATATACTAGAGACTGTGTTCAGCTTCCAACTGCCGTATAGTGCTCAGGCTCTGGTGTACCCAAGTATTAAGCCCATGATCATGCCCACCTAAGATTTTCGCTCACCACTCAAACTCCTACAAGATAGAGGTAATATCCCGCTAAGAAAGAATAATAATAACGTACCGGCGGATGACCGCGCAAATCTGGAAACACACAGTGCCGGATTCTAGGTGACGTGGCCTTACCGGAGTTAAACCTGGCCACCAGGAGCCCAAACTACCTTATCTTCTAAGGAGATAAACAGCGGGTGCGGCTGAGGTGCCATTGCAACGCATCCTGGATCCCATACTTGCCTGACTTTATTCGCCCTGATTACGATTAGCTAAGCCTTGTTTGGGGTGACGAACAGTGAAGGCTCCACACCCTGCATCGCTATGAAAAGGATAGACCCAATATTCTCCGGAAAGGAAACAAGCTCAGTTACTGACAGCAGTGTACTTGAGTACAGTAGAGAGCGAGGGTTGCGCCCCACATAGTCTATCACCAAAGTTAATTTTAGCCACTCGAGCACCGTACCGTATTTACTCGAATACAAGAGAATTACGCTAGACTTGAGGTGAGGTTGTCCGGTGGAAAAACGGAATAGCCTTAGCCTTCTTATAGCCTTAGTGTGGTCTTGGTGGGGAAAGATCACATCCTAGCGCCATTCTCTTATATTCGAGTAAATACGGTACTCGATAGTTATTGTGTGTTGACAAACCGAACACCCAGGGAACTGAGGCAACCCATTGCCTCCCCACAACTCCCCACAATAAACCTTCTCAAATCGTTGTCTCACAACTAATGCATCATAATATCTTCTGTTTTTTTCTCTATTAAAGCTGACAGATATACCAAGTGCTAATTACTATGTATTTAAAAAATCATTTTTTAATTATTTTCGCTGGCTGGTGTTGAGGTTGTTAGGGCAAAACTTATGAGTGTTCGTTAGTTGTCACCGCACAATAGCTCAATCGGCACAAGGCCGCTCAAAGAACCGGATTTCCCTCTCGCTACCAAGCAAGAGTTCAATAGACCTTTGCTTCCGGCGTTGATTAGCCAAGTACGAAGGTCCATAAGAACCCAAACCGCCACCGAACTCGGATATCGATTTTAAGTTTTCGGATAAGCGAAACCCACAACAAAAAAAAAAAAAAGGGAAAGGAAAGTGTTACAAATTATCTAAGGCGAAGCGAGGAACTATATAGAAAGGCAGATATAAGAAATTCTTTACATGCAGAAATGTATATGTGGCAGACAAGTATGCATTTCAGAAGCAAATGTAACATGGTGCAATACAGCATTCCATGGCATAGCAAGTCCATAGTATAGCGAGAATTCCCATACAAATAATGCCTATCCTATAACAGATCTATGGGCGTTCTCGCCTCACGGTGGACTCGCTCCGTCGTCAGTTACCGTATAGCTTTCAAGCCAGCATAGGGGTCAATCAAATGATCAATAAGCGCAACTCCAGGTTTATATCACATGAGAGAGAGAAAGAAAGAAAAAGGAAGGAAGGAAGAATTTATCCTTCGGTCTCAGATAGGAACCTGGAAGTTGTTTAATCATCATAGACATCACCAGAAATGAAAGCAAATATTATGATACTTGAGAAGACGGAAGGCCTATGTGGATTGGAATAAGCTCCAATGTGGATGTATCAAACTCATTATAAAACGAAAGGGAGCCATGCCAATCCAGGCTTTGACACCCACAGCAGTACAATCTCAAGGTATGCCAGCTCAATCTACCTTAGGCTGCCTATACTGCAGTGCATCTTGAAATCACCGCCCGTGCGACCTGTAATAACCCCACCACAGGACCCAAGTATCTGGCCAGAATACAGCATTCACAAAATAAAATTCAACACTACGGCGAGCACCCCTACCTCTCAACCCTGCTAGCCATCGTCCTGTGGAGGGCATATTTCTCAGGGGACTACAGCGCTAGGATGGGACCGCTAGGCCCTACATGCTAGGCCTTTCTTAGTAGAGTGAGATACACATGACAAAGGCTGCTTAGGCAGACGGCAGGGGAAATGGCAGGACAGCCGGAATTGTGCGGGGGGTTATAGAGGGTATCAGAGGACGGTATGGTGTAGGTAAGGACAGTAGGGTGTAAGGAAGGACCGCGGGGTGGGACACAGACAGCAGATATCAGGAATGACTGCCGGGAACCTGTAGACAAAAATGAGTGATATACTGTGATGCATTGTAACTGACATAGCAAACAATATTCCTGCAAGAAATAGAAGAAGGTTAAATAGATTATCAAGTGCTGTGAGTATTAAGATAAGACTGAATAAATAATTCCACTATGAGCCTTATTCCTCTTTCCAATACTTCCCCAAGTCTTTTGTTTTAACTTTGATGGTGATGTCGCAACAAAGACAAATGACTGATGCAACCGAAGTTGACTCACAGCCTAATGCCAGGGATTTCCCAAGAGTTACTGAGGAAGTCAATTGACTCTCAGATCTGGATATCTGCGACCGATATCCGAACTTTCTAATAGTGATAGTATGAGTGCCCTCTCTAGCATACCAAACGGGATACTTACCCCAACTCTTGAGGCACTAAGTAATATGGAAAGTATGAGAAACCCAAATCCTGCTGAGTGACTTCGGTTCGAGAGAAAAGATATTCGCAAGTCATGGGTATACTGGTCGCAAAATGGTTCGGGAAAAGTACACAGGGCCTTAGCAGGCCTTGTAGGGCGTTCCGTCCTACCTCACTTATCCGAAAACCGAAAATCAATATCTGAGTTCGGTGCCGGTTTGGGTCCTTATCGACCGCCGTACCGAGTCACTTCAGAAGAAAAGAAAAATGTTTACAAGCCTATGATTTTTACTAACGAACCAAAGTTCGACTCTTTTCTTTTTTTCCTTGAACTTTATTCTCTTCGGGATTTCTGTGGTACTCTTGCCTCAACCCTGTGTACAGTACAGAACCGGTACTAGTACACTATGATACAAGTACATACATGAGCCCACTATCCCCTGCTTTTCTCCTCGCCCTTCCTCCTTGCTCACTTTAGAAAATTCGTGTCATGCTATCCCGAGTTATCCCCTCTGCAAATGTTTCTAGTTCCCTAATTGTGGGCCCTGCGCATCGCCAAGATCCGTGCCGGAAGGTGCAACCTTGTCTTGAGTTTCCGCTAGACTAGATGACCCGGCTCGACCCTCACCGGTAGGACTTAATTTTTGGGTAATATATGGCTTCGGAAGGAGATATTAAAAAAGGTGCTTGAACAGTTGGTTTCTTGGATTTCTGCTGCCTTGGGGTGTACTATACCAAGCAAGCGGAATGCACAAGAATGGACTTAGGGTTGCTACAGGAGAATCTACTCATTGTTCTTGGGAAATAATGGTATTATAGTCCCGGAGCGTTTGTGTAACGAATTTCGGATCTGGTGGTTGGACAGCATGTACTGGTGGACGGCCTTAGCATCAACCCCGCTTTTCCTCGGTTCCTCATAATTGTGTTAACGGACCCCCAACAAAATCAAGACCTTGCTCTCGAAAATATCGTAAGAGGTGAAAATCGAAAAATGGCACAAGTTTTCAGCGGTAACTCTCACTCTTTCAACACTAATGTCTTTAACTACACCGCCCCCGATGATAGATCAGAAATTCTGGCATGGCTCTCGCGGTTAGAGCCGCGAGCACGGCATCGCGACATCGGAGCACGGCGGATAGACAGTATAGGGGCCTGGCTCCTAGAAACTGAGGAATTTAGACGCTGGCACCACGGCAGTAAGGAGGATCGATCTTATCATCCGACTTTATTCTGCGAGGGCAACCCGGGAGCGGGAAAGAGTTATATCATGTGAGAGAGCGGGTGTCACTGCGGAGAATCAGGGAATAGTGTTGCTGATAGGTTGCGGTCGCAGATCGCGGGTCATAGACAAGCTAGGTGACGAGGCCTTGGAGAACGATACTACCGTCGCCTGTTTTTACTTCGATTTTGCTGCTCGGAATGAGCAGTCACCGGTAGATGTGCTTGGCTCTCTGCTGCGACAGCTTGTTAGCGAACAGCGGGAAATTCCCGACGAGATAGCCCGGGGCTTTCAGAAAGAGAGAAAGGTTATTGGGGGCAGAGGACTACAGGTTTCCGGAATATTGAAGATGTTCCAGGCAATCCCAGTCAGGAGGCGCACATTTATATGTGTTGACGCACTTGACGAATGTGCAACAAAGGACCGGTTGTTGGTTCTTGAATCATTAAGGCAGATTCTACAAGAGTCACCAAATACTCGCGTATTTATAACTGGAAGGCCGCATGTGCGGAGTGAGGTGGAGAGGATATTGGATGGAGTAGTAGCTTCCGTATTTATACGCGCTACGGAAGATGGGGTCCTTAGATTTCTGCGCGAGAAACTCAAGGAGGACACGGCCCCAACCGTAATGAGCCGCGCATTAGAAGGGGATATCATGAAGAGTATTCCCGCAATAAGTTCCGAAACGTATGTAGGGATGAGGGCAAGGGCAAAGCTACTTTAAATCTGTGGCTGACATATTTGAGCTTAGATTCCTACTGGCCTCTATCCATATCGAGGCGATCCTGAGGGGTGCAACTGTTGCTCGCCGGAGCAAAATACTCAAGTCGATAAAGGATGGATCCGGGTTAGGGGATGCATACGGTGCGACACTAGACCGGATAAGGGCTCAGGGCGAGGAAGGGGCGAGACTTGCGATAGCTGCCCTCACGTGGATCTGTCATTCGGAACGGCCGTTACAAATGGATGAACTTTGCCATGCCCTGGCAGTTGAGATAGGAGAAACGGATTTTGATCCCGATAATATTCCTTCGATAGGTACATTGCTAGACTACTGCCAAGGCCTAATTGTAGTCGACAAGGAAGCTTCGACTGTGCGGCTAATCCACTATACCGTCCAAGAGTACCTTTGCAGTCACCCAGGCCTCTTCAGTAAACCTCACTCTATGCTCGCAGAAACCTGCTTAACCTATCTAAACTCGCAACAAGTCAAGAACCTCACATCCCATGCTTTCCCAGCCCATGAAAGCATGCCATTCCTTAAATATTCATCGAGATACTGGGGAACACATGCGGGGAGGGAACTCTCAGACCATGCCAGGGCCCTTGCGCTGGAGCTCTTGGACCAGTATGAAGAACACGTGTCTGCTGTATCACTCTTAACGCAGGTAATGCATCCCAGTTATATGGGGGACATAAGCACCTCTCCGCTCTTCTCCGGACTACACTGCGCATCGTTCTTCGGGATCGTTGAACTTGTGGCTGGATTGATAAGTACCGAGCGTTGCGAGATCAACGGGCGAGATTGCACAGGTAGCACACCACTTGCGTGGGTGGCGCGGAATGGGCATGTAGAAGCGGCGAGGGTACTGCTGGGACGCAAAGATGTCGACTGCAATCGCCCAGATACGGACGATCGAACGCCGCTCGGATGCGCTGCTATCAACGGACATGAGGGAGTTGCCAGGCTTCTGCTCGAGCGGGAAGATGTCGACTCCAATCGCCCTGATAGATACAAGCAAACCCCACTAAGGTGTGCCGCTGTTGAGGGGCATGAAGGCGTGGTCAAACTACTGCTAGGACGAAAAGATGTCGACCCCAATCGCCAGGATGCGAATGGTCGAACACCCCTCGGGTGTGCTGCTAGGAAGGGGCACGACGGGGTTGTCAGGCTACTGCTAGAACGGGAGGACGTCGACCCCAATCTCCCAGATGTTGGTGACCGAACCCCACTTGGAGGTGTCGCTATCTACGGACATGAAGGGGTTGTCAAATTACTTCTGAAACGGAAAGACATCGACCCTAATCGCCCGGATGTGAATGATCGAACCCCACTTGGGGCTGCTGCTATCTACGGACACCAAGCAGTGGTCAAGCTGCTGCTGGAACGGGAAGATGTTGACCCCAATCGCCGTGATAAGTATGATCAAACACCACTCGGATGCGCTGCTATCAATGGACATGAGGGGGTGGTCGAAGTTTTGCTGGGAAGAGAAGATGCCGACCCAAATCTCACAGATTCTGATGGTCGAACCCCACTTGCATGTGCTGCTATCCAGGGACACGAAGGAGTGGTCAAACTATTACTCTCACGGGAAGATGTCGACCTCGACAAGCCAGATAGACATGGCGGTACACCAATCTCTCATGCTGCTAGCTGTGGATGTGAAGGAGTAGTGAACCTATTACGAGCCCAGAAGCGTGTAGAAAATCCGGATCCGCAGCGGCCCCATCTGCTGTGACTGACCCAAGCTGAGGCGGCGCCCTGGAGGGGTCAATGAGGCACAAATCGCGCTGAGTTCCCCCTTTCTGGCTCTAGCACTGCCCACCCTCCGGAAGCTCGGTATACGTTGCTGCACCTATATCGTCTTCGATTTCTTGTACATCCCTAAGGTCAGCTTTATAACATGATCTTGAAATTGTCCGCCGCTGTCATGGATGGGGGTTCCATCTGTATGAAGATATACTCCTCTAAATACTCCGAATATTTCCTAACGTTCACGAATGAAAGCCCATGACGAGTTTCTGTTCATTCTATTTAGCCCACGGCGACCGATCTGCTATTTCATTTGTCAACTTTCGTCGTTTGTCTTGAATAAAATGCTCCAGTTGACCATATCCCTTGTTCCAAAATCTCCTATTTTCTACATCTTTATTTACTCAATTCCTCATAGTTTTCCCTTCCCAGCGATAGATAGACAGGCAAATAGATACACTATATATAAAACTCTCCCTCCGATACGTGAGGACCTGACTCAAGAATCACCGGAGCCACAATTAACGAGATAATCGACGTTAACCATCCTGATTTCGAGATGATATTATTACCGGCATCAATTAGCACTCGAATTAGCAATCCACGCCCGAAAAATGCCTGCAGTTCTACTCAGCTCCCTTACGGTGGACTAGATTTTTTTTTGGTCCTGGATTATCCCCTTAGCTCCTACGACATCCAAACCCAGTTTGAAATATTGACAACTAGCTTATTTGAGGAACTGAGTGTAAATTTATGTGGCCAACACCCGCCTCTGTCATGTCCATCTTCAACCTTAAGCACTTCGCGGCGTTCTAAGTCCTATGCCACCCTGGGGACACGAAGTTTTTCCTATCACGCTCACTCATACATGTTGGTGTTGAAAATGGGCTAGACTGCTCACCATTACTGTTACAGCTATTGCAGTGTTCTCAGCCACCTACCAAATACATATATTCTCATTCGCGCTGCACACGAAACACAACCTCTAGCACCTGCTACGCACTCTCGCTCCCATACCGTTTCACCAGCACTAGCTCATACTCCGCCAAACATCTATCCCTACATCTCTA
>Ga0307509_10003019_pt1 | contig 26290 bp, 26 predicted proteins | sample 10_EM_MG_FD_202245 | JGI IMG/M metagenome (GOLD analysis project Ga0307509, IMG submission 202245) | Populus trichocarpa ectomycorrhiza microbial communities from riparian zone in the Pacific Northwest, United States - 10_EM | ecosystem: Host-associated > Plants > Roots > Unclassified | place... | reverse complement strand
GAGGTAGAGTTTGGGAACCTTATGAACTTTGGTTTGGAAGCAGCGCAGTTTAGGGTTTAAGAGAGTTTTGAAAACAGCCTGGTGACTGGTAAATATGGGGGTTTGCCCTAATAAACTCGATTTACTACTCTAATAATGTTATTTTCTCCACTCCTGTTTAGGGTTGAGCCCGAGTAGCCACACATGTATAGCGTCTACCTTATAAAAGTTCCTTCTCTTGTTTGGCAAACTATACCTTACAAACTACGGCTTGGCACACCTTACAAAACGCAGTTTGGGAAACCTTACAAACCGCAAGCTGCAAGGTGTTACCTTACAAAAGTTGGCCTGCCAAACAGGGCCTTAGTCACCTGCTTGGAAATAACAGCGGCCAACCGCATCAGCTCCTATGAGCAGACTGGAGGGGGGTTGGTCTTTTTTTTTTGCTTGAACATACTGTACTATACTAATCCGAGTAGTTTTGTTTTTGTTTTGGGGTACAGGGTACTAAGACTCCGCTGTGCAGGAGCGTAAGGTTAAGCGGTATTACCAGACCATCACTCGGGCGTTGGTCAGACCCCCCCCATCAGAACCCTCATCTACCATACTAATATCTATCAACCCTATAATGGCTCTTGGCACAGAAATTTTCTTATAAATACATACCAAGGGTACTTTTCTCCCTCTTCCTTCCTTCCTTCCTTCCTTCCTTCCTTCCTTCCTTCCTTCCTCGAGCCACCTGGGTTATCCAACATCCCCCAACACGCCAACCCATCTATCGGAGGAGGTGCCGCAAATTGGACGACCCGGAGATACTCCCCTATCCGTGTCTCCGGCTCAAACACAATGATTGAAAGAGTCACTGCGTTGAACCAGACTTATTATGCAACCCCTGAAGGTGAACCCTGGCATGGGGAAACCTATTGATGGGGAGAATATAGGTGACTCGACATACCTTTTCGAATCTGTGGGATTTTCTTAGTAGTTTAGTTTTGTCATGATCAGTGTTCCCAACAGGCCAGGCCACTCATAGGCCAGCCCATAGGCCGTAGGCTAGGCCAGGCCAGGCCACTCCGGAAATGGCCTAGGCCGATCTAGGCCGAATTCGAGCGGCCTGCGAAAGCCTATCAGCCCTTATAGGCGCCTATAGGCCCGGTTATTAGCGTTGGGAAGAGATCGCTTTAAGGATATCATGATTCCCCCACCTCTTTCAACTTCCGTGTCCTCGATTTTTTCTACAATTAATTCAATTAATTAATTAACTACTGTATCTGTAGTATTTTTGCTAATGGAGCGAAACTATTCTTATATTTTCAATGCTATTTAGTAATCGGAGAACATTAATTGTGAATTTTTGCCGCGGACGCTGCATCGTGGCTCGCTAAGAGTAGGCTATATAGGCCAGGCCCTAGAGAATTCCCATAGGCCAGGCTTTGCTGCGGCCTGGCCTACCTGGCCCGTTGGGAACGCTGGTCATGAGGCTTGAGTATGTTGTGCTTTCGATTGAGTATGCTTGTCTCTGATAAGTGCTTTTTCTTCGGTGTTGGGAATGCGGAAGAGCGGCAGATTAAGGCGGGCTATGGGCTAGATGTGGTTTCATCCATAAACCATTATGTGCTGGTATATACACCAAGCTAGCAGATTTTACAGGAGGTGCGCTTGGGTGTTGGGCTATCAAGGTGCAATATTTGTGCCGTGGATAGAACTTAGAGAAGGGTGGCATTTGCTACCGATACGGCAGTCTCGAGAAGGGTGTTGTGGGAACAAATTCGGGGTGGGTTGATGGGCTGGCGGTCTTGAGGCAGCGGCGAAGTCCCCCAAAACACTTCACCTTTCGCCGCGCAAGTATGATAGCAATTCTGGTAGTGGACAGAGACTGCCTAAAATTCTAAGCAGTGAAAAACGGAAATTTTCTCTACCTTTCAGTACTCTCTTTGAACACCGGGAGTAGCGTCAGGAACAACCGCACTATCCGCCCACTGGAGGCCACAAACCCTGACCTGGCAGTCACCACGAGAGCCCAATCTATGAGTGGTGGCATAATAATCCCAGTAGTGGAGCATTGCCTGAGAGCAGAGATAGCGGAGGCGCTCACATGTATGGAGGAACACCAGAGTGTGGACATCAGGAACATTCTAGGGCATGAACAGATGTATAGGGAATATGCGGAGACAGGGTTATCACATGTATGAGCAGAGTTTTCACTACCTAAGGTGAACCGTAGCTAGAAAGCTCCATAGAGAATTGACACCACAACCTCTCCACCGTCCTTTTACATAGTAATAAAGAAATATTGAATCCACCCGACAACACATCTGAGCACACTATCGGTGACGAGCCTCCATCGATGCGGTCAGAGCATTCAGGACAGCAGAGCCAAAAGTGTAAGGAAATGGATCTTGCAAGTCTAGGAGTTTAGAAGCTGGCCACGGGGTAATAGAGGTGGATACGAGACGTAGTTTTGTTTTGCTGTGGAGATCTAGGAGGGGCAAGATTAGATTTGGTAAGGACGAAGCTCGAGGCATGGAAGGAAGAGGCGAGGGCTGATAAGCCGTGATATTCAATAATTGGTGATTTGTTACTGGTGGGACTAGGCAGCGGGGAAAATGTAGCTGTTGCTTGATTTTACTCTTATGATACTGCGCAGCCCAAAAGGAGCAGTTATCGGCGAGTACGAGACATCGGGTAAAAAGGTTCAAGTACGCGAAGACCAGCCAAAGGCGATTGGTGGACAAGAACCACTATGAAGATGCCGTAGACTACCTCTTCCATAAAAGATGAATCACATATATTGACACTCTAGATGGATGTGTATAGTAGCAGAATATTGACCCGAGCTTCTTTCCAAGACCATGCTTTAGAAGCCTCCCGGCACTCTAATCTTCACTACTGGAAAACCACACATTCAAGATGAAACTGGGAAGTGCCCTTCCTGGTGACGACTATACGCATGGCTCCTAAGCGAAGTGATGCCATTAGATATCTCCACATAAGGTTGGATAAGGACACAATTTCAGATGCGATACGATGGATAGTAGTCGGGCAGCAGGCATCCTACAGGCAACTCCAAAAATATTTCTGAAAAGTGGTGGAAGAATAGCACTCTAGAAGATAACTCTAGTTTCCGCCAATAGATACATATCCAGATTTCGACTAGTTTGGCTGAATGTCGATACCATCCGGTAGGAGACTACTCTCTATCACAGACCGCAAAAGCTCGACTAAATAGCCAATGGGTCAGGGCTGGGGGACGCTTCCAGGGCAACGCTAGGTCAGATAGAGGGACAAGGTATGTTGGGGGAGATAAATGGCGTAACGGCAGAACGGTCGAACTAGACTAGGGCTAAACTATAGGGTATAATCTGAAACTTCATTTGCTCGTCCTCTTCCTAAAACTAACTAACCAAACATAAGTCCCTAATATTATAAGAGTAATAAATCCATCTCAATAATTCTATCGCCTCCCACACTTATCGATCTCTTTTTTATGCATGACCCCATTTATCTTCGTATCTCCGTAATAATAAAGGAAAGACATGACCATAAACCTTTCGGTCGGTCTTTCATCCCCAGCACATATGAAATCACTAATACCATTATGCCTACATGTCCCTCATCTATCTTTCATAATCTCGGACAACCATCCGCCTATCAACTTTGACAGGCTAGGTATGGTTTCTTTGATGTGGATCTCGTTTTCGGGGGGGCCTTGAAGTACAATGAACTTTACCACAACCCTAGCAGTCGAGATAGGGTCACCGAACTTCAATGCCCACAATCTCTCTGGACGGAGGCACGGCTAGCCTACTGCCAAGACCTGCTGTGATAGGCATGGAGGTTTCCATTGTCCGGCAATTCACTTTACACTTCAAGAGCACCTCCAGGCTTGTGCTGAGCTATTCGGAATTACATCCTGGATAATGACAGAACCTGCTTATTCCATCCTAACCCGCAGCAGGTCAAGGCAGTCTCGACCGGCCCTCTCCTGTAATCTCCGGGGCACACAATCTCTCGAATATCCTTCTCTGTGTTGGGAAATATATACAAAATGGGAGCTTTCGAATTGCGCAAGATTGCTTGCACTAAGGCTACATAAAAACCACAAGAACCTCATATTCGTATATCAACCGAAGTTCTCTGAACAGTTCAGAAACTGCATAATTAGCATATAAATTTCCATAGGTTTTCCCTGATCAATGGCCTGCATCCATTTCTGTAACTGATGAGATTGCAGCCGGTTTTGCGGAGGTGGAAGGTTGTGATAACAAATAAAAGGACTGTACAGGTGATGCAGCTCTCGCATAGGCTTCTCGGAATGAGCACAAGGGAGTGGTGAAACTACTACTTGAATGGCAAGACGTTAACTCCGATACACCAGATGATGGCACCCTAGTATGCTGCTGAAAATGGCCATGGAGGAATGAGAACTCTACTGCAGCCTCCAAAATATCCATCCACAGCACGGTCTAAGTCTGAGGGCATACCATTTTCCTTACCACCTCTGGGTGCCTTACTGATAACCTCTATGCCACTGCTACCATGACCGCAACAAACCTAAAGATGTGTTTGTCGTTGCCACTGCCCCCCTCTTCTCACCCTCCCAGCCCTCTTCCATAGCTTAAAACACTACATTGAAGTAATTGCCCGGCATGTCCCCCCCCCGAGACTAAGCCTACCATAAAAACATAGCTTAAATTTAGTTTGTTAGGGGAAGGAAGTCATAGGCAATTGGGATGCACAAAGCCATCACATGCCCATTACGCACTCTACCCGTATCTTCCCCCCGGGATCAGGCCTGAGATTCGCGAGCCCCGGTTTAAAATCAACTCATACACGTGCGCTTGAGAGTTTAGTGCGAATGGAGAGCTATGGCACTTCTACTGTATTGAGAGATAAGTTAGGGTGGTTTGAAGTTTCAATCATGCCATTATACTCTTATTTTTTTTGGTTCTTGGTCATTTACTTTTTCAAGAATTTATGTTGGAAACCATATCTTGCTGCTCGGCATGCCCTCCCGATACCTCCTTTGTTGTCTAGATAGCCTCCGGGGACACGCTTGTTTGTGGCTTCGGAAATGCGCTTAGGAATCGGGAATGCGATTTTTTTGGTTTCGGGCATATGTGCTTGTGGAAAGCATTTCGAATGCAGGAATGCACGAGAGTTTTGGACCCGTGAAGCCGGCGGGAATGTCGGGAGAAAACCGGGAACGCTATAGGGCCAGCGTGAAGGAGCTGGAAGCCCGGAGGCAGAAGAGTGTTTGTTTTCCTTTAGTTAGCCCGGGAGAATGCACGAGGGTAGGGGAGACTCACATGGAATAGCATGGGCGTCATGGGGGAATAGGATGTAATTGTGGTTGATATATGTTCCTGTTTCGCCGTTAGCTGGTTGTTTATCATAGTTTGTTGTCATTGAATGAAGTGAACTTTCCCGCTCCTGAGTGTACGATCGCTTTAGTGAGAGAACTGTTAGCGTTTCGCCATTTCGTTTCGATCCACTCCAGAAATTTAGTCTACGAGTATTGTTTCCCCCTTTCTCCCCGCCGAAGTGTGGACGTGTGAGGCGACAAGGCGGGAAGAGAACGAGGCTTGGCATGGCGGCTCTGCTAAGCAATGCTTGAACTCTGATGAGCTGTGCCACACTCTTAGGGTCGAAATCTCAACAACCACACCAGACACTATCCCTTCAACAGGTACAGTACGATTCCTTGCTGTCCTCTTGTTAAGGACTTGCTGCCCCCGACAAGGAGGCTTCCACCGCGCAGTTATCCGCTTCCTATTCGCAACCATCCTCGTCCGGAGTTCATTGCCACAGCTCACTCGACAGTTGCAGGAACCTGTTTACGGTAGTCGCCTAAATTCACGGCAGGTCAAAGGTCTCTCGACTACCCCCGCGCCCAACCCCCAACGCTCACCCTTTCTCCATCTCCAACACACCCTCCTTCTCCAACACGTACAGTCTCCCGAATACTTTCTCCGTATTGAGGAATCCACGCAAAACCGGACCTCCCGGATTGCACGAGGTTGCTCGCCCCGAAGTTACTCGACGACAACGACAACCTTATATCCACTAATATCTCGAGGGCACAGGAGCCGTATCTTTTCCATATCGATTTCGATAAGGTTTTCCTGCTCAGCGGCCTATACCGCGCATCCATCTTTGGGATTGATGGGGTTGATGGGGTTGTAGCGTATTTGGTGGAGGTGGAAGGTTGTGACATGAACAAGAGAGTCAGCATGGGCGATACACCTCTCGGATGGGCCGCAGGGAATGGGCACGATGGAGTAGTGAAACTACTACTCGGCAGGCATGATATCGGCCCTGATAAGCCGGATAAGACCGGCCAAACACCACTGTCGCGGGCTGCTTCCAACGGTCATGAGGGAGCTGTGAAAATGCTCCTTGGGCGAGATGACGTCAACCCCAACGAGCCAGATAGATACGGCCAAACACCACTCTGGCTTGCTGCCTACAATGGGCACGAGGGAGTTGTGAAAGCGTTACTCGGACGAGACGACATCAACCCCGACAAGCCAAACCAGGATGGCCAAGCTCCACTCTTGTGGGCTGCCTACAATGGGCACGAGGGAGTTGTGAAAATGCTACTCGGACGAGACGACGTCAACCCCAACAGACCAGATATGTATGGCGAAACACCTCTCATGTCAGCTGCTTGCACTGGGCGTGAGGCAGTGGTGAGATTACTACTCGGCCGGGGTGACATCGATCCCGACATGCCAGATCGCCAGGGCCGAACACCCCTGTTGTGGGCTACCGAGAATGGCCACGCGGGAGTGATATCCCTACTACAGCCCCCAATATCTGCCACCCACAGCCCGGCCTAAGCCTGAGGAGGCATCGCCCTCTTTACGGCATTCAAACCCCATTCCAATAACCTGTGTGCCATTTTCGCAAGGACTGCGCCAACCACAAGTGTGTTTGTCGCCGCCACCACCTCCGTCCTCTCACTCCCGCTAATCTTCCCCCACAGCTTAAGATACTACCTTGTTATAAATACCGTCTTGCACTTCCTCCCAAGTCAGCTGCACGGAAACACTGCTTACAATCCCCCCCCCTGAAGCAAATAATACCTAATGGGAATGCACGCATCTGTCACATACCCACCCAATCCCCCTTTCAGATTCTTCTTATGGAGTCAAGTCAAGATTTGCGAGCTCCTATTTCAAATCTAGCATTTAGCATGAGTGGAGGGGTGTCTTTACTGTATTGAAATAAGCTAGTGTGGTTTAGTTGTTTATTTTTCTCTCTAGAATTTATTGTTACAAGTACGACGGGTGTCTAAGTTAGATATATGGTGGGAAAAATACACAATTCAAACGTTTCTAACACTCATGAAAAGCGGCGTAACTTCTATAATATTGTTTCCCCATTTCTCCCTGCCAGATTGTGGATGTGTGAGGCGACAGGGCTGGGAGGGAGCGACGCTTGGTCTGGCGGCTCTGATGAGCTGTGTGCCACACTTTAGGGTCATGGCACCGAATCTCAACAGCCACACCTTGCTATCCTCTTGTCAAGGACTTGCTACCCCTGACAAGGAGGCTTCCACCCCGCAGTTAACCCCCCCCCCCCGCAAGCACCTCCGCCCTCGTCCGGAGCTCGTTGGTACAGCTCGCTCGACAGTTGCAGGAACCTGCTTAGTCGCCTGAATTCGCAGCAGGTCAAAGGTCTTTCGACTACCTCCGCCGCCAACCCCGACGCGTACCCTTTCTCCATCTCTGACGCGCCCTCCTCCAACACATATCGTACAGTCCCTCGAATATTTTCTCCGTATTGAAGAATCCACGCAAAACCGGACCTCTCGGATTGCACGAGGTTGCTCGCTCTGAAATTATTTGACGACAACGACAACCCCGTACCCACTAAAAATCATCTCGAGGGCATAGGAGCTGTATTTTTACCGTGTTGATTTCGATAAGATTTCCCTGCTCAACGGCCTATACCGCGCATCCATCTTTGGGATTGATAGGATTGTAGTGTGTTTGGTGGAGGTGGAAGGCTGCGATATGAACAAGAGAGCCAGCATGGGCGATACACCTCTCGGATGGGCTGCAGGGAATGGGCGCGATGGAGTGGTGGAACTACTACTCGGCAGGCATGATATCGACCCTGATAAGCCGGGTGAGGACGGCCGAACGCCACTGCTCTGGGCTGCCCAAAATGGACATGAGGGAGCTGTGAAAATGCTACTTGGGCGAGACGACGTTAACCCCAACGAGCTAGATAGATACGAGCAAACACCACTCTGGTATGCTATCTTCAATGGGCACGAGGGAGTTGTGAAAATGCTACTCGGGCGAAACGACGTCAACCCCAACGAGCCGGATAGATACGAGCAAACACCACTCTGGTATGCTGCCTTCAAGGGGCGCGAGGGAGTTGTGAAAGCGTTACTCGGACGGGACGACGTCAACCCCAACCACCCAAATAAGTACGGCGAAACGCCACTCTGGTGGGCTGCTCGCAAAGGGCATGAGGGGGTTGTGAAAACGCTACTCGAACGAGACGACGTCAACCCCAACAAACCTGATGAGGACGGCAAAACACCTCTTCTGTGGGCTGCATGCAATGGGCACGAGTCAGTGGTGAGATTGCTACTCGGCCGGGGTGACACCGATCCCAACATGCTAGATAGCCAGGGCCGAACACCCCTGTTGTTCGCTACCGAGAATGGCCATGCGGGAGTGATATCTCTACTACAGCCCCCAATATCTGCCACCCACAGCCCGGCCTAAGCCCGAGGAGACATCACCCTCCTTAAAGCATCCGAACACCATTCCAATAACTTGGTGTCTTTTTCGCAAGGACCGCATCAGCCACAAGCGTGTTTGTCGCCGCCACCTCCTCCCTCCTCCCACCCCTACCTAGCCTTCTCCTACAGCTTAAGCCACTATCCTGTTGTAATTACCGTCTTGCACTTCCTCCTCGAGTCAACCGTCACAGAAAGACTACTTCAAATTTCTTCTCCCCCCAAAGCAAACCATACCCGATCGGAACGTACACATCTGTCACATACCCCCCCAATCCCCCTTTCGGATTCTTCTTATAGAGTCAGGTCAGGATTTGTCAGCCACCATTTTAAATCTAGGATTTAGCGTGAGTGGAGGGGTACTGGTATCTCTACTGCACCGGAATAAGCCAGTGTAGCCCGAAATTTCCATAATATTTACTTTATTGTCGCCCATTTTTCCTACAATTTATCGTTTCCCCCTAAAGTGTAGATTCGATAAGTGTTTAGAGTTTAGGGTCAAGGGGAGGGGAGATACACATGCATGGAGGAAAATGGATATGTATAGTGATCCCTGGAAGGACAAGGATGCTTTCATTTTATTTCATATATACACCTATCTTTACCCTTAGTTTAGAGAGTGACAGGCGGAGAACTAAGTCGCGGGCTATCCACACCCCCTACCACCCGGTGCCGTATTTGGCCATACGCAACATTATTCACCCACCGGTAGCTATAATACCAGTTGCATATGAGTGGAAACGCCGGGCCCCCGCGCCACACACCTGGCGCCAAGAGAAGCAGAGATCATGACAATAGTTTTTGAGTCCTACCCATAAAATCAACCTTCGTGAATCGTGATGCATTCTAGAGGCCAGGTTGAGTGCCGGGAATGAGAGAAAGTGTACCGGAATAGGTTTGTTACTGCTCTCAGGAATCACACGCCAGGCAGGTGATAGGCACTTAAGAAGAATGTTTGGCTGCACAGCAGAGTTTATAGCAATGGTCCCTGATGGCAGAGTCTAAAAAGCGCAGATAGCCCCCCAATTCCGCTTTCAAGCTCAGGGCTGGAGGGCGTCCCAGATATGCAGGGTCTCCATTAAACCATGTTCACAGCGGGTAGTCACCACACTACGGTACATTACCGTACTCTGTTAACTGGCCGTCACGCACTTTTGCGTGGGCGTTAGATAAACTTGCATCGTCCCCATTCTATTTCTTACTTCCGTGATAACGAAAGAACAAAAGAATTCTACGCAATCATGATGACCCCCTTACAAAAGAATTCTAGAGTGGAGACTCCGGCTCTTGATGCGGTCCATTTAGGGGGAAGCATTGCCAAAGCTCTGAACCTTTCAGAAAACAAGGAAAGTATAACTGGACTATGCTGAGCAGGCTCAAGTACCGTAATCTCCTGTGCGGGGCGCTGTCGTCGCTCTAAAGTAATGCAAAGGAACAAAGGTAGGGAGCGATCGAGGCTTAGCATAGCTACCGGTATTACACCCCCAGTGGCACAGGATACTAAAGTTAAGAGCGTCACGAGAGATCCACTTTGCAGTCTCGGTTAGTTGGGTGGTACTTGTAAATCTTGGATCCTAAATTGGGTCCTAATCGGGGATGGCTCGGTGGCATATTCGATGGCTCGGTGGGGTTCGCGGGTATTTGGTCTCCAGGAATTTCTCTTTGGTTGGGGAGATTACGTAATTCATGGAAATGCAGGAACCAACCGTGATATCCCACTGCGTTGTGCTATGCGACTACAGTCCTTGGCGGCCTCGGTGGATATCATAATCCGGGTCTATCCACAGAACCTACCGTAGTACGGGGGGTGGGAAGAGCTTTCGGGTGTGTATCGACATCACAAAGAACTATGCTATGCCACTTTAGGTGGTATGCGGATCGCCCGGAGGGTTCACTCATAAGGCTCGATATGCTTGTATCATATCCGAGTATACGTTCACATTCCTAGTAAGCCCCAGCACCTAAAAAGGTATTTTGGTATATTCTCGAAAGGTAAGTCCTTGGTAGCAGGTTAGCATCAATTTCCCCCCGAATTTGTTCCCACAACGCCCTCTTTGCACCTGTCATATCGATAGCTGATAGTTACTACCCCTCTCTGGGTTCCATCTCATGGCACGGCACAAATATTGCACTACGATGGCTGAACACCCTAGAGTACCTCCGGCAGAATCAGCTGGCTTGATACTCAAGTATATATATTCGCCCCGGTGCACCTCCGAGCTCACATCGAGCTCCTGCGTATAGCTCACCCGACAATGTCAGCAGCCTGGCTAGGCTATCTGGATTCGCAGCAGGGCAAGGTTCTTTTGACCAATCCTTTCCACAATCTTCGCGGAACACCATTTCTCGGATACCCTCCACGGGAATGCATGCAAAGAGGAAGCTACCAGACTGCGCAGAATTATTTGCGCCAAGGTTATCCAATGACCACAATAACCACCTATCCACTTATGTCCTTTCGAAGGCGGAGAAGTCACACCTTTACCATATTAATTTCCATAAACTTTCCCCTCTCAATAGCCCCACTCTGCCTCTATCTCTGGGCTTGACGGGATTGTGGCTAGTTTGGCGGATATGGTAGTTGCCGTCTTAGCTTTCCTCCTAGCCTAAGCCTTCCTTATAAACTTCGTTTAAATCATCATTTCTTTGGAGGAAAGAAACCATAGGCGATTCGGATGCATATAACGTACTCTGCCCGTCACATATATACCCACCCTGGATTTTGCCCTAGGAGCCGAGTTGGGATTTGAGCGCTATTTGTAAAACCCAAGTTACTCCCCGAAGTAGAGTTTAGTGTGGATGGGGCGCTACTTCTACTGTATTCGGACGGGCTAGCGTGATTTGAAATTTCCACGATACATACAGTAGCTACCGTACTCCTATTTTTATTTTTGCTTCTCCCTACTTTCTTTGCTCCCTTTGGTCGCTGGTCATTTATTTTTCTAAAATTTATGGTTTCCCTTTTCCTCCAGTAATAGCTGCTGTGGTCGTTAGTGTAAGAGGGATAGCAACTTTGCAGAGCCGCACTCGAACTCCCTCTCACAGCCTGCGCCACGCCCCAGCACAGGATCAGGTCACTAAATCTCAACATTCAAGGCAGCGGCATCCATTCAATAGGGACCTTCCAGCTGTGGTCACCGAGGGCCCATTTGGCGGAGACGGAGGGGGCAGCCCTTCAGTTCTGTGACTATTTTACCTGTCTTTTGCACTTGTACGGGGCGACGAAATCAGCGTATACTGATAGGCTCAGGCACTGTTGCCATGTTTGAGGGTTTCAAAAGCGCCCGGGTGCCTGGGTGCCAAGACGTCCAAGTTACACCTGGATTTTCCAGCCGCAAGCAGCATCCGGATACTCTTGAAAACAGCAAAGAGATGGAGACCGTTGCCAAGGAGGTGGCCAGTATCCGGCTGTAAGGACTTGTTGACATCCCGAGCCTTGTGGCACAGCTCTTTCAACAATTGCAGGGACCTGCCCTCCCAGCCACTCCCGCCCCTGATCTCCAACACACACCCTTTCTCCGTCTCCGACGCACCCTCCCACTCGACCCCCGACAGATACAGTTTCCCAAATATTCTCCCCTGCTTTGGGAAATCCGTGCAAAACCGGTCCCTTTAGATCGCGCGAAATTGCTTACTCTGAAGTTATTTGGCGACTGCAGCCTCATATTCACCAAAATCATCTTGACAGCACAGAAGCCATATGTTTACCATATGATTTCGATAAGGCTTCCATCGGCCTACACCACGCATCCGTCTTTGAAGTTGGTGAGATTGTAGCGTGTTCGGTAGAGGTAGAAGGTTGGACATCGGCAAGAGAGCCAGCATGGGCGATACACCTCTCGCATGGGCTGCGGGGAATGGACACGAGGGGGTGGTTAAAATACTACTTGGCAGGGACGATATCGACCCTAATAAGCCGGGTGAGGCCGGCCAAACTCCATTGTTGCGGGCTGTCCGCTATGGGCAGCAGGGGGTTGTGAAAATGCTACTTGGACGAGACGATGTCAACCCAAATAAGCCGGATGAGCGAGGCGAAACACCTCTCACCTGGGCTGCTTATAACGGGCATGAGGGAGTTGTGGAGGCGCTACTCGGACGAGGTGACACCGACCCGGACAAGCCAGGTGATGGCGGCCAAACGCCACTGTTGTTAACTGCTCGCACCGGGCATGCTGGGATTGCCAAAATGCTACTCGGACGAGGCGACATCGACCCTAACAAACTAGATGAGGGCGGCAGAACACCTCTCCTATGGGCTGTTCGGAATCAGCGCGAGAGAGTTGTGAAAACGCTACTCGGACGGGAAGACATCGACCCCGACAAGCCGGATGAGGACGGCCGAACGCCACTCTGGTGGGCTATTGGCCTTGAGAACGAGGAAATTGCGAAAATTCTACTCGCACGAGACGACGTCAGCCCCAACAAACCGGACATGAACGGTCAAGCACCCCTGTTGCGGGCTGCTTACCACGGGAAAGAGGGAATTGTGAAAATACTGCTCGAGCGGGACGAGGCCAGCACTGACAAACCAGATAGTCAGGGCCGAACATCCTTGTTGTGGGCTGCCAAAAATGGCCATGTGGGAGTGGTAGCTCTACTACGACCTCCAACACCTGCCGCCAACAGCTCAGCCTAAGCCCAGGATGACATCGCCGTCCCCAGCACCTCCGAATACCTACCAATAGCCTATGTGCTATTTCCGCAGGGGCCGCAATAGTTACTTGAACGTATTTATCGTCGCCACTACCCCCCTTCCCTCATCCCCGCCCCACCTTCCCGTATAGCTCAAAACATTGCCCTGTCGCAATTGCCGCCCTACCTTTCTTCCCCGAATCATCCCGCCACAGAAACACTGCTTAAATTTTCTTTTTTCCGTGGAAGGAAATCATACCCGATGGCAATGCACGCATCTGCCCCATTCTCACTCAACTTCATATCCGGGTTTTCCTTATGGAGTCAAGTCAGGATCTGTGAGCTTCCGTTTCAAATCTGGAATTCAGCGTGAGTGGAGGGGTATCTCTACTGTATTGAAATAATCTAGTGTGGCAGTGGCCTGAAATTCTCATCATATTTACTTTTATTATTTCGTTTTTTCATTGTTCACTTATTTTTCTACAATCTATTGTTTCCCCTTTCCTGGTGTCTAGATATGAAGGGAAATAAATGCACAGTGCAAGTATTTCTGACGCCCATACAGGGCGGCGTAACAGCTAGTTATCGGCTGGGGTATGGCGGTGACTAGTTTCCGCTGCGGACATGATTTAATGAAGATCCTGCTTATCGGGGACGCCTTCCAGGCCTGAGCTGCATAGTGGACTTGGAGGGCTGTTCGCATTTTTCAGTCTCGGTCATCACGGATGATTACCGTATAAACTCCAAAAACCTGCTGTGCAGTCAACCCCCTCTTCATCGCCTTGGATGCCCATCACCAACATGGCCTGCGATTCCAGAGAGCAGTGCCCTGCCTATTCCGGTATGCTTTCTCCCGTCCCCCACCCTCAACCTAGTCTCCAGAATCCAATATGGAGGTTGCTTCCATGAACAAGGCTCAAAAACTGTTATCTCTGCTCCTTTTGACCCCAAGTGTGTAGCCCGAACGTTCGATATCCCTACCCACCCACGGTAGCCCAGTGGGTGATATTACACATGACCAAATACGATCCTAAATAGCAAAGAGTGTAGGCAGCTCACAGCTTAGTTCTCTGATGTCCACCACTCACCAAACTAAAGGCAAAGACAGGAGCATATATGAAGCATAATAAAATCATGTTTGCCTTTCCATGGATTACCACGCATCTGCTTTCCTTCACGCATGTCCCCACTCCCTTGATTACTTCCACAATTACCAAATAAAGGAACATTCTCTGCAATACTCTCCTCGCAGAAGAACTCTACAGTATAGTCAAGACCCCCACTGCTCAGTACGCAGTCCACATGACCCCTACATTCAGCGCTGCAGCTTGCTGCATCCGACAGATTCACCGACCGGAGCATTGCCAAACCTCTAGACCTCATGAGATGACGGAACCCGCACTAGACCATGCCGAATAACTGCAACTAATTTCCAACAAATAACGAGTTCTCCGAGTATATTATGCATTCTACTATAACTTGATAAGCGTGCTGCGCATTATCGGCTTACCAGCGAGTTGGGATACTCCATCTTGCTAGAGTCTCCTTCCTGCCTACGACAAGTTTTCTTCTTATGGCATTCTGTTCACATTCAGCTCGGGTGTCACGAACCGATACGATCTCCCGAGACAAAGAAACCCCACGGTGCCTTAGGGCAGTAGTGCTCGAATACTGCCTAGGTTACCATATTGTCGTATAGTACGGTACTGCAACTTACAGGGGTAAGGAGCGATACCGGAAAAGGGTACCTCAAACTATAATGTCCGATGCCGGCGAAGAGTATCTTTTACTACCGGAATTCGTGTTGCAGAGGGTGCTGGGAATTTGAGTTCCTTACAGCAAGAGGACTTTAGACGTCTGCAGGTAGATTGGATGATGGTTGAAGAAAAGTCATGAGGCGTTGGTAGCATATGAGGAAGATGGTGTGTAGGGGGGGGGCGCTACTCAGGAGCCAAATTGGGTCCACCAAGCCTTTATCGGGGATGCCAGGGGCTAATCGTATATTTAAGAACCTGAAACGAGTTTTCTTTCCACTTCTCTGGGCTAAGTGTAGCCCCGCCGTACATCATCATTGAGACCAGATATGTATTTTCACATCGACCTGGCTAACACCCTCTAGTAGGTTCACTGCAGGTTACAGCGCTGTAACATGTTATTTCGTATTATAGGCTATGTGGAACTACCCTTCGAATACTAAAGTCGGCGAGTGATAATATGTGATGGGATTACGAAACAAGAAAGGAAATAGTGGTGACATCTCACCTGCTTGGAGATCACAGAGGCCAATGGTAGTAGTTTTCGTAAAAAACATGCTGGAGAAGAGCTGAGTTTTTTTCTCTTCCCTTTTTTCTTTGCACCTATCGTACTAATCCGAGTAGTTTTGTTTGTGTTTTTGGGTATAGAGTACTGAGAGTGTCGCCGGAGATTTACTCTGCAGTATCGTCAGTTAGTTGAGTGGTAAATCTTGGATCTTGGGTTATTCTAGTCCTTGATTGGGGACTGTTCGTCAGCATATTCAATGGCTCTTTGAATTATGCCTGAGATTCGCCGAAGAGCGGTGTCTGGTTTTGAAGAAATTTCTCCATTGTTGGGGGGATGTGGTAGTTTAGGGTAAATGATACCGCACTGCGTTGTACTGTTAAACTACCATACTTTGCGGCCCTGGTAGATATCAAGAGTAGGGTCCTTATATTCGCAGAACCTAGTATAGGGTGTGTGTGGAGAGCTTTTAGGCATACACGGACACCACGAAGAACTATGCTGCTGCTTGAAATAATGTGATATGTGTGTTTTTCTATGGATTCGTTCGTAATGCTTGGTACACTTGTATATATATGATACCGGGCTAGCTGGTTCCACCGGAGGTGCCCTAGGGTGTTTGTCCTTTGTAATGCGATTTTTGTGTTGCACCACATGATAGAAATTAGAGAGATGTAGTACTTGCTACTGATAGGGCAGGCTCAAAAAGGGCGCCGCGGGAACAAAGTTGGGGAAGATCGATTGGGTGGCTTTGAGGACCCCACGAGGTCCAACAAGGTCCCACCAAACACCTCACCTCTCTCCGGCCCCGGGCAATTCGAGCAGTAGACTGACTTCACCACCCACCCCCTACCACATGCTAAGGAGCGAAAAACTGAACATGTCTCAACTTTCCTGTAATAATACCAACTCTTTGAACACTGACAGTAGCCCTTTGGAACAAGTGTACAGTATCTTTGCCTATGGCCGGCCTCAGAATCTTGACGCGGTTATCGCTAGTAGTTAGAACTCTGGCCATGGCCTCGGGACATCCAAGACTGCCCAGTGGAAAATTTAAGAGAATGGCTCTTAAATGAGGTGTTTAGAAGTTGGTGCGTCGGCATTGGGAGAGGTGAATCCGATGAAGCGGCTCTGGTTTGCTATGGAGATCCGGGGGTAGATACGGCTTATATTTGGTAACAGCCGGTATGATGACTAATGATAAGTGCTCGTAATTGAGTAGTGTTCATGAGTACAACTACTATTGCATACTACAAAAATTCAGCTTTTGTGTCCGGCCCTCAGAATCATGCAACAAGTATTGTTTTAAGCTGTCCAATAACCTGATCGCTCTTTCCAGATCATCTGATAATCCAATTTCCCGTGTCCTGTTTCACCGCGGCTAGTCGACCTCTTGTGAACTCCTCTGTACCTGTATTAGGGTATGGACGTGGGTAATCGGACGGCTAGGGATTCCAGAGGTCTGAACTTACTTGCATAGTGCGACCCTCGTAGGAAATAAAAGAATGAATTTGGCATCGAAATTGCTCAAGCGATTAGGAAGCTTTGACACCTCTAATCGCTGGCTGCCAGATCACCCACATCCATACAGGTACCCGAGTATGGGTGTTCCCGAGAACCGGTACGTCCTAGGGTAGTGGTGAAGTATTGGGACAAGCAGGGGTATGATACTTGTACCAGGGGCTTGTGCATATGCATTGGAAGGAGCATCAAGGAACAATAAAAGTAAGATATCTACTAATTCGAGTAATTCCCCCACCCCCTGATTGTCCCAATATTTTCCCCCTCACCCCCGAGTACCCTTGTTCTGCTGATATTAAGGATATTTCATGTTCCGGTTGTCGTAACAAAACATCCTTCAATTGGGACGTTGTTGACCGGTTGCCAAGGGCTTTGTTGTGGGCAAAGAGACTTCCGCTGTCGCGTTACCGGCAGTCCACTTCACCCTTCCCGAGCACCTCCAGACCCATCCCGGGCTTTTTGGTATGATACTTGTACACCTCACTCAACAATTGCAGGGACCTGCTTAAGTTGTCCTGAATTGGCAGCGGGTCAGCTCTCTCAACCATTTCTCGATCTCCAACGCGCCCTGCCTCTTGACCTCCAACACACCCTTTCCGGAATACTTTTATCTATATTGGAGAATCCAGCAAAAGAGGACCTTTCAGATCGCGTGAAATTGCTTGCGCTGAAGTTCTTTGACGACGACTACGGTGACCCCACATCCACTAAATCCTCTCGAAAGCACAGAAACCGTGTAAACTTCCATATCCGTTTCGCTAAGATCTGCACTGCGCATCCATCTTTGGGATTGACCAGATTGTAGCGTGGGTAGAGGTGGAGGTTGTCGTATCAACCAAGAAGACAGCATGAGTGGTCCACCTCTCGCGTGGGCTGCTGGGAATGGGCACGAGGGCGTGGTGAAAATACTGCTCGGCCGGGACGACATCGATCCCGACAAGCCGGATGAGGACGGTCGAACCCCACTCTGGTGGGCTGCCCACAGAGGGCGCGAGCGAGTAGTGAGAATTTTGCTCGAACGGGGCGACATCTGCGCTAACTGGCCAGATAGGCGCGGCCAGACAGCACTGTTGCGGGCCGCTTACGAGGGACATGAGGGAGTTGTGGAGATGCTGCTCAGACGAGACGACGTCAATCCCGACGAGGTGGATGAGGGCGGCCGAACCCCATTCTGGTGGGCTGCTCGTAATGGGCATGAGGGAGTTGTGAAAATGCTACTCGGACATGACGTCCTCTCCGATGGACCGGATATGAGCGAACGAACTCCACTTTGGTGGGCTGCCCGCAATGGGCATGAGGGAGTAGTGAAAATGCTACTCGAACGAAGCGACGTCAACCCCAACATACTAGATGGGATGCTCGAAACACCTCTCATATGGGCTTCTTGGAATGGAGATGAGAGAGTGGTGAAACTACTACTTGAACGGGACGACCTCAACCCCAACGAGCCGGATAAGCAGGGCCGAACCCCACTTGGGTCAGCTGCCCGTGATGGGTACGAGGGAGTAGTGAAACTGCTACTCGGACGGGACGACGTCAACCCTGACGAGCCGGATGAGGATGACCGAACCCCACTCTGGTGGGCTGCCCGCAATGGGCACGCAGGAGTTGTAAAAATACTGCTCGAGCGAGACGATGTCAACCCCAACACACAAGATGGGATGCTCGAAACACCTCTCATGTGGGCTTCTTGGAATGGAGACGAGGGAGTGGTGAAGCTACTACTTGAACGGGACGACCTCAACCCCAACGAGCCGGATGAGGAGACTCGAACCCCATTGGGGTCGGCTGCCCATGATGGGTATGAGGGAGTAGTGAAATTGCTACTTGGACGAGACGACGTCAGGCCCGACGATCCGGATGAGTACGGCCGAACGCCACTCTGGTGGGCTTCCCACAATGGGCACAAAGGAGTGGTGGAAATATTGCTCGGACGGGACGACGTCTTCCCCGGAAACCCGGATATCGACGGCCGAACGCCATTCTATTGCGCTGCTCGCAATGGGCATGAGGGAGTGGTGAAAATACTGCTCGAACGGGATGACATCTACCACGACTGGCCAGATAGGCACGGCCAAACACCATTCTTGCTGGCTGCCCGCAATGGGCACGAGGGGGTGGTGAGATTACTACTTGAACACCACAACGTCAACCCCTGCGAGCCAGATAACAAAGGCCAAACGCCACTCTGGTGGGCTACCGAAAATGGCCACGCGGGAGTGATAGCTCTACTACAATTTCCAACATCTCCCACCGATAGCACAGGCTAAGCCTGAAGAAGCATTGTCCTCCTTGCCGCCTTCGCATCCCGTACTAATAACCTATATACAATTTCCGGAAGGACCGTATCAGTTCCATAACCGCATTCATGGCCGCCATCGCCTCCCTCTAAGCCCCCCGACCCCGACCTTCCCAGATTCAAAACCACCCCCTCGTGCTTGCTATCTTACCTTTCGTTCCAGAGCCAGCCTGCCACTGAAGCTCTTTTGGTAGAAGGAAATCGCACGCGGTGGGGATGCACATAGTTATCACCCCGCCTACCTTCTATTCGGGTCTTTCTTATATTCAAGTTAGGATTCGTGAGCTCCTGTTTAAAATCCAGAGTTTAGCGTTAGCGGAGGGCTATTTCCACTGTGTTGAGATAAGCTGGTGTAGCTCGAGATTTCTATCATCCCATTTATCTTTTTTTCCCCCGATGTTGTCCATTTACTCCCCTCTCTACAATATAATGTTTCCCCCTTCCTCCACTTTGAAGTGTAGATGCAGCGATGGTTTAGATATACTAGCAGTGAGAAAAAATATACAGCGCAACTTTCTGACACCCTCGCAGAGCGGCATAAAAGTAGCATTGAAACACTAAACTTAGCCGAGTGATAGTCGGTGATGGTAGTATACAAACCAGCCAGGAGAATAATTGACAGCTAAGCCGCCTGCTTGGTGGTAATAGCGGACTAGAGCAGAGTTAAGGCCTTTTTTTTTGCACATGTAATAACCATACTGGTTCTGTTTGTGTTCCAGAAACTGTGTGCTACGAGGAACGTCTAGGATTACTCTACTACCGAACTTACTTTCCTTAATAGAAAACCTTAGCTCCTGGATTATCCTAGACTCTAGAAAACTGCCAACATGATAAAGGGTTTTTTGAATTACTACTTAGGTTAGTTCCCAGTAGAAACGGGATTTGGTTTTTTGACTAACCTCCGGATTGATATAAAGATGGGATTGCTTATGGAGGAAGAGGTGGTGGGTGATTTATAGTGGTACTGCCCTCCGCTACGGTATAGGGGCACTGTACTAGACTTGGAAGTCATAACGAATATCAAAAAACCAAGCTCCTTATATTCACGGAACCTGGTAAGAAGTTCCAGGAAGGGCTCTCCGGACTTTATTGGCATCGGGCGGGACTCTGCTGTAATGCTTTCAGTTAGGTGATGTGTAGGTTTTTCGACAGGGTTTTCGACAAGGCTTGGTGGGTTTATCTATAGATAAAGCTAGCCGATCTTAGGGGAGGTATTCTAGGATGCTGTCTATAGAAGTGCGAGATTTGTGATGCGCCATAGGTTAGAACTTGGGGAGATGCGACATTTGCTACTGACATGGTTGAGGCAAAGAGGCTGTTATTGGAACAAATTTGGGGGAGATTGGTAGTGCGGTGTTTCTGACTCTGGGGGGTCAGTAAGAATCGGAGAGCTATTTCTGTTTCTCTCATACATGTCTCTACTGAGATAAAGGTTATGTTTTATAACCTTGGGTGCCCCCCCCCCTTCCGAGCGTTGTGGGCAAATAGGTAGGCAGTCGTGGAAGATTGAGAGAACTCGTTGCGAACTTGGGCACTATGTTGGAATGGCAGGGGGATTGTGATAGCTTCTACAGCTTCATCCATACTCTGCTAAAACCCAACTAAGGGTAAAGACGGGTGTATAAATGAGAGAGAGAGAGAAATTAGCGTATCCTGATCCTTTCATGGATCACCACACCTATCTCTATATCTAAGTTCCTCCGCCCACTCGCATGACAAGAAGGGAAAGACACATTAGTAGAACCTCCTCCGTAAAACACTAAAGGACTGGAACAGTCCACTGCACTCCCGAATGATCTGTAATACTCCTATAACTTCCAGAATCCACCAAATCCTTCTAGTAGTGCTAAGGTGTCCATGAGGATCGACAAAACACCCAGCATTTCTCCCAACTTATATAGTTTAAATAAAGATATTAAATCTTGAGCTCTCAGGGATTCCATCCACATCATCCTAAAACTAACGAGTAAAAAGAAGGGTTTAACGAAATGTGATTCATCTAGATCCCTCCATCTCTTCCCACCCTTGTCCACTTCCCTCCATGTATGTCTCCATTCCTCTACCTACTCCCGTGGTCACAAAGGGAAAAACATAATCATGGAACATCTCCGTAAATCATTCCGAATCCAGAACAAAAGTTACTGCTCACCATATTCTTCGAACTTTCACGATCAATTAGGGCTCACTATTTGCTTCCATCAACTCTAATACTGCCCGCCGTCACTTTCTGAACAGCAAAGATGTCTTACACCGGTTATTCTAATACATAACAACTATAATATTTTCAGGTTTCCTACTGTGCACCAATTGCAGTTTTAAAGTGCGGGGTTATTTTCATGTAATATTATCGCCTTCATCGGCTACTAGTACTGTTCGCCAGACTCCAAACAACTCATGTGCAAAATAACGACTCTGGTGGCTAAGTTACTCCAAAACGGGTGCCCAATCTTGGCACGGAGTCACGTGTGCTCGTACAATACCGTACTCCCGCGTTCTCCGCAGCCCTTATCCAGCACCTCCACCCTCATCCTAAGCTCCTTAAGTATCATACAGCCTGCTTAAAATTGTAGGAACCCGCCCAAGCCGCTCGAATTCGCAGCGGGTCGGAGCTCTCTCGACCAGTCTCTCTCCCGATCTCCAACGCGCACTACTTCTCCATCTCCAGCGCGCTCTCCCCCCTGCCTCCATCACACCACTGCTTGAATAATCAATTTTGGAGAATCCGCGAAAAAAGACACCCCTCAGCTAGCGCAAAATTGCCGGCGCTGAAGTCGTTTCACGACTACAATAACCGCACATCCTCTTGAAGGTCTAGAAGCCGTCTGTTTACGGTATTTATCTTGCTAAGGTCTACACTGCGCATCCACCTTTGGGATTGATGAGAGTGCAGCGTGTTCGCTAGAGGTGGGAGGTTGCAATATCAACCAAAAAGATAGCATGGGCGATACACCTCTCGCGTGGGCTGCTGCGAATGGGCACGAGGGAGTGGTAAAAATACTACTCGGCCGGGACGACATCGACCCCAACAAGCCAGGTAAGGACGATCAAACGCCACTATTACGGGCTGCTCGCAATGGGCATGAGGGAGTGGTGAAAATATTACTCGGACGGAACGACATCAACCCCAACAAACCAGATGAGTACGGCGGAACACCACTCTGGTGGGCTTCTTGGAATGGGGACGAGGGAGTGGTGAGACTGCTACTTGGGCGGGGCGATCTCAGCCCTGACGAACCGGACGAGGTGGGCCTAACCCCACTAGGGTCGGCTGCCCGCAATGGGCACGAGGGAGTGGTGAAGGTGTTACTTGAACGGGACGATATCTTCCCCAGCAACCCAGAAATCGATGACCGGACACCACTGTTGTAGGCTGCTCGCTTTGGGTACGATAGAGTGGTGAAACTACTGCTTGAACAGGACGACGTTAGCCCCGATATGCCGGACGCGTGGGGCCGAACCCCATTTTGGTGGGCTGCTCGCAACGGGCACGAGGGAGTGATGAAAATGCTGCTTGGGCGAGGCGACGTCAACCCCGACCGGCCAGATAGGCACGGCCAAACACCACTTTTGCAGGCCACCCGCAACGGATACGAGGAAGTGGTGCGAGCGCTACTCCAACGGCACGACGTCAACCCCGATACTCTAGATAGCAACGGCCAAACACCGCCCTAGTGGGCTACTAAGAGTGGCTACGCGGGAGTGATGGCTCTGCTTCGGCCTTCAACATCTCCCACCCGCAGCGCGTCCTAAGCCCGAAGAGGCATGTTTTTTTTACCGCCTTCGAGTGCCATACTGATATGCCATTTCCGCAATGACCGCGCCAGCTATAAACGCGTTTGTGGCCGCCATTGCCTCCCCGCTTCCACCCCCCAACCCTCCCCTACAGCTTAGAACACCACCTTGTCGCAATTGCCGTATTGCCTTCGCTTCCGGAGTAAGCTTTCTATGAAAGCATAGCTTAAGCCCTTCTCTTAATGCAAGGAAGTTATACACATCTATCACATCCCGTCCAACCATCTATCCGAGTTTTTCATATGGAGTCAAGTTATGATTTGTGAACTTCTATTTACAATGTAGAGTCTAGCGTTGGTGGAGGGCTATTTCCACTATATTGAGATAAGTTGGTGGGTATGAAATTTACATTGTCCTATTTACTTTTCCTACCTTTTTTGGTTGTTCATTTTTTCTACATTACAGTATACTACTCCCTATTCCCCCTCCTCAGATATAGTGTGAATAGTATAAGTTATAGTGCAACTATTTCTCACCCCTGCAAAGCGGCATAAACGCTAGTTAACTATGGTATGATGGGGATTAGTATCCATTACAGGCGCGGCTTAGTAAAGATCTTCCTCATCTGCAGCGCCCTTCGGGTTCAGCAACTGACGTCGCGATCTCTGCTCCATTTAGTCACAAGCGTGTGGCTCAAACCCTCAACTAGGTGCACAACAAGTTTCCTGAAGCATATTCAGTGTCCTACCTTAATTTAGTAAGAGCAATTGAGCAAACCATGGCACCGCGCAATATCAACTTAGGGGCATATTGAGATGTGTTCCGTCCCCGGGAATCTCCTTTTGCCTGCTACGGTTTTCCCCCCTTCCCCAGGCGTTCGGCCCGTGCTCTGATGGGGTATCAAGAACCCATATGGCTCCGTGGACTAGACAGTGAAACCTTGCCTTGCTCTGGGGCACCAACGTTCGGGTAATACAGTCCATTACCGTATCGTATTCGAGTACCGGTACCATAACCAACTAATAGAGTCCCTTATATTATTATGATACCACCAGAGTTTTGAGAAGCTATGGAAGTCTCCGCACGACAGGATTCAGGCGGTGATAGATGCTAAGGAGTGGTACACGCGTTATTAGAACTTTTCTTTCTCCTACAATTAACATAACTGTTATTTTTTTCACTCATGCCCGTTGTTCCTGATCGTCGCCACCCTGGAGGATAGATACGGTATTGCGCGATAAGCGAAGTCACGTGATTACCAAGACTTTTGGTACTAGCGTCAGTGTCACAGAATTTCATCTTCGAGAATGATGCCAGCTCTCATCCGGAGTTTTTAATTGCAGAAAGCTGCTTGAGTTGTTGCAGCTGGCCAAGGCTCTCCCGATCACCCCCGCTCCCAACCTCCGGCGCGCACCCTTTCTCGATCTCCAGCGCTTTCTCCCCGCGACCTCCGACAAGGTTTCTCGAATCTTCTTCTCCGTGTTGGGGATTCGATACGGAACGGGACCCTTCAGATTGCTCGAAATTGCTTGCGCTGTATTTGACGACTGCGATAGTTGCATATCCACCAAATCCTCTTGAAAGCACAGAACCCGAGTTTCTACCGTATTAATTGCGATAGGCTTTCCCTATTCAATAGTCTACACCGCGCCTCCATCTTTGCGATCAGTGAGGTTGATGCGTGTTTGGTAGAGGTGAGAGCCTGTAATATCAACAAAGAAAACAGCATGGGTCATACACCGCTTGGTTGGGCTGTGAAGAATGGGCACTGGGCGGTTGTGAAAATACTGCTCGGTCGGGACGACATCGACCCCGATAAGTTAGGGGGCGGCAGCCAGACACCACTGCTGCTGGCTGCTCGTAATGGGCATGAGGGAATTGTGAAAATGCTACTCGGACGTGACGACGTCAACCCGCAAAGCCAAATATGTACGGCCAAACACCACTTGATTGGGCTGCTCACAATGGGCACGAGGGAGTGGTGAGAGCACTACTCGAACGGGACGGGATCAACCCCAATAGACCAGATGGATACGGCCGGACCCACTTTGTTCTGTCGCTTTGAGTGAGCGCGAGGGAGTGGTGAGAATACTAATCGCACGGGAGGACGTCTGCCCTAGCAAGCCGGATATTTACGACAGAACACCGCCCTGGGCGGCTACTTTGAATAACGACGAATGATAGATCTACTACGGTCTTGCCTCGCCGCCCATAGCACGGCCTAAACCCACAGAGGCATCGCCCCCTGGCCGCCCCCGCCTCCCTTCTCTCGCTCCCGCCCTATCTTCATCTCCTCCTGCGGCTTAAAACACTCCCTTGCGATAATTGCCATCCTACATTTCCCTCAGGAGCAAGCCTGTCGTAGTGCCAGAGCCATTTCTTCTTTTTTCTTGCTACATGTAGTAGGAAGACATATGCAGTGTGGATGCACGTACTCGAGTGAGGGGGGAAATATTGGGACACGCAGGGGGGGGTTCAGAGGTCTGTGCGAAGAAGAAAACAAGGGCCTATTTATTGCCTTGGCTATTATTACAAAGTTGTTCCGAGACAACATTTAAGGTAAAAAATATTGATAACAACCCGAATCCCAAGAGGAAGTAATTGTAGGAAATGACCAGCAGTGTTGATAAACGACAAACTAAAGACAAAATCAGGGGAACAAAAAAAGAAAAAAAGAAAAAAAGGACTAATAGTGAGTGTGGCCACCTTGGGCAGCAAGCACTGCCTGAATGCGGTGTGGCATTGAATCCACAATGGCCTGGATCTCGGAATTGCCCAGCTGAGCCCAAATGGACCAGATCGCATCCTCCATTGCCTTCCTAGTGCTTGGGCGGGTCGGGAGAGAAGAAATTTCCTCTTTCATGCGGCGCCAAATTTCTTCGATGGGGTTGAGGTCTGGTGAGATGGCAGGCCAGGGGAGGCGAGTATTACCCTAGCGGGAATAGCTTGCATAATTATGCGCGAGGTATATGCCACCTTAGGGGAGAGCATATATCCGAACCCAAGCTTCCTGAGTAGGGACTTCCCGGAGGCATCTGGGAGACTACTCAGGAACCTCAAAGAGTTCACGTTTCAAGATATGGCTAACTGATTGGAACGATGAT
>Ga0307509_10003018_pt1 | contig 26313 bp, 21 predicted proteins | sample 10_EM_MG_FD_202245 | JGI IMG/M metagenome (GOLD analysis project Ga0307509, IMG submission 202245) | Populus trichocarpa ectomycorrhiza microbial communities from riparian zone in the Pacific Northwest, United States - 10_EM | ecosystem: Host-associated > Plants > Roots > Unclassified | place... | reverse complement strand
CCCGACGCCCCCGCGCCCGCCGCGGGGGGGGCCGCCCCCCCCAGAGAGAGTAGGTTGATACATTCCTCTACTTTCTCACTCTTACAGGAGTGGATGTTCGGAGGGTTTGAGCGGGGTATACATGTAGTAGCAGGAACGTAGATGTTATCCATTGTTTCCTGTGCTGATTTGCTCATGCCGGTATGAGGCTTAGGAGGAAACGGAAAGCAGAGTGGTGATACGTGTCGTTTCTAGAAGTTATAGTCTTAGGGATTGAATGCTCTTGGGGGTTTTATTATTTTGTAGGTTGCAAGTATATACCTGTATCAAGGCTGTACGATAGTTCCCTTCTTCGCCAAAAATGTGTTTATCTTGGGGCTTCCTAGAAAATCTTTCCTTCTTCAATGATAAGCTTATAGATGGTCTAACTTGCTTGAAGTTCTGAAAGTGGACATTTTTTCCCAAATTCCCTAGTATGATAGCATCCGATGTTTGGTAGGAGCATTATACTAATCATGTGAGCACCCACAATCCCCACCAATGTCCCGGCTCTTTCCCCGGACAAAGCCTTCTCTCCCAGCTTATCCCCTTCCTTCTTTCCCCGGATAAACAATAAATCAGAAATTAACATCCTACTTTCTGGGGCGTCCTTCTCACAATATATGGTTGAGCGGGTCGCGCTTTGCTCACTCACGCGACTCGTGGAAAAAAATGAAAGACGACACTGTTCACAGATACAACAGCTGCACTACCGGTATTGATCACCAACAAATGAAGGGATTCCTCTACGAGTACAGTGCCTCGAGCACTTGTGCTCGCATCATAACAACCTATCATAGGTTAGGCTCGCTTTTCTAGAAAAGTCCAAGCCAGCCCGTGTATGGCTGTTAAAAATACAAATGTCGGCCACTGTAGTGGCAATACTACTGTACACAAACCCATGCCTAGCCGCAATGAGCTACCTCGCTCACGCAAAAAAGGAAGCCAATCCTAGCACCGTAAACCTTGTTTTCCCAGAATCCCATTCGCTTTCCCACACGGAATCCTTTTTCGCTAACCCCCCAATACCCTATTGTGTTATCCACCCTAGTAAACCAACCAAAAAAATGCAATTCTGTAACCCAGCACGATACTGTTATAACTTGCGTCTATGTGCTGTGTCAGTACAGTACTAAAAAATGCGCCTGTCCGCTAAGGGTATGATAGAGCAAAGCGAGGAAGGTGGTAGTTCAGCTCTCTCCTAACCTAAAGCTACCGTAAAAACTCAAATAGAAGAGAAATGTGCTAGGACGTTGGAGTTGCCTCTCCTAGTAAGGCGCCTCGTATATTCCTTTTGTTATGTCTCAACTGGGGGCTGAGTTTGCGGTGTTTTCCCCTCGCGTAGCTGAGAAGGGAAATTCCAACGTCCTAGCACATTTCTCTTCTATTTGAGTTTTTACGGTAGCTAACCTGGCCCTTTCTTCCCTGCCGATAGATTGGTGGATAAACTGGGCTATGATATGCACTGTTTGTGGAGAAAGACAAGAAACCACCAGAGAAGGGGAAATATGCGCAGGAAGCCTTCCCCCACTTAAATACAGCGGTGGCTACTGGGGCTCACAAGCGCAGGCCAGTTGTTGCGTGACTCGCACAGGAAATACGTACTGTGATGCTGTCGAACTCGTGGTTAGCTTTTATGACTTTAGGTATTTTATTTATGGATTGCGTAGTCTCTTGCGCGGCAGAGCAAGCGAGCGGTTTAGGTAGGGACATTCTAGTTATTTAACCACCCTAGAAACTCCTCAGCGGAGCTAGGGGCAACCGTGATTTTTCTTCAGTTGATAGAAGCCGTTCTTTCCATCATCATCATCATCCTTCATCGTTTCTATGAGAAGATCAATTCGATCAATCAAGCCATCCGGTGTTCATCTATCTACCTTGATTGCCCGTTCTACTTTTTTCCGTTTTCTCTTGCCGATCATCTGCACAGGAACCTCACAGTCAAGATTTCCAATACCCATAAAAGAACACCGGGCGGGAAAGATCTGCAACAGTGCCATTATAATGTGATGTGCTATGTTAGGATGTGTTTCTTAATGATTGGAAAACAGTACCGTACCTCCGAGCTACTGTTATATAGCATTTTATTATCGCGAGCAAGAGCTTTCTATTCAGATATTTTACACCTATCATAGATAGAACATTGCTTCAAATTCGATACCTCACCCGCTCAAAAGGGTTCATTATGGCATCCTAAGTGGCTGAGGGTCTAGAAACCCTGTCTTTTTTGGAGCCTAGTTGATCCCAGGAGACCTAAAAGGGGTATCGTCAAGGGTACATGCCCCGGGGGGCATAGTGGGTGGGAGTCATTGTGTCCTTTGCAAATGGTATGATACGGTGCAAAGTGCCTAAAGATTGGTCCCCTGGCGAAAGGGTCCAAGTTGAGCTAATAATTGCCAAGACACTAATGCATGAGCAAAGTGAAGGGATACTGTACATCGCATTTGGCCTGTTTTCAGGACCCGGTTTGAGCCCACTTGCACTACGGTATCACAGTTCGACAACCAAACATCCCACCATTGTTCGGCGCCCGTGAGAGAAATAGCGACTTTTCTTTCGTAATCGTAGTGGGCATAGATATTGTGGGAGAGCCTCCACACAGAGCCGGAAGGCCTTGTGTACCTTAAGCTGAAACTCACGAGATTATCACTTGCAATGATGTTGACGGCTTGCACCAAGAATTCTTTTCGCAGCATCCGCCACCTAGGCTACCTTAGCTCATGCATAGATCAGGCTCAACAGCCGTTGATTGGGGTTTTCCGCAGATAGCCGTTTGTATGGTGCGATACTTTTCTCCAGTGTTCCATGAAGTGACATTTGCAGCGTCGCTTTAGCGCCGGAAGCCCCCCGCTTTTCCACAACAAGACCCAACTTTTCCCCAACTCCCAAGAATATCATCAACAGACCACACTCAGTAACTTCCCCTCTACGATAGCGCAGCCAGCAAAGAGCGGAAGATGTCTCAACATCCGATCCATAATAATAGCAACTCCTTCAATAATACAAACTCATTTAATCATGTGTGGAACAACTGTACCATTCCCGATGATCGGTCTCCACTCCTGACTTGGCTATCACCCCTAGAGCCCAGGCTACGCCATCGAGACATCCAAGAGCGCCGTGCCGACAATGTCGGAGAATGGCTCTTGCAGACTGAAGAATTCAGAACCTGGCATGAATGGAGTGAGGAAGGCGAAGGCGATAAGGCTGTGTTGTTTTGCTATGGAGGCCCGGGGGTCGGTAAAACATTTATCAGGTAACGAGAATTGTTCCCAGAGAACAGAAGAAAGAGTGCCAGTGCTAAGAAGCCACGATGTCAGTTCGCTGGTGGTGGACTGGTTGGGCGACCAAGCCAAAGGACGAAACACAGCCGTTACATGTTTCTATTTAGATTTTGCAGCACGAAAGGAGCATTCAGTGGCCAGTGTTCTGGGTTCCTTGTTGAGGCAGGCCGTTGGTGGAATGGAAAATGTCCCAGAGGAAATATCACGGGCATTTGAAGAGCAGAAAAGTATCATTGGTGGACGAGGGCCACGACTACCGGATATGGTGAAGATGCTACAGACCATCACGTCCTCACTGCCAACATTTGTATGTATTGACGCTTTGGACGAGTGCGCAGCGATCCATCGAGTCAAGCTCCTCAATTCGCTAAAACAAATCCTCGAAACATCCCCGCGCACACGGATATTCATTATCGGAAGGCCCCACGTTCGGCCAGAGATCGAAAAGCGTCTTGCCGGACGAGTGACAAGTGTGCCAGTAGGCCCCAACAAAGATGACATCATCGAATACCTTCGTCTCAGACTAGACGAGGACGAAACTCCAGATGCCATGGATGAGAGTCTAGAGGCCGAAATTCTAGAGAAGATTCCCGAAAATATGTCGGAAATGTACGTATGGGCAATGGTACTAGGAATCCCGCCACACACAATCCGCTAATAGATAAGCATCTAGGTTTCTACTAGTCTCCTTAAACATCGATGCAATCTTACATGAATCGACAATCTCACGAAGACGAGAAAAACTAAAGAAAATGACAGGTGGATTGGAGTTGGGAGATGTTTATGGTGCGACGATCGAGAGAATAAAAGCGCAAGATGGAGACAGGTCGAGACTTGGGATGACAGCGTTGATGTGGATCAGCCATGTGGAACGGCCGCTAAGAGCGGATGAGCTCTGCTATGCTCTGGCAGTCGAGTTAGGCTCCACGGATTTCGATATCGGCAACATCCCTTCGATGTCGACATTGGTGAGCTGCTGTCAAGGTCTTATTACCGTAGATAAGGCGGCATCAACTGTGCGATTAATCCACTTTACTCTTCAGGAGTATCTTTCCACTCACCCCGATATATTCAGTGGACCTCACTCTGCGATGGCAGAAATCTGTTTGACCTATCTAAATTCTAAACAAGTCAAAGCCCTTTCGACCGCGCCGTCCCCTGGTACTCAAAACGCAGGCTTTCTGGAATATTGTTCAGTATACTGGGGAGTACATGCAAAAAGGGAGCTCACGGACCGCGCAAGATCACTTGCACTAGAGCTACTAAATGGGCCTTATAGCCAGATATCGACAAAATTACTGTTAGCACAAGTAAAAGATTTCCCACTTTGGCGTTTTAAACCTCCCTCTCGGTTCAGCGGACTACACTGCGCATCGTTCTTCGGAATTTCAGAGGTTGTAGCTGGTTTAATAGAGATGGAATGTTATAATATCAATGAAGAAGATTTTTTGGGTGGTGGACCGCTTGCGTGGGCTGCTCGTAATGGACATGAGGAAGTGGTGAAAATACTACTCGGGCGGGAAGAGGTCAACCCGGACAAGCCAGATAATGACGGCCAAACACCGCTCTTGTATACCGCTCGGTGTGGACATGAGGGGGTGGTGAAACTACTACTCGGGCGGGAAGAGGTCAACCCTGACAAGCCAGATAACGATGGCCGAACACCGCTCTCGGTTGCCGCTGAGAAAGGACATGAGAGAGTGGTGAAAATACTACTCGCGCGGGAAGAGGTCAACCCGAACAAGCCAGATAATAAGGGCCAAACACCGCTCTCCTTTGCCGCTTCGCGTGGACATGAGGAAGTGGTGAAAATACTACTCGGCCGGGAAGAGGTCGACCCGGACAAACCAGATAATGGCGGCCGAGCACCGTTCTCGTATGCCGCTTGGTGGGGACGTGAGGGAGTGGTGAAAATACTACTCGGGCTGGAAGAGGTCAACTCGGAGAAGCCAGATAATGGCGGCCGAACACCGTTCTCATTCGCCGCTGAGAAAGGACATGAGAGAGTGGTGAAAATACTACTCGCGCGGGAAGAGGTCAACCCAGAGAAGCCAGATAATAACGGCCGAACACCGCTCTCGTATGCCGCCGAGGATGGACATGAGGAAGTGGTGAAAATACTACTCGTCCGGGAAGAAGTCAACCCGGACAAACCAGATAATGAGGGCCGAACACCCCTCTCACATGCCGCTCGGTGGGAACGTGAGGGAGTGGTGAAAATACTACTCGCGCGGGAAGAGGTCGATCCGGACAAGCCAGATAATGACGGCCGAACACCCCTCTCACATGCCGCTTGGTGGGAACGTGAGGGAGTGGTGAAAATACTACTCGCGCGGGAAGAGGTCGATCCGGACAAGCCAGATAATGACGGCCGAACACCGCTCTTGTATGCCGCTTTGTGCGGATGTGAAGGGGTGGTAAAAATACTACTCGAGCGGGAAGAGGTCAACCCGGATAAGCCAGATAATCAAGGCCGAACGCCCCTCTTGTATACCGCTCGGTGTGGACATGAGGGGGTGGTAAAAATACTACTCGCGCGAAAAGAGGTCAACCCGGACAAGCACGATAGTCTCAGCCGAACACCGCTCTTGAATGCCGCTTGGACTGGACATGAGGGAGTGGTGAAAATACTACTCGCGCGAAAAGAGGTCAACCCGGACAAGCACGATAATTACGACCGAACACCGCTCTCGTATGCCGCCCGGTGTGGGCATGAGAGAGTAGTGAAGATACTACTTGGGCGAGAAGAGGTCAGCCCTGACAAGCTAGATAATGCCAGCCAAACACCGCTCTTGTATGCTGCCCTGTACGGTCATGAGGGGGTGGTGAAGATACTACTCGGAAGGGAAGAAGTCAATCCCAACCAGCCAGATATTGACTGCCAAACACCGCTCTGGTATGCCGCTTGGAGTGGACATGAGAGAGTGGTAGCCCTGCTACAGTCTCGCAAAACGGTAACCCCCAGTATTACTTAAACCCTAGGAAACACCGCCTCGTGAAAGTGGCCGCCGCCCCTTCCCTCTCGGAGCATGTTACTCATGGTGAGAGCCTTGGGCATCACCCTCTGTCAATCCGGCAAATCCCGACCCTGAAATGCACATAATTCATACTCTCCTGCGCCTTTTTGGTGATTTTGTTTCCTAGTCATGTGAGGATTCACGAGTTTTCATTTATAGAGTTCCATAGAGTCTGGCCCGTAGGGGGGGGTTTCAATTGTCATGAGAAGGCCGAGTTTATATTATAGCTTGCGGATTTCATCCTGTCATATTTACCTTTTTTTCACCTGTAAAATTCCTTCACGCATATCTTCCCTTTCTTGTATAGTTTTTCTTCCTTTTCTTCATTTCCTCCCCCCTAGACAATAGCCACACCGCAGTGGTGCTTTTAGATAGAGAAATGCAGTGTACAACAGTGCAATGATCCTTGAGGAAGTTATCACCAGTTATCGGTATACCGCACCCACGATAAAAGGCCGGTTACCGTAAATAATATGGTCCAACGAACCTACGACAACACTAGCCATCCCTACTATAGACATTAGCACCGAGCGTGGGGGGAGCTTACTGTGCAGCCCTCTCATGTCGTGCATTAGCCTCGCTCGCCCGCGATCAATTTCATAGCACGAAGCATACCCGTAGATAAACCACCAAGAAGATATTCCGTAGCAGGTATCCAGAGACTGCAAGACTCCCGGGCAGAAGCTACCCTATCACCTCCCAACAACCGACACCCCAAGAGCATGCCCTGCGAGCTAGGCGGCGACCACCTCCGGACGGCATGACCAATACCTACACAGCACAATAGAGCTCTTTCCTAATAGCTATGTGAACGGATCAAGGAAAAGTAAGCGAGAGCCTTTCAACTCCTAAAGTTATATCAAGGATGCCCTCATACAGATTGGCGGAAGAGCGATTGATGAACCCACCAGTGGTACAGCTCCACCTACTAGTGAGCTAGCGGAAGGTGGGAAGGTGGGATGAATGGTTTTTTCCTCTTTCTCCTCTCTCCGTTTTTGGTATGATATCATATGAATTAGGTTCGGAACCAACGCCGCGTCACGACACCGCATCCAGACAGCACGAATTAAGCTGCTGGCCTAGATAGCTAGCCCACGCGCGGCCAAGGTGATGTTGCTCGTCGGGGCTAGGCTCTGCCCGCGGCATTGAACTTGTGTTCTTTGTTGAAATATGCGATCGCTTGCGAACATGGTAATAGACAATAGTCGAGAGTTCTCTTTCCGTCAACTATCGAATAATAAGACCGAGCTTGGCTAGTAGCACAGTAGTTCAGTCCAGCTATTACCACCGGGATTCCACAACAAGTAACAACGACATCAAAGAAAACATATGGGAACAAAAGGAGTAATAAAGGAAGGTATAAAGAATTCCGGGTAGCCGGCCCGAAAACAAAGATGCAGAAAGCCCAAAAGGCATTTGAGAGGGGAAAGACACCGTATACCCACATTTTTTGAAGCTGTTCTGGTTCCCGCCGAGTGATATTTTATGAACACATTTGCATGGGGCACTCCCAAGCCAAATCAAGGCTGAGCTCCGGCCATCCAAGGTGAGAGAACTCAGAACGTGATTTGAACATGCAGGTTGGCTTGTTTATTGTCAAACGGTACTTACGATGGGCCTTTTGGTTTCCACAGATCCACCCCTGCTTTGGGATGGATTAAGATGGGGTGGATGATTTCCAAATACCTGAGGTTATTTACACCGTGATCATATACCATAGTGCACTATATTATGTTCGGCTGTGCCGATAGTGAGAGGAAAACAGGATGCCCGAGATACCATTATAGAATATTCCATCGTTGCGAGAAAGGGCTTTCAAGTATTTAGACGGGTCAGATGGAACCTTGGAGGGTAGCCCTAGGTTGGCTGGCGCTTTAGTCAAGTGGTTTTTCACGAACTCATAAGCAGTTATTATGGCAGTCTGGGTGGCCGAGGATCCCAAAACATTGTTTTGGAATCTAGCCGATCTCGGGAGGCGTGAAGGAGATATAAGTGGGAGATACGTACCTCGGAGTGCGATATAGGGTGGGAATCTCTAAGGCTCCATTGTGAAGATCGCAGTTTTGTAACTAAATAAACTATCATCGTTCAGGCTCAGTTAAGGGCCCGTGACCTGCTAAGTCACCGCAGTGTGATGAGAGAAAGGGCGGTTTTGTTCTGTAATTATAGTGGTCATGGATAGTAGGAGAACTTCCGTTAGTGGAGCCCGGAAGCCTTATATTTATGTCTGAAGCTAAACATACGGGATCATCACTGCGTTGATGTTTTGCGGCTTCCACTAACAATCGCTTTTTCAGTGTCAGCCACCAAGGCTGCCAGAGTCTATGCATAGACCCTGTTAGCCTTGTGCTACCACCGGCGCAAAAAGGGTTTTGTGAACGGCCGCTTTTATGGTACGACACTTTTGCTCAGTATTCTATGGTATCGGCAAGGCTGCTTTAACGCCAGTAGACCCCCGCTTTTTCCTTACAAGGTCCCGCTTCCCCAGCTCTCAAGAATCCACCCATACCCAACAGCCCCCAGTCTATAATAGTCCAAGCACCAAAGAGCGGAAGATGTCTCATTATAACATCGATAATATCACCAACCTCTCCAATAATACGAACTCATTTAACGTACAGAATATCAATGTCGTTGCCGACGATCGGTCTCAAATCCTGACCTGGTTATCGCCCCTAGAGCCTAGACTACGCCACCGGGACATCCAAGGGCGCCGCGTCGACAATGTGGGGGAATGGCTTTTGCAGACCGAAGAATTCAGAACCTGGAGTGACTGCAGTGAAGGTGATAAGGCAGTCTTATTTTGCTATGGAGGCCCGGGGGTTGGCAAAACATTTATCAGGTAACGGGAATCATTCTCGAGAACAGAAAAGAGAACTGCTAACAGGCTAGCCACGATGTCAGTTCGCTAGTAGTGGACAGGTTGGGTGACCAAGCCAATGAACAAAACACAGCGGTTACATGTTTCTACTTGGATTTTGCAGCGCGAAAGGAGCAGTCAGTGGTCAGTGTTCTGGGTTCCTTGCTGAGGCAGATCGTTGGCGGAATGGACAAGGTTCCTGAGGAAATATCACGGGCCTTTCAAGAGCAGAAAAGGGTCATTGGTGGACGAGAGCCGCGACTACCGGATATAGTGAAGATGCTACAGACCACCACGTCCTCACTACCCACATTTGTATGTATTGACGCTTTAGACGAGTGTGCAACGATCAATCGAGTCAAGCTCCTTAATTCACTAAAACAAATCCTCGAAACATCCCCGCGCACACGAATATTCATTATCGGAAGGCCCCATGTTCGGCCTGAGATCGAAAAGCGTCTTGCCGGGCGAGTGATAAGTGTGCCAGTAGGCCCCAACAAAGATGATATCATCGAATACCTTCGTCTTAGACTAGAAGAGGACGAAACTCCAGACGCCATGGATGAGAACCTAGAGGCAGACATTCTAGAGAAGATTCCCGAAAATATGTCAGAAATGTGTGTATAGGCAATGGCACTGAGAATCCTACCACACACAATCCGCTAATGGATAAGCATCCAGGTTTCTACTAGTCTCCTTAAACATCGATGCGATCTTACATGAATCCACAATCTCCCGAAGACGAGAAAAACTAAGGAAAATGACAGGTGGATTGGAGTTGGGAGATGTTTATGGTGCGACAATCGAGAGAATAAAAGCGCAAGATGGTGACAGATCGAGACTTGGGATGACAGCGCTGATGTGGATCAGCCATGCGGAACGGCCGCTAAGAGCGGATGAGCTCTGCTATGCTCTGGCAGTCGAGTTAGGCTCCACAGATTTCGATGCCAGCAACATCCCTTCGATATCGACATTAGTGAGCTGCTGTCAAGGTCTTATTACCGTAGATAAGGAGGTATCGACTGTGCGATTAATCCACTTTACTCTTCAGGAATACCTTTCCTCTCATCCCGATATATTCAGTGGTCCTCACTCGGCGATGGCCGAAATCTGTTTGACCTATCTAAATTCCAAACAGGTCAAAGCCCTTTCGACCGCGCCTGCTTTTGATACTCAGAACGCACGCTTTCTGGAATATTGTTCTGTATACTGGGGAGTGCATGCCAGAAGGGAGCTCTCTGACAGCGCAAAGTCACTCGCACTGGAGCTACTAGGGGGGCATTATGGCCAGATATCGACAAAATTACTGTTAGCACAAGTAAAAGATTTCCCTCTTTGGCGTTTTAAAACTCCCTCTCCTTTCAGCGGACTACACTGCGCATCGTTCTTCGGAATCCCAGAAGTTGTAGCTGGTTTAATAGAGATGGAATGTTATGATATCAACGAAGATTTTTTGGGTGGTGGACCGCTTGCATGGGCTGCTCGCAATGGACATGAGGAAGTGGTGAAAATACTCCTCGGGAGGGAAGAGGTCAGTCCGGATAAGCCAGATAATGACGGCCGAACACCGCTCTTGTATGCCGCCCGGGATGGACATGAGGGGGTGGTGAAAATACTACTCGCGCGGGAAGAGGTCAACCCAGACAAGCCAGATAATGAAGGCCGAACACCGCTCTTGTATGCCGCTTGGCGTGGACATGAGGGGGTGGTGAAAATACTACTCGCGCGGGAAGAGGTCAACCCAGACAAGCCAGATAATGAAGGCCGAACACCGCTCTCGGATGCCGCCCGGGGTGGACATGAGGGGGTGGTGAAAATACTACTCGCGCGGGAAGAGGTCAACCCGGACAAGCCATGTAATGACGGCGGAACACCGCTCTCGGATGCCGCTTGGCTTGGACATGCGGGAGTGGTGAAAATACTACTCGGGCGGGAAGAGGTCAACCCGGACAAGCCAGATAATCTCGGCCGAACACCGCTCTTGTATGCCGCCCGGGGTGGACATGAGGGGGTGGTGAAAATACTACTCGCGCGGGAAGAAGTCAACCCGGACAAGCCAGATAATTATGGCCGAACACCGCTCTCGTATGCCGCCCGGTGCGGGCATGAGGGAGTAGTGAAAATACTACTTGGGCGAGAAAAAGTCAGCCCCGACAAGCTAGATAATGCCAGCCAAACACCGCTCTTGTATGCTGCTCTGTACGGTCATGAGGGAGTCGTGGAGATACTGCTCGGACGGGAAGAGGTCAATCCCTACCAGCCAGATATTGACTGCCAAACACCGCTCTGGTATGCCGCTTGGAGTGGACATGAGAGAGTGGTAGCCCTGCTACAGTCTCGCAAAGTGGTAACCCCCAGTATTACTTAAACCCTAGGAAACACCGCCCAGTGGAAGTGGTTGTCTCTCCCTTCTCGGAGCATGTTACTCATGGCGACAGCCTTGGATACCACCCTCTGCCGATCCGGGAAATCCCGTCAGTGGAATACACATATGTCATACTCTCCTGCGCCTTTTTGATTTTGTTTCCTAGTGATGTGAGGATTCACGAGTTTTCGTTTATAGAGTTCCATAGAGTCTGGCCCGTAGGGGAGGGGGATTTCTATCGTCACGAGAAAGTCGAGTTTACAGCTTGCAGATTTCATCCGGTCACATTTAACTTTTTTTCACCTATAAATTCCTTCCCACACACCTTCTCTTTCTTGTATAGTTTTCTTCCTTTTCTTCATTTCCTCCCTCCCAAGCGATAGATAAATTGCATATGAGGTTTTTGGATAGAGAAATTTAGTCTACGACAGTGCAAGGATTCTGGAGGAGGCTATCAAAACTATGTAAAGACTGTACAGTTCAGTACCTACGATAGACGGCTAGTTGCCACAAATAATATGGTTCAATAAATAGTGCCCTATCTTCCACAGCAGATACCCATTAACCACCCAACTAGACCAGTGAGCAGCGAGTCCGCAGTAGGCACATCAGATACAGCAGACCCACTTTTCACTCTCCTCATCAGTCTCACTCACCTTGCGGTCAATTTGACAACATAGAATATACTACCAGATAAAGCACGTTAACTTCGCCGAATTTCCAACACCCAACACTACTTCTTGCAAGCTCGGCGGGAAATAACACCTCCTAACAGCTCGCGAAATGGCTACCCAACTAAGAAACAAAAGAAACAGCTAAAGCGCACACCGATGCGTGTGAAACCACTGCGCTTGGCGAGAACGTGGTAAACTATATCATCGACGGAGACGCTAGCAAAGGACAGACTGCGAGACATTTCTCCAAATAGCTAAAAACCCTGGAAATATAACGAACCCCCCCCCCCAAAAAAAAAACACCACCCGCAAAAATCATAATCTCCAACACTCCAGTCCAGCCAGGGCCCCTAAAAGTTCTACACTCAATGTCCCATACTGACTAGCACAAAGAGCGAACCACTCTGGTCTGCTACCCAATGGGATGTGGCATCAGGCCTATAATAGACGAAAACCTAGCGCCCATATCCCACCCCCACCCAGATATCATGAGAGAGCAGTCATTGACCAGTGTGTGCTTGGTCACTGCGCATCCCATATGCACACCCCCTATAACTGCCTGCCTACCTCCTAGCCCCATGACCTATCGGCGATTCAGCAACAGCAACAGAGCTTTTTTCTAATCGTGGAAAGTATCGAGGGAAGGCAAGAGCTAGCCTTCCAACTCCCATGCCCGGGATGTCCTAGTCCCGGTTGAAAAAAAGGCGGATAAAAAAGGCGGATAAAAAGGCCCCCCTCACCATGTTGTTCCATCGACTAGTGGATTAGAGAAGGGGGGATGGCAGTTCTTCTATAGCTTTCCACCATCCACTCTCGTATGCACTAGTATACACCTCTCTATTATGCACTGATATAGCAGATGACTCAAGGGTTTAACTCTCGAAAGCTCTACTTATGATAAGCCACCCCAAGTGATGGAAATGGTTTCTAGCTCATTACATACGACAACCTTCTGATTTTATGTTTCCCCCCTCCCTCTCTCTCTCCCTCTCACTTGTGGATGCCAAGAACCCACTCTTTATGTAGCTTTCCATCTATCACGGATGTTATTAACTAGCACCATAGCGGGTGACAACATTAGATTTTCCTACACCGGATAGACATACAGTACCTTGCAAACACAGCAGAATCCCAATTCTAGTAGAAGCAGCACCTGACAAACTTCCGGCTATCAGCCGACCCCCATAAGTACTCAGAACACCAGTCATCCGCCTTTAAAAAGCAAGAGTTTCCCACTCTAAACTTCCCGGCTAACGAACCAAGCTATCACATACCTTTACTCTTGTCTGGAAATAGCAATTATTGGTATTAGCTTTCAATCCATCCGGGCATAATACAAACCGAATCCAATTTTCACCCTTCATGACTAATCACTCGTAAATAGTCTCTACTACTACCACCGCCGCCACCACTCTTACTACCGGTACTTCTGACCTTTCACAAACCTTAATCCTCCAACCGCGTAGTTCCTCTCCCTCGCGAGCTCAGATCCTAGTTTGCCAGTCCCTATGAAGGGGTAATAAAACGACTCAAAAAAAACCCCCTTTGTTCTAGAGGAATTAAAGTACCAGCGAGTTTTGTTGTATGCCCTCCTTTGGTCTAACACAAGCGGTGTCAAGGAGATGTCTACGGGTCATAGTACTCATACAGTGGCTTCAGAAGGGGGTTCATGTACTTGATTGATACCTTCATCCCACCCAGAGAGTTATATCACTTCTACCACTCGCGCTAGAACAGTTTTGTGAGATTCTGGATGATTACAAGTTGCCGGGGGGGGGGGTATGGGCAGTGGTGATATGTATCGTTTCTGGAAGTTGTCATCCTATGGATTGAATAGCTCTGGGGGTTTTATTGTTTACCGCAGTAGGTTGCAAGTATATACCTGTATCAAGGCTGTATGATACTCCTTCCTTCTCCAAGACTGCGTTTATCCCAGGGCTTCCTGGAAAAAAATCGTTCCTTCTTCATTCAATGATTGGCTTATAGATGGTCTAACTTGCTGGGGGTCTGAAAGTGGACATTTTTTCCCAAATCCCCTAACTTAGTAGGATCTCATGTTTTGTAGACATATTATACTAATCTTGTGAGCACCCACAATCCCTCCAAATGTTCCGGCTCTTTCCTCAAACAAAGCCTTCCCTCCCAGCTTACCTCCTTCCTTCTTTCCCCGGATAAACCATACAATCAGAAATTCACATTCTACTTTCCAGGGCAGCCTTGCCGCAATGGATGAGCGGGCGCGCTTTGCTCACACAATTCCTGAAAGAACAAAAGGATACTGTTCGCAGGCACGATGGCTGCACTCCTAGCATCGATTACCCACAAATATTGTAAAGTGACTCCTCTAGAAAAAGCCAAGCCACCACTAGTATAGCTGTTAAAAATAAAAAAGTCGGCCACTGTGGACTACTCGAGTAAAACCATACCTAGCCACATGCGCTACCTCGCTAACGCAAAAAAAAAAAAGCCAATCCCAGCGCCACAAACCCCGTTTTTCCAGAATCCCATTCGCTTTCCCACCCAGAATCCTTTTTCGCTAATTAATTAACCCTCCAATACCGTGTTTTATCCACCCCGGGTAAACCAACCAAAAAATGCAATTCTGTAACCCAGTATGATACTGTTATAACTTGTCTCTCTATGTGCCGTGCCAGTGCAGTACTAACTGCGCCCGTCCGGTAAAGGGCATGATAGAGCAAAGCAAGGAATATGGTAGTTCGGCTCTCCCCTAGCCTAAAACAAACAAACCTACTCCAGTAACCGCCCTCGCCTTCCTTGTAGATACGGTAACGGATGGATAAACTGAATGTCTTGGCGCATGATATGAACCGATTGTGGGAATATTGTAACTGGTATGCCGGCAGTGCTGTGCAGTGTTTGTTACTGTGTGCGTGAGGAAATGTACCGTACAGTACTCTGGGTAAGGCAGGTAAGGTAAGGTACTCGAGTATTTTGGTAAGGGACTGTGCTAGCATCACACGGTATGATACGGTGGTCAAGGTGTGGCTAAGTACTAGTACGGTAGGCATAATACGGTACACAACCGTAACCGTATGCGCGCTGCTAGGATCATGCTTTTTGCGAGTACGGCTCTGAAAAAATTGTGGCTAGGTTTACTAGATAACCGTATTAATACAAATTATCCCCCCCCTGGTCTTGGCTTCTGAGAGCGGCAACGCAAAAGTCTCGTTTTGCCCAGATGCCGCGCCCTACTTATTTGCTGGGGGGATGAAGCTATCATACATGAGCTCAGCTCCGCTTGCAACAACAACACAACTCTTCTAACAGCAGTCAGAGTGAGAAAAAAATTTTGACCCCCGGAAGAAGGCTCTCAGCTCCTTCCTAAGAAGTTAGTGAGGATGCTACGAGTACATGCACACGCGGCCAACCTAACTCCACATCGCTACGAAATATCTTTTCTAGATCCATTCTGTAGAAATGTACCCGAGGGCGCACAACACCAACGTTTGAGAGACCTTCGGGGCCCGGGATGGGGTCGATGCTAACCCTAATGGCTCCGCGCTGTACTGTGCCTGAGTACCCGTTCCGGTTACCGTGATAATTTTTTTGCTCTCGTTCAGGCTTTTGTCAATGGTCGCCACGGACGGGCGTGAGCGCACAGACATTCCGTGACGTGATTTTCAGGGACGGATGAGATGAGGTGAGGGGAAGGGAAAGGTGTGTGTGTGTGAGTGTTGTGCTAGCCGACGCATTGGGACTAGAGCGACGTTTTGGTGAGGTCTCAGTGGCGGAACTTGAAACCTTCAATGCATTGGCATTTGCTTGGGGCGGTTTGACTGGAGGGGGCATCTACAGTATGGGATATCCATCTGCGATATCTGGCATGGTTCATCTTGAGAGATGGGTTCTTGTTTCTGTTTTTGAAAAGGTTTTTGTCTTGCTGTGAACTCTTTTCTCGCCTCTTTCTTTCGTTGGTTCGTTCGTTGAGAAAGTCGTTGTTGTGTGGCTGAGCGGCTCGGTGGGCGTTGGATCTGACTGGGCCCTGATCGGAGGATTTTCCCTCCTCGTAATTGTGTGCTGAGACATCCACCTGGCTGCGATTGGCGGTTCCCCCGTTGGATTTTGGCGCTCGAGGGAAGAGCGTCCACCATCATTATTGGTGGCCGTGGATGATTAGGGAGTGGTAGAGTACGAGCACTGGTACCGCACAGCAAGAGCTGCGAGTATAGTGCGGTAGTAGAGGTCACCTCCCTCCCTCAATAGGAGCGCTTGTTCAACTTGAAAAACAATCATGTGGTGTGGTTACATCTCGCGCCCGGCACTGCACAGTTTATCAAATGCCATTCGTACCCGTGAAAAAGATCAAGAACCATTCGTTTCCCCCCATCGCTTTCCACCCTCCCTCTATATCATACAATTCCTCCCTCCTCCACTGGAAACCACCCCCTACCCTTCCCAGGCATAGGTTAAGCGAAAAATTACAGTTGTAGAGAACATACGATATCGACTGTTTCCCCCTCCGGATTGAACGCTCACACTGCTCTCACACCCTTAGAGTATCATACCCAGGGAACTTTGACCCTGTCGTGTCACAGAAGCTTCAGTTCCCATAGGTCTTCAAAACACTCTGACCGCCGTCTATCGCTGTTGCTGCTTTCCCCTTCCTCCACTCTCTCGCGGACGGCACAGCTCCTTCCCTTTTTGTCACTCTGGCCAATACATACGGTATTGCTCTCGGTGCGACCGGCTCATAGCACCGAATTACAGTTGGTGTCGGGAACCAGTCGGAAGAAGAGAGGGAAGGAAGGAGGGAAGGAGCGTTGGATTGAATTAAGGACGGGCATCACAATCTGACAACTTCTTTCCCATTCATTCTCGCCCATTTCCACCCAATCACCAATTTACCATTGCCCAGACTTGGCGCATTCCTCTTCTCCTTTTGGCTCGATTTCTCACCATTTTCTTCCTGCAGGAACCAATTCGCTGCGCTCGCTTATTGGACGCCTCATCCTGCACCTGATATCCGCTTTCCCTGCCCTTTTCCCCCTTGAAGGAGGTGCCCACCGCTCATCGTCTGCCTATTCATACCCTTTCTATTGGCCCCTCACTCTCACCCACTCACTCACTCTCTCACTCACTCTCTCTCACCCTTCTTGTCCCTTTTCACTTCTCCCTTTCCCGCCTTTCCTTCTACTTTCCCTTCTTTTCCCTTCCCTTCCCCCCCACCCCTTCCTTCATTCTTTACCTCCCTCCTGTTTCTAACCGTGCTGCTGGACGCCGTGATAATTGCTCCAGTCCATTCTTTACCATTCTTCTTTTTCCTCCGCTAACCGGCTTCCGCCCAGCGCCGGCGCTGTCCCTCTCTGTCGGATCTTTAACGGTTTTCCCTTTTTGAAGAAAGAGGGTTAAAGATAGAAAGGGTAGGGGTCGAGATAGATTAACCCGTCCGCGCCATCTCTGAATTATTGTTGCGGTAACGACAAACACGGTTAATCATCTGTTCACCCTCCAGGGCTTCGGGTCGACACACTCTCTTGACTGGTGCAGAGGTTCCTATCCCCATCCAAGTCCCTAGGTATGTACCCGCATTTAATTAACCACCCACATGCCTGCACCCGCGCACACAAGACTTGTGTATATACTATTTGGTTCCCCTCCGCTCTAATTTATTCCCTCTGTCCCTCACCTTTTCCATTTTCCCATTACTCCTTCCCCCATTCCCATTCCCTTTGTTTTTACCCTTTGTTTGTTGCCCGCAACAGTGGGCTTAAATTACATTCTTCCAATTACGGGGCGGGGACTAACAGATATTCCACCAACCAGCTACCACATTCCACTACCTTCTTTCCTCCTCACGACAAACATACCAGCCAACCACAACGATGCGGAGCACCGTCCTTTCATATTTCCTGTTGGCAGTGTCGACGCTGAGCGTCGTCACAACAGCACTTTCAAGTCCCGCCGCAATGCTCATAGTACCCGGGAGCGTACCGGAGTCGGAGTCCGACTGGCACAACTTACTTGGTAGGGATGCAGACGACAAGATTGTCCGGCGTCAGTCATCATCGGATGGGGCGAGGAATGAGTCTGCTATTGAGCAACTGGATCTGCAGAGTTGGGCAAAGGAAACGACACTCAAGTGTATCGACAAATTGAAGAACGTTACAAAGGCCACCAACCCTTCTGGCATCGCTGTCTGTTACAACCTTCCATTTTTGAGCACCAAGTCGGGCGTTTTCGCCGCCGATTTGAGGCTCTACCAAGTTTCGGCCCCGGATGGTGATTGGGCTACGGTTGGGGGGAACATTGATGTCTCGTTGATGTATAAGGGCGCAGCGGTTCAAATTAGGAATGAAACTGCCGAGGAAGCAGCTGCAACGGCACAGGCCTCCGCGAGTTCTGTGGGCCCCCAAAAGGTCCAGGAGTTTCATTTTATTGGGCAGATTGACAAGATGCTTTTGGCGGACGATATGACTGAGTATGTTTTCTCTCATCTTTTTTTTCTTCAGAAAAATCCAGTAGATGCAATGGCTGACTAAATAATGTTTTATTATAGTCTCGAAATGCAGAGAATGCTGAAGCCAAATATTTCTCTCTTTGCAAACACCCCTGGGGGCACACAATTAAGCACGGTGCTCTCCTCTGACGAGGCAACTTTCGTCAATGGCGTATTCGCCGACATAGCCACCACCCAAAACACTACAAAGGCTGCCGACAACAAGTTCAAACTCCCAGGAACCAGGATTGAGATCGTACCGATTGGGTTGTACTTTTTCGGAACTTATTTGGTTATTGCGTGTTCTATCTTTGCATGGGGTATTTGAATTTCCCTCCATACTAGTTATGGAAAGCGTCAACTAACGGTATTCTTGATAGGCACCTTCGAAAGACAAAAGTTCCGAGACCAATATCGCAAGAGAGTTGCACAGAAGGGGGCAGCTGGTGGTCGAGGGGGGATCTAGAGCAAGCTTCCTTACTCCTCTATCCCCCCTCCTAGTCATGATCTAGCCATGTTTTCTTTCTTCCCCGCTTAGCTCAGTATTTATCATAGTCCTACATACATAACAAAATCCGTTCTTGTATTATTTATTATTTTTGTGAAGGTTAGCGTCTTCTTTTCTCCTGTGGATACTTTGGAATAGGTGGCCTTGTTTGGTTTGGTTTGGTTGATGGCGGGTTTTGTTTCTTCTTTTGCAGGTATTTTTAGTCGGGCATTTATGGAGTTTTTCCTCTTTCTTTCTTGAAAGCTTGGTAATTGAGGGGTGTTGATTGACGGGGGAGTGAGTGGGGCGGTGGAGATGAGCTGGCGAGGGATGGAATGGAAGAGGGGGAGGAAGTGAACTTAATTAGAGATTCGGTAATATAGCGTTCTTTGGCCGATTCCTTGAATGTTGCACTTGGGTTTTGGAAGTGATGGTTGAGGATGGCGTGATGGGGGCCGTTGGGCGAAGGTGGCGATATGAATATCCTATCATACGTAAATCAAAAGCTTCCGGCGATGCATTACGCCTTGATAGGCAGGGCAGATCCTATTAAATCCCAATACCCATCCTGATACTGTACCCAATCTCGGTACTGAGAATATCCTACGCACATTCCAGAATAGTGGATCACAGAGTATCACTCCGACAAATCCAACTTTATCAAAATCACACGCCTCTCTAACAACGGCTTCTCTCTCTCTCAGATGGTAATACGACCTCCCAACCAACCCACTACAGCGCCCAACACCCCACCAAGTGCCCAAGCACCACCACCTTACCGTACAGCACGGTACACCCTCACTCGACACAGACACACCTATCACAGTTCAGCTTTGTAGGCTGATGGCGATTATCCGCCCGATGGCGTTATACCAGAGTTCACGGCGAAGCTGAGGCGTGGATTATGGATGGACGCCACTTTTACTGATAGAATCTTGATTTTCATTTTTAACTGCCGAGTGTGGTGTGGTTTGGGAATTGTGGGAAGGGTAAAAGGTTGGAGATGTATATTATAACATGCTGTTATTCGGGGGGGGGGGGGTTCTACACTTCTTGGGCACTGCTACTGGTATGTGCACGCTGTGTCGGTGCCGGGTGGCTTCTTTTTGTTATGCTTTGGGCGGGTGTGATGGACTGGTATGGACGCACAGGTAGTAGGTACCACACCGGGAAGATCAGAATGTAGTATTTAGCCGGGGTTCACGATAGGATCTGGGTGTGTACCGTGGGCTCAGAGCAGTAGTATGATACCTTCGTGAGTCCCTTGGATGGAATGGAAATGTTGAGGTGAAGGAGAAGAATGAGCGAGCTCGGGGGGAGTGCACTGTGCTGTTCGAGTGATGAAGAATGAAAGGGTCTATCGTTTGTCTGGGTTGCAGGTATCACAGACATCGCTAGTTAAAAAGAGACTAGGGGAGGGAAGGAAGGGAGGGAGGAATTCCTTACTGTAGCATACAGCGCAGTATTCTATTCGGACATTGACAATGTGGGGAGTGGAGGTATCATACTATTTCGTACCGTGACGGACAGACAAAAAGCTAAAGGAATATGTAGCCAGCGCGATACAACCTACCCTACATAAACTTACAATATACCGCACCCTCCTTCTATGATACCCACCAAGCCACCACCACCACCAGCCCAGCGCTGGTGGTTTTCCCGCTGGCAAATCTACTACTCGTGGCATAATACACTTTCGAATAAGAGTGCCCCCCAGTCATATGTACGGCACCGCCATCCCATCCCGCATGAAGACAATCACACAAGCAGCACTGTCCTAGCTAGGCACAGCACAGTGGGCTTGTATCATGATATTATTATTACGGCACTATCACAAGGCAAAGCAAAGCAAACAATTCTCTCTCCCAAACTCAGTCAATCACCACATATCACACACACACACTCCAAAAGAAATAAATAAAAAGGGTAATGCATTTTTCACAAACTCTAACACATCACCCGCCACAAACCCCGAGCCTAGCTAGGTTCGTTCAAGTATCATACCAAAATAGTTCCCTGCCACCCCCCAAGCCCACCAATAGAAAAAAAAGGAAAGAAAGAAGAAGAAAAGATATAAATAGCAAAAACCCTAACCCAAAACTTCTCCCGCCGATCTCCCGATTCCCGAAGGTTTTATTGCTGGGAAGGGGTGCGGGTTGAGCCGCTGACGTAGAGGGTAAACAGATCCAACCTCCGGGCTGGCGAGGAGTTATCGGTATGTTGAGCGGTTGGGTTTGGAAATGCGGAAGCGGCTCGGATGGGCATGATTGTATGTATGGTAGGGGGCGAGATTGGAATTGGGAGATCGAGAGGGCCAATTTTGAAAGTATTTTGGGGAATTGATTCTAAATAGAAAAAGAAAAAGAACTAATTATCACTACTTCCTGCGTTCCTCGTGGCATAGAAGAGCTGGCTTTTTTTACTATACGTCCACCCGCCCAATGTGTTTCCCCAAGTGGAAAGAAATTCGGAAAAACGCCAGGCAGACTAATTAAAGAGATCAAAGACATAGAAAGAAACAGTTTTTTTTTTCTGGAAAAATTAAAATGAGAAAGAAAGGACATGCATACTTTCCCTACAGACATCATCATGGCCCGTTGCGTACAGTATTTTTTTGTTGTTCCTCCTCCTTTCTTTTTAGTTCCTCCCCGCGGACATCATTCATTTTCTTCTCCAACTCAAACTCATGCCTCGTAAGACGCCTGTCAACCAGCAACCACCCACACCCATACATAGGCAACAGACGCCCTATTCAAATCAAAAGTAGCAAATCAAAAAATACAGTTTGCTATCGTACCTTCCCGTCATAAGTATACTCTCTGGAAGGACAAGGGAAAGAAAAAAATGGACAAAAAAAGGAAGTTAGAAATAAAAACGAGAATGCCACCAATATATAAAAAGGAGAATAAAAAATCACCATCCTGAGAAACGAAACGAGAAAAACCGCAATCCCTGGATAAATGGTATAATGAGTAAGCAATTGACATAACGAGAATATATGGCAAAACGAAGATCTGCCAAAAAGGAAACCCCGAACAAGAAGGAAAAGCCTGATTTTGAGAAGAAAAAAAGAGCAAATGCTAAACCCGGTAGCAAAACGCGTATATGCAAAACCTATAAAGGAAGAAGAAAAAAATGAAGCAGAAGATTGTCAAACAGTGATACTATCGTTCAGAAGAGGTGGACTAGTAAGTCGGCTTCTTTGGCTTTTTCCAGTAGTATTGCTAAGTACCCGGTTAGTTCATGCTCATACCCATGCAAACAAAGGAACCACGATCATATCATACCTTATGAGTTCTTCTACACGCCCTCAACCCAACTCTTCCCATCCCCTGCACGACGGCACCGCGTCTGCCCAGATCTGTATCACGGTCGGGTATATAGTAATATTCGCTTTCGAGTGCCTTTCCAGCCGCGTCTTTACCGGATCGTTTGATTTCTCCAATGCAATGAAGGCTATCTAAAACCTGAATAAGACGCTCCTTATTAACCAATGGTGCAAGTGACGATGGGAGGTTTGATATGAGTGCAGAAAGCGGAGTGGAGGAGAGACGCGAGAAAGCAAGTTGATTGGTGATGTGATTCTGGAGCGTGTTGGCTTTGGTGGGGGAAACTGATACACTTCGACGTTTCATAGGTGAGGAGAAGGCGGATGATCCACGGGCAACGCACGAGGTTGGAGGAGTATTTGGGACACCGAGGGGTTCGGCAGTGGAAAAGGTGACCATGGGGGGGAGAGACGGCTCCTCTTCCCGGAAACTCTGCGCAATGGCATCGGTATTATCCTCAAAAGAATCACCATCCTGATCGTCATATTCATCTTCACCCTCGCTTTCGCCAAGCAGGGACTTCATTGCCTGAGCAATCTCCTCCTTTTCAGGTGGCTCGAGGAGGGCAGACTGGCTCCCCTCCTTAAAGTCAGGCACAGGCTCATCCTCGTAGATTTCCAAAAAGGTGTCAGTCATCTGGGATTCTGCCAGAAGCATGGAGGATGAATTTCCGCCTCCCCTTCTATGCAGAGGAGAGACAGGTGAACGGTTGCATTTCTCACCGAGCGTAGCACCGCAACGACGGATGCTGTTTCTTGCGTCAGGACCACAGGGGTCAACATTCTCGTCGTTATCATCTACCCATCCAATGGATGGACTCCTGGATACCCTACCAGTGGGCGAGCCCAGGGTCGGGGCACTTGCAGAACGAGACTGGCGACCTGGCCATGCAAGGACTACACGCGAGTCTTGGACATCAAGCATGATCTCTGCATGTTCAGTTTCGGATGTGAACACATCTCCCTTTGCCAGCTCCCAAGCATGGCCCTGGCAATGAACCTTTACACCATTCCAGCCCAGACATTGGATCTCAACCTTTGGTCTTGATGCCGTGGTCAGATACAGTGCCTTGACATGGACGCGTGAAATCAGTCTATTGGCAGAGAGTTGATAGTGAGATGAATTGCTGGATCTTCCCAAAAGGAGGGGTTCACCGTTATCCGGCAGGGTGATGGATGGGATACCGCCCAAGGGAGAACGTTCGGAAAGAGCAGGTTGACCATGTTCGGGTACAGGTTTGCACAAGAGCTGAGGGGGGGGGGATGAGAGGATACCGAGAGAGGATGAAGGAACAGGGGTTGGATATCTATTCTCGCTCTCGGATAGGCGAGACTTGTGACGCTTAAAACATGGTGGAGAAGAGCTCGGTTCGAACGCTGGCAATAGAGAGCCGGGTGCTGGGCGTTTTACACCAGCGGCAGTATTATTCACGTCGAGGACCCTTTGCACAGGCGAGGAATCCATCGAGGTTCGGCCGGCTGGTGTTGGAAGGATTTTAATTTCAGTTGTCCTCTATTTCCACGAAACGGTGAAATAGGGATAAATGAATATTTTTATCGATAGTATAAAACGGACGGTACGATATATCCTCCTCTGGTTGGATAAAAAGGTCGCGTGGTGAATAGAATTGGGGTGGGAGAAGGGGGTGGGTCCGTAGTCAGCAGGAGCGAAGAAGAGCACCTCTACACGCAATTGCGGTTAAGAACACGGGAGCGTGTAAATTGGTGGACGGAGCACGATACCCGAGAGCGAGAGAGTGGAATGGGATTGTACGAGCAAAGAATGAAGGCATAGAAGAAGGGAGAGAGGGGAGGAAAGGAAAGAGAGAGAGAGAGAGAGAGAGAGAGACGAAGTCAGGACAGGCCTGATCGAACTCCCTGAAAGTTGGCAGGCTGGTAGTGAGTCGGCAGTGTAAGAACGGAAGTGACAGTGGATGAGAAAAAAAAAGAGATGAGAAAAAGTTACAGACAGTAACTGTAGGTGACAGACTGAATAGGAGACACCGAGACAGACTCAGGCTCAATTCTAAAAGGAGGGCAATAATTTTGCAAAGTAAAGATTTGCAGTTGCCAAACGGAGGAAGAAGAATAAGAGGGAGAGAGGGAAGGGAGAGAGAAGTGAAGGGAAAATGAAGGGGGGAGAGAATACGGTACAGTCAGTCACTTACGATACTGTCAGCATGCAGCGGAAAGAGGGGGGTTGGTGGTAGTGGTGGTGGTGGTGGCCGCCGTTGCGTAACTCGTGCTGCGTCCTGTTTGACTGGAGTGAGTAAGAGGCGAGGGCTTCTGTTTTCACCACCAAGACATTCTTGTGCAAGAGTGGCTCTAATTCTCGCCCCTCTTTCTCAACTTTCCTCCTACTATGCTCGCTAGAGGCGAAAGAGAGGATATGTTACAGTATCCTAACCCGAAGGCACAAAGTGGGAATATAGGAAGGTAAACCCTTTTTCGCACCCAGCAGTAGCGCCCAGGCATCCAGCCCCGTCACAAGGAATCAAAAGCCCGAGGAGAAAAAAAAGGAGGAAAAAGATCCCCACAATTCCGACTAAGAAGAAGCCCTACCGTGCTCCCTCCCCTTCTCCATTTAGTTGCAGGAATAAGTATGATATACTTGGACTTTTGCAAAGCTCCTATCCTTCCCCCCCATTCCCCATTCCATACCTTACGCATGGTTGGTGAATGAAGAGGTTTCAATTCCACTTTGACAAAATTGCCCATCCCGCTCCCTTCTTGGCGCGCACCGCAATTTACTGAAGAGCGCGTCGAGGTAACGCGTCTCTCGGCTTCCAACGCGCAGCCCCTGGTATTCATTGGTTGCGCAACCCTGTGACTTTTCTTGGCACTCCAACTTGGTGGGGTCATCATTCGTCCAGCTTTGGCCTAGTTAGGGCTAGTTCCCTCTTAGTTTTCTCCCCTTCAATTCCCGGACCCAGTAAACGATGCTCGATGGGATACGGACTAGATGCGGGTACAGGTATTTTACTCGTAACCCATCACCACGGCAACACTACCGCAGTCACATTTATTTGGGCGGGATTGTGGTGGAGAGTCAATGTGTTAAAGGGAAGTGAGAAGGGATGGGAATTGGCTGGACGAGGGCCGGCGGCGTGGGTAGAAACAAGGGTTTATTAATATTACAACATTATAGATAGAGAGCCACGAGGATATATGTATTCATGATGTGTTCCTCAGCCTGCTATCTTCAAGCATGATGCCCACCGGTATGTATGTAATGAGCCATGCTCGATCCTAATCCACGCTTTCCGACACGGAAACGCATTGCTACGGTAGCCCTTTTGCTGTGAGCAGACAGAGCCTTCCTTCCCTTGCACCACTGGCGCTCATCCCGTATCCCCCCCCCCCATCAATCAATCGGTCAATCGGATCTCATAACCACTTCCACATCCAGAAAGCCCCTTGCCATGCAAACAGAAGAGCCAGCCAAACCAACAGAGCCAGAGCATATCATACATAGCACAAGGGCATCTACCGGGTTGAACGCTGTGGTGGAAAGTGAACCAAAAGTGAACCCCACGCACATCGGAAAGGAGGAGAAGGGGGGAAGGAAAAAAAAAAGAGAAAAGCCCCCCCCCCTCCCCCCTTCAACCCCGCATCCTATCAGACAGAACAAATCCCGAGGGAGAGGGAGGGAAAGAGTGATTACTGTGCTTTCCCCATCAACGGGCCACAATTCTTATCCAGCCTACAGGTATGATACAGTACTTGTCCCAGGCCATAAGTACCCGAAAACAGGGATTAAAGAAATATATGGCAAAACATCCGTGCGTGTCTGTGCCCCCATACAAATGATCCCCCTTCATTT